>ULSZ01013977.1_pt1 | contig 11201 bp, 9 predicted proteins | sample 1957151 | NCBI WGS metagenome assembly ULSZ01 (sample SAMEA4835721, study PRJEB28245) | human gut metagenome | biome: gut microbiome; material: fecal sample | place: Denmark | collected 2008
TGCTATTTTTTGATTTTATTTCGAACTCACGTTAATTTATTAAAAAAGAACTTACGGACTACCTGTTGCCACTAGGAAAGATCTATAATCTTACCCCCGCAAAATTTAAATCTTTCAGCTCTCCCGTCTGTTCCCATAATATGAACAATACGGACAAGCCGACAGATTTCCAAGAAGACGGAAGCTACTTCCAACGTAGACGCAGTTCCTTTTTCTCACACACGTGCGCGCATATTACAAATATGATATAAATCCGGCATCCTTCATCAAAGACTTCCCTCTGAAACGATGGATGCCATACTACTATTCAATGCGAATTTCAAGACTTATGCAAACCATGTTATTCAGAAACTTTTTTAATTTTCTTTTTTCAAGTCTTATCATCTTCCGGTTTTGCCGCCGGTCTTTTTATCTATTTTCTTTCGTCTTTTCTCTTTCCGGTGCTTCTCTTCCCCTCACTCTGCCCCATTTACTTTTCTTCTCTACAAATTATAAGAACACGCACGTTTGTGAGGAAAAAAGACCTGGTTCTGCCGCGTCTGCGTCTGAAGTATTCCTCCGCTCTCTCCCTTTTTTTATCCTTCCTTTCTTCGCTTTTCCGCTCTTACTCTCAATTTTATTTCCTATCTTTGTCCGATAAATAAAAAATAGCTCATGACTTCAAACAAAATTTTACTAATATGCCTGGCCTTCATTGCATTGACTGCATGCAACGCCGGCTCGAAAAGACAAACAAATCATCATATGGAAAATGAAAAGCGTACCTTGGTAAAACTGGAAACCACCATGGGAAATATCACAGTGGCCCTGTATAATGAAACGCCGAAACATCGTGATAACTTTATCAAACTGGTAAAAGAAGGAGTATATGACAGTACATTGTTCCACCGGGTTATCAAACAATTCATGATCCAAGCTGGCGATCCGGACAGCAAAAACGCATCGGATACTGCCATGCTGGGCAGCGGTGATGTGGGTTACACCATTCCCGCTGAGTTCAATCCGAAATTCTTCCACAAGAAAGGAGTATTGGCGGCAGCACGCCAGGGTGATGATGTGAACCCCGAAAAGGCTTCATCGGGTTGCCAGTTCTATATTGTTACCGGACGCAAGTTCACCGAACCGCAATTGCTGGGCATGGAGAACAAAATAAACGAACAGCGTGAAGAAGCTCTGTTCGACAGTCTGGCACGCCAACACATGAAGGAAATATACAAGATGCGCAAGGCAGGAGACAATGCCGGGTTACTGGAACTACAGGACACCTTGGAAGCCCAAGCCCGTGAGCTGGCGGACAAAGAAGAGAAATTCCGCTTCACCCCCGAACAGATCAAAGCATACAGCACCATAGGCGGCGCTCCCCACCTGGACGGTTCTTATACCGTATTCGGTGAAGTAACCGAAGGTATGGAAGTAGTGGACAATATTGAAATAGCAAAAACGAACCGCGCAGACCGCCCTATAGAGAATATCCGGATTCTCAAGGCAAGTATTCAGTAATTTGCAACTCAGATGATTAACATTAACCGATACACCTTATTCAACGGGCTGCGTGTGATACACAATGAGGACAATACGACTCAGATGGTGGCATTGAACCTACTGTACGATGTGGGCGCACGCGATGAAGATCCTGATCATACCGGATTCGCCCATCTGTTTGAGCACCTGATGTTCGGAGGCTCCGTCCATGTGCCCGACTATGACACTCCGGTACAAAATGCCGGAGGCGAAAACAACGCATGGACAAATAATGACATAACCAATTATTACATCACCCTCCCTCGTCAGAATGTGGAAACCGGATTCTGGTTGGAGAGTGACCGTATGTTATCCCTCGACTTTAACCCGCGCAGTCTGGAAGTGCAACGGCAAGTGGTAATCGAAGAGTTCAAACAGCGGAACCTGAACCAGCCATACGGAGACGCCTCACATCTGCTACGCGCCCTAGCTTATAAGGTGCATCCGTACCAGTGGCCTACCATCGGCAAAGAAATCAGCCACATAGCCAATGCCACCCTTGAAGAGGTGAAAGCCTTTTTCTTTAAATATTATGCACCGGACAACGCCATTCTGGCTGTAACGGGACATATTACTTTTGAAGAGACAGTGACATTGGCTGAAAAGTGGTTCGGCCCTATCCCGCGCCGCAACGTAGCCCCCCGCTCACTGCCGGCAGAACCCCGGCAAACGGAGGAACGCCGACTGACAGTAGAGCGGAACGTGCCTGTAGACGCGCTCTTTATGGCATTCCATATCTGTGAACGACGCCATCCCGACTACTATGCTTTTGATATGCTAAGCGACTTGCTGAGCAGCGGACGTTCCTGCCGTCTGGTGCAGCATCTGGTACAAGAGAAACAGGTATTCAACAGTATCGACGCCTATATATCGGGCAGCATTGACGAGGGATTGTTCCATATCACCGGCAAACCCGCCCCAGGCGTCACGCTGGAAGCTGCCGAAGCTGCCGTATGGCAGGAACTGAAGGCATTGACAGAAGAAAGTGTGGATGAAGACGAGCTGGAAAAAGTAAAGAACCGCTATGAAAGCGAACAGATATTCAATAACCTGAATTACCTGAATGTGGCTACCAATCTGGCTTATTTTGAACTGACCGGCAAAGCGGAAGATATTAACAATGAAGTAAACAAATATCGCTCGGTCACTGCCGGCCAGATAAAAGAAGCTGCACAAAAAACATTTGTGCGAGAAAATTGTTCCACACTCTACTATAAAAGTAATTTGCCGACCTGATAATATGCTAATTTGCCAACTGGCTGCGCCATGCGGAACACAGCACAGCCAGTTGGCAAATTAGCATATTGGCACATTAGCAATTTATTAACCATGCAACATTACAAAGCACTTTTCACTTTAGGTATCCCTATCGTTATCGGCCAGATAGGTGTCATCATTTTGGGTTTTGCCGATACATTGATGATAGGCCATCACAGCACGAATGAATTAGCCGCCGCCAGTTTTGTCAACAATATGTTTACTTTGGCCATTATTTTCGCTACCGGATTCTCATACGGGCTGACTCCTATCGTAGGGAGTCTGTTCGGACGGGGAGAAACCCATGTAGTGGGACGAATGCTGAAGAACAGCCTGTTTGCCAACACACTGCTGGCCGTATTGCTCACACTCATCATGTGGATACTTTATCTGAATATCCACCGACTGGGGCAACCCGAAGAACTGCTGCCTTTAATGCGTCCCTACTTCATCGTTTTGCTGATATCCTTGTTGTTTGTACTGCTTTTCAACGGTTTCAAGCAATTTGCCGACGGCATAACCGATACCCGCGTTTCCATGTGGATCTTATTGACAGGAAATGTAATGAACATTATCGGCAACTACATTCTGATTTACGGTAAACTGGGAATGCCCGAAATGGGATTGCTGGGAGCGGGAATTTCCACATTGGCCTCCCGTATCATGATGGTGATCGTGTTCGCCGTCATTTTTTTCTGTACCCGACGTTATCATATTTATAAAGAAGGCTTTCTACACAATACGCTCAACCGAGCAGACTTCCTGCACCTGAACAAACTGGGATGGCCCATTGCCATGCAGATGGGAATGGAAACTGCTTCGTTCAGTCTCAGTGCCATTATGGTGGGATGGATCGGGACTACTGCTCTGGCGGCCCACCAAGTGATGCTCGCCATTTCCCAAATCTGCTTTATGATGTATTATGGCATGGGAGCAGCCGTTGCCGTGCGGGTTAGCAACTTCCGCGGACAGAATGACCGGATGAACGTCAGGCGCTCTGCATACGCCGGATTCCATATCATGCTGTTCATCGCACTAATAGGAGCCCTGCCCATCTTCCTGCTGCGTAACGAACTGGGAGGATGGTTCAGTGACAGTCCGGCGGTCAGCGTGATGGTAGCACAACTTATCATTCCGTTCATCATCTACCAGTTTGGTGACGGATTACAGATAAATTTCGCCAATGCCCTTCGTGGAATCGCAGATGTGAAACCCATGATGTATAATCGCATTCATCGCTTATTTCCTTATCTCCCTGCCGGCCGGCTATTTCTTCGGTTTCATCATGGACTGGGGAATTATAGGAATATGGATGGCATTTCCTTTCGGACTGACTACAGCCGGAATACTCTATTACCTACGCTTTAACCGTGATACGAAATTAAAATAAAACCACCATGAGCCTGCCCAACCGTTCCACCAAGCTGAAAGTTGCATTCGGCTATATCCTGCTGACTGCACTGCTCTTTATATCCATCGGATATATTTATCAGGAGATGAAGTCACTGACCGGAACCAGCGATGATGAAGCCATCCTGAGCCAACGGCGCCATGTCACCAATCAGATTATCGGCCAGCTTTATCAGGCGGAAGTTATCGGACAATCACTCAGTACAGGACAACTAGGACAGTACTACCGATACAAACGTGCCATGAAACAGGCCAACACAGCGCTGGACTCCCTGCGCACACTGCTGACCGACAGCATACAACTGGCACGGCTGGATACGGTGGGAATGCTTTTCATGGATAAAGAACGGAATATGCGCAACCTGCTAAAAGCAATTCAGGACGGCGGAACAGATAAAATTTACAAACAGCATATCGACGAACTGATTGCCGAGCAAGACTCTTTACTCAGCCTTCCCCACGTGCGCAAAAAAGTAATCACACACACCAATTCATACGTTATCCGCAAAAAGCCCAAAAGCTTCTTCAAACGACTGGGAGAAGTGTTCGCACCCGGGAAAGCGGATTCCACACAAGTCAGCAATGTGATTCAGGAAGAATATACCGATACGCTGACCGAAGCATACAGCCCGGCAGACACGGTAGTCACCATGCTGAAAGACATACAGAGCCGGGTGACCGACACCCATCAGGAACGGATGGAAATGGTGAATCGCCGCACCCAGTCCCTGCGCCTCAGTGGCTTGAAACTGAGTCAGAAAGTCAATCAGCTATTAAGTACCATAGAGGAAGAAGAGCAAGCTCTGGCACAAAACAAACATATACAAGAGGAATACATCCGCCAAAGCTCTATCCGCACAGTGGCAGGAATCGCCATTGTCGCCGTGGTTCTGGCTATTTTCTTCCTGGTCCTGATATGGAGGGACATCACTCGCAGCAACCACTACCGCCGAGAACTGGAAAAAGCCAAACGCCGTGCCGAAGACTTGCTGGTGGCGCGTGAAAAACTGATGCTGACTATCACACACGATATCAAGGCCCCCGTGGGTTCCATCTTGGGCTATACCGACCTGCTGGAACGGATCACTACCGAAGAACGCCAGCGTTTCTATCTGAACAATATGCAAAATTCAGCCAATCACCTGCTCAGCCTAGTCAAATCCCTGCTGGATTACCACCGGCTGGACGCACATAAAATGGACATCAACCGGGTATCATTCAACCCCCACCAACTGTTCGACACCATTTATATCAGCTTCAAACCGATGGCGGACTCCAAACAGCTGGAACTGAACTATCATTGCAACGAATCATTAAACCGCGTATACATAGGAGACCCGTTCCGTATCCGCCAGATAGCAGAGAATCTGCTATCCAATGCACTGAAATTCACCAAAGAAGGAAGCATCACTCTGCAAGCAGCGTTGGAAAACGGCCAACTGCATTTCAGTATCAGTGACACAGGATGTGGTATCAGCCAAGAAGAGCAACAACGTATCTTTCAGGAATTCACCCGGCTCCACAACGCACAAGGACAAGAAGGATTCGGCTTGGGACTGGCCATCACCCGTAAACTGGTGCTTCTGCTCGAAGGAGATATCAAGATAGAAAGCGAACAAGACAAAGGCAGCCGATTCCATGTATATCTGCCTTTGCCTGAGGGGCCTTCCCATCCGGATAAAAATCCCTCCGGACCGGAAGCGGAACATACTCCTGCTTCCCCTGACGCAACCGGAATCCGGCAAATAGACACTCCCCGCAAAGACAGTGAGCCGATCCACCTGATTTTAATTGACGATGACCGCATACAGTTACAGCTTACCACCGCCATGCTGGAACGCCCCGGAGTGACTGTGACCTGCTGCCATCATCCCGAAGAGCTTCTCAACAAATTGAAAGACAAGCGCTTCGACGCCCTGCTCACCGACATACAGATGCCTGCCATGAACGGATTCGATTTATTGAAAGCCATCCGCACGCTGGACACATCATGGGTGCAAACCCTGCCGGTGATCGCGCTGACCGCCCGTAGCGATATGGACGAAAATTATTTCCGTTCACATGGCTTTGCCGGTTGCCTGCACAAACCTTTCACCATAAACGAATTGTTTACAGCCATCTTCCAGGCCACAGGAAAGGACGTATCCGCCGCAGGAAATCCGGCTCCTCACACAGCACCGGCCAAAGAAAACCATCCCCAACAAGAAACGTTGGATTTCTCTGCCCTGACCGCCTTCTCGGAAGATGATCCGGAAGCAGCCGCAGAAATACTCCGCACCTTCATCAGCGAAACAAAAAAGAACCGAGAGTATATGGAAGAAGCGTTGGCGAAAAGGAATATGGAAGGCATCACGGCAATAGCTCATAAACTGTTGCCGCTGTTCACCATGCTGGGAGCCACCCGTTGCATTCCTGCACTGACATGGATGGAACAAAGACGAGGGACGGCTGAAATCAGTGAAGAAGCGATAGAGAAAACAAACTTTATAGTAAAAGAAATAGAAAAAGTAATTGACGAAGCACAAAAACAGATTGAAATTCCGGATGAAGAATGAAGAATTAAACCCTGTTAAGTTAAAAGGTATTAGAAATAGAGTCCGTGTTTCGGCACACCGTGAAAAAAGTTTATTTTTGTACAAATAAAAAACACATAAAGATGCCACATTCCATTCTGATAGTAGAAGATGACTTGACTTTTGCCACCATGTTGAAAACCTGGTTGGGTAAAAAAGGATTTTCGGTTGATACAGCAAGCAGTAATGCGCGCGCACGCAAACAATTGGACGCACAACCATACGATCTTGTCTTGTCTGATCTGCGCCTGCCCGATCAAGATGGTATCTTCTTGCTTTCATGGATGAAAGAACAGAAATACAACATCCCACTCATCATCATGACAGGCTATGCTGACATCCAAAGCGCTGTACAGGCCATAAAACATGGAGCCAGTGATTACATTTCAAAACCGGTACAACCGGATGAGTTGCTGAAGAAAATTAATGAGGCATTGCAAAACAAAGCTTTACCTACACCGGCAGGAATAGAAAAGAACACAGTCACGCCCAAAGCATCCAAGAGCAAAGCCGTTCCCCATAGTGCAACCGTTCCTCCCTCTAATTTCCTGGAGGGGGAAAGCGAGGCGGCGCGCCAACTCTACAATTATGTAGGTCTGGTAGCTCCCACCCCCATGTCCGTACTGATAAACGGTGCCAGCGGAACAGGTAAAGAGTATGTGGCGCACCGTATTCATCAGCTAAGCAAACGGGCCGACAAACCGTTCATTGCCATAGACTGCGGTTCTATCCCCAAAGAACTGGCGGCTTCCGAATTCTTCGGTCATGTAAAAGGCTCCTTCACAGGGGCGTTAAACGACAAAACAGGAGCATTCGTAGAAGCCAACGGAGGTACTTTGTTTCTGGATGAAATAGGCAACTTAAGTTATGAAGTACAAATACAGTTGCTCCGTGCTTTGCAGGAAAGACGCATCCGTCCGGTCGGCTCCAATAAAGAAATAGAGGTAGATGTGCGGCTGGTCAGCGCTACCAACGAGAACCTGCAACAAGCCATTGAAAAAGGAAACTTCCGCGAAGATCTTTACCACCGTATCAATGAATTTACCCTTCGTATGCCGGCATTAAAAGAACGGCAAGAAGATATCCTGCTATTCGCCAATTTCTTTTTGGACCAGGCAAACAGGGAACTGGACCGCCAGCTGATAGGGTTTGACGCCGCTGCCAGCCAAGCTTTACAAACGTATTCATGGCCCGGAAATCTCCGGCAACTGAAGAATATAGTAAAACGTGCCACCCTGTTGGCACAGAGCAACTTTATCACCCTTGCCGAATTAGGTTATGAGTTGCAGGAACCTGTAATGTCCGCCAGTCCGCAGACGTTCAGCCTGCACGATGAAGCGGCGGAAAAGAAACGTATCCTTGAGGCATTGAAGCAGACAGGAAACAATAAAAGTAAAGCCGCCATCTTATTAGGCATAGACCGGAAGACTTTATATAACAAATTGAAACTATACGATATTCAATAACTTTACCAACAAGAAGCTACTGTACCGTAAGGCTGTTGCCCCTACTGTTCCTATCGGGCACAGCCTTACAGCATATAAACTCATCTTCCCGCCGGATATGTGGAATAATTCCACAAAGCATTCCCCATGTTCCACACTTATCCCCATGTTCCTTTCATCCTCCACTAAGAGTAATCCATTAATTATCAATATTTTAAAGATTCAATCTATTTTCTGGCACAGATATTGTCATTCTGTTATCAGAGAAAACAAAACAACATAGTATTAACAGTAAAAACCTACAATTATGAAAAAGTTATTTGTTGCAGTAGCATTGGTAATGGGATTAGGAACATCAGTAGCATTCGCCGACAACTTTATGGTGGACTCTGTGACCATAACTATGATAAATGATTTTACCCCTATTGAAGTGAAAGATCTTCCGGCTGCCGTGCAGGAAGCTATCACAAAGAACTATGCAGAATCTACTATCAAAGAAGCTGCCGTAGAAGCAAACGAAGATGGAACTAAAACTTACAAGGTTGTTTTAACTGATAAAGAGGGAACTGAAAGCACTGTACTTTTCAGCGAAAGCGGAGAAGTTTTGAAGTAAATGAAAGATGCCTAAAAGTAAGAAAAGGGAATGCTGTGAAGCATTCCCTTTTTGTTTTCTATCTTTAATCCATCTCAAAACCGTTCCACAAGTTACCTTCGGGTACCGGCGCAGTCAACCGGATCATTTCCTTCGACACAGGGTGAACGAACTGTACCGTCCGGGCATGCAGACAGATACTGCCATCCGGGTTGGAACGTGGAGAGCCATATTTCAAATCACCTTTAATGGGACATCCCATCTTGGCCAACTGGCAACGAATCTGATGATGCCTTCCGGTTTTCAGATCCACCTCCAATAAATAGTAATTCTGAGAATGGCCGATAAGTTTATAATGAAGTACAGCTTTCTTGGAATTCTTTACTTCCTTATCGTATGCATAAGACTTATTCTGTTTCTCGTTACGCACCAAATAGTGAACCAGCTCGCCCTCCGTTTCCTTGGGGCATTCTTTCACTATGGCCCAATAGGTCTTTTTCACCTCACCATTACGGAACATCTCATTCAGTCTGGGCAATGCCTTGCTCGTTTTGGCGAACACCACCAACCCGCTGACGGGACGGTCCAAGCGGTGGGTCACTCCAATGAAAACATTTCCCGGCTTATTATATTTCTCTTTCAGGTATTGTTTCACCATCTCCGACAAGGGAGTATCACCGGTCTTGTCTCCCTGAACGATCTCGGAAGAAGTCTTATTGACTACAACAATATGATTATCCTCGTAAACAACTGTCATATTACATGTTCATACCGCCGTCAACCTGGATAACCTGTCCTGATACATACGAAGACATATCAGAAGCCAGGAAAGTAGCTACACCCGCCACATCTTCAGGAGTACCTCCACGACGCAAAGGAATCTTCTTGGCCCACTCAGCTTTTACTTCGTCAGACAATTTGGCTGTCATATCCGTGATGATGAATCCCGGAGCGATGGCATTGGCACGGATACCGCGAGAGCCCAATTCCTGAGCGATGGATTTAGCCAGACCGATCATACCGGCTTTTGAAGCAGAATAGTTACATTGACCGGCATTTCCGTGAACACCCACTACGGAAGCCATGTTGATAATGCTTCCACTCTTCTGACGCATCATGATCGGAGTACATGCGTGGATAAAGTTAAAGGCAGACTTCAAGTTCACAGCGATTACCGCATCCCACTGCGCCTCACTCATACGCATCATCAATCCATCTTTCGTGATACCTGCATTGTTCACCAGAATATCAACAGAACCGAAATCATCCTTAATCTGATTAACCACTTTCTCTGTATCCTCAAAATTCGCAGCATTAGAAGCATAACCTTTCACCTTTACACCCAACGCAGCAATTTCTTTTTCTGTATTCTGACCGTTTTCATCAATTACCAAGTCTGTAAAAGCAATATTTGCTCCTTCGGCAGCAAACTTCAATGCAATCGCTTTACCAATACCACGAGCGGCACCTGTCACAATCGCAGTCTTTCCTGTTAATAATCCCATAATTTTTGATTTTATAATTATAAAGTTAATTTTATTCCTTATTCTGTTCTTTACGCCCCAATGCGCCATACACAATTTTTGCCACGTATGCCCATCCTGTCTCATCGTCCAGTTCCTCACCTATCTGGCCACGTATATAAGGCGCTTCAATGCCCTTCACGCAATAGTGCACAATATCCGCCACGATATTCACATTGTCTATATCAAAGATTCCCTTTTCCTTTCCTTCCGTCAACACCTGCCTGAACAGCTTTGTTTCCGTCCGGTCAAAATTCTTCCGCACCGCCTCCACTCTCCATATATCACGGAAAAAGCCGGCACGCAAAGTCCCGTTCCTGAACACCACCATCTTGATAGAGTCCAGATGTGTTTCGATCAGCCGCAGTATTTTCGTATCAGGAGCGATATCCTGTTCAGCCACTTTCTCCATAGCCCCCGACAGCATCTCTAACTCCGACTCCACCACTGCCATATAAATGTCTTCTTTGCTCTTGAAATACGTATAGAGCGTGCGTCTTCCCTTCTTGGAAGCCACCGCTATATCATTCATTGTCGTATCATCCACCCCATTCTTCGCAAAAAGCTGACGGGCGACGTCTACCAATTTAGCCCTAGTCTTTGATACTGCCATATAAGTTCAATTGCACATTACATATATATGTGAGCAAAATTACATTTTTTCTTTGTACCACACAAACAAATAAAGTATAATCTTGAAGCAAACGTTAATTAACATATCGCATACGCTCTATATATCAACACATTAGCTAAAAAGATTATTTTATTTGAGAAAAAGATACAGAAATAGTTTGGAGATTAGAAAAAAAGCCGTACCTTTGCACCCGTAATCAAAACACAACATCGCGGAGTGGAGCAGTTGGTAGCTCGTTGGGCTCAT
>ULSZ01038281.1_pt1 | contig 11201 bp, 7 predicted proteins | sample 1957151 | NCBI WGS metagenome assembly ULSZ01 (sample SAMEA4835721, study PRJEB28245) | human gut metagenome | biome: gut microbiome; material: fecal sample | place: Denmark | collected 2008
CGCGTTAGTGATAAAACAGCATTCTTCTATTTGGGGCAAATGGTAGAATTTGACGATACCAAGAAGATATTTACGAACCCCGAGAAGGTGGAGACTCAGAACTATATTACGGGCCGTTTTGGATAGGCATTTGTTTCATTGCTTGAAACTCTGAGTTTCTCGGCGTGAAACCAACAGTTTCAAAGGATGAAACTAAGAGTTTCACGGCATGAAACCGGGAGTTTCACACAGAGAAACTAAAGGTGGCTCGCTGCAAGACTCAAAAGAGTGACAGGCTTCCTCTAATTAATCATATAAGTAATCTTAAAATAGAAATTTATGGTAAAGTTTATCGAATCGGAACTCGTCTTACTTAAAAAGGAAATAGACGAAATGTGGACCTTAGTATATAACCAGCTCGACCGGGCAGGGGAGGCAGTCCTGACCTTCGACCGCGAACTGGCGCAGCAAGTGTTGGTGCGCGAACGTCGCGTGAATGCTTTGGAATTGAAAATAGACAGTGACGTAGAAGATATTATTGCCCTGTACAATCCCGTAGCCATTGATCTGCGTTTTGTGCTTGCCATGCTGAAGATCAATACAAACCTGGAACGGTTGGGGGACTTTGCCGAAGGTATAGCCCGTTTCGTGCTGAACTGTAAAGAGCCTGTCCTCGATCCGGACCTTTTGAAGCAATTACGTCTGGAAGAAATGCAGGCGCAAGTACTTGCCATGCTGGAACTTGCCAAAAAGGCTCTTCAGGAAGAGAGTCAGGATCTGGCAACTTCAGTCTTTGCTAAAGACAATTTGTTGGATGAAATTAATGCTGAAGCTACTACGATTCTGGCAGGTTATATTGCTAAACATCCGGACAGTGTTCTTCCTTGCCTGAACCTGGTAAGTGTCTTCCGTAAGTTGGAGCGTTCCGGCGACCATATTACCAATATTGCCGAAGAAATAGTCTTCTTTATCGATGCGAAAGTGTTAAAACATAGCGGAAAAACGGACGAACATTATCCTTTAAGCAAGAAATGAGTTCTTTTTTAGGTAAAATTTAGCGTTTGTTAGAAAAATGCTATATATTTGTCCATTGAAAACGATTGCGGATGTGGAAAGGCTATAGAAGTGGTAATAAAACCAAAGAAATTTCAAAAAGATGTTATAAGACATGTTTTTTAATTTGGTAAGTAACCTGAAAAGCCGCTATATTTGCAGCGTTATCCTGAAAACAATCTTTTTACCTTAAAAAAAAACTAATACCTATTGAAAACTGAAAAATGGGGCTTTGTGAAAAGCTCCATTTTTTTTGTACTTATATTCCCCTTATTTCGTATCTTTGGAGAAGATAAGCTGCATCTCGGCAGAACTTTTTCATGTAAGCATGAAAATTCTGCGATCAATTTGCATTATCTTTGTGTTCTCCAAATAAGGAATTATAAATCATTAAATCGTAAACTGAATTATGTTTTCCGGAATAGTAGAAGAATGTGCCACTCTTGTGGCATTGGTAAAAGAACAAGAGAACGTACACTTCACGTTCAAGTGCTCATTTGTAAATGAATTGAAGATAGACCAAAGTGTATCTCATAACGGTGTATGCCTCACGGTAGTCAGCATGACAGAGGATACCTATACGGTTACAGCCATGAAGGAAACATTGGAGCGCTCCAATCTCGGGTTGTTGAACGTAGGAGACAAGGTGAATGTAGAGCGCAGCATGATGATGAACGGTCGCCTCGATGGACATATCGTGCAGGGGCATGTAGATCAGACTGCCACCTGCATCAGTGTAGAAGATGCCGAAGGAAGTTATTACTTCACTTTCCGGTATGCTTTCGATAAGGAGATGGCAAAGCGGGGATACATTACTGTGGACAAAGGCTCTGTAACGGTGAATGGTGTCAGTCTGACTGTGTGTAATCCAACGGACGATACTTTCCAGGTAGCTATCATTCCCTATACGTTCGAATATACTAATTTTCACGATATCAAAGTTGATAGCGTAGTGAACATTGAATTTGACATTATCGGCAAATATATCAGCCGGATGCTCCAGTTTAAATAATAGTTCACCACAGATTGCACAAATAGCGCAGAAATATTATCCTTTTATAATCAGTGTTTATCCGTGTAATCTGTGGTGCAATAAAAACATATATCAAATGGACTTTTTACAATTAGTAGCCTCCCGTCAGAGTGACCGCGCTTATGATATGACACGTCCTGTAGAGCCCGAGAAACTGGAACGGATACTGGAAGGTGCCCGTCTGGCCCCATCGGCTTGTAATGCGCAACCGTGGAAGTTTGTCGTAATCAATGATCCGGAACTTTCCGTTAAGGTAGGCAAAGCTACTGCCGGACTGGGGATGAATAAATTTGCCAAGGATGCCCCCGTTCATATTCTGGTTGTGGAAGAATCGATGAATGTCACTTCATTTCTGGGTGCAAAGATTAAGGATAAGTATTTCCCCTTGATAGATATAGGTATTGCCACTGCTCATATTACTTTAGCTGCCGAGAGTGAGGGATTAGGTTCTTGTATTCTTGGCTGGGTTGATGAGAAAGAGATTAAGAAGCTGACCGGTATTCCATCTTCTAAGCGCTTGCTATTGGTTATCACCATCGGCTACTCTGTAAAAGAGAAGAGAAAGAAGGCGAGGAAACCGAAGGAAAAGGTGGTTTCTTACAATAAATACTGATTCAGTGATAAAGGGTTAGTGATAAGTGATTAACAGACTGTGCTATGATGCCGCATGGTACTAATCACTTATCACTACCCTCTAAAATTAAAGATCTTTCAGTAGTACATGGCTTGCGCTCTTATAATATTCTTCCCGTGCATTCATTAATACTTCCCATTGTTCGCTGAACTCCTTGTCCTTATCTATTTTGAAATCCTCCGAACCATGCGTGTCCAGTCTGTCTAACAACAGTGCGACATTCATCTTATTGATATCCATGGAGGGTTGATAGCCGATATCTTCATTGTTTTCGTCTACTACTTCATGCAATAGATTTATTTCTTGTAACTCATATAGAATCTGGTGTGTCAACCGGATTGGTATCTGACACTCTTCGGATATTTCTTCTGCTGTATATGGTTTTGCATTCTCCTCAAATCTTTTGGCAATGAGGGACATGATAAGGATAGCCACGAAATCCCGATATCTCCGGCTGATATTTTTGGTGTCTTTGTCAAAACTGAAGTTCCGTATGTTTTGTCCCGCATACGTCAGTTCTGCACCAAACAGGCAGATTGTCCACGATATTTGTAACCATAGCAGGAATAGGGGAAGGGCGGCGAAACTACCATAAATAGCATTGTAACGCGATACCCACAACTGACCACTGATGTATAGAAACTGGAATGCCTGGTGTGCCGTTCCTGCAAGAACCCCCGCAATGAGCGCATGCTTGAACTTTACTTTAGTATTAGGCATATAGATGTATAGTCCCGTAAACATGAACCAGGTCAAGGCAAAAGGTATGAGGCGGATCAGGAATTTCAGAATAGGAGCAAGCAGTACAAAATCTTCAATGTACTTCAGCGTTGTACTCATGAAGATGGAGAGACCACCCGAAATTACAATCAAGATAGGCATCAGCAGGAACATAGAGAAATAGTCCGTAATTTTACGGTACATACTTCGTGCCTTTTTTATTTGCCAGATGCGGTTGAAGGTTATTTCAATATTGGTGATCAGGTTGATAACCGTCCATAGCAACATAATTAAACCTACTCCGATAAATATGCCGCTTTTAGTTTCAGAAAGATAAGAGTCTACGAATTGGAGGATGACTTCTGTGGTCTGGTTATGCCCTCCGAATCCCATTCGCACCTGATTCTCCATCAGATTGGAGAAGCCGAATCCACGTGCTATGGCAAATAATATGGCAAGTATAGGGACAATGGCAAGCAAAGTGCTATAAGTCAGTGCAGAGGCATTGTTTACTAGTCTGTCCTTGGTGAAGCGGTTGATACATAAATAAATGGTTTTGATTATATTGTAGAGGGAAAAAGTCGTTTTGGTGACTTCATCCTCTGTAATACGCCAGATGTCGTATGTAAGAAATTTCCAAAGAGCAGTAATACGTTTATTCATAATCAATGAAGAATTAGGAATGAAGAATTATGAATATAGAACGGAGAACTCCATCAAATTGTTGTATCATGCAGAAATTCTTCATTCCTCATTCTCTGTTCTTAAATTAAAAAAAGCAGTCGGTCTGTAAGCCGGGTTCTGTTCTCTGTTTTCAGGAAGAAATCTTCATTATTCATTCATCATTCTTCATTCAGCAAAGTGTCTGTCATTTATCTGAGCCGCATGTTACCATACAGGCTTTAGCGGTCTACCCTCCGACATGGAGCGAGCAGCTCTCATAGCGTCGGTTTACATGACCTTACAACTCCCAAGACGCACAGCCCTTGTGTCACCACAAGACTGGTAGGCTCTTACCCTACCTTCTCACCCTTACCCATGCCCAAGGACACCGGCGGTTATTTTCTTCTACGTTACTCTACCCTCGCGGACAGCTTTCTGTTAGGAAGTAGGATGCTCTATGTTGCCCGGACTTTCCTCATACGCCGAAGCGTAAGCGACAGACCGACCGGCTGCTTTTGTCCGGCAAAGATACGATTTTTATGCCAGCGGACACAGAAACTTGTAGAGTTTTTGTGTAAGGGAGGGCTTTTTCCGTATCTTCTCCATAATTATAGATACGGACCTGGTACGGACCGGATGCGGGGTAGATAACCTCCGGATAGCTTCCTTTTCTAAACACTTTCTTAATATTCCTGAAAATATATAACCAAAGTAGAAATTATTTCTAACTTTGCTAACACTTAATAACCCCCAAATCATTTTAGCTAATGAAGAAACTTATTCCTATCGTATCCCTGTTCCTTTTTGCTTCGTTGTATTCGGTAGCTTCGGAAATCGGGGACAGGACTATTCCTGCGGATGTAGCACAGTTGTCCGACAGCTTGAAGCGTCAGTATGCTCCTGATAAACGGGTAGCACTCTTTGATGTAGATTATTCCTTTTCCGGTAAAAATGTGATGTTACGTGGTGTGACTACTTCGGCCGAGGCGAAAGCTGCATTACTGAACGGGCTGTCGAAAGCTGACTATCAAGTAATGGACTGCTTACAGGTATTGCCGGATGAGGCTGCACTGGAAGGAAAAACTTATGGTATCATAAATGTATCGGTGTCCAATCTTAGGGTTGATCCTGACTTTTCATCCGAAATGATGACCCAGGGATTGATGGGAATGCCTGTCCGCGTATTACAGCGCGACGGTTGGTATCGCATTCAGACACCGGATAATTATATCGCTTGGGTACATCGTGTAGGTATTCATCCGGTAACGAAAGAAGAACTTCATGTCTGGAACAGAGCAGAGAAGATTGTGGTGACTTCTCATTATGGGTTTGTGTATTCTGAACCCAATCAGTCTTCGCAGACTGTTTCGGATGTAGTTGCAGGCAATCGCTTGAAGTGGGAGGGAACGAAAGGTGCATTCTATAAGGTTGCATATCCTGACGGGCGGACCGGTTATATTTCCAAATCTATCTCCATGCCGGAAAAGAAATGGCGTGCCGCTTTAAAACAGGATGCTGCCAGCATTATTCGCACGGCACATACGCTGATGGGAGTTCCGTATCTTTGGGCAGGCACTTCTTCCAAAGGAATAGATTGCAGTGGCTTCATGCGTACCATTCTTTTCATTCATGATATCATCATTCCCCGAGATGCTTCACAGCAAGCGTATGTAGGCGAGCATATTGATATCGCTCCTGATTTCAGCAACCTGCAATCGGGCGACTTGATCTTCTTTGGACGTAAAGCTACGGCAGATCGAAAAGAACGTGTGGTGCATGTGGGAATGTATATTGGCAATAAACGTTTCATTCATTCGCAAGGTGATGTACACGTCAGTAGTTTTGATTCTGCCGATGAGCTTTTTGACGAATATAACCTCGGACGCCTTCTGTTTGCTACGCGCGTGTTACCTTATATAAATAAGGAAGCATCCTTGAATACTACGGAAACGAATCCTTATTATAAATAATAAAGTTACGAACTACAAGCTACAAGTAACAATGCTCTCATTCTGCAAAGCTCTTGTAGCTTGTGGCTCCGTAGCTAGTAGCTCCTAACTTAAAAACAAATATTATGCAAAACAGAAGAGATTTCCTGAAAACAGCTGCTTTTGCCGCATTGGGCTCCGGTGTGGTTATCAATGATGTATTTGGAGGAGAAAGCGCTCCAAAACTGTTCAATATCAATAAAAGTGGTGTGAATGCCAGGATGAAATTGCGCTTCTTTCCATATGAGTTGAAGTTACGTCATGTTTTTACAGTGGCTACTTACTCACGCACTACCACTCCTGATGTACAGGTAGAGATTGAATACGATGGTGTTATCGGTTATGGTGAAGCTTCCATGCCGCCTTATTTACAGAAAGAACTGGGTACGATGGAAAGTGTACTGGCTTTCCTGAAAAAAGTTCAGGATATCATCGGACAGTTTTCCGATCCTTTCCAATTGGAGGATATTCTCGCTTATGTAGATAAGCTTTCACCGGGAGATGCCGCCGCTAAAGCTGCTGTAGATATTGCTTTGCACGACCTTGTGGGCAAATTGCTGAGAGCTCCGTGGTATAAGATATGGGGATTGGATAAGGAAAAAGCTCCTTCGACCACTTTTACCATTGGTATCGATACGCCGGATGTGGTACGAGAAAAAACGAAGGAATGTGCCGAGCAATTCAATATTCTCAAAGTAAAGCTGGGGCGTGAGAATGATAAAGAGATGATTGAAACAATCCGTTCGGTGACCGAGCTGCCTATTGCCGTCGATGCCAATCAAGGTTGGACGGATAAGCATTATGCCATTGATATGATACAATGGCTGAAAGAAAAAGGGATTGTCATGATTGAGCAGCCGATGCCTAAAACCCAGTTGGATGATATTGCCTGGGTGACACAACAGAGTCCGTTGCCTATCTTTGCTGATGAATCTTTGCAGCGTTTGAGTGATGTGGCCGGTCTGAAAGGTGCATTTCATGGCATCAATATCAAGTTGATGAAATGTACCGGTATGCGTGAAGGCTGGAGGATGGTGACATTAGCACGTGCTTTGGGTATGAAAGTGATGGTGGGCTGTATGACGGAAACATCCTGTGCTTGCTCTGCTGCTGCCCAGTTTTCTCCTGCGGTTGACTTTGCTGATCTGGATGGCAATCTGCTTATTGCCAACGACCGCTTCAAGGGAATGGAGGTCGTAAAGGGCAAGATCACGTTACCAGATTTGCCTGGCATCGGAGTTGTGAAACTGTAAGGATCCTGAATCGTAATTCAATTTCCGTTCTCAATTATCATCTATAAATTAGCTTATTATGAAAAAAGTATTGTATGCTGCTGCCTTGCTTTTCCTTGTAACTGCTTGTACTCCAAAACCGGAAAGCAAGCCCTATACCTGGGAAGATGATCTGCACCAACGCCTCCTCACTGATTTCTCTCGTACGGAAGATGAAGTGAAAGAGTATATTCGTAAGTATATCCCTGATGTTTCCGATGAGCAGATGTGCCAATGGGAAGCCTCCAAAGCATTGGAGTGTATGACTCTGAATGGTGAGAAGCGTTATTTCCGTAATGCCGCACCTAATTTATTCCGTGTAGACTCTGTCTGCTATCAGATAAAGGCTGCCAAAGATGGTGTCTCCTTCAGTGGCAGTGAAAAAGTAAATATGGAGAACCTGCCCGAAATCATTGCGAGTGTGAAAAAGAGTGGTAATCCTATCACTGCTCCCAAACGAATGCGAGTCACCTATACGCTCACGGTAGACAGTAATGCCGTTCCTGCCGGAGAGCTCGTCCGTTGCTGGCTTCCTTACCCACGTACCGACCAGTCACGTCAGCAAGATGTAAAATTCATCTCTGCCAGCGAATCCAAGTATACTTTATCCCCACAGGATTGCCTTCATAGCACTCTCTACATGGAAAAACGTGCAGTGCAAGATCAACCAACCGTATTCTCTGAAAGTTTTGAGTATACAGCTAATGCTGAATGGCATAATTTGAAACCGAAAGATATTCAGCCCTATGATACAACTTCTTCTATATATAAGGAATATACGGCTGAACGCGAGAAGCATGTCATTTTCTCACCACGTATGCGCGAACTTGCTGCCAAATTGACAGCTGGGGAAACCAATCCTTTGTTGAAAGCTAAACGCATCTTCCGTTGGGTGAATGATAACTTCCCTTGGGCTTCTGCCCGGGAATATTCTACTATAGAAAATATTCCCGAATACGTGTTAGATAATCATAAAGGTGATTGTGGGCAGGTTAGTTTGCTGTTTATTACGCTTTGTCGTATCAGTGGTATTCCTGCCCATTTCCAGAGTGGTTTTATGATGCATCCTAAAGCATGGAACCTGCACGACTGGGCGGAAATCTATTTTGAAGGCATTGGCTGGGTTCCTGTAGACCAATCATTTGGCATCCCTACTTTTGCCCGTAATACGGATGAAGAATATTTCTTCTTGGGTGGCATTGACTCCTGGCGTATGATAGTCAACAGCGATTACGGTATGCCACTGATACCCGAGAAAAAATATCCTCGTAGTGAAACGGTGGATTTCCAGCGTGGTGAAGTGGAATGGGAGGGAGGTAACCTTTATTTTCCGAAGTGGGATTATCACATGGATATAGAATATCTCGATAATTAAAGAGGTACTTTTCCCTGAAAACAGACCATCTATTTTAAACGGATAGATGGTTTGTTTGATTTTAACGCCTATCTGCCTTATTTTCACGTCAGTAAACGTGCATAAATGTAAAATTGTCAGGTTCTGTCGTTAACCGCTGTTAAGCCCCAAAAGTTCACTGTTAAAAGAGAACAAAAAAGAGTGACAAGCGGAATAAGTGAACGATTTTTGTCGTTATTTTAACGTCGAAATGTTAAACAAAACTTGAATATTAACAATTAAAAGAATAGAAAATTAGTATGAAACAGACAACAAAAAACATTCTCGGGGTTGCAGCTATCGTACTTCTCAGTTCAGGAGTAGCAGGTTTAACCACCTATAAGATGCTGCAAAAAAATATGCCTGCTGATAGTACCAGTGCATTCAATGAAATGTTCCAGCAAAATCCGAACGTACGTTTGGCCTCTTATAATGCCGTTGATGCGCAACCAGTAGATTTGACGCAAGCAGCAGAAAATTCAGTTCACGCTGTGGTGCATATTCGTTCTACTCAGACTTCCAAAGTTCAGGAAGTAGAAGTTAGAGATCCGTTCTCTGATTTCTTCGGTGAATTTTTCGGTGGTCGGGGCGGTACGCAAAGACGTCAGGTACAGACCCCTGAACGTACAGGTTTTGGTTCCGGCGTTATCATCTCTAAAGATGGATATATCGTAACGAACAATCACGTAATTGCAGGTGCAGATGAAATCAGTGTGACGTTGAATGACAATCGTCAGTTTAAAGGACGTATTATTGGTACGGATGAAGAGACAGACTTGGCTCTAATCAAGATAGAAGGTGATGATTTTCCAACTATTCCGGTAGGTGATTCTGATGCACTGAAAGTTGGTGAATGGGTGCTTGCAGTAGGTAACCCGTTTAATCTGACTTCTACGGTGACTGCGGGTATTGTCAGTGCTAAAGCACGCTCTTTAGGCATGAGTCAGCAAACTGGTAAACAGAGTATCGAGTCGTATATTCAGACTGATGCTGCAATTAATCAAGGTAATAGTGGTGGTGCATTGGTAAATGCTCAAGGTGAATTGATTGGTATCAACGCTGCTCTTTTCTCTCCGACTGGATCAAATACAGGTTATGGTTTTGCCATTCCTACCAGTATTATGAAGAAAGTGGTTGCTGATTTGAAGCAGTTCGGTACGGTACAACGTGTGAAATTGGGTGTGAGTGTAACAGCACTTACTGAAGAGCCGGGTGACACACAGGTTGCTGATAAAGCTGGTAAGAAGTTGAGTGATATAAAGAAAGAAGCTAGAGAAAAATATGGTGTTATTGATGGTCTTTGGGTACGTGAAATCGTAGAGGGAAGTTCTGCTTCAGGTTCTGATATTAAAGTTGATGATGTAATCATTGGCATGGATGGTAAGGCTATTCATAAATTTGCTGACTTGCAGGAAATCTTGGCAAAACATCGTCCGGGAGATAAGGTACAAGTGAAGGTGATGCGTGATAAGAAAGAAAAGAATATAGAAGTTACGCTGAAGAATGAACAAGGTACTACGAAGATTGTGAAGAATGCCGATATGGATATTCTTGGTGCCGCATTCCGCCCTGTACCCGATGAATTGAAAAAACAATTGAATCTGGGTTATGGTCTTGAAGTAACGGGTGTTAGCAATGGTAAGATGGCAGAAGGTGGCGTCCGTAAAGGTTTCATTATCCTAAAAGTGAATAATATACCGATGAAGACTGTGGAAGACTTGGAGAAAGTGATGAAAGAAGCTGCTAAGACTCAGGAACAGGTTTTGTTTAGTACAGGTATGTTCCCCTCTGGAAAACGTGGCAGCTATGCAGTAAGTGTCGCTCAGGATTAATGGCTGGCATCGCTAAATTGTAGATTGTACATGTGAATAGGTAAGAAGATTGTAATATTAGCTAACAAAGAAGAAAAAGGATGTCGACAACTAACTTGTCGGCATTCTTTTTGTTTATATTGTATAGTGAATAAGATAAAAAAGTTAGGGCAAGTTTGCTTGTAACAAAATAATTTGTCGTAACTTTGCAACCCAAATCTGTTTTAGAAGAATGAGACAACTTAAGATTACAAAAAGTATCACTAACAGAGAGAGCGCTTCTCTTGACAAGTATTTGCAGGAAATCGGTCGCGAAGACCTCATAACTGTCGAGGAGGAGGTAGAGCTCGCTCAACGCATCCGCAAGGGTGACCGTATCGCACTGGAGAAGTTGACACGTGCCAATCTGCGTTTCGTTGTATCTGTGGCCAAGCAGTACCAAAACCAAGGTTTGAGTTTGCCCGACTTGATTAACGAGGGTAATTTAGGACTGATCAAGGCCGCCGAAAAGTTCGATGAAACACGTGGTTTCAAATTCATCAGTTATGCAGTATGGTGGATACGTCAGTCCATTTTGCAGGCTTTGGCAGAGCAGTCGCGTATCGTGCGTCTTCCGTTGAATCAGGTAGGCTCGCTGAATAAAATCAGCAAAGCAT
>ULSZ01036058.1_pt1 | contig 11194 bp, 12 predicted proteins | sample 1957151 | NCBI WGS metagenome assembly ULSZ01 (sample SAMEA4835721, study PRJEB28245) | human gut metagenome | biome: gut microbiome; material: fecal sample | place: Denmark | collected 2008
CGTGTAGCCGTCCTGGCCGACGGTCACCACCTTCAGGCGCATGTTCTCGAAGACGAGGCCCTTCTCCCGGTTGGCGCCGAAGAGCATCTTCTCGCCGTGGCGCAGGGTGATCGTCCGCTCGGCGCGCGTGGCTTTGTCGGCGGCAAATGCAGCGTGGGTCTTGTCGTTGAAGATCACGCAGTTCTGCATCACCTCGACCACCGACATGCCCCGATGCATTGCTGCAGCCACCATGCACTCCTTCGAGAGCTGTACCTCCATGTCGATCGAGCGGGCGAAGAACGTGCCCTTGGCGCCGATGACCAGTTCGCCCGGGTTGAACGGCTTCTCGACCGTTCCGTAGGGCGACGTCTTGGTGATCTTGCCGAGCTTCGAGGTGGGCGAGTACTGGCCCTTCGTCAGTCCGTAGATCTCGTTGTTGAAGAGGATGACGTTCAGGTCCACGTTGCGGCGGATGGCGTGGATGAAGTGGTTGCCGCCGATGGCCAGCGAGTCGCCGTCACCGGTCGTCACCCAGACGTTCAGGCGCGGGTTGGCGACCTTCACGCCCGTAGCCACGGCATTGGCACGGCCGTGGATGGAGTGGAAGCCGAAGGTCTTCATGTAGTAGATGAAGCGCGACGAGCAGCCGATACCCGACACGAACGTGAAGAGGTTGTGCGGCGTGTCGGTAGCGTCGGCAATCTCGGGCAGCGCACGCTGCACGGCGTTCAGGATGGCATGGTCGCCGCATCCGGGGCACCAGCGCACCTCCTGGTCGCTTTTGAAATCTGCGGGGGTGTATTTGTAGTCTGCCATGGCGTTATTTCAGTAAGGATTCGAATTTTTCGCGAAGCTCGACGATCGTGAACGGTTGTCCTTCGCACTTGTTGTACTGCTCGTAGCTGAACTCCTGCAGCTCGTGGCGGAGGTAGTTGGCGAACTGTCCCTCGTTGAGCTCGCAGACGACGATCTTCTTGAAGCGCGAGAAGATCTCGCGGACGCCGTGCGGCAGCGGGTGGATGTAGTTGAAGTGGCAGAGCGAGACGCGGTGTCCCTCGCGGCGCAGGTCGTCCACGGCGTTCTGCAGGTGGCCGCGCGTACCGCCCCAGCCGACGACGAGCAGGTCGCCCTCCTCATCGCCCCAGACCTTCTGCACGGGGATATCCTCGGCAACCAGGGCTACCTTGGCCGCACGTGTATCGACCATCTTCTGGTGGTTGGCCGGATCGGTCGAGATGCTGCCCTTCACGCTGTCCTTCTCCAGACCGCCGACGCGGTGCTCGAGGCCCACCTTTCCGGGGAATGCCCAGCCGCGGGCGAGCCGTTCGTTGCGCACGTAGGGCATGAAGCCTCCTTCGGGAGCTTCGTCCACGATCGGGGGGCAGATCTTCGGGTAGTCCTTCATCGAGGGGATGCGCCACGGCTCCGAACCGTTGGCGATGAATCCGTCGGTGAGCAGCACGACGGGCGTCATGTGCTCCATGGCCAGGCGGCCTGCTTCGAAGGCGAAGTGGAAGCAGTCGCTGGGCGACGAGGCAGCCACGACGATCACCGGGCACTCTCCGTTGCGTCCGTAGAGGGCCTGTGCCAGGTCGCTCTGCTCGGTCTTGGTGGGCAGGCCCGTCGAGGGACCGCCGCGCTGCACATCGACAACGACGAGCGGCAGCTCGGTCATGACGGCCAGACCCAGCGCCTCGCTCTTGAGCGAGAGGCCCGGGCCCGAGGTGGTCGTCACGGCGAAGTTGCCGGCATAGGCGGCACCGATGGCCGTGCAGATTCCCGCGATCTCGTCCTCGGCCTGTACGGTCTTCACGCCGAGGTCCTTGCGCTTGGCCAGCTCCTCGAGGATAACCGTGGCCGGGGTGATCGGGTACGAGCCGCAGAAGAGCGGCAGTCCGGCCTTCTCGGCGGCGGCGCAGAGACCCCATGCCGTGGCGATGTTGCCCGAGATCGAGCGGTAGGTACCCTTCTCGAGGGGTGCGGCGGCTACGGTGTAGTTGTTGGCGAACTGGTGCGTGTTGGCTGCGTAGTTGTACCCGGCGTCGATGGCCAGTTTGTTGGCCTGGGCGATGGCGGGGTTCTTTTTGGCAAATTTCGTATCGAGGTAACGCTTGGCGTAGTCTTCCGGACGGTCGAAGAGCCAGAAACAGATGCCCAGTGCGAACATGTTCTTGCACTTGACGACCGACTTGTTGTCGAGTCCGGTCTCCTTGAGTGCCTCGCGCGTCATCGTGGTGATGTCGGGGATGACCACGTTGTACTCGTCGAGTTTCAGCTCCTCGATGGGATCGAGCGTGGCGAATCCGGCCTTCTTGAGGTGCTCCTCGGTGATCGAGTCTCCGTCGATGATCACCGTGGCGCCCGGCTTGAGCCATTTGCGGTTGGCCTTGAGTGCCGCGGGGTTCATGGCGACCAGTACGTCGCAATAGTCACCGGGGTTCAGTTCGCGGTGGTCGCCGAAGTGTACCTGGAATCCCGATACGCCGGCGACGGTACCTTGCGGAGCTCGAATTTCGGCGGGGTAGTCGGGGAAGGTCGAGATGCCGTTTCCCAGCAACGCCGAGGTGTCGGAGAAAAGCGTGCCTGTGAGCTGCATGCCGTCGCCCGAGTCGCCCGAAAAGCGGATCACGACGTCCCGCAACTCCCGCACTTTGGTCTGTTCCATTGTGTTTTAGATTAGTTGGTAGTTTATGGTTCTACAAATATACGATTTTATTGTTAGATTATTCACAGTAAACGTTTTTTTTGTGCGTTTCCCTCGTTTTTCCTGGATGCGGATTTTCCGTTTCGGCGTTTTAGTCTGAATTACTGTGATTTATGCTTCTTTTGCAATTCGGTTCGGCATCCGGGGCAGTTCGCCGGATTACCTATATATAAGAGCCCCGGCCGGTGCTGCGCGGGGCAGCCGGTCGGGGCTCTTTTTCCGATTCCGGTTCGGCCGGTCTTCAGGGCAGCGTCTTTGGCGGGGATGCGGCAGAGACCGCTCTTCGCCGCCTGTGCCGGTCAGCGCATGGAGTTCATGCGGATGCTGGCCTTGACCAGCGCGATGGCGCGGATGCGCGCGACCTCGATCTCCTTGTCGGCATGGTGCGGGTTTTGGCTCACCAGCCGCACACAGTCGGGACGTTCGGATTTCTGGATGTATTTCACGGTGACATACTCCTCGCCGTCGATGTCGATCGAGAGCAGGTACATGTCGCCCCAGAAGATGTCGTTGATGTCGTTCAGCTGTTTGTAAAGGACGATGTCGCCGCTTTTGAGCAACGGGTACATCGAGTCGCCCCGCACGTAGAGGGCTCCGTCGCATTTGGGCAGGTTCGGGATATGGATGAAATTGACGGGTTTCAGATTGGCGTGGTCGGTGAAGAGCGGGACGAGTCCGGCGGTTCCCTCGATCGAGTAGAGCGGGACACTCTGCAGCGGCAGCGAGTTGTCGGTGCGGTGCCTGTAGGCGGTCAGGTCGGGTTCGGCGTTGAACATCTGTCCCTGTGCGGAGTCGAGCCATTCGGGATTTACGTTCAATTCCTGAACAAGGATGTTCCGGTTGCGGGTCGAGAGTCCCGCCTTGCCCGTCTCGATCATCGAGAGGGCCGCTTTCCCAATTCCAAGCCGCTGAGCGAGCTGCTCTTGCGTCAGACCGAGTTGCTTTCGTATCAGTTTTACCCGTTCATTTACCATATTTCATCGGAATTTTTTATATCAAAAATTCAAACTTTTTGCATTAATATTCAATATTTGAATATATATTTGCATTGCAAAGTTAAACAATTTATTTATATCCGCAAGTCAATTTGCGAAAAAAGCTTCATTTTCAATGTCCTATTCCGTTCCATCTGAACTTTACCGGGAAGTCGCCCTGCGGTTGTCGGAGGCGATCGGGAGCGGGGGCTACTTTTCGGGATCACTCGCTTTTGCGTGGGGCGAAGCGGAGTGTCGTCTGACAGCCTCGGTGATCGTCTACCGGCAACGGATCTCTGCTCCCGACGGCCAGGCCGACGTCATTTCGCGTCTGGTTCCCGTCTGGTGGGAGTTTCACACCGCGTTCGACGGCGTCGAGCATCTCAACGACTTCTCTTTCGAAGAGCTCGGCGCCTGGATCTGAGGCGCGTCTGCGGCAGACCGCCGTTCCCCTGCCCCTGTTGCCGGAGCTTTCCGGTCTGTTTCTCCGGCTCCTCCTTCCCGGGTGCGGCGCTGCCCGCCGGAGAAACCCTGAACAAGAACCTCCCCGCCGCGGCGCCGCGCATCGGGTTCGACAAAAAATTCCGATCAGATGACTGCTTCGAAGCAATCGGCCTCTGCGGGGAAGTCCCCCGCGGAGGTTTTCTTTCCCGGTATCGGACGGCTTCTTGTCCCGTATGGGCAAACGTCGTCCGGTGATTCTTTAGTATGCGGCGGCTGCGACTTTTTTTCGCCCCCGGCCGCATGTAACTCCGTGGCGTTTGCCGATTTCGCCCTCGGTGTCTATCCCTTCCTGGAGCTGCAGCCCTTCCACCGCACCTACTACCGGGTGCTGGAGGCCTTCGCTGCGGGGCGCATCCGCCGGCTGATCGTCACCATGCCCCCGCAGCACGGCAAGAGCCTCGGGGCCTCGACGCTCCTGCCGGCCTATGTGCTGGGACTCGACCCCGACTGCCGGGTGGCGATCGCCTCCTACTCGGGCTCTCTGGCCTCGAAGTTCAACCGCCGGGTGCAGCGGATCCTCGAATCGCGCGAGTATGCCTCCTTCTTTCCGGCGACGACGATCAAGTGCGGCTCGAAACCGCCGGGCTACATCCGCACCTCCGAGGAGGTCGAGATCGTCGGACGCCGCGGCGGGCTGCTGTCTGTAGGGCGCGAGGGTTCGCTGACGGGCAACCGCGTGGATTGCTTCATCCTCGACGACCTCTACATATTATAATCAATATTGTCGCAGATTAACAGAAAAACGTTAAATTTGCGATAAAGATTGTTTGAGCGCGTTATGGAAAAATCGAAAAGAGTAGTCGGTTACGCTCGTGTTTCGACTGAGGCACAAGATATTACCCGCCAAATTGAACTTATTACGGCCTATTGTAATGACCGAAATTATCATCTAATCAAAATCATTCAAGAGAAAATTTCGGGTGCCCGAAAAGACAGAAAGAGCCTGAACGAACTTTTAGAGGTAGACGATACGGTCGCCGATATGATTATCGTTTCCGAGCTCTCCCGTTTATCGCGTGAAGATGATATTTTATCCGTTCTTTCAACAATAAATGAACTTTTGAAACAAGGTGTAGATATTCTGTTTCTGGATAAACAAGACCGCATTTATAAGGCAGGTACGGTCTTATCTCTTTATGACATCATTACGTTGTCAGTAGAAGCTAAAGCAAGTGCCGACGAGCGCTATAAGATTGCAGGACGAATGCAGACGGGTTTACGCTCTAAATTAGCCGAGTTTACCAACATGTTTGCAGGCGGTACGGTTCCTTTCGGCTACAAAATCATTCATAACCCCGAATACAAACTAAACCAAACTCCTAAAAACTTGCTTATTGTTGATACTCCCAAAGCAGAAGCGGTTAAATACCTTTTTCAGCAGTTAATCGACGGCAATACAATCCGCCAAACTGTGAGAGTTTATAATAAATTGTTTCCTTATAAACTTTCTTATTCGGGCATCTGTCGCATTATCCGCAATCCAAAATATAAAGGAGAAATATATCGACGAGGCAAATTATACGGAATAATGAATGAATTGCAAATCATTACGCCAGAAGATTTTGACAAGGCAAACAAACAAATGCGTGAGAATAGCCTATTTCAAAGCAATGCTCCGAAATATTACAATCCGTTGAAAGGTTTGCTATTTTGCCCGTGTGGATGCAGTCTTTACATGAAGCCCAATCACAACAGCTATTTAATTTATCGTTGTTCAAGTGCTTATAACGAGAAACAAAAATGTGAAAATTACGGTGTTAAATGCGCTTATATCCTATCGTCCGTTTGGATTTGTGTAAAGGAAACCTTACACACTGAGGAATACAAGCGCTTCAATACCCAGCGGGCAAATGAGTTGCAGGGGGTAAACAAGCAGATTCGAGAAACAATAATCCGAAAAGTCAATAGTGTTGATGAACTAAAAGCGCAATCGGCGTCGTTGATTGCCAAAATCAAAAAACTGAATAATGAAGACCTTATCAGCGAATTGGAAACAGATTATAATGTGCTTTGCAAACAAATCAAGCAAACCGAGCAAGAAATTTCCGAATTGAACGGCCAGATAGTTGAAAACGATGCCGAAATAAAACGGAATATGGAACAAAAAGATTTTAGTAAAATGGAGCAGTCGGCCCTATACAAAGAAAAATTGCAAAAGGCCGTCTATCATTCTCTTTCTGCCATGCGGGGCTTTTTGGAAATAATCTTTAAGAACGGCATGACACGTTACGTGCTGATTAAAAAGCATCGAAACGGCGGAGCCTATCTTTTGCCCGATACGTTTAAAGGTGATATGGAGCGTAAACAAATTATCGTTCCGTCCTTACGAATTGACAAGAATAATCCCTATTCAACCCAGCCGATAAATTTACGCTACACATTCGACGAATTTTTTAAGGCTATGCCTGTCGAGGAATACCAAATTCCAATAACAGAATGAAAAAAGAGGGCGATTGCTATAATGGCAATCGTCCCCTTTTCGATTCGGTTAAATGGCCGAATATTAAAGATGTTCCCGTAGCAGGTCAAGGATTACCTGTTCTTGTGTCTGCGTAGAGGTTTTGCGGGCATTTTGAATTTTTTCCGCTTGCCATTGGGTAAGTTTTTTTAATTTCTCCTCTATTTCAAGAGTGTAGGCCGCAGCATCTTCGGCTTTATTGTAACCATCTTGGATGAATGAAATCAAATACTTTTTAGCGAGGAATTTAGCCGTAAATTTTTCACTTGCTGCTTCAAACCATTTGCGGCTCTTGGCACACCATCCGTCAGCCTCCTGCAAACACGAGGGCATTTCACGGGTTTTAAGACTTGCTACCAAATCTTTGGCTTTAAGTTTGTTGTTACCACACGCCCAAAGTGAAATTGTCGAAAGAGGGAAATTGCGCCGTTGCAATTCTATTGCAAAATCAAAGGCCATATTTGTTTCTATAATAGCCATTGCGGGAGCTGCCATATAGTCGGATCCTTTCCACGTTTTCGTGCAAATATTCATTTCTGCAATGAGTAATGCAATGGCAATCTCTTTATTCAAAGGCTCAATGACCACTAAATCTTTAAGCGGCAAGCCTAATTCAAGGTAGGCTTTTAGACGATGCTGACCGTCCAAAACAGCGTAATAGCCTTTAGCATATTCATCGGCAATATCTTTGCCGTCCAAATCGGTCAAGTGTCCGCCCGACTCTACGACGGTTGCTCCGTTCACCGCCGTAATGGGGCATAACATTCCATATTCGGAGATCGAATCCATTTTTGCTTTAATAGTTTTTTCATCAGTAGGACGATTCCCTTTAATGAACGCAAATTTATTTGCATCCGAGACGCTCAGAACATTTAACGTGTTCATCTTGTTTTGTACTCCACCTTTATGGAGGGCATTTGATTCTGTCACATTCCTTTGCCAGAGGGTGTGCAGATCGTAAGAATTATTCTTCCGACACTGCAAACATACTATCACCAGCGACTTTTTGCTGGGAGTAAAAAACAGTTCATTTGCTACTCCCTAAAACCCATAAATGGCAGATTCGGTGTTCGGCAGCTTATTCGCATAGGCTTTCAGCACGCCTTTCAGGGATTCATCATTATCCTTAAAGTTTTTATTTTGAGTCCAACGCATAAAATAAAACAGACGGGAAATAAGCAACATCTTATTATACGAGACCTCTTTATCGCATCGATGTTCATTGAAAGTCCCTCGATTCGGCAATTTCAATGCGTTGAATAAGCACTTGAATTTATCTGCTGCAAAACACATGTAATAGGATGAATTTGTGAATGTAGTGGTGTAAGTAGAATAATCTACTACACGCCAAAACTCCTTATCTTTCCACTCTTTAAGTTTTTTCTTTAATCCATATATAACTGCGGCCTTTACATGTTGGTCTGCATTACGGCTTTTTTTACCCTTTACCCGAAATGTAATTTCAAGATCCCGAGAATCTCCGATGTAATCCAACATTTTATGAATGGATTCTGGAGGTGGCTCTATTAAGCAGCATTTGGTAAACTTTTCAACCGACCAATCGTAAACAAACAATACAGCCCACCAGAATTTATTTACATCTAATCCAAAACCTTTTATTGTCGCTATAATATCTGTTTCTTGCAAAAACATCTCTTTGGTAAATGGGGCTTTTATTTTTTTGTCGCAAACACGATCCCAGAATCGGTACGGAAAACTATCTACAACATCATCGTCAAATTCATTCCAAGAATTAATAATCGCATATACATACTCCAGCTCCTTTTCTTCCTGTTCGTCGGGCTCATAATATCCGAACTCTTCATTTTTAATGCTCATAGCAAAAAAGCAGTTTGTCCATCAAAGTTAGCTTTTTTCCTTGTAAGGTACATTTTTGAATCACGCAAAACTGCTATTGATCCTTAAAATAAGCATCCTAAAGGAGTTTTAGAATAGCCGCATCTGTACCAAGCCGCTAAAAGTACTGAATTACATAGCATGAAAGGCGTTTCAGAACAACAGACTATGTAAATCCCACTAATACTACTTTCTTGCACATGAATATTCCCATAACACATACTCCGATGCCAAACAATAGTCAAAAGGCAATACACAGGCCGCAGATAAAAAATAGGTTGAATCATTTTGTAGCCTCCGATAACCTTTGTACCTTTATAATAGCCGTCAGGAGGGGCAACGTCAATGCTGAAATCTGTCCCCTGCTTCATGCTTAAAAGTGGCACATATACCATTACCTAACCTAACCAAAACCTAATAATAGGCTCTCGGCTCCGAGGAGCCTCAAACCCGATTTTCAAACTATGTTGTACTATGTAACGCAAAACAAATGATTCGATAACCGAAAAGCCGCCAAAGCCGCATTGGGCTCTGCCTATTTTCGGAAATTATTAAAAACAAAAGAGATACTATTTACTAATTACGTCGCTAACGATGAATTACACTACGATTCCAAAATCAATCTGCCAGTTCCAGACGGGCAACGGCAAACCGACTGACATTTATGTTTGAGCAACGATTAAATGCAAATCGGACTACAAGACATCTGTAAGCCATATAACAGAAGATGGACTGTCCCAAATAACGGGCGTAAATATCCGTACCGTCAAACGGTCTATTCAAAGATTAAAGGAGTGCGGTGCAATGCAGGTTACAACCCAAATTATTGACGGATGCAAACGCCGCAATTCCTATTATATAGCCAATCCCCAAACGAATTTCTTTTTCGTGGACAACCAATTCTTTACAAAGAACCGTCCGCCGAAGATAGCGGGATTTCTGCTCTTATTAAAGGCTATATGTCTGAATAATACAAATACGATCCTTTGAAATATCGGCCAGATTGCCGATGCTGTCGGGATGAATCGCAATACGGTTTCTACTCTTATTAAGGAGTGCTGCCGATTAGGGCTGATTCAGACGATCCCGAACGGCTACGAAATAACAGAAGCGTGCTTTATAAATCCGCCGCAGAAAGATACGGTGTACGCTATTTATAACGAGATATGCCGATTCTGCATTACCAAAAGGACGAATCCGCCGCAATGAAATGAACAGGCAATGAATCGGATTCTTACGAAATACAACATTCCCAATCTGTCGGCCGACAACCCGCTGTCGGTTACTTGCATGCTCAATGAACGGTGCAAAACAATCCCCGAATCCCTGTCGCTGACATATTTCGTCAAAGTGCTATGTTTCCAAGAACCGATAAAAGCCAATAGACCACATTCGCAATCTTTCCTACTGACATAAAATATTTTCATTCTAATGTCCCGATTAATAGTCGGGACATTTTTGATTATATGATATGATTCGACCAAACAAATACTCCCTGTTTTTCGCCCCGCCCCCTTTTCTGATGGAAAACGAAATTATTGCCTATCCCTTATAATGGGATTCCACATAAAACTGGCCACCCCTATTTAAGCCTGAAACCAATTCTCTGCACAGCATTATTGAGGTTATATATAGTTGGATTACAGTGTATATGTGACAAACATATACTCAGATCGCTATGTACGACACACAAGAAAAAGCCAAGCAAATGGCAGACATTCATGTCCTGTGGGGACAAAGTTCAGTAATCGAGGAGTTAATCCAAGCGGGGAAAATCGACGAAGAGTACCTCTATCCCTTTAATGGGGAAGAGGTGTTGGAATGGTGGTTGGTGACATCATGGCTGGCCGATCGGTTGAGAGAACAGGGCGAAATCATCATCGACGAACTGGGCTGCCATTGGTGGGGACGAATGTCGAGCGGACAGGCCATCTACATGGACCATGTCATGCAGGAGATTTGCAGGGGGAATTGATCGATTCCCCTTGCAAATTCGCTCCTGATTATTTACTTTTGTGGAAACAACCAAATAAAGGCAAGAAAGACATGTAGCACAGAATAGATTATTACGCTTCAAAACGGGTTCCCCATCCTGTCCCGACCATATCATAAATCAAAACATTCGAAAAATGGGGACAATCAAGAATGCAGAGTTGTCGATGCAATCCGTTCGACGGCTATTGGAGCGTAATCATCTTGCCTACACGATTAAAGAGGATGCCATCCTTTTCAATCGACGGTTCAATCGCAGAACGGGACAAAAATCCTACTATTACATCGGCTTCACGGAGGAAGGGCGAAAAATCGGCCGTCAAAACATCACGTTCGGTTGTGTAGATTACAATGTCTACGATGAGGACGATGTTGTGATGGGCACATGCTTCCGCAACGCAATGTGTACCGATATGGCCTTTTTCGCGTTCCATTTCCACGACCTCTTTCGGCGCTTCTATGCAATCGACGAGTACAACGATTGGAACAGATGACGGGCGACAGACTTTGCAGACGGACTGATGACCGACTGCAAGGTCTGTTTTTATGTAACGACTAAATAAATACGGCTATGCCTGCACCATAGAATCATAAATACGAGCAACAACACCCGAATGGGCGAGGTGTTTTGCATTTTCCGCTGAATGTGTTACTTTTGTAGTAACATATTGAATACACGGAAAGTGTAGCTTGTTCTCGACTTGCGAACGTAGGAAATTCGAA
>ULSZ01001341.1_pt1 | contig 11192 bp, 5 predicted proteins | sample 1957151 | NCBI WGS metagenome assembly ULSZ01 (sample SAMEA4835721, study PRJEB28245) | human gut metagenome | biome: gut microbiome; material: fecal sample | place: Denmark | collected 2008
CCGAAACTGCTGCCCACGCGCTCGGTCAGCGCACCCGTCAGACCGGCGGTCTGGATTATGTCGAGATTCTGGATGAACAGATAGAGCTGGCGCTGGATGCGCTTCGCGCGTACAAGCCTGTGACGTTCAGTTATGAGAACGGCACGGAACTCACCGTGGACTTTCACCTCCCAGAAGATAGGCGCGCTCAATACGAGCAGAGGCTTTACGATGCGCTCATGTCGAATGAATCCTACGCTAATGCCGTGATGAACTCTGACGAGGAAAATGCGACACTGACGGGAGAGCGTGTGCTCCGGGACTATGTCGCGGACTCGGAGGACAGAGACTTCCAGCGTGCCTACTACGACAACCCACGCCTGCGCGAGGCGCTCAACCGCGTGGCTCTGGATGCCGCATACCACGACCTGAGCGAGCCGCCCGTGGAAGATGAGCCGGAGCTTGATGACACGCCGGTCAATATCCAGCCGCGCGACCCGATGTCGTCGGCCTACGGCGTCGGGGACTTCGTATGGTACGAAGGCCGCGAGTACCAGATAACCGATCTACAACGAGGCTATGTAGAGCTATTGCCGCCAGAGTTGCCCATCCCCGTCTATCGCACGGAGCGCCGCACGGACTTTGAACGCGGCCTCCGCGCCGACGAGCGCAACAGGTACATCACGGACTACCTTTCAGCTGAGCTGAACGACGATGCGCACGAGTATGTCTCGAACATACTGACGCAAGAGGACAGGGCGCAAATTTCTGCCTGGCTCCGAGCCGGTGAGGGCAACACGCAGCTTGCCGAGGGGCTCGCGGAGATGTTTGCTGGGCGCGATGGCGCGGAACCTGACGGCCTGCACTACAGGATACCAGGCGATAACGGAAGCGTCGTTGTAGCCGGCCTTGTGCCGTGGGAGCAGCTCGCGGGCGCGGTGCGTGGGATGTACAGCGATGACCAGCGCTCGTTTGAACTTGAGCCAGATATAGCCGTTGAAAGGCCAGGGCGAGTGCCAGAGCTTAACGGTGCGGTAGATGCCAGACCAGAAATCCGCGAGCGCACAGTCGCATACTACGACGCCGAGAAAACGCACCTGCCCTACGATGTGGTGTTCCAAACAATAGGCTCCGCGCCTGAGCCTGAGCCGCCCACTCCGCACAACTTCCGTATAACCGACGACCATCTAGGCGAAAGCGGGGCTAAGGCGCGGTTCCGTGCCAACATGGACGCCGTTACCACGCTCAAGCGCATCGAGGCCGAGGGGCGCGCGGCTACAGCTGACGAGCAGGAGACGCTTTCCCGCTACACAGGCTGGGGCGCTATACCTGACGCCTTTGACGAAAACAAGGGCGACTGGGCAAAGGAATACGCAGAGCTGAAAGCCGCGCTCACGCCCGAGGAATACGAAGCCGCGCGCGGCTCGACACTCAACTCGCATTACACCTCGCCCACGGTTATCCGCGCCATTTATGACGCGCTCGACAACATGGGCTTCGATGGCGGCAGAATTTTGGAGCCGTCCATGGGCGTTGGCAACTTCTTCGGCCTGCTGCCTGAGAGCATGAGCAGCAGCCAGCTCTACGGAGTGGAGCTGGATTCAATCACCGGGCGCATAGCGAAACAGCTATACCCGGAAGCCAAAATTACCGTCGCGGGCTTCGAGACGACCAACCGCCCCGGCTTCTTCGACCTCGCCGTCGGAAACGTGCCGTTCGGAAATTACCAGGTGTTTGACCCGGAGTACAACCGACTTGGGTTTTCAATACACAACTACTTCGCCGCCAAGATGCTCGAACAGGTGCGTCCGGGCGGCATTGTCGCGTTTGTAACCTCACGCTACACGATGGACGCGAAAGACGAGAGTGCCAGGCGGTATCTCGCTGAGCGCGGCGAGCTACTGGGCGCCATACGTCTGCCAAACAACGCTTTCCGCGCAAATGCGGGGACGGATGTCGTGTCGGATATTATCTTCCTCCAACGGCGTGAGCTGCCGCTGACCGAGCTACCCGACTGGGTACACGTTGGCGACACGCCCGATGGCTTTAAGGTAAACAAATACTTCCTTGACCACCCGGAAATGGTGCTGGGAGCGCCCACAGCGGAGAGCACACAGTACGCCGGCCAGGACTACACCGTCGCGTCCATCGAGGGCGCGGACTTGGCGGCACAGCTACACGAGGCCATCCAAAATATACACGGCGAGTACGTCGAACGGGACATTGAGGAAAACACTGTATCGGACATCCTGCCAGCAGACCCGGACGTGCGCAATTACAGCTACGCCCTCGTGGACGGAAACGTATATTTCCGCGAGGGCGGCATCATGGTCAGGCAGGATGTGAGCGCCACTATGTCCGAGCGCATCAAGGGCATGATGGAGCTGCGGGACTGCACACGGCGGCTCATTGGGCTGCAAACGATGGACGCAGACGAGGGGGTAATCGCCGCAGAGCAGCGGCGGTTGAACGAGCTGTACGACGCTTTCACCGCAAAACACGGCCTCATTTCCTCCCGCGAAAACAAGCGCGCGTTTGACACGGACTCGAGCTACTACCTCCTGTGCTCGCTGGAGATTTTGGACGAAGATGGCAGGCTAGAGCGCAAGTCGGACATGTTCACAAAGCGCACCATACAGCCGCACCGGCCCGTCGAGCACACGGATACCGCGGTTGAAGCCCTCGCCGTTTCCATGAATGAACGCGCTCGCGTGGATATGGAGTATATGTCCCGTCTCTGCGGCAAGGACGAAGCTACGATTGCAGCCGAGCTTAACGGCGTCATTTTCCGCGTCCCCGGCACGGAGCGCTACGTTACCGCCGACGAATACCTCTCCGGCAACGTGCGCGAAAAGTTCCGTGAGGCCGAAGCCGCCGCCGAGAGTGACCCGTCGTACAGCGTCAACGTCGATGCCCTCCGCTCCGCGCAGCCGCGTGACCTGACCGCCAGCGAGATTGACGTGCGCCTCGGCGCGACGTGGATAGAGCCGAGGTACATCCGGCAGTTCATAGATGAGACGTTCAAGCCGTCTTTTTGGGTGGCGCAGAACATCAAGGTGCACTATTCGCCTGTGACCGGCGAGTGGCGCATTGACGGTAAAAGCACTGCTGGCGTGAGCGATGTCAACGCCTACAACACCTACGGCACACAGCGCATGAACGCGTACAAGATACTCGAAAACACGCTGAATCTCCGCGACGTGCGCGTTTATGACAAGATGGTGGACGACAACGGCACGGAGCGCCGTGTGCTCAACAGCAAGGAGACCACCATCGCCCAGCAGAAGCAGCAGGTCATTAAGGACGCCTTTAAGGACTGGCTGTGGAAAGATGCTGACCGCCGTCAGGCGCTGGTGGCCAAGTACAACGAGCTTTTCAACTCCACAAAGCCGCGCGAATACGACGGCTCGCACCTCACCTTCCCCGGAATGAATCCCGAGATAACGCTCAGAAAACACCAGCGTGACGCCATCGCGCGCATACTCTACGGTGGGAACACCCTGCTCGCCCACGAAGTGGGCGCGGGCAAGACGTTTACAATGGCCGCGGCGGCGATGGAGGCCAAACGGCTGGGATTGTGTAGCAAGCCCATGTTCGTGGTGCCGAACCACCTGACAGGCCAATGGGCAAGCGAGTTCCTCCGGCTCTATCCCTCCGCGAATATCCTCGTCACGACGAAGAAAGACTTTGAAAAATACAACCGCAAGAGATTTTGCGCGAGGATTGCCACCGGGGACTACGACGCCGTCATTATAGGCCACTCGCAGTTTGAGAAGATTCCCGTGTCTCAGGAGAGGCAAGAGCAGTTGCTACAAGACCAGATTGACGAGCTCGCCGAGGGCATACGCGAGCTGAAATACTCTAACGGCGAGCGCTTTTCAATCAAGGCCATGGAGCGTACCAAGAAAGGGCTTGAGGCCAAGCTCAAAAAGCTGCTAGACAGCCCTAAAGATGACGTGGTCACGTTTGAAGAACTCGGCATTGACCGCCTATTTGTGGACGAGGCACATTCGCATAAAAACCTCTACTACCAAACAAAAATGCAGAATGTAGCGGGCTTGTCCAGCTCGGAAGCCCAAAAGTCCTCAGATATGTACATGAAGTGCCGCTACCTTGACGAGAAAACCGGCAGCAAGGGCGTCGTGTTCGCCACCGGCACGCCCGTCTCGAACACGATGGTCGAGCTGTACACCATGCAGCGTTACTTACAACACGACACGCTCGAAAACCTCGGCATGAGCCATTTCGACGCCTGGGCGGCGAACTTCGGTGAAACCGTGACAGCGATGGAACTGGCACCCGAGGGGACAGGCTATCGAGCACGGACAAGGTTCAGCAAATTTTTTAATTTGCCCGAGCTTATGAGCATATTCAAGGAGGTTGCAGACATTAAAACTTCCGATGAGCTGAATTTACCGAAGCCCGAGGTCATTTACCACAACGAAGTGTCTCAGCCTACGGAGGTACAAAAGGCACTTGTAAAAGAACTTTCCGAGCGCGCGAGCAAGGTACACGCCCGGCAAGTTGACCCAAGCGTGGACAATATGCTCGCTATCACCAACGACGGCCGTAAGCTCGGACTCGACCAACGCGTAATTAACCCGCTGCTGCCAGACGAGCCGGGGACAAAGGTCAACCGCTGTGTGGACAACGTGTTTAAGATTTGGGAGGACACAAAATCTGACCGCCTGACACAAATTTTGTTTTGCGACCTCTCTACGCCCGGAAAGGGCTTCAGCGTCTACGAGGATATACGTTCCAAGCTTGTGGCGCGCGGAGTGCCTGAGAATGAGATAGCCTTTATCCATGACGCTAGCACCGACGAGAAAAAGAAGGCTTTGTTTGCGAAGGTTCGCAGCGGTCAGGTGCGTGTCCTCATGGGCAGCACCGCCAAAATGGGCGCAGGGACGAATGTGCAGGACCGGCTCATAGCCCTGCACGATCTCGATGCTCCATGGCGTCCCGGTGACCTCGAACAGCGCAAGGGCAGAATAGAGCGTCAGGGAAATATGAACGAGACCGTTCACGTCTACAGGTATGTCACCGAAAACACCTTCGACAGCTACCTCTGGCAGACTTTGGAGAATAAGCAGAAGTTCATAAGCCAGATTATGACCTCAAAGTCTCCGGTGCGTTCATGTGAGGACGTGGACGAAACCACGCTTTCATTCGCGGAGATTAAAGCTCTGTGCGCGGGCGATCCGAGGATAAAAGAAAAGATGAATTTAGACGTCGAAGTTTCGAAGCTGCGGCTGCTCAAGTCCAGCTTCCAGAGCCAGAAGTACACGCTGGAGGACAACCTGGCACGGTATTTCCCACGCGAGATTGCAGACACGAAGGCGCGGATTGCCGCGCTCGAATCGGACATACAGACCAGAGATGCACATCCCACGCCATCGGACAGTTTCGTAGGAATCGAGCTGGATGGCGTCCGCTACACAGAGCGCATCGCTGCGGGCGAGGCGCTCTTGAATTTATTGCCCACGGTGCAGGACACCAAGCCTGTCCACGTCGGCAGCTTCCGCGGCTTCGACGTGGAAGTCTCGCTTGAACAATTCGGAAAGCACGGCCTCACGCTCAAGGGCGCGGCTGAGCATCGCATTGAGCTGGGAGCCGACGCGCTCGGCAACATCATGCGTGTCGAGAACGCGCTTGCTTCACTGGGCAAAAAGCTGGATGCTAACCGCGCCCAGCTTGAGGACTTGGAGAGTCAGGTCGAGAACGCGCGCACCGAGCTTGAAAAGCCATTCCCACAGGAGGCCGAGCTCGCTGAAAAGAGCGCGCGGCTAATAGAGCTGAACGCGGAGTTGGACATGGAGAATAATGCGCCGCCTGAGCCGGTTGCCGAGGAAAACGAGGACGAGCGACCGTCGATATTGGCAAAACTCAAAGAGCCCATACCGCTTTACGAACCCAAACCGCATAACCAAGTTAAGGAGGCGTGTCTATGAACCCGCTTGAACAGCTTGCAGAGAAAATGACCGCTGAGTTCAATACATACCGGGACTGGCTGCTCAAGCAGCCGCCGGATGAGATTTTGAATCACGCTTACGAGTACACGACTAAAGAGAATCTGCTTAACGTGCTGGGGGACACAGACCTCAAGCCGCAGCAGATTGAGACCTTGCTGCGTTCGCCGTGCCCGCTGGAGGATGTCTTTAAGGACTGCTCTTACATTGACCAGTCGGACTACAACTACACTTTGAAAGTCCTCATAGATCAGCGCGCCGACATGGAAATGGAGAAGCAGCGCGCCATACCAATCTACAACGGCACGGCGCGTGAGGCAAATGAGCGCGGAGAGCTGGACAAGTTCAAGGCTTCGGCTGAGGCCGATGAGAATTGCAAAACCGCCATAGAGAACGCCATCGCTCGCAACTACGACGGCTCTCGGCTCAACACCAACGCTGCGATACGCGAGGTGCGCGAGCAGTTTGGAGACAAGCGACTCGCTCGCGTTACAGCTTCGCTTATAGCCAACAGAGAGCACGATGGACGCATAAGTCCGGAGAATATGAAATGGGCTGAGAAGAACGCCACGACGAAAAAAGTATTTACCGACCGCACCCACTCCGGCCTGCTGGACATCTTCGCTACACGTCTGCGGGAGAGCGAGCGCAAACGCGAGAGGGGCGCGGAGCGATGAAAAGCAAGCGCAATATGTTCCTGCTCATCCGCATAAACGACGAGGAGCGCGAGCAGATTCAGGCACGGATGGCACTCGCCGGGACGAAGAACATGAGCGCCTTTATTCGCAAAATGGCCATAGACGGGCACATCATTCTGCTCGACATGGATGAAATAAAGACGCTGGTGAGCCTCCTGCGGCGCACCAGCGCAAATGTGAATCAGATTGCAAAACGTGTTAACGCTACCAGTCGTGTGTACGAGAATGACCTCGCGGAGATTCAAAACCGTCTGGGAGAGGTGTGGGCTGCGCTGGATGACGTGCTGCGGAAATTACTTGAAATCATTTAGGCTGTCCAGCCACACTTTAGCGCCTTTGGGATATTTCAATTCGTATTCACGATCGAAAAGTGCATTTTCTATCAGCCCGTTCGGGAGCGTGTATAGGGAAGATTTTTCTATCTGGAAATCATAGCCACTGATGCGAGCACTAATATCTTTTACAGCGTCATCATCAAGGCGTGGATCCAGTGTTACTTTTTCTATAAACGATAAATCGTGTAAAGAAACATAAATGCCATTGACATCAGGAAATATACGCCATTGATCTTCTTCGTCTCTAAAATAATTTTGCAGGTATAGCAACAAGCGGATTTCTTTTTCATGTGAAAAGGCGTCTCTTTTTATAAACGCAGGAATCATATAGTATGGGTACGTTTCAGCCTCCTCGTCATAGAGTTTACACCACTCCTTGCTCTCTTCTAGCTTGGCGTATCTGATAGGCCCCAGAAATACCGCCTGGAATCGACCATTTGGTTCAATGGTGTAAAAATCGGTAGATTTGAACAGCTTTCTTGCTGTGGTTTGTATACATACACCTTGGCGGTCTGATGAGTAAATCCTCCACATAGCATCATTATCTGCGTCTGTTGACCAGCATGAACCATATAATGGCTTTATCATTTTGCTGGCCATATGTATGATAGCAAGAAAACTGTTGTGTGACGCCTGTTTGTCTCTGTGATAAGAAAGCAATCTCGACGGTATTTCCCACGGGTCATCCCAACATAAAATGTTTCGGAGATATAATTGTTTGCGCTCAATCATCTGACAAAAGAAATCTAATCGTATTATTCTGTAGATTGGCATATCCACATCTATATCCCGGTGAACCATTGGGCCAAAAGGATTAATTATCATAAACCACACTCCGCAGTCGTTAATAGATTCATTTTACTTTGTATAAGCAAAGGCCGCAACAAAAAATATTAAAGGAGACGATATAATTAGCTGCTACCCGCCTCATATCCATTCGTGGCTCAAAAAGCCAAAGTGTCATACACTCGCTCACCGAGCGGACAGACTACGTCAAGAACCCGGAAAAAACTGAAAACGGCTCGCTCGTCTACGCCTATGGCTGCACACCGCAGCTCGTCGCGGCAGAGTTCGCACTCTCAAAACGTCAGTACGCGCAACACACTGGGCGCAAGGCTCCGGGCGTGATTGCGTACCACATACGCCAATCTTTTAAGCCAGGCGAGATTACGCCAGAGGAGGCAAACCTCGTAGGGCGCGAGCTGGCTGAACGCTTCCTCAAAGGCAAGCACGCATACATCATTTGCACGCACACGGACAGGCGGCACATACATAACCACATTGTTTTCAACTCCACTACCCTAGACGGCACGGCGAAGTTCCGTGACTTCCTCGGCTCCGGACGCGCTGTGGGCAGGCTCTCTGACCTCATCTGTATAGAACATGGGCTGTCCGTTATCCAGGACCCGCGACGTTACACGCATCCGACCTATGACAAGTGGCTGGGTGAGAAAAAGCCGCTTTCACACCGCGATGTGCTGCGTGCTGCCATCGACGATGCGCTTGCACGAAAGCCAGAAACGTTTGACGAGTTGCTACAGCTTATCTGCGAAAGTGGCTACCGGGTGAGCGAGGGAAAGAGCGTCACATTCTACAAGGACGGGCAAAAGGCGATTAAGCTTCACACGCTCGGCGCTGGCTACTCCGAGGCCGAGCTGCGCGCGGTCATCGATGGCAAAGCGGCACACGATCCGCGCGGGAAGCGAGATGACGTTAGTCTGCTCATCGACATCGAGGCCAAGCTCGCGGGCGGGAAAAGCGGCAGCTACACACAATGGGCGAAGGTTTTCAACGTCAAGCAGATGGCAAAAACATTGCTGTATTTGCAGGAGCATGGCATAAAAAACCGTGAGGAACTCAGCGCCCGCGCCGACGCTGCGAGTGAAAAGCTCACTGCCGTGAACGAGCGCATCAAGGCGATTGACGCGCAAATTGCGGAGATCAGCGAGCTACGCGGACAGATTGTGGCCTATGCCAAGACGCGAAAAACGTTCGACGAGTACAAGGCGTCGCGTTATTCTCGCAAATTCTTCGACTCTCACGAGAGCGAGATCGAGCAGCACCGCGCGGCAAAGAGTTACTTCAACGCACACGGCATTGAGAAGCTGCCCAATATGATAGACCTCAACGCCGAATTTGACAAGCTCGTTGCAGAGAAGCGCGAGGCCTACGCCGAGTACCGTGCAATCCGCGACGAGCACCGCGAACTGCTCGTCCATCGCCACAACGTCGGGGTGTTCCTCGGCGAAGAAAAACGAGCCGCATCCCATCAGGATCGCGGCGAAAGATAAGCGCCCGCGAGGGTGCGCCGCCGAAAAAAGCTCCAGGCACTGGCCTGGAGCTTTTTGTGTTTTTGGGGTTTGGGGCATCAGCCCCAACAAGCGTTTTTTGCAAACGTATATACGGTTACCCTGCTTGCCAATTACGCATCTGCACTGTATAATATAACCAGATAAACTTTTATATAGTGAGGGATAAGATGATTACAAAAGTCAAATGGAGAAACCATACCGTGCTTGGCGACCTGGAGCTGGACTTTGCAAAGGACGATGACACTCCGTATAATACAATCGTCCTTGCCGGGGAGAATGGAACGGGTAAAACGAGTATATTAGAAACGCTGGCTACGTTCCTAAACCGTGACTCTTTTGAGCCTTTTAAGTATATTTCATATACAGCAAACGGCAACATTTTTACAGCCTCGAGGGCTACTGATGAAGAAGCAGGCTGGGGATATCATGACAGAATCAATGATGTAACAGGTGAACATACTCGAATACGGTCCAACCGTAATGTTAATAAAGAACAAATTGATGAAGACGCTGACGACATCAGACACTACGGGTATGTATATTCTCGCGCTCGGTCTGGTTTTAAAACTAATGCGGTCAAGTCGATTGATGCAAATGAACTGGATTCAAGCCGTTACTCGAATGATAGAAGCGATGATTACACGTCTATTAAAAGTCTGCTTATTAGCGTAGACAATCAGGACAATAGCGAATGGAAAAATATATCGAAGTCAGGGACGGGTACTACTTGGACGGAGTTTTCACAAACGTCCAAAATGTATCGGTTTGAACACGCGTTTAACAGCTTCTTTGATAATATAGCATATGATAGAATTGACACCTCGGGAAGTGAGTTTAACGTTCTTTTCACTAAACACGGAAAACGCATTGTTCTTGACGACCTAAGCACCGGTGAAAAGCAAATCGTATTCCGCGGAGCGTATCTTCTAAAAAACATCCACAGCCTCGATGGTGGCATAGTGCTGATAGACGAGCCGGAGTTGAGTATGCACCCGAAGTGGCAACAGAAGATTCTGGAGTTTTATCGAAATCTCTTTAATGTAGACGGCAAACAAACTGTGCAGATGATAATTGCCACTCACTCAGAGTATGTAGTGAAGTCAGCGCTGGAGGACAGCGACAATGTACTGGTCATAGCATTGGAAGATAACAATGGAGTGGTCAAAGCCCGCCGTATACAAAAATCCAATATGCTTCTTCCAACCATTACAGCTGCTGAAACCAACTATGTAGCTTTCGGTATACCGTCTATTGACTATCACACTGAGCTTTATGGATATTTACAATACAAAAGTAACACTCTAAATAGTATTCGTGACTGCGATGATTATATCAAAAACAGTACACAATACAATCAAGCGATTCATTATAAGTTATATACCGTGCAGCGTAACGGGAGACCTCTTAACTACGAAACTCTGCCAACATACATAAGAAACTGCATTGACCATCCTGATGCGCAGCACAGATACAGCGATAATGAAATGGAAACCTCTATCAAGCTGCTTATTGAATTGTGCAAGTAATCGAGAGACACATTAGATTTGCTGTGTCCATAGACCGATACATTGAATTCAGGCTCACGGCATATGCCGTGAGCCTTTTTACAAGAGCAGCCTATTCGTCCCCAGTTGACTTAGGTTAGCAAAACTGGGATTTACCCGCAGATAAATATTTTTACCTATCCCTACTGTTAAGTAATTACTTGCTCATCGGATATTTTTGTATAAACTCGTCTTTCAACGCAAGTATCATATCAAGGCTCTCCTGCGAGGTGACGAAGAATTCGTTGCCTTGGACTTCTTTATAGGGGACATAGGTGTTTCCTGAAGGGACGGGAAGAATCACGTTTTGACTATCTTCATAGCAGAAAACAGGGGCAACTATACTCACGCTGTT
>ULSZ01006180.1_pt1 | contig 10958 bp, 12 predicted proteins | sample 1957151 | NCBI WGS metagenome assembly ULSZ01 (sample SAMEA4835721, study PRJEB28245) | human gut metagenome | biome: gut microbiome; material: fecal sample | place: Denmark | collected 2008
CAGAGGGCGTTCAGGGACCATTTCAAAATGCTGTTAGCACAGATGGAGGATAATTTTATGAGCACCAACACACCCAACGAAAAAGGAACGCCCCAAAGCAGAACATACACCGTGAATGATATCGCAGCCATTCTCGGTATCGGCCGCGCTTCGGCCTATAAACTCGCCAACTCCGGATTGTTCAAGACGATCCGCATCGGCAACATGATCCGCATCTCCAGGAAGTCCTTTGAGGATTGGCTGAAAAGCGAGGGCCTGGACGACGAAATGGAATAATGAGCGGGAGCACCATGGATTTTAAATCTATGGTGCTCCTATTTGTTTAATAAGAATGCACTCTTAGATAGCAGAGCGTAAGCCACGCTATGCGATGTCTGGTTCTAAATTATTTTGCATTTGTTTAAAAAATGCAGTCAATGAAGCGGGAGGGCGCATAATACCACACAGTTTGGCAATTACATTTTCATAGCCTAACCCTAAAGAATCCTTTGCTTTTTTCCCAGATGGAATAATACTTTTAGAATTTCGTATAGAATAATTCAGCGTCTTCGAGAAAAATGTTAAAATAAATTTACCTCGAATATACTCATCAGGGGTATGTTTAGATTTTAGAAGGTCTATGTAGGGAGAAATATCTACTTGTACGTAAGGCACTTGGCTCTGCCTAAATAATTCATGAAGTATGGAATCCACATCCTCATATCGAGACTGAAGTTGATTGCCCATAATATCAAAAATATTCTGCATTTTAAAATTAGAGTAATTACTAGCAATTGCATTTGTTTTCCAATACAAAATCTGTGCCATTATAGGGTCTGCTATTCTAGAAAAATCGTTCCAACACTGTTGGAAAAAATTCAATAGAGCGTTTTCGTCATTGTCATCAATATCATTTAAATCGCAATAGTAACGAATGGCTTTTATATATGTCTGTTCTGTACACAACTCATTTTCAATTGCATATTTTTCAGTTATATAAATGTTAAAATCTATCGGTGTATCTTCTCCGGTGTAATCAGAAAGATCTCGATCTATAAAAAATAGTATTCTACTTTTTTTGTACCGGGCCCAATCCAACTGTCTGTAAGTTTCAACTGCTTTTTTCCGATTTTGAGCAGGTACGATTATCAACTTCCAGCCATTTGGAATATAATCATCTGCTTTTGTCGCATAAAATGGGATATCGTCTTTTCCCTCCACAACGAAAAATACCTTCTTTGATGTAGGTGATGCAGAATATGATTGTTTTATTTTAAGGATTGCTTCATTTACAGATTCTTTTGCTTTTTGTAGGCTTTCTTTTGTAATCATACTGTTATCCTCGCATACAGAACTCATTAATACCATGAACAACATTCTCTAATTCGTTATCAAAAATAAATGGAGAATGAGTAGTGGCAATTAATCCTATGCAGTTAGGGCTATTTACAATATCGGGCAAAAATGTTCTTTGCCAATCTACGGAAAGAGATAATTCTGGTTCATCAATAAAAACAAACAGGCTGGTATCTTTATCCAAATACAAATGGCTAAATAATGATACGATTTGCTTTTCTCCAGATGACAAGTTTTGAAAGCGAATTGTGTTCTCTGTATTAAATTGGTCATCTACTTTGTTCAGCAACTGGCAGGTAAAATCTTGGCTATTATAGATAATTTGGTTGCTAATTAAATAGTTATTACACTTCTCTTGGAAATTTCTGATATGCTGTTCAGCTGCTGTAATCTCTTGATTGAAAGCCATTAGTTGCATAAAGTAATGACATACTATTTTTACTTGTGCAGAATAAGAGTGCTTATGATTAGTTCTTACTGAATTCAAAATGTCAAGTACTTTTTGTTTCATTTCATCAGACAAAATAGTAGAATCAATTCTTCTAAGAGCCTCCAAAATCTCCGCATCGCTCAACTGACGGATTTTGGTGTAACTAGAACTTTTATCGTAGCTTTTCGAAACGATTTCACTTAAATATCCAAGCGTGAGCTTATTCTGGCGAGTTTGAGAAAATGATTTCAAGTTGTCTTGTTCACGAGTAACTAAACGCTCTACATCATCCATTCCAAACTCAACTAATTCTACGACTTTTTCAGAATTGATGCGTCTTCTAGCTCTTTCCCATACATCACTTTCAACATCTGGAAAGATGGTTTTTAACTGGTCTTCTATTCTTCTATAAGTGGGAAGGTATAAGATTTTGGATTTAAATTTGCTTTGAATTTTTTGCGTGATTTGATACAGTGTGTTAATGTTTGGGTTGTTAATAACATCTGAAATATACTCATAAGGTATCGAAGCCTTAATTTGTTTGCTATAAATTGTTTCATTCTTTCTATCAGAAGTGTCATATTGCTTTTTTGCGTCTAAGACAGTAGAAATAAAACCATCTAAACTTCTCCTACGCCATCTTCGATCAATAAGGTACTCTATGCGATCTATATCTGGAGTGGCAAAAATATCATTTAAGATATTGGATGTTATCTCAACTGATTCATCATCAAAGTTAATGCTGACCTTTTCGAATGGATATGCTCTTAACATATCCCAATTACAAGAAAGCGTGGCATAAATGATACGTGAAACAGTCGTCTTGCCAGAACCATTTTCACCTACAAGAATCACTTTATTGTCGCTAAGTTCCACCAAAAAATCACGCACACCATAAAGGCCTTTTATTTCAAAACTTAAGATATTGCAGGTCATATTAATCCCTCCCATATGTTGACTATGTTGACTTGGTCAGTATATGTAATTTAATATTTCTTATATCGCATAAAAGAGGTTGAAGATACAGCCTCACATTAAAGAAATTATACCATCATTGAAGCTTTTGGGCAATAAATATTAAGATAATGTCAATTTCACACCATAGGGCACATCCCTATGGTGTTTTTGAATTTTAGACATCTGTTTATCTGTATTATTTGTAATTAGGAATGCAAATATCACTATAAACTGTCCCGAAAGGAGTCGAAAATCTAGTGTTTTCCTCGCCACAATCAGCCGGAAGGCCTCCGCCCATAGGTTTTCACCTCCAAGGGGTCCGGGCGGCATAGAGGCCATCTTTTCCCCAAAAACAAACACTTTTCCGAACCGCCGAAAGGAGGTGATACTATGGCGGTATTTCGCATTGAGAAAACCCGAGACTACACGGTAATGTCCAACCACCATCTGCGGAACGTGGAGCTGTCCCTGAAATCCAAAGGGCTGCTCTCCATGATTCTGTCCTTGCCGGAGGACTGGAACTACACCACAAGGGGCCTGGCTAAAATCTGCAAGGAGGGTACGGACAGCATTGGCTCCGCCCTGAAGGAGCTGGAGCGAGCCGGATACATAGTCCGCAACCGGCTCCGGGACGGCAAAGGCAAGATCGTGGATGTGGAGTATGTCATCTACGAGACGCCCCATCCCCCGGACATGGGCCGGCCGTGCGAGGACGAGCCGGATACGGCTTGTCCAGATACGGAAAACCCGGATATGGATAGCCCATGTCTGGAAAATCGGCCGCAATTAAATAAAGAGAAAAGAAATCCTGAAGAACAAAATACTGAGTCACCAAGTACGGAAGGATCAAATCCTGTCCTATCCTCCCCAAAGCCCCCAGGGGTTCGGACGGGATGGGACGGGACTGGATGCGGGAGCGAGAGAGCTATCGGGAACTGATTTTGGAGAATATCGAGTATGACTATCTATGCCGGGATGACCGGCTGGACCGGGATATGCTGAATGAATTGTTTGAGCTAATGGTGGATACCGTCTGTTCCCGCAGGGAGACGATCCGCATTGCCGGAGACGACTATCCGGCGGAGGTGGTCAAATCCCGGTTCCTAAAGCTGAACAGTTCTCACATCGAGTATGTGTTGGACCGTATGCGGGACAACACCACCTATGTCCGCAACATCAAGAAATACCTGCTGGCTGCCCTGTATAACGCCCCGGCCACCATCGGCAGCTACTACACCTCCCTGGTGAGCCATGACCTGTACGGCAAATAGGGAGCCCCGCAAAACGGAGTTTTGTGGGGAGAGGAGGAATTGCGGCGTGAATGAGGTTTTGCCGTCAGGCGGAACCGAGTGATACAGAGCAAACGACGACGAAAAGGAGGTAGTGCCTATGCAGGAAGAAATTACCCAGGGCGCGGTCTCCCTCTCGGTGGAGACGGTCGGGTACGGCCTGCACCATCAGTCTGACGATGGGAAGTATCTCATCATGGGCAACGGCGACAGGGCCTGTGCTATCCGCAAAGAGGAGGCCCAGGAACACGCCGCGCCGGAGAAGATGACCGTCCTCGTGGTGGAGCCCAGGAAGGAGCCCTACCTGAAGGAGATTGACCCCGGCCTCCATTCGCTGCAAGCGGAGGTGGGCGGTGCTATTGCCGCCTCCTATCCTTTCTCTGACCCTGTGGGGCTGGTCTGCAACGATGAGGGCAAGTTAATTGGTCTGGAACTGAACCGGAGCCTGCGGGATGAGGAGGGCAACCTCTATGACATCATGGCCGGCACCTTCCTGGTGGTGAGCCTGGGCGAGGAGGACTTCACTTCGCCGCCCACGGAGCTGGCGCAGAAGTATATGGAACACTTCAAGCAACCGGAGCAGTTCATCAACCTGAACGGGCAGATTATCGCCCTGCCGGTGGAATCGGAGAACCCCCTCTGCACTGCCGAGATGATCGTGGAGGACGACTATGGGATAATTGATGGTGTCATCAACAACGGCCGCAAGGGGGAGGAACTGGAGGCGGCGAAGACCGAGGCAGCCCGGACCTCCCCGGAGAAAAAGCCCCCATCCGGGAACGGCTGGAGGAGGCAAAAAAGGAGTGCGGCGAGCGCAAGCCCCGAACAAAGCTCACCAGAAGAAGCCCCCGGAGTACGACCTATGAGCTGGAGCAAGAAGTGGCGGCTGGAGTGGTCCTTCTTCCAGGGCGAGGACGGCTGCCGAAAGTATAACAAGATTTGCAAGGGCTGCGCCCACCCCCGCAAGCAGAGTTTCCGGGCAGTGGTGGTGTCCTGCCCGCACTATCTTTCCATCCGCTCCAAAAAGCGCAGGAATTAGGGTTCAAAATGGGCAAAGAAACCGCCTATGTCGGCTTTTCCGTGTAGGGGCAGTATGATTCTCCATGTGGGGTGGCAGGGCGTTTCTGAATAGGAAAAGCACCGAATTTTCACCTATTGGCAAGCAAACGAGTAGCGCCGTCATCGGATATTTGTCCGGTGGCAGCGCTACTTTTTTAGTATTTCAAATTAAGATAGTTTGCATAGTTGAGGTATCACATGGGTTAAAACAAATTTTTGGGCATCCCTATCATACATGTTGGTGATATATTCTTCTCCTCTGGAATTTACTCTTTTGATAGATGTGATTCCAATTTTTTCTCCATGAGCGGTCGCTATCTTACAAATACATCTATCTTTCGTTTCAATTTCCTCAAGATAACCTTGCTTTGTCAACCATGATGTAATTTGGGTTGCTTTGAGCTTTTTCATATCCTGTCTGTGGTAAACTTCATTTATAGAAAATACAAACTTGCTTATAGTAATTGGAGTGCCGCTTAGTTGAATATTTTCAAGTTCTGTATTATCAATGTGAAATGGCAATTTTTGATTTGTAGCCTTCCGTAAAGGCAAATTATTAATGGCATCTATATTTCTTCTAAGAAGATCAAAGATTTCACACGCATCCGAAAAACATGACTGTAAGATTTTAGAATTTAAAATAGTATCATCTGGAAAGGCGATATTAGATGTTGGGTCCACACCTTGTGATAAAGACTTCATGACTGTTTGCAATATAATAATATTCTCAACATTCAATTTCATAAATCAATACTCCCACGAAATACTATCCAAGAGACGCAATAACTCTTGCCCCAAAGAAGGCTCCACCATATTTATAAAATATGCTTGCCCATACATATGTTCTTTATAAAAAGCATGGTGATCATTTATATGCTTTAAATGACTTTGGACACCATACTTTTTACAATAGTAAATCTCTTGTCTAAAGCGTTTTTTAAACTTTTGGGAAACATGAACTTTGTCTCCGTTGACAATCAATCCGGTTACTTCTTGACGCTGATGCTTGAATGATGTATGTGTTTTATCCAAATTAACAGCAAAGCCTTCATCGCGAATAATGTTTATTGCATAAGGAAGCAGATGTACGATTGCTTTCTTACCGGAAAAAGTTATATCATCCGCATAACGAGAAAATGTTGCTTCGTACTTCTGGCCAAGAGCAGAAAGGCGCTTATCCAACTTCAAGCATATAATATTGGTAATGGCGGGACTTGCTGGAGATCCCTGCGGCAATATTCCACGGTAGGTACAAAGTTTTGAAAGAGTATATGACACTTCCTTTGTATAGCCATAATACTTAAAAATTCTAAAAACCTGCTCAAATTTCACTGTCGGGAAAAAATCTTTCAGATCAATATTGACTACACATTCCGAATTAATATGATTTTGCGCATTAGTCAAGATGGATCTGTTCTTCACAAATCCGTTTGCGTAATCAGATACATGTATTTTATTTAAAATATTATCTAAAATCCAACGTTGAATATATTTCAAGTCCATAGATGGAATGTCTAAAGTACGGACACCGCCATTCTTTTTAGGGATTTTGATTTCATGATAACAGTAATCGTCGATTGAATAAAGAAGCTTTCCAAAATCAAGAGGCGTAATGCCAAGAGCGAGAGCGAGATGAGAATTATCGAACAATACTGGTAAATTACTATTTAACAAGCTAGATGCATAATTGCAACAGACAATTGAGTATTTTTCACTCTTTCCAGATGCTTTTATTGCACTTCGAAGGGAGGCCAAATATTTAATTTTATCCACAATAGCCCTCCATTCTGCAACCAATATATATGATATAGCCCAATGTACGCATTACCTGTACTGAATTTGGAAATCATGGCATCACGACAATTTGGACCGCTCCAAATTGTCGTGTATGACATGGCAAATTGCTTTATTCCAAGCAATTTACCATGACAACAATTCCGGGCGAATTGTTGTCATGATAAAATAAGAACCATTGCTACTTTGGAACACGACTCGCGTTCCGCATTCTAATGCGTACATTGGGCTTATATCCACTATTTAAGTTTTGATATAAAATCGTCTGGGATATATATTTGATCCAACGAAATTGCTGTCTTAGGCTTAATAATCCTTCTTTCGGCAAGGCTATCATCAAACGACAAAAAGTCAACTTGTTCATTTAAAATAGTTAGCCTTCCTCGTGGCGTAAGAACTAACATATTATCGCTATTATACACCAATTGATTTTCTTCAATTAGTTCACAAATCAAATCGTCAATGACAGATACAGAAATTCCTAAACTGTTTGCAAGTGCATAGAACGAATAATCTTGTTGATGATCTTTAAAATAGGCAAGAATATATCCTCGCTGGAAATCATTCATTTTGGGCTCTCCTCGTTGCGGATAAGTAGTTTTGAGCAGTCCGTGCTGCTTTTTGTTGCTTTAAGCTCCGCGGTGTAGGGCGTTTAAGTCCTTCTGTATTCTCAAATTCTCGTGGAAATATGGAAAAATATTTGTCCGAGTCGTACCAGAAAAGCCCAAATGTATTATTGGGAGTATCATTATAAAACGAAACGAGCGATTCGGATTCATATTTTCCCAAGCAATACTTCTTGGGAATGTTCAATTTTTTCGAGTGTCTTTTAATAAGAGGTCTTAACTCATCTTTTCTTTCAAAAAAGGCACCATATTCGAAAGCACGTTTTCCGGAATTTATATAAATGACTTCGATTGTAACTTCATGTTGCTTTGAAATCTCATCTATCAAAGGCATAGCTTCCTGCATAAAATAAGTGACTAAATAATAGATGGTTTTACCTCTTAACTGTTCACTGTGGTTCTCTATAAAAGTCTTTAAGGATTCTCCTGATCCACAGTAATCATCTATAATTACTATATTCTGAATTTTGCCATATTTATCAGGCTTTTCTTCAATATATCTATCTAAATCTAATACAATTTTATATTTGCTAACATCGTGTAATTGGCGATATGTAAATAAATAGTCATAGGAGCTGTTTGCTATCCCCTTATGTGAGGGCAAAGGTGTGTAGATAGTCGCTTCCGGATTAAATTGTTCTTTTTCATCAAGTCTAAAACCAAGGTCACATAAATATTGATTGACTTTCAGTTGAGAATAGTATTCAAATATTTCCAATAACTGACAAGCCACTTCGTGTATATCTTCTGGAAGCTGAGAAAACCATTCATCAAAGTTCTCTTCAAAATAGGAGATTCTTTTATCCGCAGCACTCCACCTTTCAAGGCAATGCAAATATATATCCTCTTTTTTCAATGCATTGCCTCCTCTCTTTGACAGTGTATACGGATGCAGCAAGCAGTAAATTTAAAATTATATTTATTATATATTATTTACGAAAAACTTTCAAGACAAAGGGCATTTGTATACTTAATACTAAAACAGCCTTAATATTGCAATTCCACCTCCCTTTCTTTAATGCTTTCTATATTTAATGTTAATAAAGAGTCTACATTCTGGCGAAGAGTATCATACTCCTTTTCCTCCTGTCGTATCTTTCGAAGTTCCGTTTGCAGGGAAGTCTTGCAAGCAGACAGTCCGTCCAGCTCGGCTTTCAGCTTATCGGAGGAAGGCAGTTTGGCGAGTCCGCTCTTTTTGATCTCCCTGGCTGCCGCCTCAAACAAGACGATCTCGCTCTCAAACCCACACAGGAATTTTTCCTTGTCCTTTGATGCCTTGTAGCGGTCATAGACAGGTTTCAGCTTGCGATAAGTGTCGATCTGCTTTCCCATGAGGGAAAGGTCGGCGATCCGCTGTTCCGTATCCCGCAGGCTCTCCCTGGTGCGGATGGAAGTGGCAGCAACGGCATCGCACCGCTCCATCAATTCCTCATAGCTGCCGATGCCGTGTTCGGTGAGAAAGTTCATGGTGGCGGCTGCCCGTTTCAGATTCTCAATGGTCGCCCACCGCTGGTAGCCGGCGCTCTGCTGGGCTTTGAGATCGCTCTGGATATCGATGAGCAGGCTGGGCTTCCCGGTGCGCTGCTGCGGCTGGCGGGAGAGCCTGGGCCTTCCGGCGATCCGGGCGGTCAGAGCCTCCTCGGCGTAGTCGGCACCCAGGGTTTTCAATCGGGTGAACCGCTCCTGGCCCGGAGCCCTTGCGGATTTGTACTTGCCCCGTTTCAGTTCGTACCCTTCCCGCTGGAGGCGGCGGAGCAGGTCCTCCAGGTCGGAGCAGCCAGGCAGGAGCCGGTCAATGGCGGCGCGCAGCTTCGCCTTGTAGCTGGTGCCGTTCTGTTCCGCCTGGTGCTCAATGTAGCTCTTGCCCTTGTCCCGGCCGGGAACGATGACGGACAGCCCATGTTCTTTGCAGATCCGATCACTGGTGCGGCGGATGAAGTGATAACTCCGCTTATTGGAGTGATAGTGTTTGTGGTCCTGAAAGCTGACCGCATTGAAAATCAGGTGGTTATGAACGTGGTCTTTGTCTATGTGGGTGGTGAGGACAAATTCATACTTGCCGCCTAGGACCTCCCGCGCCAGCTCCATGCCGATCCGGTGGGCTTCCTCCGGCGTGACCTCCCCAGGCTCAAACGCCTGGATGAGGTGCCGGCCCAGGTTCGTACCCTTGTCGATGGCGTGGCGGCGGGTCCAGGCAAATTCAATGTCGGCGGTCTCGGCGGAGCAGCCGAAGGAGGACACCAGCAACTTCCCATCTGTCTTATCAGGATTGCAGATATAGTCAATGGCCGCTTTCAGCGTTGACTTAATAGGATGCGTCTTTGTAACTGCCATATCTGGTCCATCCTCTCCCGGATCTCCTCCATGTCGGCCTGGTAAGCCGGCCCGCCGGCGTTCAACCGCTTGGCGATCTGGTTGATGTTCCGGCCGATGGCGGAGAGGGCGCGGGTCATCTCCTTGATGTCGGTGGTGTCCACCTGGATGATGTACCCATCAATCGCCATTTTGCGGAGATAGGCGCCGCTCCGCTTTGTGTGGAGCTGGGCCATTTTCTCCTCAATGAGCCGCTTTTCCTCCTCTGTCACCCAAAACTTCATCTGGATATTCCGCTTTCGATTTGCCATGCTGCGCCGCCTCCGTTTCCATAAGGGTCTGGGACTATCCCAGCAAGCAATTTTTCGATTTAGGGGCAGGGGTCCCCCTAAATCAAAAATCCGCCAGTGGGTACTCACTGGCTGTGCTTGCTCTACACTCCTTCCCCCGTAAATACAATGCCGGAAACACCTCCATCTGCCCGCAAAATCCCGGATTTTTCAAAAAGAAAAGGGCGCAGGGCCGCCCCGAAGAAACGAAAACGGAGGATGTTTTCACACACCCTCCGTTTCATCTGCTGAATGTTCAATTCTTAGCGCCCCGTCAAGTGCACCTTCGATGATGGTCAAATACTGCTCCGGACAAAGTTTCAGCTTATGGCTGATCCGTTGCCGCTGTGCGCTTTCCTCCCGCATGACCTCTGGATTAAAGTATCGTTCCACGGGAAGTCCACACACTTTGATGAGCTGTATGACAACCGGCAGAGCGGGAATCGTACCCTCGTTCTCGATATTTGCGAGATACCGGGAGTCGATGTTGACGATTTCCGCCAATGTCCTGCACGACAAATGCTTTGCGTTCCGTGCGGCTTTTACATCGGCACCGAAAGTTTCAAAACCGGGGCAATCTTCAATATTAGCCATATAGCATCACCCACTTACATTTTATATTTCATACTTTGCCCGTGGAATGTTGCTATATGTGTTTATACTACATTTTATAATTCTTATTTGACGCAATAGAAGGATTGACAAGCAAAGAAAGAATTGTTATAGTATATACAGACCGACGGTTTGTATGGAGGTGCGGGATGGCACGAAACAAATACCCGGAGGAAACCGTGAAGCTGATTTTGGATGTTGCCACCCATCTGTT
>ULSZ01006838.1_pt1 | contig 10889 bp, 7 predicted proteins | sample 1957151 | NCBI WGS metagenome assembly ULSZ01 (sample SAMEA4835721, study PRJEB28245) | human gut metagenome | biome: gut microbiome; material: fecal sample | place: Denmark | collected 2008
GCCGGTCTTGACGGCATCCCCGCTCTCGATGTCCTCGGCCGAAGGAGCCTTGACGGAGATCGTCGCGCCTGCCAGGTCAACGACCGCCTCGTCCCAACCGGTGGGTTTGCTCGTCGCGGACAGTGTCTTGATGTTCTGTGCCGTGAAACCGACCGTAGCCGACCCTCCGGCCTGCGCAAAGAACACCGCCGGGGAATCGAGCGTGATCTTGCCCGAATCCTTATCCTTGCTGCATGCCACGACGAAAACCGCCGCAGTCACGACCACAGCCATCAGCCTTACGAATCCTCTCATATTACTCAAATTTACCGAAATTCAGTTAAAAAAATCTTTGCAAAGATACCAAAAAGCGGGATAAATCCTACAAGGACATCCCAAATTATTCATTTGGGAATAATTATTGCCGCCTACTCCCTAACGAATTATAAATGCAAATAGTATGTCCAAATTGAAAATTGAAACGGGAAGTTCGCCCGCCGGGGAGCGTTTCAGCATCACGGTGACCGAAGAGGGCCCTTACCTGGTCTACGGAAGGCCGCCGCTGGCCGAACAGTTCATCATGCCCAACGAGTCCAACGAAAGCTGGTATTTCCAGCAGGGCAGGCTTTTTTCGACCGAGGCGGAACCCACGGCGATCTGCCGCTGCGGCGCATCACACCGCAAGCCCTATTGCGACGGTTCGCACGAGAAGGCTGACTGGGATCCCCGCCTCACGGCACGTCCGGACGCCCTGCTCGACGGGGCCGAGGTGATCGACGGGGGCACGCTCCAGATGACGGACAACGAGAAATACTGCGTCTTCGCACGTTTCTGCCACCCGCACGGCGATGCGTGGACACTGACCGAGACATCCGACGATCCCGAAGCCCGCAAGCTGGCCATCCGCGAGGCCTCGATGTGCCCCAGCGGCCGTCTGATGGCGTGGGACAAGGAGACGATGAAACCCTTCGAGTTCCGTTTCGAACCGAGCCTGGGGCTGATCGAGGACATCACGATCGGCGCCAGCGGAGGGCTGTGGATACGGGGCGGGATACCCATGCGGCGCGAGGGCGGGCAGACCTACGAGATCCGGAACCGCGTCGTGGCATGCCGCTGCGGGCAGTCGGCCAACAAACCCTATTGCGACGGCACCCACGCCTCGATCAAGTGGAAGGACGACCTGGCAGGCGAACCCGTCGGCGAAACCCTGCCCGAAGAGGTATACTGAGAGATCGCCGCACGGCACTGCGACAGGCAGCACGGCACCGCGCAACCGGAACGACGGCAGAGCTGTGCCGGCAGGGGTAACGGGCCTGCTGCACACGGAAAGAGGGACGCACACGCGTCCCTCTTGTATTACAACACATTGCAAAGTTTACCTACACAAAAACTCGATGTAATCGCAGATGGCTTTCGTACAAACGGGACAAAACTCGTCCGTCCGGTGCAGGTTGTTCATCAGGCAGTTCCGCCACGGGCGATAGACCCCCTTCGCAGCATAACCGCCGCCCTCGAAAACCCCTACGACCCCCTCGTACTCAGGGGTGTCGGGCGTCGGAACGGGCGTCCCGGCCGGCACCATCGCTTTCCAGAACTTGTCCTCGAACCCGACGAGCGTTGTCAGGTTCGCCTCCCACGGCTCGATGTCCCGGGCATACATGTCGTCGTAGGAGGTCGTGCCGACATACTCGTCGCCCAGCCCCAGCAGCAGGTGCCCGAATTCGTGGACGTAAATCTTCCCGGTGCGCGTAGGGTGGTGTGCGGCGCTGATGCCATAGAAGTTGAAGATACCGCCACCCCCGTATTTCTGGGTGTTGGACAACACATAGATATAGTCATAAGGGACATGCGCCGCGATGTCGCGCAGGCGCTGGAAGTCGTCGACCATCTGGTAGCGCTCCGAGCCGAACGTATAGAAAGAGGCCCCGCAGGCCGTGTTGCGCCACACGCGCTCGCCGGGGATCGTCACGCCCGAATCGGCGGACGGCGCCCACACGGCGCGGATATTGAACCGCGAAGCGTATTCCCTGAAAGGCGAATAACTGAAAAATTCGCGTGCGAATTCACGGCAGGCCGCTTCGAATTTCGCCCGCTCCCCGGCGCCATACCCCTCGGGCAGCAGCACGATGTCGACACGATGTGCGGGGTTGCCGTTATATGCCACCTCGAAAGTCTCGTAGCGGGGCGTGAACTGCGCGACGAAGCAGGATGCGGGGTCGATATTCTGGCTGAACCGCTTTTCGAAGTGCCCCCCGGCATTGCGGCCGAAGATCTCGATGCGGCACGGGCGCCTGGGATAGGGGAATACGACCGACTCGGGATAGGAACGGCGCACGCTGTCGGCCTCGGCCGTGCTCTGCCACTCGTTGAAGAGCGTACAGAAGCCGCGCGAATAGATCTCCCGTTCGGAAGCGCGGTCGACGATGCGGAAAAACTGGTTCCCGTAGCCCGTCGTATCGAGGAGCGACACGTGCGAGCCCGCCCAGTAGGGTTCGGCCTTCAGGGCGTCGAAGAAATACTCTTCCGAGCGGCTGTCGCCGCTGTGGTAATAGTCGAAGCGCATCGTCTCTTCGAGGAAATAGTCCGAGAAGCGCACCTGCGCCGACACGGCCGGGCACGCACCGAGAAACAGCAATAGGAAAAATCTCTTCATGGCAATCTGCTTTTCAAACCACACCCCGGGGAACGGGCTTCCGGTTCCGGGATGTTGCAATGATACAACTCTATTCGGCATCTAATATACGAAAAAAGGGGTACGGTTTCGACCGTACCCCCGAAAAATCCCCCGAACTGGTTATTTTTTCTCCGGCCGGGCGATCGTCTCGCGCATCGACGTGTCGGCCATGATGTTCTTCATCTTATAGTAGTCCATAATCCCCAGGTTGCCATTGCGGAATGCCTCGGCCATAGCCAGCGGCACCTCGGCTTCGGCCAGGATCACCTTTGCGCGGGCATCCTGAGCCTTGGCCTTGTTCTCCTGCTCGAGTGCGACGGCCATGGCGCGGCGCTCCTCGGCCTTGGCCTGGGCGATGTTCTTGTCGGCCTGCGCCTGATCCATCTGCAACTGGGCGCCGATATTCTTGCCCACGTCGATGTCCGCGATGTCGATCGAGAGGATTTCGAACGCCGTACCGGCATCGAGGCCCTTTTCGAGCACGACGCGCGAAATGGAATCGGGGTTTTCGAGCACGATCTTGTGCGATGCGGCCGAACCGATCGACGAGACGATGCCCTCGCCGACACGCGCCAGCACGGTCTCCTCACCGGCACCGCCGACCAGCTGCTTGATATTGGCACGCACCGTGACGCGCGCCTTGGCGATCAGCTGGATGCCGTCCTTGGCCACGGCCGCTACGGGAGGCGTGTTGATGACCTTGGGGTTCACCGACATCTGCACGGCCTCGAACACGTCGCGGCCCGCCAGGTCGATGGCCGTAGCCATCTTGAAATCGAGCATGATATTGGCCTTCTGTGCCGATACCAGGGCATGCACCACGCTGGTGACATTGCCGCCCGCAAGGTAATGCGCCTCGAGTTCGTTGGGGTTGAGTTCCAGCCCGGCCTTCGTGCTCTCGATCATCGACGAAACGATCGTCGAGGGCGGCACCTTGCGCCAGCGCATCAGAATGAGTTGCAGCAGGCTGATCCTTACGCCCGACACCAATGCCGAGAACCACAGTCCCACCGGGATGAAATAGAAGATGAGCCAGATCGCAAAAAGGCTCACGAATACGATCAATACGATCAATCCTGCTTGAAAATCCATAATCGAATGCTATTAAGTTAGAAAATTATCCTTGAATTACACCTTTCGGCCCGAGCTCACTCCACGGGCGTTATCCTGACCAGCGAAACCCCGTGGTAGGGTACAAGCGCCCGGAGCGTGCCCGTGCACGTACCCAGGTCTTGCTGCCGCCACAAGTCCCGGACTTCGGCCTTCCCGCCGATCCCGAGTTCCCGCAGGTCGAATTCGAATTCGTAGTTCTGCTCCTGGATGGCTTCCGCCTCGTCCTGATCCCACAGCACGAAATAGGGATCCAACTGGAAAAATCCCAGCGCATACGAACCGTCGCAGAGTTTTTTGTACCACACCTGCCCGTTGGGAACGACCCGTTTGACGGCGGGGGCGACCAGCGGATCCTGGTTCACGGCGATCACTTCGGAATTGGTCAGCAGCCCGAGCGTGAAGTCGTCTATCGCCCGCATGTCGCAACCGATCAGCAGCGGGGCGGAGAGGACGGCCCACAGCGAAATATGGGCATATTGTTCGTCGGGGGTCAGCTCGGATTCGTGGGCATCGGCACCCCAGCCGTGTCCCAGCCGGCCGACCACCAGCATATCGGGGTCGTTGTACCTGCCCGGGGCCGTGGCCTGCGCGCAAACGTCCTGGAAACAGCCGATCGCCGTCACCACGTTCCATTCATCGGTGATGTCGCGGGTCGTACGCCACAGGTTGCCGCCGGCTTCGGCGCCCCAGTTCCACACGTTGGGAGCCCCGTAGCCCACGCAGTAGACGATATCCCGGTCGACCTGATCCAGCGCCTTGCGCATGACCACGTAGGGTTCCTGGATCGTCTTTTCCTCGGAGTCCCTTTCGATTTGCAGGTAGCCGCAATAGTCGTGTTTGAGGTAATCCACGCCCCATTCGGCCCAAGTCCGGGCGTCGGTGAGTTCATGCCGGTAGCTCCCCGGATAATTTCCGCAGGTCGTGGGCCCGGGCGAGGAGTAGATGCCGAATTTGAGCCCAAGGGAGTGGACGTAGTCGCTGAGGCCTTTGAAATCCGGGAATTTTTCGTTCGGGAGGAGCCTGCCGTCGGCCGAACGCGTATCCGCCGGCCATCCGTCGTCGATATTGACATACGTCCATCCGTAGGCCAGGAGTTTTTCGTGCATGGCGCGGGCGGCATCGCGCACCTTCGCGTCGTCGACCGAGAACCCCCAGCAATTCCAGCTGTTCCAGCCCATGGGCGGAGTCAGGGCGATTTGCGGCCCTATTTTCAGCAACACCTCCCGTTCGGCTTTCCCGAGGGCATTCTCCGCTGTCAGCAGCACCCTGAAATCCCCTTCGGCGGGCACACGGCCCGTTATCAGTCCCGTACGGGGATCGAGCTCCAGCCCTTCGGGAAGCCCCTGCGCCCCGTACGCCATCGGGCGTTTGCCGCTGGCCATGACAGGCATCAGGAAGGGATTGCCCGGGCGGGCGCCGTATACGAGCGGATTGTTGATCTGCGGCGTTTCGGGGCTCGCGGGGGTCAGGATATATTTACCCTTGGAGATCGGCCTGGCCCAGACGGGCAGGGGTTTCACCTCCCCGCGCGTGGAGATCCTCACCTCCAGCCAGTCGGCATGGTCGTACATGATCCCGTCGCCGGCCTCCTCGACCAGCAGCAGGACTTTGTCCAGGCCGGACAAGTCGACGTCGAACGCACGGGCAGCATCGCCCTTGCGCATCACACCGCTGTCCCACAGCACCTTCCGGTCACCGAGGATTTTGAACCGGTGTTTCCCGGCGAACAGGTTTTTATCGTCCGCGCCCACCGCCCCGGCGATGGAGACGGCATCGCCGCCGAGCCCGAACAGCATACGGCTGATCGAATGGGTTCCCACGCCTCGGCCGTAAACGACGCCGCCCACCGTGAGGGGAGTATCCAGCACCGAGCGGTCGGCCTGCGGCAAGCCCCAGTCCTGAATGCAGCACGAGAGATCCAGCTCGTCCAGCCAGACCTCCTTCGTTCCCTGCGCCCGGGAATCGCAAGCCATCCCCACGACGGCCAGCAATGCAAAGAATCTGAGGTATCCCATCGTCGTCCGATTATCGGGCTAAGCCTGCCGCCGTTCCTTCACGGTCTTTACGATGACGCTGAAATTCTCGAAGCCCACGACTTCGACCTCCCGGCGCGGGTCGACATAGGCCGTCAGCGACTTGGCCTCGTAGACCTTGCCGCCGACCTCGACCGTACCCATCGGAGAAAGGCGCGAAAGGGTCATGCCGCGGTCGCCCACCTGCAATTCCTGGTCGGGGGTCGCGGGCATACTCGACGAGTCGACCCTCTGTTTGAGCGAAAAGCGCTGCCAGGTCTTGGCGCGCAGGGAGATAATCGTGGCGACGAGCGAAAGCAGGAGGATAGCCAGGATGACTACGACCCCGACTACGGTGCCGTAATCGCGGAAAGCGAGGTAGATGGAACTGCCGTAGCAAACCAGCGCCAGGATGGCACCGATCGACACGCCGGGCAGCAGCACCAATTCCGCCACCAGGAAAAGCAGTCCCAATACGATCAGGAGTATAATATAGAACATCGTCATAAGGAGTTGTTGAACATTGCACTAAAGATAGGCAATAAATTCAATTATTCCGCAATTTCGGCGACTTTTATTTCCAAAGACGGGTCTGCCTGTATTATTGCGGCGGCCACGCGGTCGGCCACGGCCTTGTCGTCGAACATCCCCACCACGAACAACTGCTGTCCCACGCGCGAGAGTTCGCACCCCTCGGCCGCCTCGGTGATAACGGTCTTGACAACGTCGGGCAGTGCCTCCGTACCGGTGATTTCGACCCGGTAGGCAATCTGCTGCGCCTCGGGGTCACGCGAAAGGTTGCGGTAGGCGCCGTCCGTCCACACCACGATTTCGGGGCGGACGAAGCCTTTGGATTTCAAGAGTTTTTGCGCGGCCTCGGCCTCCTCCCGGGTTGCGAAGCCCCCGGCATAGTAGCACCATTTCTTATCCTCGCCGACCAGATAGGAGAGCGGATACGCCCCCCGGAACGTGGAGACGGCACGCTTGGTATTGAACGTGCCCAGCAGGATACGGTAGATCGTCCCGTGCTCGTAGACCCTGCACTCGGGGATCGGGTGCTGGTAGCTGTATTTTGGCGTCGCGGAGAACGCGATGCTGTCGTAGTCGAGGAAATAGCGCTGCGCCACGTCGATACGGGGCAGGCGGAAGTCGATGCCATCCAATTGCGCAGCCACGCCGCGCAGCGAGTCGCGGGCGGAAGTAAGCCCCAGCAGGCCGGCCACGGCCGTTTCGTAGCCCACGAGGACTTTCTTGCGCAGGAAATAATCGGCCACGGCATCCGAAGCGACCTCGCCGCGCAGTGCCGAGAGTTCGCGGGCAGCCTCGGAAAGCCGCTCCTCCTCACGCGCCAGGATGGCATCCTGCCCCAGTTTGTCCATCAGATAGCCATAGGCATACCCTTTGTTGTCGGCGATATAATTCCATGCCTCGGCGAGCGAATCGGCCAGCACGCGGTTGAAGCCCTGCAACGTATTGTAGCGGTCGTAAATTTCGCCCGCATCCGCCTCGGTCTGCGCCGCGGCATAGGCCTCGGCCAGTTCGCGGATCGTCCCGTAGTTGGCAAAATAGCGGTTCACATAGTCCACGGCGTCCAGCTCCAGCCCCTGCGCCCTGCGCAGGGCCGCATAATCGGCCTCGGGCAGCTGCTCGCGGAAATAGGGGTTGAAAACCAGGTTGCGCACCTTGAGCGAGTCGGGGATCGCCCCTGCGGGACTTTCCGCGACAGGCTCCGCCGGCTGCTGCGCCGCCCCGTTCAGGTTGGCGAGCACCCACTCCTGCTCGATGGTGTTGATCTTGTCGATCAGGCGCCCCTTGGCATTGCGCACTTCGAATATCCGGCTTTCGAGCTCCAGAATTTCCTGCGAATAGCGCTGCCTGTTCGCGGGGTCTTCGCGCAACTGTTGCCGGGCGCATTCCACGGCATTGACGATCGAGTCCTCGCGGATCTGCAACTGCGCATCCTGTTCCAGAAGCGACATGTACTCCCGGTTGCCCTCGAGCCCCGCGATACGGGGTTCCACGCGAACCTGCTGCGCACAGAGGTCTCCCGCCGCCAGCAGCGCCGCACATAACACTATATAAACCTTACGAAATACCATCTCGGTTACCTCCACCATTTAATGAAAAAGAGTTGTATGAATCCGAAAATTTCCAGACGCCCCAACAGCATCAGCAGCGAATTGGAGAGCTTGAACACCCCGGGAAGCGCCGAAAAATTGTCCATCGAGCCGACCTCGCCGAAACCCGGGCCGACGTTGCCGATCGACGCCACGGCCCCCGAGAAACTGGTCATCAGGTCGACGCCGAATATCGTCCCGAAAACCGTGCCGGCGAGTATCAGCATCAGGTACGCCACGATGAATATCATGACCGAATGGAGCGCCTCCGTCTCCTGGATAACGCCGTCGAGGCGGATGCGGATGATCGCATTGGGATGCTGCTGCTGCCGCAGCCGCGTGCGCATCATCTTCATGGCCAACACCAGCCGGTTGGTCTTGATACCGCCCGCCGTGGATCCGGCGCAGGCACACACGATCGAGCCGAAAATCAGCAGGATGACCGCGAACGAAGTCCACTGGTTGGAATCGGCCGTCGCAAACCCGGTCGTCGTCACCACCGACACGAACTGGAAAAGCCCGTGGCGGAAAGCCGACGTGAAGGCGGGGTAGATATCCGCGGCATAGAGGCTGACGGCGATCAGCAGCCCGCCCGCGAACAGCATGCCGAGGTACCAGCGCGTCACTTCCGAACGGAAAATATTGCTGCGCTTGCCCGTCACCGTGGCATAGATCAGTCCGAAATGAATACCCGCCGTGGCCATCGCGAAGATCAGGATCGTGTCGATCATCGGGCTGTTGAAATAGGCGACGCTGGCGTTCTTGGTCGAAAACCCGCTCGTGGCACAGGCCGACATGGCATGGCAAAGCGAATCGAACCAGTTCATGCCCGCCATCTTGAGCAGAAGGGTCGAAACCACCGTAAGCCCGACATAGACCACCAGCAGTATCTGCACGATGATCTGCGTGCGGTAACGGTAATTGTCCTTGGCGAGCGTCGAGAGCTCGACATTCGACAGCGTCAGCTTATTGCGGCCCAGCGAGGGCAGGATCAGCAGCGCGAACATCACCACGCCCATACCTCCGACCCAGGTCGTCGAGAAACGCCAGAACTGCAACCCGCGGGGCAGCGCCTCGACATCGTTCAGGATCGTCGACCCGGTGGTCGTAAAGCCCGAGACGCTTTCGAACCAGGCGTTTACCAAGCTGAACTCCCCGCCCCAGATCAGGTAGGGGAATGTCCCGACCACACAGGCCACCAGCCACGAGCCGACCACCACGCAGAAGCCCTCCTTGTTGGTGATCTGCTCCGTGCGTTCCACGAAAATCAGCGGGAAAGCCCCCAGCAGGGCCGTGAGCAACGACGACAGGAGCAGCGGGTAGAACGCCGAGTCCATGCCGCTGACGTAGGAGATACCCGCCGACAGGAGCATGAACAGCGCGATGAATATCATCACTACCCCGACATATCGCAATACCACGTCTACTCGCATCGCATCAGGCTTTCGGTTGCTTGGAAATGGTGATCAGCGTCTCGATCTTCTCTTTGAGCTCCAGCATTTCGTCCTTGCAGTCGGCCTTGACGACGAACGGCACGCGGAACGAAAGGTAATCGCCCAGCCCCTTGTTCATGCGCAGGATGGGATTGACACAGTAGACGGACATGAAATAATAGAGCATCAGCACGATGGCGATCATCACCGCCAGCGAGATCAGCACGGGCGTCACGGCCCGGTAGGCGTTCTTCTTCATCTGCTCGGCACGCGGCGCCAGCGAACTCTGCGTCGAAGTCATATAGTTCTTGATGGCCGACGTGAGGCGCCCGTAGAGCGCCACGTACTCGTCGTTATACCATTTGACCCCCACGGAATCGGGTAAAACGAGCCCCGGCACCTCCGGCGCAGCGGTTCCGAAGGCCAGGTAGTTGTCGGTCAACAGGCGCAGCTCGGTCGTCGCGAAGGCGAGCGAGTCGAGGAACGACTTTTCGAGCGCCTCGTCCTGTGCCACGAGCAGCGTATTCTCCAGCCGTTCGAGGCTCCGGCGGCAAAGGCTGTCGCACGAGCGGTCGCCGAATACCGAAAGGCGGATCAGCGCCACGTTCTGTTCGTGCGCGGCGTCGAGCATCTCCTTGGCCAGCTCGATATTACGCATGTTGGCCTTGAGGATCTCGCCCGTGTCACGGCTCAGATGGCTCAGCTCCACGAACGAGACCATGCCCGAAAAAAACAGCAGGCATACGATGCTCAGGAAGCCCACCGTCACCCTTTTGCGCAAACCCGTCATACTCCTTATGAATTTTGTAGTGGCAAATATAATGATTTAATCCCGAATTTCACCCATCAGGTCGTGAGATTCGTCCATAGCCCCCAGCCTGACGCGGCAAACGGTGTTGACGCGGGCCTTGTCGTAGGGAGCCTTCACCCGGCGGTAGTTGCCCGTAAAGCCGAACATCATGCCCCCGCGCCGCGTGCTTTCGAACAACACGGAATCCTCGCTCCCCACGGCACGGGCGCAGAATGCCCCGTGCAGCTTCGCGCACAGCGCCTCCAGCTCGGCCGCGCGGCGCGTCGCCACCGAAGCCTGCACCTTGCCGGGCATCTCCACGGCCGGCGTGCCGGGACGTTCCGAGAAGGGGAAAATATGCAGAAAGGCCGGTTCCAGCCGGGCAAGGAAGTCGTAGGTCGTGCGGAAATCCTCCTCCGTCTCACCGGGGAACCCGACGATCACGTCGATGCCGATGAAGGCGTCGGGCATCAGCCGTCTCACGGCCGCGATCCGGTCGGCGAAGCGCGCCGTGGTATAACGGCGGCGCATCAGCCCCAGGATCTTGTCCGAACCGCTCTGCAGGGGGATGTGAAAATGATGCTGGAATTTCGGCGAAGCGGCGCAGAAGGCGATGATCTCGTCCGTCAGCAGGTTCGGCTCGATGGAGGAGATGCGGTAACGCTCGATCCCCTCCACGCCGTCCAGCGCCCGCAGCAGGTCGATGAACTTCTCGCCCGTCGTCCGGCCGAAATCCCCCGTGTTGACGCCCGTCAGGACGATCTCCTTCTG
>ULSZ01004047.1_pt1 | contig 10885 bp, 10 predicted proteins | sample 1957151 | NCBI WGS metagenome assembly ULSZ01 (sample SAMEA4835721, study PRJEB28245) | human gut metagenome | biome: gut microbiome; material: fecal sample | place: Denmark | collected 2008
ACGACAGATTAATGTCCGATTAACGGCGATTAATGTGAAAAACCCTTTGGCGGCTTGCCCGCCAACCCATCCTTACCCCGTAAGATCTCAAACCATTAGACGTAAACGACGCTATTTGTGTCTCTCCATTATGAAACCTAAAAACAAACCCACACAAGCGATTCATGTGCAATCGCATAACTGGGCAGCCGAAAACCAGCAGCTTCGCAAAGAACTTCTAGCTCGCGAAAAGCGAATAGAGGAACTGGAGGCTATGGCTTCAACCCTGAACAACCAGCTATCCGAAAAGATAGACCAAATAAACGACCTAATGCAGAAGATGATTTCCTTTATGACAACCAATGGGGATGCAACCCTTTTTGGAGTCTCTTCGCCAATCAGTAGTCGCAGAGATTCGCCCAGAATTTGAAGCCCGTGAACAAAAGTTGAAGGAGGCATACGCCCACGAACGGGAGAAACTTACTTCTGACTTCAATGCCCGTTTAGCAATTCAACAGAGCGAGGTAAATCGTCTGAAAAGCATAAATGACAAAATAGAACTGCAATTATCTTACCAAATAACTCAGGGAAATTTTGAGAACAAAATTTGAAGGATATGAAACAACAAAAAGTGGATATAAATGCAGTCATTGCCAACTTGGGCAATGGTAATGTTACAACTGGCAATATTGTAACAGGAGATATCCGTAAGGAAACTAATTCAAGTGATAAGTATCGTAAAGAGTTTTTAAAAGTATTGGAAGAACTTCAACGAGAAATTGCACTTTTGGATGATAAATCTTCAAAAGATGCAGTTGAATTGATAGAGAAAGAAATACAAAAAGACTCATGGGACAAAAAACTTATTAAGTTTTTATTGGATACTGTACAGAAAACAGGAGTGACATTAGCATCTGAAGGAATTATATCTTTAGGAACTAAAGCAGTTGGACTTTTACAAATGATTTGATATAAATAGCAATGGATACAAAGGAAATAGTAAACAGTTTGATTGAGGACATAACTAATGACGCAGCTATAAGTCATATTCTGCTGAAAGCACAAATTATAGCCTATAACATTGGTGACGAAAAGCTCTGTAAGCTTATTAAGTGTGAGCAGCAAGGTTATTCGTCTAACGCTGAAAAACCTGATTATCGTAAGTTGAAAACTATGGTAAAGGCAACTTTTGCAAATAATTTGGGGAACATCCAGATCGTTACTGTACCTTGCGAGGCTATTAAAGATAGCAGAATTCAGGACGTATTAAATTTCGTCTATCTTACAGAGCCGTTAGTACACATAGAAAATATGTACAAAAATGCAGAAAGTCCAATGGTAAAAGTCCAACTGCCAGTCTTTGCTTATCCAACAATTATAAGTTTGTATCATTGTGATGGCTTCTCTCTTCATTCTGCCCATCATTCTTTTCCGAAGGAATCACTTCTTACAGTTGTTGAAACATTCAAGGCACAATTGCTTGACATCCTCCTACAGTTTAACGATAAGCTCGATTGGAATATAGATATATCGTCTGCTAAAAACAAAAATATGGCAAAGACAATTATCAATAATGTTTATCATGTCAATACAGTTGTAGCTAATATGGGAGATGGAAATGTGGAAACGCAAGATATAAATTGTTCAAGTCAATAAGTATTATCAAGTCTTCCTCACCAACGGAGATGTGGAAATCCACAACATAGCCATTGAGCGTTGTTTCAGGCATATCGCAATGGGGCGGCGCAACTGGGGCAAAGCTGGCGGTAATGGGGCTGCCGAAAATCTAGCCTTCATGTATTCTCTATATGAAAGCTGCAAGATGAACAATTTGAAATTTGGTAGTTACATAGAGGATATCCTTACCCGCATGAAAGATGGGGATAGGGACTGTTGGTCTATGCTTCCATGTTTCTATGTTAAGAAAACAAACGAGGTGAAGGTTTCCGCTTAGGTCCCCCTCGCCCTAAAAACGACAGTAATTTTTTTTAAAAACACATATATGCGTAACTGCTTGAAAAAGCGGGGACGCTGTATTGGTGATATACAACCATTATTCAAAATACTAATGCAGTTAACCCACTTAAAAATTGCGGGTATGCTGTATTGGTGGTTTATCAAAAAATCGTTTAAATTATGAAATTAGAAAGAATCGAAATTACTGGATTATGGCATGAACAAGATATTGTTTGGAAGTTGAATTCAGATGTAAATATATTAGTAGGAGGTAATGGTGCTGGTAAAACAACTGTACTGGATTTAGTCTGTACAGTCATACCTCCTCTTTCTATGAGGCAGTTTCTTTCTCAAAAAGCAGATAAGATAAAGTTGATTTTTGAAGATGATTATGTTGTTGAATGTGTTAATTTTAAAGACTCATTTATTTCTCTTAAAGAAAAAGCAGCAGCAGACCCATCCTATAAAACTATGTTTGAAGAGGTCTCAGATGACATTGGTGAGAGAAAAAAAACACGTTTAGATTTTGCTATTTATGCCAGTTTCACACAGTTCTATCATAATGGTAAACAAATAACTTCATCTGATGTGGAAGAAAAGGTAAATGTTGATATTGTTAGTACTTTTGATACTCCTTTGCCTAAAGAAGATGAGGAGTCATCATCTTTCAAAGATTTAAAAGATTCACGACCGATGTCTCATTTGGATAAGAATCTATTCGATTGTATGGAGACTTATTCTTATTATATTGGTAATTTGGCAAATAAGATAGAACAACAAGTATTAAAAGGCAATGATATAACTACAGAGTTTATTCATAAAGTTTATTCTCAAAAACATCTATTTGGACGTATTCTCAATGAACTTTTAAAAGATTCTGGTAAAACAGTTGATTTGGCAAAGTCAAAACCAAGTTTTGTTCTTTCTTCAGGTAAGCATATCTCCATGTATGATTTATCTTCGGGAGAAAAACAAATACTTTACATACTGTTAAAGGTTTTATTACAAGAGAAGAAAGATTATGTCATGTTCTTGGATGAGCCTGAATTATCTTTGCATGTAGATTGGCAAGAAGTCCTCATTGATAAAATATTGGAACTAAACCCCAATTGCCAATTGATTATTTCGACACATTCTCCATCTCTTTTATTTGCAGGATGGGATGCAAAAGTGAAAAATATAGATGAGTTAAAGCACAAATAATGGCAAGAGACATTCGAACTTTCTTAAATTCAACTTACGTAAAATCTAGCAACAATTTGCGTAAGCGCGACATCATTCAAGTCTATGTTGAGGATGAGATAGATAAAGTCTTTTGGTACGCTTATTTGCATCAATATGAAGATTTATACAATTGCTCTTTTCGTATATCAACTTTGCAAGATAGAAATAAAATCTTAAAAGGAAAAGCTTCTCTTCTGTCTAATAAGCCCAGAGAGGCTTTAGGACATAATATGTGGTTATGTGTTGATAGTGATTACGATGAAATTGTCAAAGGCTTTAGTGATTTCTCTGAAAGAATTCAACATGATAAATTTGTTATTACAACCTTTTGGTATTCAATAGAAAATCTTAAATGTACTCCAGATTTATTAGAGCTAAATATTTTAAAGGCATCTTTAGCGGATGAATGTAACATAGACATAAGATGTATATTGCAAAAAATATCTATCTTATATAAAAACATCTTTTATCTTCTTCTGGAGATGAAAGAAGAACATGATAAAAGATTCAAAATAGATGATTTCTGTCAATGCCTTTCTTATGTGTCTTTCAAAAATGGTGAGTTGGACGAATCTTCAATTGAAAATAATCTCAATAAATGGAAACAAGAACATATTTCTTTATTCAATCAATATGGAAACAGATTTAATCATTGGAAAGTTAAGTTAGAAAAATTAGGATTTAAAGAAACCGATTATTACCAATTATACCAAGGACATGGATTATTTGAGAATATTGCAATTCCGCTTGTCAAACATTTTGCATATAGGTATCGCTCTAATGAGATAACTAAAATTGTAAATGGGGCGGACAAAAAAGAAAGGAAAGTGAACTTAGTAACTGAGTATTATAATAATACTTTTACCTCTCGTCAATCAACTTCTCTGGGGGAGAGAGTAGAGCAACTAATAATAGATAATTCACCTAATATGGATAATTCTGCTTCAATTAAAATAAAGGAGCAGATTGAAAAAGCGTTGACGGTATGATTTTGGTAAGCATTCAAATTATGGCTTAAATTAGAAAAAAAGTATCTTCGTTGCAGATCTTAAACATATACTACGTAAGTATTCGGTGGAAGCCTGTAAGCACTCAAATTAGGGCTCAATTTTGAAAGTTGTAACTTTGCTGCCAAAATTTAAACATTGATTTATGTACAGCAGCGAAGATTTGGAACGATTCTATTTCCAGTACCAGACGGAAGCAATGCCGAAGGGCATCTCCATTGAACAGTTCTGTTCCCGTAATAAAGTACCTTATAACATATTCTACAAATGCTACAAGGATACACGCAACAAGATTGTGGAAGTAAAGGTGGATGGTCTTCCGGCCTCTTGTCAAAAAGATCCGAAGGAAGAAGCTCATTTACTGGAACAATCCACGACAGAGGAGAAGAGCTCTTGTGTTCGTATCCTTGTGGAGTTGCGAATGACCAACGGATTGCATATCTCCCAGAAGAACCTAAACTATCAGGAGTTGAAGCGACTGATAGAGAAGTTGGAGGGCCTATGCTTAATGTAACAGGATAACAGAATTAAGCTTGTTTGGATTCTTAAGCGTGAAGACTTTATCTAAAATATTTAACGGTTGCAGGGATTTTTTCAGCATGCGACCAGACCGAATTTTCGTGCAAATGAGTGCAGAGCCAAACTTGTTTGAGCTATGCCGAGTGCAGCCGAAAATCATGAAATAAATAGGATTGGCAATATGCCAACATTTTCGACAAGTGAGTACAATGAAAGCTTGCTTTCTAATTGTCGAACGAAGAAAATGTATGTAATAGTTAAAAATTAAGCGAAATTTTAACAAATCAATATATAGGCACTTGCAAAAGTGCCTATACAAAGGGCTATGCCCTAAATTGAGCACTAACGTGTTAATCGAAAATAAACTATATGTCAGATAGGTTTAATAAAAATAAGATCATAAGCGGTCTAGGATGGACTACTATATCTACTATAACAAATGGGCTTGTCCAAATTCTTCGTCTTTCAATTCTTTCGAGATACTTGACAAAAGAGGATTTTGGCCTTGTTGCAATTTTGACATTAATTTTAGGACTTACCCAGGTCTTTTCTGATATGGGCTTTTCTGCCGCTATAATGTCGCAGAAAAAAATCGAGAATAGAGTTTTCTTGAGTCTATATTGGTTGCAGTTTGGAGTGTTTGTGCTGATGATGTTGGCAATATCCTTGTGTTCGCCAATTATTGCAAATTATTATGACAGCCCTGTCTTGTTAATACTTGTCCCTATTATGATGTCTGAACTATTTTTTGTCAGTTTGGGTAAATTGTACGACACGGTTTTGCAAAAAAACATGGAGTTTCGAACTATTGCTATACGTAATATAGTAACAGCTTCTCTTTCGTTAATTATTGCAGTAATACTCGCAATGCAAGGATACGGAGTGTATAGTCTAGTTATATCAACTGTGTTGCAAACAGCGATGGTAAATGTGTGGAATCTAAAGACAGGACAGAAGCATTATAAACTTGCATTTCAAAAAATTCAATTCAAGGAAGCAAAGAACCTAATGAAGGTTGGTTATTATCAAATGGGTAGTCAAATTGTTGATTATTTTGCTTCGAAACTTGATATAATAATTATAAGTAGTACTCTTGGAGTAGGTGCTGTAGGTATCTATAATTTGTCAAAGGAACTGGTGTTGAAATTTGTCATAGTTGTTAATACGATTTCCAACAAGGTAATGTTACCAGTTTTCACTAATTTTCAAGATGATATTAACGAATTAAAGAGAGTTTTCGTCTTATGTTTGAAGGGTACATTTTTATTTAATGCCCCAATAGTTGGCTTTGTGGTATTGTTTTGTAACTATATTGTTCTGATTTTTTATGGAAATTACGCTAAAATCTGCTGAATAGCTTAGAATGAGCGATTTATGAGTGTTTCACCTCAATGGAGGTAATGATTTAGCAACGGTTCTAATTTCTGCAATCTGCATACGTTTGCTTACCTAACAACTCTTATTAACTGCAAAATTACAACAATAACACGAAACCGCAAGGGATTTTTGCAACTTTTTACAGTTAAATTTCTGTAATTATATAATGTGGCATAATCGTAATCACAGAAAAAGATGTATTTTTGTAGGCAAGAATCATATAAAAACAAGACCCGATAGCTTGACGAATCAGAGGCTACCGGGAATCAACGCTACAAAGATAGTGTTTTTTCTTGTTACAACCAAGTAAATGGACGATTTTTTATGGAATATTTAGAATTTGAGCGAATCTTGTCTGCCAAACGAATACAGAGATATAAGGATGCTGCGAATGGTGACACTCGCAAGGCTATGGCTTTGTATCGCTACAACTTACGTTTGTCGCAGGAGATGTTTACGATAGTTAGCTGCCTTGAAGTGGCATTGCGTAATGCGATTGATAGTCTTTTGGTGCCGACCTTGGGAGAGAATTGGCTGAAAGATTCTGTTCAAGACAATGGAATATTCTCCAATGGACGCATGAACGAGACAAGGAAAATCATAGAAAAGGCATACAACCGATTGAATAGACAAGGCATATACTCTCATTCCAAACTGATTGCAGAAATGGAATTTGGTGTTTGGAAATATATGTATTCCTCACTACAATATCGTGTGACAGGACAATGTCTGCTAAGGGCATTCCCTAACAAACCTCGTTCGTCAGCTGCGATTCAATACAACAACACATACATATTCAATGAACTAGACAAGGTGAACAGTTTGAGAAACAGAATTGCACACCATGAACCTATCTGTTTCAGACTTCATGCATCGGAAATTGACACAAGTTACATCGTCAATGAATACCAGAAAATTCAGACTTTATTCTCTTGGATGGGAATAGATTCTCGCTCAATGTTGTATGGGCTCGACCATGTGCAGAGTGTCTGTTCCAAAATCAATGCCTTAAAATAATTCATATTTACATTCTTTAACCAAATTTCGTGCAGTCATCAAGCCATTGGTGTATCTATATCAAAATAGATAGTACGAAACAATTCGCTCATGGCTTCGAATATAACAACATTAGTAGAAAAAGCAAAACTAGGTGACGCTGACGCTTTCAGCACATTATACCAGATGTATTATCCTAAGATGAAAGGGATATGCATCAATATTCTTAGAGAGGACAAGGCTGTCGTTGATGACCTTGTCCAAGATGCTTTTATACTTGCGTTTGTTTCGTTGAAAGACTTGAAAAATACTCATAGGTTTAGTCAATGGCTTACAAGTATCACCACTAACCTTGTCTTGAAATATCAGGAGAAAGGTAAGAAGTACAATTTCATTTCCTTGTCTGAAATAGAGGAAGATTTTAGTATCGTGTTGGAAAATGACAGTGCTTCCCAGCAATCAATTCAGTATGAGGAAATCATGTCGGCAATAGACAATTTGCCAGAAGGGTATAAGAAAATATTCAATATGTCCGTATTGGATGGCTTATCACATCGAGAAATCGGAGAATTGCTTGATATTGCCCCACATAGTTCTTCCTCACAATTGGCAAGGGCAAAGGCAATGTTGCGAAATACATTGTTTCCAAGGGCTATGCTTCTCATCGCATTGGCGTTGATAGTCATTCCTGTATATAGATATTTTACAGCAAAGAAGAAACTCGTTTCTAAAAATGATGTGAATATAGTTAGAACCCGAAAGCCAAGTAAAGGCATTACGTCTATGCAAAAGAAACCTAATGTTTCTGTTAGTAGTGCGCAAAATGCTGTTTTATGCTCTAATTATCTAAGTGTTCAACATGGAAAGAACACTGTAATAACTGTTAGTGATTCTATTAAGGCTGGTCAAAATGTTATTGTCGAAATATCCGATTCTTTGCAGGAGAGCCAACATTTTTTGGCAGATAACAAGCGAGATAGTATCATCATAAAAGATTCTGTCTATACACCTATTCCAAATGAGGAAAAATGGATTGCAGGTGATACAAGGACGCACAAGAAAAGTAAATGGCAATTGCTTGCAGCAGGTTCTTTGGGTACTACTCTTGCACAAAACGTCTATAAGATTATAGCAGGCAGCGGTGATGATATAACGAGTGAACAACCATCAGAAAAGAGCTTTACGACATGGGAAGAGTATGCGGAATATCTACATCGCTTAACTCCAACAGACCATACGGCTGAAAATGTTGCCATGATGGATATTGCCGATAACAACAAGGGTAAAATTGAAGAGGCAGAACATCATGACAAACCTATAACATTAGGATTGGCTGTGAACAAGAATATTGGAAAGCATTGGAGTTTGGAAACAGGACTCCAATACTCTTACTTGAAATCATACTTCACCTTAGGTACAGGCGATTACCGTGTTGACAAGGAACAAAAGTTACATTACATCGGTATTCCTGTCAAGCTCTCATACCAATTCATGAGGTACAAGAGGCTGTCAGCTTATGGTTCAGCAGGAGCAAGCATTCAGATACCATTATATGGAAAGACTTATGCAGATTATATAGTAGGAGGAAAGTCTGGCTATACAACGGATTGGAAGACAACATCTTCAATGCAGTGGACTGTTAACACAAACATTGGAATACAATATCAATTTGCACCAAAGCTGACTTTATTTGTTGAGCCTACGCTGAATTGGTATATTCCGAATGGAAGTGCTGTCAAGAATGCTTGGACAGAACGTCCATTTACCTTGACTGTGCCTTTCGGCATTAGGTTCTCTTGGTAAAAAAGTCTCATTTTGCGTGCAGTCTTTATGAACTTTCTGTATCTATATTTACAGAAAGTTCAAAAAATAAGATACATGCAAAAAAGACATACAGACAGGAAGATGTATTTCCGTGACTTGGAGATAACATCTAAGGAGTTTTACATCAGTTACTTGTCAGATTTCACGGAACTGACATCAAAGAGTAGAATCTTGGAGGTTGGCTGTGGCGAAGGAGGAAACTTAGTTCCCTTTGCACAGTTGGGCTGCAAGGTGACAGGCATAGATGTTGCGGAATGCAGAATCAAAGATGCTAAGGCATACTTTTCTGAAATCTGTAATCATGCAACATTTGTATGCTGTGATTTCATGCAATATCCTGTTCCATGTAATGAAGAGGATAAATATGATGTAATACTATTGCATGATGTGATAGAACACGTTCCGACAAAAGAACTTTTTCTTGTACACCTAAGAAAATTTCTGAAAACAAAAGGTGTGCTGTTTGTCGGATTTCCAGCATGGCAGATGCCTTTTGGGGGACATCAACAGATTTGCAGAAGCAAACTTTGCTCCCATCTTCCATTCATTCACTTGTTGTCAAACCCTTTATACAAGTTGTTGCTAAAAACATGCAATGAAGAGAAAGGAACAATAAATGAACTTATGAGCATAAAAGATTGCCGAACAAGTATAGAGTTGTTTGAAAGACTCATACACCAATGTGGCTTTTCGGTAACTGACCAAAAACTTTGGTTCATCAATCCTCATTACAAGCAGAAGTTCCATCTTACCCCACGGCTCTTGCCTCATTGGGTCTGGAGAGTGAAGTATATCAGAAATTTCTTCACCACTTCATGCTGGTATGTATTAAGCATCGGTAATAAAGAGAAATTTTAAAGGAAAGTTATATCGTAAAACTTGATAATCCATGAGGGCGCTAAGCGTACCCTCATAGATTTTTATAATCTTAGACTTTTACGTTGTGAAAACAAATGTAACTTTAGGTTATTCCATTGCTCTTTGAACCATTCAACAATAGGCTGTCTATTGACATATAAAAACAATTGGTTAGGCTTGGTAGAATCAGCGAACACCTTGATTTCTGCATTCTCCACTTTGAACTTTCTTCTGTGTTCCTCGGAATAGAGTGAACCGCTAAAGTTGAGTGCCTTTCCGGTCAGAAGCACTCCGATTTGCTCGATGGAGAAACCAATCTTCCTGCACAGGTCTTCCATTTGCAAGCGTGCATCCAACATAGGGAACCAACGCTTGGCTTTGCGGATGATGTCGTTGAGTAAAGAAACCTCTACTGTGTGCTTGCTCTCTAAATTCGCAACCTCCGATTGGTGCTTCCGCTGCATCTCGTCAAGCTGTTTGCTGTGACTGTCCTCCATTTGCTGCACCTTCTCATGGAGTTCGTCAATGTATTGCTCTCGGTCAGTCACAAGCTCGCACAACTTTCGGTTGTGTTGCTCCACCTCCTTCAATTTTCCACTACCCAAAAGAGAACCAATCTTCGACACAAAGGCAGTCTTGGCTTCCGTCTTGGCTGCCTGTAGCTTCTCCGTGTTGATTTCACTCTTGGTCTGTTTGAGCAGTCGCTCCGCTTCCTCCACATCGGATTGCAACAGTTTCATGCAGTTTTGAAGTCTCTCCGTCTCTCGCTTGATGTTACGATAATACTGTGCCGTGGTGGTATGCCTCGCATCCGATCCACGGACACCTCGCTTCAAGCCATACTTGCCCATGGCTTCCGCATAACTGTCGTGATAGCCAACCATCTTGTCACGGTTGAGCACATCATCGGCACACAACCTCACGGCATTGGCTTTCTTGCGGTATGTCCGCTTGCCCTCTTCCGTAGGTTTGCTTCTTGCCTTTCTCCGCTCGCCTATCACTATTGGAACGATGGAGGCATGGAGGTGTGGCGTGTGCTCGTCCATGTGCAGAACAACCGAAACAACATTTTCCTTGCCAAACGTGTCTTGTAACCACTTCAAACTGTCGTTGCACCAATCGTCAAGCTGACCATTGGCTGCGAT
>ULSZ01021921.1_pt1 | contig 10837 bp, 13 predicted proteins | sample 1957151 | NCBI WGS metagenome assembly ULSZ01 (sample SAMEA4835721, study PRJEB28245) | human gut metagenome | biome: gut microbiome; material: fecal sample | place: Denmark | collected 2008
GGCGTTTCTGCGAGGTAATGATTTGAAAGCGTTTCTATTTCATCAATCTGCGTTTTTTGCATTTCCTCGTCTATGCCACTAAAAGCAAACGGCTGCCACAACCACTTGAAACTCAAAACAAAAGCATCATTCTGCTATTTTTTGCTTTTTTAGGCGTTATTTTTTATAAAAAGACTTTTTCTGAAGCAATTCCGATAGTTCAGATATTGTCAGTATGGTCGTTGTTTGTTGTGATAGGTCAACCTAATAGCTTATTAGCAATAGCGACCAAAAAAACAAATCTATCTTTTTGGTATACAATTGTTAGATTAGTTGTAATGTATCTTTTTCTCACCTTTTTTGGAAGGTTTTCGTTATTAGCATCTGCTATTACTGTCACGGTTGTGTATGTTATAATGTTTTTTGTTAGTTGGTTTATGTACGTTCGAAAATGTATTTCGTTATCTCTTATGGAATATATACGAATTTTTGAAAAATCGTTCGTTGTAATAGCATCGGTTGTGCTTTCTCTATTCGTTATTCGAACTTCAATGGTTAGACTGAACTCCGATATTACGAATGTTATGATACTTTTTGCCTATATTTTGTTAATTATTTTATTCTTGTATTTTTCAGAGAAGGATACTATTCGCAAATTTTTAAAACGGTAATGATGTTTGAACTTACGAAATTTAACCCTTGGCTGGTAGGGTGCAACTTAATAATGATTCTTGTTGGCTATTTAATAGTCTTCCCTGCATTAAAATATCCGCATCGTTTGAGCAAAACTAGACGGCGTGGAGCATATTGCACAATTGTTGTTTTTTGTGTTTTTGCTTTTTGGGGAAGTGACTTTTTTCATGTGTACGATAACTACAAAGAATTGCTCTCAACAGGATGGACCTTGGAGTCTGTTTATCAAATAATTGCTCAAGAAATCGCACCTGATAATTACTTTCTATGGCGACTTGTCGTTTGGGGATTGGCAACGATCTTTATTATAAAAACATTTAAGTGTGTTAATATAAATCAAGATTTGGCAGTCAGTTTTTTCCTTATGATATGGATATTATGGTTCTCTTATGCACGTGTTTCATTGGCTATGGCTATGGTGTTTTTTGGCTTGGCCATTGTTTCGAAGTCACCTAGTTCGTTGTTCTCTCTCTTGTTTGGCTTGTCTTTTATTCTCTCTTCTTTGTTTTTCCATAAAAGCGCAGGTTTTATAGTTTGCATTGCATTTTTGGCCTTGTTAGTTCCCAACAAATGGAATAAAAAATGGATCCTGGTTTTATTATGCTTTCCATTGATGGTGTATTGGGCGCGTACGTATTTAAGTTCATTTCTCATTGGTGATTTATCCTCTAGTAGTGATGAAATTAACTCATATATAGAAAGAGGCCAGGATTACATGAATAATGACTATTATATACAAGGAATTGGTTATTTTCTAGGACAATTATTGGAGCGTATCCCTTATTATATGTTATGCTTGAGCTCGTTAAAAATACTTATTTATAAAACTTATTCGATACCCAATAGAAGTGTCCTAGTTTTTATGAAAGTATTGGTTCTATTAGTAACCGTGGCCTCCGTGTTTGCATTTGACATTTCGATAAACACACAGCTAATTTATGAGCGATTTATGCGATTTTCATTTATACCCTCATGTGTTTTGTTAACCTATTTTTGGACTAATCGTATTTATCCTAAATGGCATAAATGGACTTTTAATATAGCATGGATAGGCTCCTTGTACCAAATTGTATATATGTTGTATTGTTCAATACTGTATAAGGGAAACTGATGGTGTTGTTTTAACGATACAGTCAATTATATGTTGTAATACCTATTGGATGTTGAAAATTATTTATTATATGAAACTGTTATTAACTTCTTCTTCGTTCAAAGGTGGGGGAATTGCGTCATACGCAGTGGAACTTATCAACTCTTATGCTGAGCATTTTGAGATGAGCGTCCTTATTGGCGATGATTCATTGTATCCACTTGATAAATATGGTGTAAGGGTTTACCATTATGATATGGCGGATACCTCTGAAAAGAATGCACGGGAGGTATTAACGCTCGTGAATAACGAGATTAAGCCAGATGTGGTCATTAATAGTTGCTCTCGATTAATGGCTTTGCTCACACCTTTTTTTAATAATGAAATTAAGGTTATAAACGTGAGTCACTCCCTGCGTTATGATGAGGCTGATTATGCAGGTTTTAATAGTGAGTATGCTGATAAAGTAGTAGCATTGTCTGGTTATAACAAGGAGTACTTAGAGCAGACATTTGATTGTAGTGGCAAAGTTGAAGTTGTTTATAACTTTGTTCGAGAACTACCAAATCAGTCTCAATTACTACAAAACAAATTAAAGGAAAAGACCCCTGTGATTGTATTTACGGGAGGAGGTACAGCTGCAAAGTCTCCAGAAATAATATTTGGCATAGTATCCAAATTGCTGAAGACAGAGTTGAATTTCAAGTTTTATTGGATGGGTACAACAACACCACCATTTAAAAAAATACAGCCCTTTAAGGATATCAGAGATATATTGCCTAACGATCCTCGGTTGATTATAACGGGACGAATACCACGGGACAATGCGATACAAATATCGAATGAAGCTAATATTTTTCTAACCCCCTCGCGTAGAGAAGGGTGTCCGATGGCCTTGTTAGAAGCCATGCGAGTTGGAACAATAGCAATAACATCTGATTTTGACAATGGCTGCAAGGAAATAATAAAAGACGGGTATAATGGATATGTTATACCTCATAAAGACTTAAATGGTTTTGTTGAGCGCATAAAAGATATCATTTTGAATCATGACCAATATGCTGCATTATATAACAAATCCTATGAGACGTTTAAATCTGAATTGTCTTTTGATGTGTGGAAGACGAAAATGGATACTATAATCAAGCATGGTGGCATCGTTCACAAGGAGAGAATGAATGCCTTCAATTCCGAATTGTACATGACAAGCAAAGGCAAGCTGGATGCAAGAAGCAGATATAATGTACGTAAACTCTTAATATGTGAGTATTTGCCGTCTGCCATCCATTTTTGGAAATATTTTCTTAAATATAAATTGATAAATAACAATGAGTCTGTTTCATAACGCAAGTGTTGATTATTTAAAGTATTTGGTACATAGAATTACTGTAGGAATCAGTCCAAAACTAGAGATCAATCGATATTTTAAAAAAATATTCGGTCATAAGGCTAATCTAAAAGATCCTCAGTCGCTAATAGAAAAAATCTATTGGATGCAATTGCACAGCGATACACGGCAGTGGACTTTATTCGCAGATAAATATCGTGTTCGTGAGTATATAGAATCTATGGGATTTGCGGCATATTTGCCAAAGCTTTATGGAGTTTGGAAGAACCCAAATGAGATAGATATGACTTTATTGCCTAATAGTTTTGTTCTGAAAGCTAACAATGGGTGTGCAACTGTTATTGTCATTAAAAACAAGGCTGTTTGTAATTGGGATAGTGTCAAACTGGAAATGAACAATTGGTTCAAGTATCCTTTTGGATATTCTGGTTACGAACCTCATTATTTACATATACCTCCCTGTATTATAGCAGAAGAGTTGTTGGTTCAAAACACAGAGTTGGCAGAATTGTCACCGAATTCAATGGTGGATTTTAAATTCTGGTGCTTTAATGGTCATGTTGAATGCTGTTTAGTCACATATGGTAGAGAAAATGGATCTTTGTTTATAGATTTATATGATTCAAAATGGAAGAGGATTATTTCCAATATAAAAGACTATGGAGTAGAAAAGATTAATCCTACTGTGACAGTCCCTCAGCCCAAATGCCTCGATAAAATGCTAGAAATAGCATCAACTCTCTCAAAAGGACAGCCTGAAATGAGAGTTGATATGTATCTTGTTGACGACAATCCTGTTATAGGAGAACTTACCATGTCTTCTGGATATGGTTATTTCACAGAAAAGTATTATAACTATTTGGGAGGTTTTGTAGACGTCTCCTTGTTACCTCAAAAGCAATGAAACTTTGTATAATATATAATTTTGCGCAGCACTATCGCACAAATATCTTTACCCTCATTGATAAAACATTTAATTGTGGATGGGTGTTTGGCGATGCGATGAGTGATGTGAAGAAAATGGATTATGCGCTCCTCAAAGGATGCGTGACGGAATCACATACCAAGCGTCTCTTTGGTGGTTGGTATTGGCAACCCAAGATCATAGCGCAGTTGTTCAAGGATTATGACCACTATATCCTTCTTGGTGAGACCCGTGCTTTGAGCACATGGGCGTTTTGTGTACTTGCGTGGCTTTTCAAACCAAAAAAGAAAGTATATTTTTGGTCTCATGCCTGGTATGGAAAGGAAACCAGAATTGAGGAGCTGATAAAAAAGGTCTTGTTTCATTTGCCAAATGGTGGGGTGTTCTGCTATGGCAACTATGCGAGGGAGTTAATGATAAAGGAAGGGTTTGATCCTGACAAGCTATATACGATTCATAACTCGTTGGCTTATGACAAGCAAATAGAAGTAAGGAAACAATTGCAGGAAACGTCTGTTTATCAAGAGCATTTTGGTAATGATAATAAGAATCTTTTCTTTGTGGGACGACTTACCTCTGTGAAAAAACTGGATCAGATATTGAAGGCTATGGTTGTGTGTCGCGATAAGGGACGGAACTATAATTTGACGTTTATAGGTGGCGGAGAGAAGGCAGAAGAGTTGAAACGGTTGACACGGAGTCTTGGCCTTGAAAAGCAAGTTTGGTTTTATGGACCTTGTTATGATGAAACAGAGTTGAGTTCGCTCATTTACAATGCTGATCTCTGCGTGGCACCTGGTAATATCGGACTTACTGCCATGCACGCTATGGTGTTTGGTACTCCATGTATCACCCATAATGACTTTCCTTACCAGATGCCAGAGTTTGAGGCGATTAAAGAGGGTGTTACGGGTTCGTATTTCGAACGGGACAACGTGAACGACCTTGCAGGACAAATTGACAGATGGTTTGATGATAACGGGCTAAAACGCGATGATGTTCGTCGTGCGTGTATGAAGGAAATAGACGATGAATGGAATCCATATTTCCAAATTGAAGTTTTAAAGAAGAATTTGAAGTGATATGTTTCCAATAGCACATTATATAAAGGGGATGGTGAAAAACCTCTTTAACCACCGAATCTCGAATTTTTCTTTTGTCTCTGCTAATGCCGAGGTCGATAAATCGGCCTATATCTATCGCGGAGTAAAGGCTAAGAGAGCAAAAATCGGGGCATATACTTATATAGCTGCCAATACTGACATAGAGAATGCGGAGATAGGCAAGTTTTGTTCGATTGCTGATCATTGTCGCATTGGAATGAGTAGTCATTCGATGCAGTGTGTTTCTACGTCTCCGATTTTCACGCAGAAGATCAATGCGCTTCAGGAATGTTGGGTAGAAAACGAGGTCTTTACACACAAGTCCGAGGATGAGCGTGTTTTTATTGGCAACGATGTGTGGATCGGTTCTCATGTACTTGTCAAAGGAGGAGTACATATAGGAAATGGTGCTTGCGTTGCTGCAGGAGCAGTGGTTGTCAAGGATGTTCCCCCGTACGCTATAGTTGGTGGTGTGCCAGCCAAGGTGATTCGCTACCGTTTCTCGCCCGAGATTATTCAACGGCTCTTGGAATTGAAATAGTGGAATTGGGATGAGAAGAAGTTGAAAGAAAATATCTGTTTCTTCCAGAGGGATAACATTAGTTTGGACGACGTAAACGCATTCGTTTCAAATGTTGTTACTAAATCAAGCGTGAGGTGATACTGGTGATTGATAATTTTTGCTAAGTAATGGAGTTATAGTGAAGTCTTTTCAATCGAAATGTTATTATTGATCGTTGGCTCTGTTTGAAGATAACTATGGAAATGATGATTCGTACTGTGATATTTTTTTGCTGTATTTGAAATGCCGCATTATATATCGTAATCAGGTATATTTTAGGGGCTTCAGCGTGGTGTGCTATGAAAGGGTCTAATATCCTCTTTAACAACGCTGGGGGGTAAAATCAACATTCTCTCCCATCCTTTCAGCAATATGTTTGGATTGTCGCAACGCTGCATTATAATGGCAAAAACGGTGGAAAGATCATTATCAACGAAGGGGTTGGGATGAGTGGGTGTTCTCTCTACTCAATGGAAAGCATTACCATCGGGCGCAATACTGATATTGGTTCGGGATGTAAAATCATTGACAACGATTTCCACCCCTTACCCTATAGCGAGCGTTACACTGTGGGAACGGCTTGATCTTCTGACAAAGCGCCCCGTTGTGATAGGGGAGGGCTGCTTCCTTGGTGCCAACTCCATTATATTAAAAGGTACGACATTGGGAAAGAACGTCGTGGTTGGTGCTGGAAGTGTTGTGAGTGGCACGTTCCCCGATAATGTGATTATTGCGGGGAATCCAGCGAGAATAATAAAAAACAATAGAGAGTGAGGCTGTGGTGGGTCATGTTCGCGTGAATGGTGGGAATAGTGGAGTCAATGGTTTGAGCCAAAAAGAGCATCAAATTGTTCCATGATCGGAAAGATTCTTCCAAAAGGAGTGAGTTTCTCGGATTTTATTAGTACATTTGCCATGTCATTCGGAGATTTTGCTATACTTGTTTGTGCAGCACTAAGTTAGGTGAAAAATCCGACATGGCAAAATCCTGAGCAACTTTTTGTTGCTTAGATACTTATAAAAATGCTAACTCATAGTGCTGCGGAAATTAGGAATATAACGAGGCATGAATAACGATTTAATAATCCAATGTATAATCACAGTTATTGGCTGGATAGTAGTCTATATCTTTGCTATTCGTCAAAACACCCAAATCAAGAAGAAAGAAGTTACAATAGAATACTTAATTCAAGCATGGGGTAAGTTAGAAAAAGCATCCAACAGAAAAGACAATAGATATAATACGGAAATAGAAACTGCGATTGCAGACATTCAACTTTTTGGGACAAACCGGCAAATTGAATTAGCACAGCAATTCGCTGAAGAGATTGCAAGAAACAAAGAAAGTTCTGCATTAGATTTATTGGTTTTACTTAGGGAGGATTTGCGAAAAGAGTTAAAGTTGGAAAGGGTTCCTAAAAAATTTAAATTTGTCAGGTTTTCTAAATGACAATAGAATTTTGTGCAATCAAAAAGCCAGAAGATTGGATGGAGATGGTTGTCGAGCAATTCGGCACATCGGTAACGAACGATGGTTTTATCGTTCCGCCTTCGGTGGGCTGTGGCTTTTTCAAGCAATACTACTCGTTGTCATGGCTCACATTGACCTACATCAGTTTCGTATCGTACGAACCGATGACAATGGTGCGTCGCTCGGTGGAAAACTCGAAATGGATTCCCGTGATGTTCTATATCAACGAGCATAAGCACGAGCAGAGTAAGTATTCGGTGAAAGCCGTATTGTGTACATAGGAAAAGTTTTGTACCTTTGCACCGTGAATTTAAAAACATCAAATTATGGTACAAGGCAGGAAAACATTCAACAACAGCAAGCCAAAGTTCGCCGAGGTTGTGTTCGGCGACAGTGAGGCGAAGAAAATGCGTGTGGCGGCGAATGGTCGCCCCTCCCGCAGTCCTTATCTAAAACTAGTCTATCCCAATGGCGTGACGCTCATCCTTTCTGCTGACACCAACGTCGAGCAGCTTCGGGCTTATAGAGATGCCGATAGACAAAACGGATACAGAAAGGTTGATCCGTGACATGGTGATGGGCAAGAAGTCTTATTTGTTCTGCCGAGACTTGGATGCCTGCAGGCGGGCGGCGATGATGTACTCATTGTTTGGTGTCTGCAAAGTACTGGGTAAAAATTCGGAGCGTTGGCTCTCTTATGTGCTGAAAAACATAAAGACGACGCCCAAGGATAAACTTTATACTCTTCTTCCTAAGTTTTGGGAAAATGAGGGATGATAAACATGAATTTAAATTATAGTCAAATCAAGGTGTACTCCCCATTGGCATGAGTTGGTGGAGGGCAAAACCTCCTATGCTTGTCTCAAAAAAGGCAATGAAAATGCCGCCGTGCAAAGATACTGCTTTATTTGAGATCATGCAATACGGTGTTCACCGAACACTTACGTGGAAAGTGGAATAGATATCAATTTATATGCGTTGGATAAAGAGTAAAATAAGTGACCTTACGATAATAAATGTAACATGCTCTATTGCATTTCTCCTATGCGTCATTCTTGTGGTATTGTTTATGCATGGACGAGTTTTGTGGAAATGGAACGACTATGTATTAAATACAGAAATAGTTGGTCACTATGGAGATTTTGTAGGAGGATTCATTGGAACATTTTTAAGTGTAATATTGTTGTATTATACATTTTATTACCAAAGGAAGGAGTTGTTAAAGAATACCAAAGTGTATCAGACTCAACAATTGAACGATGACTTTTACCATTTAATGTCTTTATATCAAGATATCTTGACTACTTATACATATAAGATAGACGAAGAGGAACCTTTATTGAATGGCAAGGAAGCCATACATGCTTATGTCGATAGTATGAGAGACGGATTTGAAGATACAGGAAACGGGCTTCTACGCAAGCAAGCGGTTTTAGCATACATGAGTTTCTATGCATTCAATCGTGATTTCGCTCCTATTTATTATCGTACGCTATACAGATTATGTGAGTCAATAGATGGGAAGGAGAAAGATACCGAATTTAAGAATGTAGAACTTATAAAAATCTTAAGAGCACAATTGTCTGATTCCGAAATGGTATTGATGAGATATAATGCTCAGACTCGCATGGGAAGACCATTTCAATATTATGTCAATCGTTTTAATCTGCTCAAGCATCTCCCATCATTGGATTTGTTCGAATATAAAAAGTATCGTAAGATATTTGATAAAGATGAGGATATTTCTTCTATGAACATTGTACTTGTGCAATTACGACAACGAATGGAAGATATATTAGACACTAAATCGTCTAGCTATGTTACTCTAAACGAGTTTAAAAGTGCAGTTTCAATCTCACTTACGACTAATGATAATAAAGATATATTGAAACTTGTCATAAATAGAGAAAAGACAAATATCTTGCGTCCATATGATCCTTTTAATTGCATAATGAAATTACCACCAGAAGATATACTGTCACTATTCTCATATTTTCTTTACGACTGTACCATTCTCCATAATTTTCAAAAATACAACAAACGTAAGGAAATTGATTTTGGAAAAGTAAAGAATGATGTCGATGGAAAAGAGCAATTTATTTTTAAAGTTTATAACAAAGAATACAAACCGATTAATATGACGTGGAGTCAATATGAATCAAGATATAAATAAGATCGTAAATATACGGTGAAAGCCGTATTGTGCGCCTAGAAAAAGTTTCGCACCTTTGCACCGTGATTTTAAAATGTTCAAATTATGGTACAAGGCAAGAAAGCATTCAACAACAGCAAGCCAAAGTTCGCCGAGGTTGTGATCGGTGACAGTGAGGCGAAGGAAATGCGTGTGGCGGCAAATAGTCGCCCCTCCCGCAGTCCTTATCTAAAATTGGTATATCCCAATGGCGTGACGCTCATCCTTCCTGCTGACACCAGCGTCGAGCAAAGTTACTGCTTTATTTGAGATCATGCAATACGGTGTTCAACGAACACTTACGTGAAAAAGATGAAAACGAAGTTTGGGTGCAATGTAAGGCTTTACGGATGTTACACATATTCTCCGTAACTTTTAACGTAAAACATTCTTTATTATCAATAAGCAGTTGTATCTTTGCACGAAAATAAGAGTGGTATGGATAGAAGTAAAATTATTGATACGCTCAAACAGCGAGGTGGATTCATAACCACAGGCGAAGTGAAAAGCCGTGGCGAGTATGAACAGCTTCGCCGTGCAATAGAAGACGGAACGCTTATGCGGATTCGTAATGGTGTTTATGTGGAAATGTCTGCGTTGGCAAATAACATGATAGATGTGGAGCGTATAGTTCCGCATGGAGTGCTTTGCCTGTATAGTGCGTTTGCTCATTATGGGCTTTCCACACAAGTGCCTTCCGCTACTTGCATTGCCATTGAAGCCAAACGAAAGGTGCGCTTGCCCGAATATCCACCGATTGACCTCTATTATTGGAAAAAGGAGAATTTGGAGTTTGGTATAGTAAAGAAGAACATATCAGTATACGAAGTACTCATTACGGATATGGAGCGAACAGTCTGTGATGCCGTAAAGTACCGAAACAAGATTGGGCTTGATGTTTGCGGTGAGGTGATAGACAACTATCTCAAGAAGGAGGCCCGCAATGTGTCTTTACTTCATGAATACGCACAGAAACTGAGAGTGAAAAAAATATTGACTACATATTTGGAGACAAGGCTATGACAAAAAATGTAGGAAAGAATTTTCTGAAATGTTTGATATGTTTTAGCATCTTCATCCCGAATTGCTGACCTATTCTATGCTCAAATACATGCTGGTAAGGGAAACAACTAGTACTATAAGTGCGATACGTCAAGAAACTTGCGGGAAAACTTGCAGGGAAGCAAAGGAAAGTGTATATTTGCAGACTTCATTTGACATTTGAGATATGAATGAACTGAAAGTAGAAAACTTTGGACCGATAGGCAAGGCTCATGTGGAATTTGGTGACCTTACCATTCTTGTCGGCGCGCAAGCTTCGGGTAAAAGCCTGTTTCTTGAACTGCTGAAACTGTTGGAGGACAAGGAACCCATTGTCGAGACGCTGAGGAAGTATAATTATATCATCAGCAAGAGTAACGTATCCTATTTGTTGGAGGCGTACTTCGGCAATGGTATGGCTGGGATTTTGGGGG
>ULSZ01016949.1_pt1 | contig 10657 bp, 7 predicted proteins | sample 1957151 | NCBI WGS metagenome assembly ULSZ01 (sample SAMEA4835721, study PRJEB28245) | human gut metagenome | biome: gut microbiome; material: fecal sample | place: Denmark | collected 2008
GGGTTTCTTTTTGACAAGACAAAAAGAAATCCCTCAGGAAAGCAGCGTCTCACCGGTCATGGCGCCGATGAAGATGGGGATGTTGTACTGCGTGTCGACTATCATGTATAGGAACGGCCGGTCGAGGATCACGCTTTTGGGCTCCTCCGCAGGCAGCGCCGCCCCGCCACCCATCTCCACCACCGTGGCCGCGCCGGCGCGGGTGCCGAGGGGCGTCACGTCGATGAAGGTCTTGTGCAGCACGCGGTTTATATAGATGTTGCCGAGCGACGAGCGGCCCATGCCGGTGAAGTCGGCTTTTTCCATGTCGAAGGCGTCGGTCATACCCATCGCCATGAGCGCTTCGCTCAGCTCCGCCTCGTACTCGCTGCTGAAGCCGGGCATCGCGGCCTCGACCGTCGTGTTCTCGGCGTTTTCAAGCGCGGAGGCGAGCATCTCGCCGGTGAGCGAGGCGGCCAGGCCGTCAAGCCCCGCGTCCCCGTCCGGCAGCAGCGCCGCGAAGGCGTAGCGGCCGCCCTTGTACGGCTTCATGAAGCCGGTGAAGCCCTCGCCGCTGAGGTAGGTGTGCTCCTCGCCGTACATCATCTCCGCGGTCTTGTCGCCGTCCGGGGCATGGAACACGCCGTCGTGCACCTGGTGGGCTTTGTACTCGCTCTCCCAATCGGCCTCAAAGGCCAGGGCGTTGACGAGGTACATGACCGCCTCGGCGCTTATTTCGTCGAGGATGTCCTCTATCATGCCGTCCGTGTGCTCGCTGACCCAGGCGTTTATCTCGCGGCGCGCGGCGTCGTTGAACTCGCGCGCGAAGACGTCCGCCCCCGCGAAGGACGCGCAGCCGGCCAGGAAGTCCTGCTCCGGCTCAAACGTGCCGTCGTCGCGGAACCAGATGGAGTTTGCGAGCTTCACCTCCGTGCCCTCGACGGCGGACATGTACGCGGACAGCGCCAGGCGGAGCGTCCCGGCGTCCACGCCGAAGGCCTCCTCCATCTGCGCAAGCGTCTCACCGCGCGCGCCCGCCTCGGTCATCGCCAGCGCCGCGAGCACGCTCACGGGCGAGATCAGGCTGTCCCCGCCGTCGTACACCTCGCCGAACAGCTTTGCCGTGAACTCCGACGCAGGCAGCGCCGCCTCCGACGCGTCCCCCGTCGGCGCAGCCTCCACTCCATCGAGCAGCCCGGCGGCTGCAGAGCCGCAGCCGGGCAGCGCGAGCAGCAGCGCAAGCGCCAATAATAAAGCCAGCTTCTTCCTCATTTCAGCGCCTCCTTTATATTACTAACCGTCGGACGCATTTGTTCACAAAAAGTTCCCCAGTTGTTCAAAATCTGACCATAGAAAATTCCCTCACCCGGGAATAAAATTTATCCATTACAGAACTCCAAACAGCTGAAAGGGTGCTTCGTATGATCACAGAACCGACCCAGGACAAACACAAGCCCAGAAGAAATATCGCGTTTTATTACGTCATCGCGCTACTGGTGCTGATACTGCTGAACGCCCTGCTTTTCCCGTCCATGCTCCAGCGGCAGGTGACGGAGGTGGGATACAACGACTTCCTGAACATGGTGGACAACGGCCAGGTGCAGGAGGTCGCCTACGAGTCCGACAACGAGCAGATCATCTTCATAGCCACGGACAGCAACGGACAGGAGCAGATCTACAAAACGGGCATCTTCCCCGACATCGACCTTGTGAACCGCCTGCTCGACGCCGAGCCGGAGATAAAGTTCTCCAACGAGATACCCACGCAGAACTCCCCGCTGCTGAGCTTTTTCCTGACGTGGATACTGCCCATGGTGCTCATCTTCGGCATCGGCTCGCTGTTCTACAGCTCCATGATAAAGAAGATGACAAACGGCAACGGCATGCTCAGCATGAGCTTCGGCAAGTCCGGCGCGAAGATCTACGCCGAGACGGAGACGGGCAAGACCTTTGCCGACGTGGCCGGTCAGGACGAGGCCAAGGAGGCGCTCAAGGAGATCGTCGACTTCCTGCACAACCCGGGCAAGTACGCCGAAATAGGCGCCAAGCTGCCCAAGGGCGCGCTGCTTGTCGGCCCTCCGGGCACCGGCAAGACTCTGCTCGCCCGCGCGGTGGCCGGCGAGGCGCACGTGCCGTTCTTCTCCATCTCCGGCAGTGAGTTCGTCGAGATGTTCGTCGGCATGGGCGCGGCCAAGGTCCGCGACCTGTTCAAGCAGGCCGGGGAGAAGGCGCCGTGCATCGTGTTCATCGACGAGATAGATACGATAGGCAAAAAGCGCGACAGCGGCGCATATGGCGGCAACGACGAGCGCGAGCAGACGCTCAACCAGCTGCTCGCCGAGATGGACGGCTTTGACGCCACCAAGGGCGTCGTCATCCTCGCCGCCACCAACCGCCCCGAGAGCCTTGACCCCGCGCTGCTGCGCCCCGGCCGCTTCGACCGCCGCATCCCCGTTGAGCTGCCCGACCTGGCCGGGCGCGAGGCCATACTCAAGGTTCACGCCAGGGACGTGCGCATGAGCGGCGACGTCGACCTCCGAGCCATCGCCCGCGCCACCAGCGGCGCTTCCGGCGCCGAGCTGGCCAACATCATCAACGAGGCGGCTCTGCGCGCGGTCAAGATGGGCAGGCAGATAGTCGACCAGAGCGACCTGGAGGAGAGCGTGGAGACTGTCATCGCAGGCGCGCAGCGCAAGAACGCCGTGCTCAGCGAGAAGGACAAGCGCACCGTCGCCTACCACGAGATCGGCCACGCCCTCGTCGCCGCCAAGCAGACGGAGAGCGCCCCGGTCACCAAGATAACCATCGTCCCGCGCACCTCCGGCGCGCTGGGCTACACCATGCAGGTCGACGAGGGCGACCGCGTGCTCATGAGCCGCGAGGAGATCGAGAACAAGATCGCCACCCTCACCGGCGGACGCGCGGCCGAGGAGGTCATCTTCGGCAGCATCTCCACCGGCGCCAGCAACGACATAGAGCAGGCCACCAAGCTCGCCCGAGCCATGCTCACCCGCTACGGCATGAGCGACAGGTTCGACATGGTCGCGCTAGAAGTCCAGTCCAACAAGTACCTCGGCGGCGACAGCTCGCTCGCGTGCAGCGAGAAGACTGCCGGCGAGATAGACGAGGCCGTCATCGCCCTCGTCAAGCGCCAGCACCAGAAGGCCGTCGAGATCCTCAAGGCCAATGAGGGCGCGCTCCACCGCCTGGCCGGATACCTCCTCGAAAAGGAGACCATCACCGGCGAGGAGTTCATGGACATACTCGGCAAGTGCTGAGAGAATACGAAAACACCCCGCTCCGGTGGAGCGGGGTGTTTTGTCTCTTTGCACTCACAGCGGCGCTCCGCCCGCCGGCAAGGCTCGAACGCCGGGGCAGAAATAAGCGCAATAAGAAAAGGCCGCCCGGGGGCGGCCTTTCCTTACGAAATAAGAGAGGGGAAAATGTATGGAAAAGGAGTGAAGGGTATCAATATAAGTCCACGGTCTCCATGAGCCGGACGTCCACGTAGGCCATCTCGCCGCCGTAGCGGTAGATCTCCAGCGAGACGCTGTCTCCGACCTCCTTGTCGGCCAGTATGGCGCTCAGGTCGGCCAGCTCGCTGACGTGCTGTCCGTCTGCGGAGACGATGATGTCTCCCACGGTCACGCCCTGAGCCTCGGCGTCAGAGCCTTCGGTCACGCCGTTCACGTAGAGGCCGGCGGGGATGTCGTAGTACTCAGCGACCTCCGCGGGGATGGTGCCCACGGTGATGCCCAGCGCCGGGCGTCCGCGCACCTCGCCGTAGGCGATGAGCGCGTCGGCCATGGCCTTTATCGTGCTGACCGGGATGGCGAAGCCTATGCCGTCAATGCTGGAGCCGGCGTAGGCGGAGACGAGCTTCATGCTGGTCATGCCCACGACCTGGCCGTACATATTCAGCAGCGGCCCGCCGGAGTTGCCCTCGTTTATGGCCACGTTGGTCTGGATGAGGGTCATGGGGTGGCTGGTGTAGGTGATCTCGCGGCTGAGCGCGGAGATTATGCCGTCCGTCATGGTGCCGCGCAGCTCGGGGCCGAGCGGGTTGCCTATCGCGGCCACGCTCTCGCCCACGCTGACGGAGTCCTCGCAGAACTCCGCTACGGGCAGTCCCACGGCGTTGATCTTGATAACGGCGACGTCGCTGGCACTGTCGGCGCCTACCAGGCTGGCCGTGAACTCCCTGTCGTCCCAGAGCGTCACGGTGGCCTCGCTGGAGCCTTCAAGCACGTGCGCGTTGGTGAGAATATAGCCGTCGGCCGTCATGATTATGCCGGTGCCCCAGAGATAGCGCCCGTCCTCCGTGCTGCTGGTGATGGCGACCACGGAGCTTGCGCAGCGGTCATACACCTCGCTGAGCGAGAGTGCGTCGCCCTCGGGTCTGGGCGTGAGCGCGACCGTTACGCCGGTACCGGTCTCCGCGCGGGGCATCGAGGACGTCCACTGCCCGCTCTCACCGGCGTTGTCATAGTAGCCGGCGAAGTAGTCGCGGTAGTCGTCGTAGGCGTCCATCCCGCCGTTTCCGGTGTTTATGGGCGGGAGCGTCATGTCTCCGTTTGAAAACAGCAGTGCGGTGGCGGCGATTATCACAACCACAAGCGCGCATATCCCGGCTATCCTCGCGCCGATGTGCTTTTTCCGGCGCGGAACGGTCTCCTCGCCCCAGTGCGGTTGCCCGTCGTCGGGGGAGGAACCGGGGGAGCAGCGGGGAGGTATTTGTTCGGAAAGGGATGCCGCTCCCTCCGGTTCTTCGGTTTGCCCCACGGGGTCGGCGCCCAACGGAGTGCCGTACCACTCTGAAAGGCGTCTCTTTCTTTCTTCGTCCATGAAGCTTACCCCCTGAAGCAATTTAATATTACGGTACAAATTTGTTTTGGCTATGAATAAAAACCAAACATTTTGTGAACGTGGAATTGGTAATGTATTTCCTACTGCTGCTGTGCGCCCTCGTCCCTGGGCGCGCTTTTTTCCGGAGTCTGCTTGCCGTTGGCCGCTCTCTTGCGGGCGGAGGCCGCCTTCGGCTTCTCCCTGGCGAGAGTGAGCGTGAAGACGAATTCCGTCGTGCCGTCGGAGCTGGTGACCGCTATGTCCTCGTTGTGGGAGTCGAGGATGCTCTTGACCAGATAGAGACCCAGACCCACGCCGTCCCTGTCCTTGCTGCGGGAGCGGTCGGACTTGTGGAAGCGGTCGAACACCAGCGGCAGGTCGTCCGCCGGTATGGTGTCGCCGTGGTCCTTGACAGAGACGTAGGCCTTGCCGTTCTGCTTCCAGAGCGCGACGGTTATCGTGCTGCCCTCGTCGGCGAACTTGACGGCGTTGTCCAGCAGGTTGTAGAGCACCTGCGTGATGGAGTCCGGGTCGGCCGTGACGGTCATGTGCACCTCGGGGAGCTGGACGTCCATGTCCAGCTTCTTGTCCTCGGCGCGGGTCTCAAAGTTCAGCAAGGTGCGGATGATCAGCTCGTTCAAGTCAAAGTCGCGCCGCTTGGTGAGGTCGGAGCCTTCGCTGCGCATGCGGGAGAGGCTCAGCATGTGGCGCACGAGCCGGCTGAGGCGCCGCGTCTCGTCGGCGATGGTGGCGAGGTATTTGTCCTCCTCCTCCTTGGGAATGGTGCCGTCGAGGATGCCGTCGGCAAAGCCGGCGATGGTGGTCATCGGCGTCTTCAGCTCGTGCGAGACGTTGGCGATGAACTCGTTCCTCAGCTCCTCGCTGCGCTCGAGCGAGTCGGCCATCGCGTTGAAGGAGCTTGTGAGCGCGGCCAGCTCGTCCGTGCCCTTGTCCTCGCGCACGCGCACGGAGAAGTCTCCGTGGGCGAAGCGCCGCGCCGCGGCGGTCATCTCGTCCAGAGGCTCGGAGAGCTTTTTGGATATCACCAGGCTCATCACCAGCGCCAGCGAGAGCACGGCCAGCGTCACGGCGAAGAACACCCAGAAGAACGCGTCCCACGCGCCTATTATCGTGGAGCGCAGCGAGCTGACGAACACGTAGCCCGCCCCGTCGGAGACGGGCATCGCGTAGACATAGCGCGGCGACGGGAACAGCCCGTCAAGGTCGGTGACCGTGTCGAGCTCGCCCCGGGTCTGCGTCGAGTTGATGTATTCCGACGGCACGCTCTTGCCTATGTGTGTGCACTTGCCCGGGTCGTCCGAGCACGAGACCACAAGCCCGTCGGCGTCGGTCAGGAAGATGTCGTTGCCGGACACCTCGGACGCGCCGGAGAGGGCTATGCGCACCGCCCAGCTCACCATCTCGTCGTCGCTGAGCGTGCCCAGCAGCCGCGAGACGGTCTCGGCGTTCGACTTCATATCGTCCCTGTGCGAGTTTATAATGAAGTTCTGGCCGATGCAGATGAGCGCCACGCCGATTATGAGGAAGCTCATCAGCACCATCAGCGCCGTGGAGAGGAAGTTTTTGAAGTAAATGCTCTTCATTTTTCAGCCGGCTCATTGAGCTCGAACTTGTATCCCACGCCCCAGACGGTCTTGAGCGACCACTGGTCGGAGACGCCCTCGAGCTTCTCGCGCAGACGCTTGATATGCACGTCGACGGTGCGCGAGTCGCCGAAGTAGTCAAAGCCCCAGACCTCGTCTAGCAGCTGGTTGCGCGTGAAAACGCGGTTTGGCGAGGCGGCCAGGTGGTAGAGCAGCTCCATCTCCTTGGGCGGGGTGTCTATCTTCTTGCCGTCGACGATCAGCTCATAGCTGTCGAGGTTCACGACCAGCTTGTCGTAGACCAGCTTCTTCTCCACCGGAGCCGCGGCGCCGTCGGCGCGGCGCATGACGGCGTGGATGCGGGCGATAAGCTCCTTGACCTCGAAGGGCTTGGTGACGTAGTCGTCCGCGCCCATCTCCAGGCCGGAGACCTTGTCGAAGGTCTCGCCCTTGGCAGTGAGCATTATTATGGGTACCTGCGAGTTGCGGCGTATCTCCTTGCAGACCTGCCAGCCGTCCATGACGGGCAGCATTATGTCCAGGAGTATGACGTCCGGCTCGACCTCGCCGGCGAGGCGCAGTCCCTGTCCGCCGTCGGAGGCGATGCTGACCTCGAAGCCGTCCTTTTCCAGATAGAGCCTGAGCAGCTCGGCTATGTTCTTATCGTCCTCAATTACAAGCGCTTTTTTGTTGTTCATATATATTCCTCCAAATGCGCAAAAAGCCCGTATAACGGACAACGCTGATAATCTGCCTAAATTATAGCTTTTTCATCCTGTATGTGAGTTAAAAAACTGTGAATTTACGCCACCGGCGGCCGGCTTCGGGCTGCGTGGAGAGGCGCGATCGCCCCGAAAGGCCCGGGCGGCCTTTCGGGGCGCAGCTTTCATTTGGCGCGTATGTCTATGAACTCGGCTTTCAGCTTGGAGTATATTATCTTCTGGCTGCGGTAGAGCCCCGTGTAGCCGGAGAGCGCGTAAGCTATCGTGTTGGCCACGGCGAAATACACCGCCCCGTCCGCGCCGAACAGCTCTATGGCCAGTATGACGGAGGCCACGGGGCAGTTCACCGCCCCGCAAAAGAGCGCGGCGAGCCCCACGGCTCCGGCGAAGCCCGCCGGGATGCCCAGCGCACCGCCCAGCACGCAGCCGAGCGTGGCGCCCATGAAGAAGGTCGGCACCATCTCGCCGCCCTTGAAGCCGGACGAGAGCGTCACGGCCGTAAACAAGAGCTTGAGCGCGAAGTCCCAGGGTCTGGCCTCCCCGCCCTCTATGGCCCGGGCTATGACGTCCGTTCCCGCGCCGTTGTAGTCGGTCGTGCCCGCCAGGTAGGTCAGCGCTATTATGGCGCAGCCGCCCGCGACGGCACGCAGCACGCCGTTGGGCAGCAGCTTTTTCAGCAGCCGCTCGCTCTGGTGCATGGCCGTGCACAGCAGCACGCTCATCAGCGCGCAGGCCAGACCCAGCAGCGCCACGCGCCACAGCAGGTCGAGCGTCAGCGCCGGGGCGGCCACGTCAAAGTGCGTCGGAGCTATGCCGAAGATCTGCGTCACGGCGTAGGCGGTCAGCGCCGAGCCGAGGCAGGGCACCAGTCCGGCATAGTACAGCTCGCCCACGCTGATGACCTCGAGGGCAAAGATAGTCGCGGTCAGCGGCGTGCCGAACAGCGCGGAGAACAGCGCGCTCATGCCGCAGAGCGTGGCGAGGCGCCTGTCCTTGTCGTCCAGCCTGAGCAGCCGGGCGATGTTCTGACCCAGGCTGCCGCCTATTTGCAGCGCCGCGCCCTCGCGCCCCGCGCTGCCGCCGCACAGGTGCGTGGCAGCGGTGGAGACGAAGATGGCCGGCACCAGCAGCACGCTTATGCCCCGCCCGGCCTGGATGGCCTCTATCACCGTGTCGGTACCCAGCCCGTCCAGGCGCGCGTACTTGTACAGCAGCGCTATGCACGCGCCGACGGCGGGCAGCAGCCACAGCAGCCACGGGTGCGCGGCTCTCAGCTCCGTCGCCGAAGCGACGCTGGCGTAAAATGCCGAGCCGACCAGGCCGCACACCAGACCCGTGACCAGCGCCACGGCCACCCATTTGCCGAAGGCGCGCGCAAATTCAAGCGCCGCTTTCATCATGGAATTCGGTTTTTTCACGTTCTCACCCCTGTGGGCAGAATCTACGCACAAACGTATAGATTTTACCACAAAGGCACGCATTTTTCAAGCTCTGAGCGCTGTTTTGTGCCGCTCACGGCTCGCGCCCGGGGAGGCTTTCCTCTCCGTCCGCTCCCAGGATAACGTGGTTCTTCACGTCGAAAAGCGCGCTGAACGTCCAGATTATCAGCACCACTGCCGCAAAGCGGGTGACAAGCAGGTACACATCCCGGGCAGACCAGCTCATGGCTTCCGGCTGCCACGGCAGAGCCAGGAGCGTGACGAACACGGTGCGGAAATTGCGCAGCCGCAGCACGCTGCGCGAGCGCTGCGGGTCTATGCGGGCTATGTCCGCCACGTTCGTCAGCAGCTGGAAGTGGAAATACAGCGCCAGCACGGTGGACAGCGCGCTTACGATGTACAGGTCCGGCGCCGCGCCGAAGATCTGCAGAGCCCACATCAGCGCGTCTACAGCCAGCAGGATTATTGCCAGCGGCCGCAGCAGCAGCGCGCTGCGCTCCGCCCTCGCCAGTCCCGGCAGGGCGTGCAGCACCAGGGCATAGCAGGCCCAATCCGGCAGCACGTTTATGCCGCCGAGGTTGAAGTCCAGGTGCAAAAACACATAGCCCCACGCCACGCAGCTCACAGCCTCGGACACGGATGTAGTCTTTGGTTCCCTCGTCTCGTTCATCGCACGGCCTCCAGCTTCAACACGGCGTTGCCCACTGCCTTGGAGTTCACAAACACGCAGGCGGCCACGCCCTCCCAGTCAGGCTGCATGCTTACATCCATGGTCCCGCCGGAGCCGCCGAAGCTCTGTATGTAGCCCGCCTCGTTGTTCTCTATCTCGGCTCCGGTGCCTCCGGAGCCATCGCTGGAGTAGATGGGTCCGGAGGGCTGAAAGTCCTCGAAAAAGTCCGCGCCCAGGTTCTCGTCGTACTCCTCCAGAAGCCGGTACTGCAGCGACACGGTCTCAGCCAGCTCGCCGTCCCAGGTCCAGTTGTCGCAGTAGAACCTGACATCTATGTTGCACCAGTAGTCAGAAAACTCCGCGTCGGGATCCGGCCGGCCATCGGAGTCGGGGCTGTAGGCGTACTCCGTCAATATGCCGGCCTCTATCCTGCCCCCGGCGCACTCCGCGCTGCCGAAGCGGGCGTACTCGCGGAAGGTGTCCTTATGGAAGATGTCGGCCTTGTCCGTCACCGTCAGCTCGCCGCGCCTGTCTACCACCCAGCCGTTGTCGTAGCTTATCGCCACCGGTATCAGCACATGCCTTGAGCGGATATTCGCGGTCGTCTCTTGCACCCACTCTCCCGACAGCTCCAGCGTGGCCAGGTATCCGCCCTCGCCGTCAGGCCGCAGGTTGTACACCCTCGGCTCATAGGTGCGGCGCACGTCGGCAAGCAGCGCCCTTATGTCCGCGGCGACCTCTCCGCCGCCGGTCATCAGCTCGTAATACTCCTCCTGCCGGCTCATCGGTGACACGGAGGCCAGGTACATCGCGTTCCCGTCGCTCAGGCCGTGGGCGTACACGTCCAGCGCGCCAGCCAGCGTGGTGCAGCGCTCCAGACGCGATATCGCCAGAGCCTGCGTCACGCTGCCGGTCTCGCTATACCCAGCCTGCGCGCCGGTCAGCAGCGCCACGCCGAGCACTATGACCGAGCACACGCCCACCAGCGCCATGCCGCGCGGATAGAGCTTGAAGCGGACGATGGCCTCTATGCGCCGGGCGATGTTCGCCGCGCCGTTGGAGATGGAGCTGGTGCCGGGCACGCGCGCGTAGCTCTCGCTCGCCATGCCCAGCAGTATGCCGCCGTACTCGCGCCGCTCCTCGCCGCGCAGCCGCTCCAGCACGCGCTGGTCGCACAGGCTCTCCATGTCGTTGCCGATGCGGTCAAAGACGTACTGCATGAACGGGTTGCACCAGTGCAGCGCGCGCATAAGGCTCCAGAGCGCGTTTTGCAGCGCGTCGAAGTACCTCAGGTGCAGCAGCTCGTGCAGCAGTATCTTCCTGTCCGGCGTCTCGCCCTCCGGCACGGCGAGCACGGGGCGGAACACCCCGCAGACGAAGGCGCTCGTCAGCCCCGGG
>ULSZ01018385.1_pt1 | contig 10512 bp, 9 predicted proteins | sample 1957151 | NCBI WGS metagenome assembly ULSZ01 (sample SAMEA4835721, study PRJEB28245) | human gut metagenome | biome: gut microbiome; material: fecal sample | place: Denmark | collected 2008
CTTTACCTTGTAGCCGCGCTGCTCGGGCGGGAGATAGTTCGCGCACTCGGGGTTAATGCAGAACGGCTTGCTCCTGCCGCGGCCGGAGCGCTTGAACAGCGTCTTGCCGCACCCGGGGCAGACGTCCTTGGTGGGGACGTCCCAGGTCATGAAGCCTATTATCTCCCTGCCGTCGGCGCCCGTGCCGCGCCAGGGGCAGTCCTTGCCCCGCTCGCAGGCGTAGTAGGCGTAGCCGTTGCGGGAGGTGCGCTTGAGCAGCCTGCCGCCGCAGGCCGGGCACTTGCCGGGCATCTCCACGACGATAGGCATGGTGAACGTGCAGTCCGGATACCCGGGGCAGGCCAGGAAGCGCCCGAACCGGCCGGACTTATACACCAGCTTGCGGCCGCAGTTGGGGCAGATCTCGTCGCTCTCCTCGTCGGGGACTTTGATGCGCACGCCCTCCATGGCCGTCTCGGCCTCTTTCATCTCTTTTTCAAATCCGCCGTAGAAGTCGGCCAGATAGGTCTTCCACTCCTTCTCGCCCTTTTCTATCTCGTCCAGGCCGTCTTCCATTCGGGCCGTGAACTTCAGGTCGACGATGTCCGGGAAGCGCTCCTCCATCAGGCCGGTCACCACCTCGCCGAGCGAGGTCGGGCGCAGGTACTTGCCCTCCTTGACCACGTACTCGTGGCTGATGATGGTCGTTATGGTGGGCGCATAGGTACTCGGACGGCCTATGCCCTTCTCCTCCATCGCGCGTATGAGCGTGGCCTCGGTGTAGCGGCTGGGCGGCTGGGTGAAACGCTGCTCCTTATCCAGCTTCTTGCACCTGGCGCTCTCGCCCTCGGTCAGGTTGGGTATGCGCTTGACCGGCGCGGCGCTCTCGTCGTCCTTGGAGTCCTCATATACCGCGGTATAGCCCGGGAAGACAAGCTCGGAATAGCTGGCGCGGAAGCTGTGTCCGGCGCAGCCGGCGTCCACGGTGACGTTGTCGTACACGGCGTTGGCCATCTGGCTGGCGGTGAACCTGCCCCAGATGAGCCTGTAGAGCATGTACTGCTCGCGCGTCAGGTCATGGCGCACCATCTCGGGCGCCAGCGCGGCATTGGTCGGACGTATGGCCTCGTGCGCGTCCTGAGCGCCTGCGTGGGCCTTGTAGCGCCTGGGCTGGGCGGGGCAGTACGCCTCGCCGTAGTGGTCGGTTATAAAGCTGCGCGCGGCGGCGAGCGCCTCCTCGCTGAGACGCAGCGAGTCGGTGCGCATGTAGGTTATAAGGCCGATGGTGCCCTGGCCGGTGATGTCCACGCCCTCGTACAGCTGCTGGGCTATGCTCATCGTGCGGCGCGGGGTCATACCCAGGCGGCGGCTGGCCTCCTGCTGCAGCGTGCTGGTGATGAAGGGCGGCGAGGGGCTGCGCTCCTTCTTGCCGCGCTTCACGGCGTCTATCGTAAACGTGTTGTCCTTTACGTCGGCTATGATGCCGTCGACCTGCTGCTCGCTTTTGATGTCGACCTTTTTCTTGCCCTCGCCGTAGTAGCGCGCGGTGAACTCGCTGCCGTCGTCGCGCAGCAGCGTGGCGTCGAGCAGCCAGTACTCCTCGGGCACAAAGGCGCGTATCTCCTTTTCGCGGTCGACCACCATGCGCGTGGCCACGCTCTGCACGCGGCCGGCGCTGAGGCCGCGGCGGATCTTCTTCCACAGCAGCGGACTCAGCTCGTAACCCACGATGCGGTCGAGGATGCGCCGCGCCTGCTGGGCGTCCACCAGGTCTATATCTATGTCGCGCGGAGACTGGATGCTCTCCGTGACCACTTTCTTCGTTATCTCGTTGAAGGTCACGCGCACGGCCTTGTCGTCGGGCAGGCCGAGCAGCTCCTTCAAATGCCAGGCGATGGCCTCTCCCTCGCGGTCAGGGTCGGTCGCGAGGTAGACGATGTCCGCCTTTTCCGCGCTCTTTTTGAGCTCGGAGATGATGTCCTCCTTGCCCTTGACCGGGATATAGTGCGGCTCGAAGCCGTTTTCTATGTCCACGCCCATCGTGCTCTTGGGCAGGTCACGCAGGTGACCCATGCTGGCGAGAACCTTGAAGTCCTTGCCCAGATATTTCTCTATGGTTCTTGCTTTCGCCGGCGACTCGACGATAACGAGCGCCGTCTTTCCTTTCGCCATTAAAACGTCCTCACTTCTGACTGGATATGTTCAGGGAAAATCTTTTCCCGGGTTCTTGAAGCACGTAGCCCTTTATTTGCAGCATCGTCAGCTCGCTGAGCACCTGTGTAGCCTGGAGCGCGGTGCGCTCAATGATGTCGTCTACGTGCGTGTGCGGCTCTGTTATCGCCGTGACTATGGCGAGCTGGGCGCCGTCAAGCTCGGAGAGCTGTTTCTTCAAGTCAATATATTCCTCAGCCTCCGGCTTGTCAACGTCTTTTTTATCGAACAGGCGCTTCACGATGGGCTTTTTCCTGCGCGCTTTCCTGCTTTTTTCCGCCTTGCCCTCCTTTGGTTGGGTCTTGGCCGAGGCCATCACGGTCTTCACGCTCTCGGCGGCGGACTGCTCCAGCTCGCCGGAGAGCTTGCTCTCGCGGCCGTTCTCGTCTATGTCGGGAAAGCGCTCGGCAAAGCCGCCCAGCACGTCCCAGGCGGTGAGCGCCGGGTGCGCGCCCTCTATTATCAGCCGGTTCGAGCCGGCGGCGGTGACCGAGTCGGCGTTCGCGGGCACGGCGTACACCTCGCGCCCCTGGCTGAGAGCCTCGTCCACGAACAGCAGCGCGCCGCTGCGCTCCGGCGCTTCGACCACCAGCGTGGCCACGGACAGCCCGGAGGTTATGCGGTTCCTGGCGCGGAAGTTGGACGCGCGGGTCGGCGCGCCTGGGGCGTACTCGCTGACCAGGGCGCCGTAGTACGCCACGTCGGAGGCCAGGGTGTCCCTCGGCGCGTCTATCGCCGTGCCAAGCACGCCGATGCAGCCGCCTCCGGCCAGCAGCGCTCCCCGCGCCGCGGCGTAGTCTATGCCGCGCGTGAGGCCGGAGACCACCAGTCCGCCGCACTTTGTTATGCCGTAGCCCATGCGCTCGGCCATCTTTATGCCGTAATCGGTAGCGCTGCGCGTGCCGATGACGGCCACGGCGCAGCGGTCGTCCACCACGGGGAGCTTGCCGTCCACGTACAGCACCAGCGGCGGGTCGTAGATCTCGTTCAGGCGGCTGGGATACGCCGCATCCTGCATCGTTATTACGCTTATGCCCTTTTCGGCGCACACGCCCAGGGCGCGGTTGGCCGCTTCGGTGCTCTTGTTCTCCAGCGCGGCGCGCTCGTCGGCGTTGAGGAAGTCCAGGCGGTCATAGTCCGCGCGCCGGGCAAAATACGCCTCCCGCACGCCGCCGAAGTGCGCGATAAGCAAGCTTTTCGCGCGGTAACGCACTCCTCCCAGCGAGGACAGCCAGACCCAGTATTTCAAATCCGACACGCCGTCACCTCCTATAGCACGCTGCGCGCAAGCTCCCACATTATCACGGCGCCCGCAGCCGCCGCGTTCAGCGACTCGCTGCCCGGGCGCATGGGTATTATCAGCGTCCCGGCGCACATGGCCAGCAGCTCCTCGCTCAGACCGTGACCTTCGTTGCCTATGGCCACAGCCGCGCGGCTCAAGTCCGCCGTGCGCAAATCGCGCGCCGTATCGCTCAGCGCCGCGCCGTACAGCTCCAGCCCCAGCCGCTCCAGCACGCCGGGCAGCTCCGCAACCGAGCACTCCGTCACGTACTGGCGGAACGCCGCGCCCATGCTGGCGCGCACCGCGCGCGGCGAGCTGCGGTCGGCGCAGCTGCCCGCGAGAATGACCGCGTCCATGCCCAGGGCGTTGGCCGTGCGTATGAGCGTGCCCACGTTGCCGGGGTCCTGCATGTTCTCCAGCACCACGGCGTGGCGCGCCGTGCTCGGCGGCGCGATCTCCGGCAGGCGCAGGCTGAAAACCGGCCCCGGACTGTTCTTCACCGGCGAGGCGTAGCCCACCAGCTCCGCCGGAGCCTGATACACCGGGCAGGCGAGTCCGTCCGGCAAGGCAAAGCACCCGGCGCACAGCACGCCCGTTATATCGGCCTTCGCCGCCATGGCCTCGCCCAGCAGCTTCACGCCGTCGAGCACCGTCTCGCCGCTCTCCCGCCTGAACGCGGCGTCGGAGCCGAGGGCGCGCAGACGCGCGACATATGGATTTTTCCTTGAAGTTATCCGCTCCATACACACGACCATACATCTAAATAAGAATTCTTTTTTAGCATATTCGCAAACGCCGGATTTGTCAACCTAAACGTGTAAATTATCACTTTCGTCACATTTTCCGGCCGCCTCTTGCCCCGCCGGGGAGATCGCGGTATAATCATACGCGGCAGGGAAAAATCTTTGGAGGTATCGCCATGGTAATCATCTACTGCGAAATGCACATCGCCCCCGAAAAGCAAGCGGAGTACATAGCCCGCGTGAACGAGGCCGGCATCGTCGAGGCCACCAACCGCGAGCCGGGCTGCGTGAGCTACGAGCTGGCCGCTTCCGCCGGCACGCCCGGCAAGCTCTACATAGTCGAGCGCTGGGAGAGCCCCGCCGCGCTGCCGGCTCACATGAAGGGCGCCAACTACGCCGCGCTGATGAAGATAAACGCCGAATACGGCCTCAAGGGCGACGCCGCCGTCTACACGGCCGAGCCGCTGAAGATGCAGTAACTCCGTACAAAAACGCCCCCCGATGCAGATGGCTGCACCGGGGGGTATTTCTATGCGTGATCCAAGGCCGGAGCCAAGCCGAATAGGCGGTCACTTGTATAGGTTTATCCGGCCGTTTCCCGCCTGCGTGAGCGTCTGTTTGCGGCAACGATGTCTGTAAAGACGGCAGTCAAGCCCGCGCATATATATGAGCCAGGGATTTTCGATTACAAAGATGTACCATTTCAGCGGCATGGGCGGAAAGTATGAAAACCTGATGCCTCCCAGCACCAGGTAGAGCAGCAGTATGGAAAATACCACAAGCGCGACCGTGGAGAACTTTACAAAGCCGCGGCTCAGTTTTACCTGTGCAATAGAAGCCGCATGGAGGATACCCAAAACGAGAAACACGGCGGAAAAACTCAGCGCAGTCCTGAACGTTGTGATATTGAGGATGAACCACAGCCCCTTGCTGATGCCCAGCCCCATCCCATCAGTCCAAAAATGATTTGTCAGTCCATGGATTCCCGGACTTATTATCACCAGCACCAGGCAAACGGCAAAAAACACGCCGCGGCGTATGAGCATATGCTTAAAGCCCGCACCGGTCATGCGATCACATCCTCGCTATCAGAGCTTAAGTTACTTCGTGCTGTATGTATCCAACCCACGTTGGATTTGGATAATTGTCTGTGTAATAAATATCAAAAGCATAACTAAGGCCAATTATAGGATTATCATAAGGATGGACAGGCATCCACTCTCGGCCGCTCCAACTGTTACCATCCTCGTCAATGCTATATCCGGGTACATATAACTTTGTGTTAAAAGGTGGATTATAATAGTATCCAGTAAAATCAAATGTTTCCCAGCCGCTCAGTTCGCCATCAGAGCCGACTTGTATCATTTTGGCCTCTACATCGGGTTCTTTCCAAAAGGGTGCCATGCTTTCGATATTCTGACTTATTTCAAACCAAACAAGATCAAGGAACAAAACTCCATTTTCGTAATATCTCAAATTAATAGTGCTATAATACCATATAAAACCATCAACGGCAGGAATAGTAATCCAACTCTCGTTCTGCGGCGATACCATACCTTCGAAAACATCACATAGCTCGCTTACTATATTGTTTGACGTATTGGGATTTAGAAGTGAAAGTGCCCGCTCTTTGGATTCGGGTATCAATGTAGCTTTTATAGAAGTTACATTTTCAATGCTTACAGAATCACTCGCAGAAGTATTTGTAATCGGATTAACAATCTCATATTGTAGATATGGTAGCTCAATACCGTGTCTGTCTACATATATCTGAGATGTAGAAAACTCTATATTATTTGCCGACATAGAAAACTCATTATCAGCATAAGCTGAAATAAAGGTCATGGATAGCACCATACAGAAAGCAACTATTAATGACAAAACTTTCTTGATTTACATGTTTCGCTCCTTTCTGCTCAATTAAATTCATTGTCATGATAACTGCGGCGAGAACTCACCATCACATCGTTGATCAACTGACAAAGCGCGGAAAAGAATGAGCTTAAGTTATCCCCCCATAATGCCAGTTGTAATTATTATATAATAATGCCAATAAAATGTCAACAACGGCGCATATGATTGCCATAATGCACAACAACCTGCAAAGCCAAAGCACGGAAAAAGCGGGCAGCCCCTTGTATGGGCTGCCCGCTTTGCGGTGAATTATTTCCGGCTCAATACAGCTTTGCACCGGCGGGGATGTTGTCGTCGAGGATGATGAGGTTGAGGCGCTCATCGCCCTCCTCCTTGTGCAGCGCGGAGATGATCATGCCGCAGGAGTCTATTCCCATCATCTTCCTCGGCGGGAGGTTGGTGATGGCCAGCAGGGTCTTGCCGACAAGCGTCTCCGGCTCATAGTAGTCGTGGATGCCGCTGAGTATGACGCGGTCTTCGCCGGAACCGTCGTCGAGCGTGAACTTGAGGAGCTTCTTGCTCTTTTTCACGGCCTCGCACGCCTTGACCTTGACCACGCGGAAGTCGCTCCTGCTGAAGGTCTCAAAGTCCACAAAGTCGGCGAACAGCGGCTCGACTGCCACCTTGGAGAAATCAGTGGCTCCCAGCTTGTTGACCGGCATGCCCTTGAGCGTGGCCGTGAGCACTTCGCTGAGCTGATCCATCGTCTCGCTCACGGCGGCAGTGTCGTTCTTCTGGATATCCAGCGGCTTCATCGTGGGGAACAGGATGACGTCCCTTATGGAGTCGCTGCCGGTGAGAAGCATGGCGCAGCGGTCTATGCCTATGCCCAGGCCGCCCGTGGGGGGCATGCCGTACTCCAGTGCGTTGATGTAATCGTAGTCCATCATGCCGGCCTCGTCGTCGCCCTTGGCGCGCAGCTCGACCTGCTTGAGGAAGCGCTCCTTCTGGTCGATGGGGTCGTTGAGCTCGCTGAAGGCGTTGCCCATCTCGCTGCGGCAGATGAACAGCTCGAAGCGCTCGGTTAGGCGCTTGTCCTTCGGACTGCGCTTGGCAAGCGGGCTGACGTCGACCGGGTGCATGGTGATGAAGGTGGGCTGAACCATGTGCTCCTCGACCTTCTGGTCGAAGCACTCGTACAGCGCGTTGCCCCAGGTCGGCTCCTTGCCGTCCATGTCCACGCCCGCGGCCTTCGCGGCGGCCACGGCCTCGGCGTCGCTGTCGATGGCCATGAAGTCCACGCCCAGGTACTTGTTGACGGCCTCGGCCATGGTCATGCGCGGCCAGCCGGGAGCCAGCGAGACGTGCTCGCCCTGCCAGTCGACCTCGTAGGTGCCGAGTATCTCCATCGCAGCGCCGCTGAGCAGGTCTTCAAACAAGTCCATCATGTCGTTGAAGTCGGCGTAGGCCTGGTACAGCTCGACGGTGGTGAACTCGGGGTTGTGACGGGTGTCCATGCCCTCGTTGCGGAAGATGCGGCCGAGCTCGTAAACACGCTCGATGCCGCCGACGATAAGGCGCTTGAGCGGCAGCTCGGTGGCTATACGCAGATACATGTCCATATCCAGCGTATTGTGGTGGGTTATAAAGGGTCTAGCCGTCGCGCCGCCGGAGATGGTGTTCAGCACCGGCGTCTCGACTTCCATATATCCGCGGCCCTCAAGGAAGCGGCGGACATAGCTCACGAACTTGGAGCGAATCTCAAAGTTGCGGCGGCTCTCGTCGCTCATGATGAGGTCGACGTAGCGCTGGCGGTACTTGAGCTCCACGTTGGTCATGCCGTGGAACTTCTCGGGCAGCGGCCTGAGGCTCTTGGACAGCAGAGTGACCTTCTCCGCGTGGACGCTTATCTCGCCGGTCTTGGTCTTGAAAACATAGCCCTCCACGCCGATGATGTCGCCGATGTCGTAGCGGCGGAAGTCCTTGAACTCCTGCTCGCTGACGGCGTCGGAGCGGACATAGAGCTGGAGCTGGCCGCGGTCGTCCTTGATGTGGCAGAATATGGCCTTGCCCATGCCGCGCTTGGACATGATGCGTCCGGCCACGGCGACGTGCCGGTTCTCGTACTCCTCGTAGCCGTCCCTTATCTCGCTTGTCCAGGCGCTGCGCTTGAAGCTGGTTATCTCAAAAGGGTCGCGTCCCGCGGCGCGCAGCTCCTCGAGCTTCTCGCGGCGGACACGGAGAATTTCACTGAGCTCCTGCTCCGGAGCCTCGTTCACATTGTTCTTTATGTTCTCCCCGCTCATAGTGCCCCGCTTTCTTTATTCGTTGCTCACCGACATGATGGTGAAGCGCATCTGTCCGGCAGGAGCCTCGACTGTGACCGTCTCACCGACGCGGTGGCCTATTATTGCACGGCCGATCGGGCTCTCGTCGCTGATGCGCCCCTGCATGGGGTTGGCCTCCTGAGAGCCGACGATCTGATACTCGATCTCATCGTTTTCGTCCAGGTCGCGCAGTTTGACATGACTGCTGAGACTGACGGTATCGGCGTCAAGCTCGGTCTTTTCGATTATTTCGGCGTTCTCGATGAGCACCTTCATCTCGGCGATTTTGGAGTAGAGCTTGCCCTGCTCCGTCTTGGCCTCGTCGTACTCGCTGTTCTCGCTGAGGTCGCCGAAGCTGCGGGCTTCCTTAATAAGCTCGCTGACCTCTTTTTCGCGGACGGTCTCAAGGTAATGGAGCTCCTTGACCAGATCGTCATAGCGCTCCTGGCTCATCTTGTACTTGCTCTCAGCAGTCATTGCTATCTTCCTTCCGTTAATTGTGCGGCGCCTGCCGCGCCGTTTATTTTAATAGTGACACCTGAAAATGTCAAGTGATCAGGTCATGAGCTGGACTGCGGCCAGCGCGGCGTCCCGCTGCGCGTCGCCCGTGCTCGTGAGCGCGACTATCTGATCCGGCACTATTCCGCCCTGCTCGGCCAGGTCTACGCGCATCGGTGTGAGGTATCTGGCCGTGGAGACGTGGATGGCGCTGCCGTCAGAGAGCTCTATCGTCTGCTGGCTGCGGGACTTGCCAGTGGTTTGCGCGCCTATGATATCCGCCCAGTTGTACTCCTGCAGCGCCGCGGCAAAGAACTCGGCCGCGGAGTAGCTGTACTCGTTGACCAGCACCGCCATGGGCATGTCCAGGCACACGCTGTCGGACTCGGTGGCCGTCTCGTTGCCGTCCTTGTCCACGCTGATGAAGATGGTGCCCGAGGGCAGCAGATAGTCCAGCAGCGCCGTCAGCTCGCTGACGAGTCCGCCGGGGTTGGAGCGCACGTCGAAAATAAAGCCCAGCGCCCCCTGGTTGAGCAGCGACTCTATCGCGGATATCGCGGACTCCGCCGCGCCGGACTGGAAGTTTGCTATCTCGATATATCCTATATTGCCGCTGAGCATCTCATAGGTCACGGGGTTCGTGTAGACCACGGCGCAGTTGACCGAGATGTCCGACTGGTTGCCGTCGCTGTTCTGGATGTGGAGCTGCACGGTCTCGCCCGTGTTGGCCTCTATGACGCTCTGCGCGTCGCCAACCGTCATGCTGGTGATGTCGGTGCCGTTAATGGTGAGTATGATGTCGCCGGCTTCCAGGCCCGCGTTGGCCGCCGGGCTGTCCTCATACACGCCGGTGATCTTCATTCCGCCGGTCGAGGCGTCCTTGTCTATCGTCACGCCCAGACCCACGTACTGGTTGGCGCTGTAGAGCTTGTACGCCTGGTACTCTGCGGGGCTCATGTAATAGCTCCACTGGTCGCCCAGCGCGTCCACCATGGCCGCGAAGGCGGACATGGACACGGCGTCCTCGTCGACGGCGCCGACGTAGTATTCGTCGAGCGTGTTCTTTATCTCCAGGTACTTCATGGCCTGGTTGTAGTTGTCCTCTGATCCGATGCGGTTGCGCTCGCGCTGCACCGTCAGTCCGTAGGTCACTCCGACACACAGCACACAGGCAAGTATAAACGCCCAGAACCTGATTTTTATGCCGAAAAACGCCCTAACAAGGTTTCCCAGTCTGCCCTTCATAAGCGCCTCCTTTGGGTCATATGCAACGGCGTCGGCGCTTCGCCGACGCACTTATGCGGGCGGCCTTACGGCCGCCCGCCCTATTGATTTTTATTCCGCCTCAGGCGTCCGCAGAGTAGGACAGCCCGGAGAAGTAGGCAGTCGGGTCTTCCGTGCCGCCGTTGGCGTTGCGTATCTCGAAGTGGAGATGCGGTCCGGTAGACCAGCCGGTGGAGCCGACGTAGCCGATGGTCTGACCCTGCGTCACGGTCTGGCCGGCGCTGACGGCCAGCGAGCTCATGTGCGCATACAGGGTGTACGTGCCGTTGGTGTGGTAGATCATGACATAGTTGCCGTAGGACGAGCTGTAGGTCGCGACGGTGACGGTGCCGCC
>ULSZ01039107.1_pt1 | contig 10447 bp, 9 predicted proteins | sample 1957151 | NCBI WGS metagenome assembly ULSZ01 (sample SAMEA4835721, study PRJEB28245) | human gut metagenome | biome: gut microbiome; material: fecal sample | place: Denmark | collected 2008
GGGTGGCATCGGCCGATATTTTCCAATATTTTTATATATTAAATAAGTTTTTTGATTATCCGAAAAATCATCGTATCTTTGCCCCTCCGGAAAAGACGGTTTTTTCACCGTTGCCTTCCCAATGGAAGGCCTCGCCCGCAGCCCGGCGGAAACAACTCTGAAACAGCACATTTATTGGGAAAAACACTATTATAATCAACAACGACAAGTTATGGCAGACGTTAAACGAGTCTATACCTTCGGCAACAAGGAAGCGGAAGGTAACGGCAAAATGAGGGAACTGCTCGGCGGTAAGGGTGCGAACCTGGCCGAAATGAACCTGATCGGTATTCCGGTTCCCCCGGGATTCACCATCACCACCGAAGTATGCAGCGAATACTACGCACAAGGACGCGAGAAAGTCGTGGGGCTGCTTCGCCCCGAAGTGGAGAAGGCGATGAAGAACATCGAAAAACTGACCGGCATGAAGTTCGGCGACAAAGAGATGCCGCTGCTGGTATCGGTTCGTTCGGGCGCACGCGCTTCGATGCCGGGCATGATGGACACCATCCTCAACCTGGGTATGAACGACCAGGCCGTGGAAGCCGTAGCCAAGCGCACGGGCAATCCCCGTTTCGCATGGGACTCGTACCGCCGTTTCGTACAGATGTACGGCGACGTGGTGCTGGGCATGAAGCCCGCTTCGAAAGAGGAGCACGATCCGTTCGAGGAGTTGATCGATGCGCAGAAAGAGAAGCGCGGCGTGAAAAACGACACCGACCTGACGACCGACGACCTGAAGGAGCTGGTGCACAACTTCAAGGCAGCCGTAAAGAAACAGACCGGCGAGGATTTCCCGGCAAATCCCTGGGATCAGCTCTGGGGCGCTATCTGCGCCGTATTCGGTTCGTGGATGAACGAGCGTGCCATCCTTTACCGCAAGCTCAACAACATTCCGGCGGAATGGGGCACGGCCGTATCGGTACAGGCGATGGTATTCGGCAACATGGGCGACAACTCGGCGACCGGCGTAGCCTTCTCGCGCGACGCAGCAACGGGTGAAAACCTCTTCAACGGCGAATACCTGATCAACGCACAGGGCGAAGACGTGGTAGCGGGCATCCGCACTCCCCAGCAGATCACCATCGAGGGTTCGCGCCGCTGGGCCAAGGCACAGAACGTATCGGAAGCCGAGCGTCGCAGCAAATACCCCTCGCTCGAGGAGGTGATGCCGGCCGTATATAAAGAACTCAACGAGATACAGCACCACCTGGAGCAGTATTTCAAGGATATGCAGGACATCGAATTCACGATCCAGGACGGCAAACTCTGGATGCTCCAGTGTCGCAACGGCAAGCGTACGGGCGCCGCGATGGTGAAGATCGCCATGGACATGCTGCGCGAAGGCCTGATCGACGAAAAGACCGCCGTACTGCGCTGCGAGCCGGCCAAACTCGACGAGCTGCTCCACCCCGTTTTCGACAAGACGGCGATGAAAAACGCCAAAGTCATCGTAAAGGGACTGCCCGCATCGCCGGGCGCAGCGACCGGTCCGGTGGTGTTCTTCGCCGAAGATGCCGAAAAAATGCTCAAGGAGAAAAACCAACGTGCGATTCTGGTCCGCATCGAAACTTCGCCCGAAGACCTGAAGGGCATGCTCGACGCCGCCGGCATCCTGACCGCACGCGGCGGCATGACCTCCCACGCCGCGGTCGTAGCGCGCGGCATGGGCAAGTGTTGCGTATCGGGTGCAGGCGAGCTGCAGATCGACTACAAGGCACGTACGATCCGCGTAAACGGATATGAAATCAAGGAGGGCGACTGGATTTCGCTCAACGGTTCGACAGGCGAGGTGTACCTGGGGCAGGTAGCGACACAGGCCGCCGATTTGAGCGGCGACTTCGGACAGCTCATGGAGCTGGCCCGCAAGTACTCGGTGCTGAAAGTACGCGCCAACGCCGACACGCCGAAAGATGCGGCGCAGGCCTTTATGTTCGGCGCCGAAGGTATCGGTCTCTGCCGCACGGAACACATGTTCTTCGAAGGCGACCGCATCAAGGCCGTACGCGAGATGATTCTCGCCGACGACGAAGCCGGCCGCCGCGTAGCACTCGCCAAGTTGCTGCCGATGCAGCGCAGCGACTTCGAGGGGCTGTTCAAGGCGATGCAGGGCCATCCCGTGACGGTCCGCCTGCTCGATCCCCCCTTGCATGAATTCGTCCCCCACTTCGAGAAGGAACAGCGCGAACTGGCCAAGGACATGAACGTTCCCTACGAAAAGATCGCGGCCAAAGTGGAGTTGCTGGCAGAAGTCAATCCGATGCTGGGCCATCGCGGCTGCCGCCTGGGCAACACCTATCCCGAAATTACCGAGATGCAGACCCGGGCCATCATCGAGGCGGCTATGAACGTAAAGAAAACGGGCATTCCCGTACACGTGGAGATCATGGTGCCGCTGGTGGGCAACCACAAGGAGCTGCGTTACCAGAAGAACATCATCGACCAGACGGCCGAGAAGGTCTTCTCCGAACGTAACGACCGCCTGGAATACATGGTCGGCACGATGATCGAAGTTCCGCGTGCGGCAGTCACCGCCCACCAGATCGCCGAAGTCGCCGAATTCTTCTCGTTCGGCACCAACGACCTGACGCAGATGACGCTCGGCTTCTCGCGCGACGACATCGCCAAGTTCCTGCCGATCTACCTGGAGAAAGGCATTCTGAAGAACGACCCGTTCCAGATCCTCGACCGCAACGGCGTGGGACAGTTGATCCGCGAGGCGGTATTCAAAGGCCGCGGCACACGCGAAAACCTCAAATGCGGCATCTGCGGCGAACACGGAGGCGAACCTTCGTCGGTGGAGTTCTGCCACTTCGCAGGTCTGAACTACGTGAGCTGCTCTCCGTTCCGCGTGCCCATCGCACGCCTGGCGGCAGCGCATGCGGCTCTCAAAGAGGCATAAAACGATATACATGCGACGAAATCCTCCCGAACCGATCGGTTCGGGAGGATTTTTATAACCACGACCGGCAACTCCTATTCAGCGAATTGCTGCGCCACCGCCGCATCGTAGTCGGCATTGGTAAAAGTATAGGTCCAACGGGTTCTGACCGCGTGAGATGCCGTTACCTCCTCCTCATAATTCCAATCAATGGTAGGGTCCTGCCTCGAATAATAATCGGAATCGCGCGGCGGCTGATACCCCTTGATATAAATCGCTTTAGTCCCATCCTCAAAGACAACTTCCACATACCGGATATAGCTCGACGGAGGTGGACAGTATGCTATTGCCCCATCCACCCTTTCGCTCTCAAAAGTACAACGGCTATCTATAAAAAGCAAATCGAAGTATAATAACTGATATTCAGATTGTTATTCATCATGTCGGTATTGAAATATCGAGAGAATGTGAATCTTTCTGCATAAATAACCGAGAGTTGCGTTTCCAAATCATTACCTTGTTTTGGGATGCCTGCGGTTACATACAACGGTTATTTACAGTCTATTACGCTTATATTCATCTTGTCGGACGACTCTGCCGAAATTATTTTTGTCCACCTTAAAAAAGCAGAGTTTATGCGCAGTACTTTCAAGGTCTTGTTCTACCTCAAACGAACAAAGAACACCTCGCGTGCAGTCTATCCGGTTATGGGCCGCATCACGATCAACGGCACGATTTCACAGTTCAGCGCCAAGATCAACGTTCCGGAACAACTGTGGGAGGTTAAAGGCGGCCGAGCCAAAGGCAAAAGCGTCGAGTCGGAACGCATCAACCGCCATCTGGACAATATCCGCATCCAGATCGGCAAACACTATCAGTCGATTTGCGATCACGATGCCTACGTCACGGCTGAAAAGGTCAAGAATGCCTGGCTGGGTATGGGCGAACGATACCGGACTCTTGTGAATGTTTTCGAACATTACACGAATGATCTTTTCAAACGTATCGGCGTAGATCGCTCAGAAAGTACCTGGTGGCGCTATCGGGCGTCGCTCGGGCATCTCCGGGCCTTTCTGAAACACGAGTACAACCTCCACGATATTCCGCTGCTCGAATTGGAACAGTCGTTCATCGAGCAATACCACGTCTATTTGAAAACTGTCTGCCATTTGAAGGCGGGCAGCGCATGCCGCTACATAGATTGTTTGAATAACGTGGTGAAAATTTCGTTCAACAACGGTCTTATGCCGCGTAATCCGTTCGCTTTCTACAGTTATTCCGCTCCGAAGGAACCGAGAACTTTTCTCAGCGAGAAGGAGCTACGGCTTTTTCAGACGACACGATTGAAGAGTGCCAAACACGAATACCACCGCGACCTGTTTCTTTTTTCCTGTTTTACGGGAATTTGCTACAAAGACATGCGCTATCTGACCTGTGAACAAATCATACCGGACTCGGAGGGGCACCTGTGGATACACGGTAACCGTTGCAAGACGGGTGGAGAATATATGGTCAAATTTCTCCCTGCGGCTTTGCGTCTTCTGGAAAAATATCGCGGAACAGCTCCGTCACCGCTTGCATTCGACATGCCGAAACTTAGCAGTATCAATTGCTCCTTGCGTCGTATTACCAAACAGTGCGGTATCTCACGGCACATAACCTTTCACTGCGCCCGGCACACGTTTGCCGTGCTGATGCTCGACCTGGGCGCAGACATCTATACCGTATCGAAATTGCTCGGGCACCGGTTCCTGACGACGACGCAAATATACGCCAAGGTGCTGGACAAGAACAAACAGAACGCCGTGTCGCTCATTCCCGACATCGGATAACACAGAAAACGTATGACAAGACAGGAAGCCGTCATAAAAATAGTAAAGATTACCCGCATCATCGGAGAGTTGAAATACCAGTTGGATGCGGACGACGAGGTTGAATTTGAGGCGCTCGACCCCGAATGGAAACATATCGCCGAATGGACGCAGGAGGTATGCCGGTACATGGAATTGGACGCTTCCCCGCAGGTGGCCCGTCTGATTGCCAATATCGGGTTTACCGACATGGTGGAGAAGTATGTGCAAAGCTGCAGGAAGGAGATCGGGGCGAAAGAGGCCAAGATACTCGACGACTATGTGAAGCACATGCGAACGCTGTCGTCGTTGTGCGATACCCGAAGCGAGGAGCAGAGGGAGAAATACGGCGATCTGATAGAGCCGTTAGCCAACGAACGGGTGGCTGCATTGCTGCAAAGAGCCGTCGATGCGGGCATACTGGACCGACACTACCAACCCGTTCCGCAGACGTCCCCCCTGCAACTGAAAGTCATCGCCTATGCGGTGTCGAGCCTATGCAAACTGCACAGCCCGTATGTCCTGTTTGAGAAACAATGGCACAGGGAGAACGGGAAACGGTTCAATACCTGCCGTATCCCCAAGCACAATACCGTTTGCTACGAAGAGACCCGGGCACTCTATCCCGAAGTGGATTTTGCCGGATTCGAACCCGTACACGAAGCCGCAACGTTCTATGTGCCGCAAAGCGAGGAGGAGATACGGGCCATGTACGAAGATTTGGTAAAATACGGGTACATAGCCCCGGAGACGACATTCGAGGCATTCGGCAGTATCTTCGACAAGGCAAGGTTCGAAAGTCCGGTGGAATGGACAAAAACCCAGCGGCAGTTGTCCTATTTCATCCACCAGGCATTCAGCCGGTTCAACAGGAAGAATTTATGGATCAAGGGCGAATGCTGTTTCCGCATCGGCGGAAAGAAGCCGCATAAGGCGAGCCTCGTGACGGGCTTCGCTTGGATCAAACGGGCGGGATGGATGGACCGGTACGATACGAGGCTGAAGGCTATATGCGACAGATTCAATCAATAGAGAGTATCACTCTCAATGCAGAACTAAAAAGAGAATTACCTATTCATATTTAGGTAAACCCATATTCCATAATACCCATAGCCATAAAGAAAAATATACTATGTATCAACTACTTATCAATGAAAAATACATCGCTTCGAATACGACTTTCAGTATATTTAACGGAATTTTTGACGAACCTAAATTCAAACAGCCTGTAGTATGGACAAAAAAACAGTCGCAACTCATATATTTCGTTCATTCAGCGTTCAAGGCCGACAACCCTTTAGATGTAGGGGTGAAGTGCTTGTATTGTTTCCGTTTACAGAACGAAAAAGTACCCAATCGGCAAAATATGGTCTGTAACTATCATTCGCTTGTAAAGAATGGATTGTTAAACACATACGATACAGAGTTAAAGCATATAGCGAATGAATACAACAAAGTGGGAAAGCGTGATACAAATACCTCCAAAATAATGGAGAAAAATAACAATAATTCAAATTTAAGTCCATGACAAAGAAATTATCTTTGCACCTCTCTCTTTTTGAAAAGAGCGATGCTCAGGTCTCGGTGGACCCCAGCGCAGACCGGAACACAAGGGCTATTCCGGTTGGTCAAACAAGCCCATGAAACTTATAAGGCCGAAGTATCGACCTTGCAAAAGAGCTACAAGCGCTATGCGCTTGATTTCATTCATTCAAATCAGTTCCATGACGAAAAAGATGCCTGGAGCAAAAATGAACACCAGAAGAACTACTACACCATAACCGATCTTTTGAGGGAACATGAAAAATTAGTATGCAAATATTTCAACCGCAATAAATTAGATGATGCTGAAATTGCGGATTTGCTCAACGAATTTTATGTTTCCGACCTACCGAAAACAATACCTATCGAAACCGGACATGAAGACAGGGATAGGACTAAACCAATCCCGTCGAATAACACCATCGAGTCTGTACTCGACAAGTATACGATTGACCTCATTGTGCAACTTGCCAATGAGGTCGGTTTATTTAAGGAGAAACTGGACGCGGACGACGTGGCCGCCCGCTATGCGACGGACACGTTGCGGACAATGACCTCACGGAACAATACCCGGCTGGTCGTATTGCTGGACAAACTGGCGTCGAGCGGCATCATTCCCTACCATTGGCAGGCCGTGATCGCAAAAAAGAAACTTGTCGTGAGTTCTTCGGGCAGGAAATACCTTGACCAGCACGACATGTCATCCACCCTCAATAGAAGTAAAGAAACGCCACCTAGTATTTCTGAAAAGCATTTTCTTGCCATCATTGACAAATACATAAGGAAAATCAAGAGCAAGGAAGTGTAACATAAGAAGCCGGATTTGTCGATAGTTGTGTTGAGAGTGGTCTTGACACTCAACAATATCAACGCGAAGAGCCGGCCGGATGCCCATACCTTTGTCCCCCGCAACCGGGTTGCTGCGGGGGACGCTCCGCTATTGTCAAACCTTAACAGCATCCATCCATGACACACCGAAGGACGACAAACGCAAACAAGCTGCCATCCGGCCGCATACGCCAGATGGAGAAGATCATCGACATGGTAAGGTCGGAGAAGCCCATCGAGCGCATACGATCGCTGGAACAGAAGATCGACGAAGTGGATAAAATAGAGGCGATCGAGAGCTGTGTCGAGCTCTTGAAGGACCACATCTGGGCTGTCAAGGAGGTACTGACGACGGCCGAGGCATCGGCCTATCTGGGCCTCTCGGAGAGTTATCTCTACAAGCTCACTTCCTCGAAGCGGATACCGCACTACAAGCCTAACGGCAAGTTGGTGTATTTCAACCGGCGGGAGCTGTGCGAATGGGCGATGAAAAACCAAGTACAAACGGCAGAGCCGACGGCCTGCACAAACGACGAGACGATATGAACAGAAAAGAGATAGACCTGTTGCTTGCACGCATAGAAGGGCTGAAATCTTTCCTCGAAAAGAACTCGTTGGAGGATTTTCAGAAAGAGATATTGAGAGTGGACAACTACCTGAAGCGGTTCGGCTCGCTGGACGAACTGCTGTCTCACCTGAAACGGGTGGAGGAAGTAGCCTACACGGCGAAGGAGTTCCTGACCATCGACGAGGTGGCCTACTACCTCCAAGTGTCGAAAAGTTACGTCTACAAACTGACGGCTTCGAGGGAGTTTACCGTATATAAGCCGAACGGGAAGACCATCTTCGTCCGCAGGGACGACCTGAACGAATGGATAAGACGCAACCCCTGCGTGTCCGGCAGGGAAATAGAGAGCCGGGCCAACCTGCTTGCATACAGGCTGGAGCAACAGCAGAAACCACGAACATTCAAGAAATGAGAATCATGAAAAAAACCGATATGACACTACCGGACAACCACCGGATAGACGAGGAGAAATGCAAGTCGCTACTGCAATACATTCGTCTGAATGTCACCGAAAAGTACGACTTTCCGCAGGAGATCGTGCAGGTAGACGGCGTGACCGTGGCGACGTTGGGCAATTTCAGCGCATCGACCGGAAAGCCCAAAAGCAAGAAAACGTTCAATGTCAGCGCCATCGTGGCCTCTGCCCTGTCGGGGAAAGAGGTGCTGAAATACAAGGCGGAGCTGCCGCCCTGCAAGAACCGCGTGCTGTACATTGACACGGAACAGAGCAAATGCCACTGCCACAAGGTACTGCACCGGATACTCAAGCTGGCGGGGCTGCCGACAGACCGGGAGAACGACCGGATCGAGTTCTTCGTGCTGCGCGAGTACACGCCCGACCAGCGCAGGGACATCATCCGCTGGGCGCTGCACGAGGAGCAGAACATCGGACTGGTCATCATCGACGGCATCCGCGACCTGATCCACGACATCAACAGTCCGAGCGAGTCGCTCGACATCATCAACGAACTGATGCGGTGGTCGAGCTACTACGAGCTGCACATCCATACGGTGCTGCACCTGAACAAAGGCGACGACAATACCCGGGGGCATATCGGCTCGGAGCTGAACAACAAGGCGGAAACCATCCTGCAAATATCGAAAAGCGTCGAGAACGGCAGGATCAGCGAGGTGCGGGCCATGCACATCCGCGACCGGGAGTTTACCCCGTTCGCCTTCGAGATCGGGGAAGATTCGCTTCCCCGTCTGGTAAAGGACCACCAGTTCAAGATGAGCAAACGAGACCGGCTGTCCTCGTACATGGATATGACCGAGCAGCAGCACCGCACAGCTTTGGAAGTCGCCTTTCCGGACAACTACGTTCCGGGGTATCAGATGCTGCTCGACGCCCTGAAAAGAGGATACGACAGCATCGGTTACAGCCGCGGACGGAATACGCTGGTGGGACTGTGCAAGTTCCTCATACAAAACGAGGCCATCGTAAAAGACGGCCGCGGGTATGCTTACAACGAGAATTTCCGCATAAAAAACCGGTCGGTTTAGTTTGCGGGTATATATAGAAAAACTACACTAAACGTCCCGAACCCATGAATACGATAGAGGCAAAACGAATACGAATCGTAGACTACCTGCGGCTGCTCGGCCATGAACCCGTCAAGGTGCGCGGCGGACAGTATTGGTACCTGTCCCCGTTGAGAAAAGAGGACACACCCTCCTTCAAGGTCAACGACCGGCTGAACGAATGGTATGACTTCGGATTGTCGGAAGGCGGGAGTATCATAGAGCTGGCGATGCTGTTCCTGCGGACATCGAGCGTGAGCGAGGTCCTTCGGCTCATAGAGGTGCAAACGGGCGCGGCTCCCCTGCTCCGCACCCGTCCCCACAACGCCATGCCCGACGCGATAGAGGAGATGATGAAAGGCGTCGAGGTGGTGCCGCTGAACCACCATGCGCTCCTGTCGTATATCCATTCGAGGGGTATAGATACGCAGACCGCCCGGCAGTTCTGTCGGGAGATACACTACGAACTGCACAGGCGGCATTACTTCGCCATCGCCTTCGGGAACGTATCGGGCGGCTACGAGATGCGCAATCCTTATTATAAAGGGTGCATCGGGCAGAAAGACATTTCCGTCGTCGAACAGGCAGCCGGCACGAGGCAGAAGCACGTGAACGTGTTCGAGGGCTTCATGGATTTCCTCTCCTACCGGACCCTGCTCAAACGGGGCGATGCCGTGGTATGTATCCAGGCGCCGTGCGACCATATCGTAATGAACACGGTAAGTAACCTGAAGAAGACCTTGCAGGTGTTGGAAAGCTACGAATACATCCACTGCTACCTCGACAACGATCTCGCCGGGCAGAAGACGGTAGAGACCATCGCCGGGCTGTACGGGATCGGGAGGACGGTAAACGAAGCGGTACGTTACGCCGACTACAAGGACCTGAACGACTGCCTGCGCGGCAGGAAGCGCTGAGAGGCCGCCATGTGCGGCCTGCGGGAAAACAAGGAGCCGGACTGGCTTGAGTCCGGCTCCCTCGTAAATTCGCGGTATTGCAGATGCAATCAGCAGACGCCCAGCACGATGCCTGCGTCGATATTCAACTTGCGGCTGATCTCCTGCGCCACCTTGTAGGTGGGTTCGGCCTTGCCGGAGACGATGGCGCTGACACGCGACGGACTGATACCCAGCATGGCCGCCAGCGAGCGCTGCGTTAGGTGCATTTCGTACATCCGCAACTTCATCACGTCGGCCAGAGATGCGGTGCCGACCGCAA
>ULSZ01038777.1_pt1 | contig 10429 bp, 9 predicted proteins | sample 1957151 | NCBI WGS metagenome assembly ULSZ01 (sample SAMEA4835721, study PRJEB28245) | human gut metagenome | biome: gut microbiome; material: fecal sample | place: Denmark | collected 2008
ATAATGTAAAAAACTATATTTATTTTACAACCTGTACTCTTAAAAAGCTGTCGTTTTATAGGCATAAAAAAAAGAAATAATCAACAAATTTTGATTATTTCTTTTTGTATTTCATTTTATAATTTAATTTATTACAAATTATTTGTTCATTCCCTTATTTTTTCTTAAAAAAGATGGAATATCTAAATTGTCTGATGAATTTGAGCTATCTGTTGACATAGGGATTGAATTTAATTTTCTGTCCCAGGCTTTATCTATTATGTCTCCTACTGGTGTTCCTGAAGATAATGGATTTCTATCATTTTCAAATCCTGTTGCAATAACAGTTACTAAAATATCTTCATCTAAACTTTCGTCTATAACTGCACCAAAGATTATATTTGCTTCTGGGTCTACACTGCGTTGAATTAATTCTGCTGCTGTGTTTACTTCATGTAATCCTAGGTTAGTTCCACCTGTAATATTAATAATAACTCCTCTTGCACCTTCTATAGATGTTTCTAGTAATGGGCTTTGAATTGCTTGTTTTGCTGCATCTTCTGCTCTATTTTCTCCAGATGCTCTACCAATACCCATATGTGCCATTCCTGTATTTAACATTATTGTTTTAACATCTGCAAAGTCTAAGTTTACTAATCCAGGAATTGCTATTAAGTCAGATATACCTTGTACACCTTGTCTTAATACATCATCTGCCATTTTGAAAGCTTCTATTATTGATGTTTTTCTATCTATAATTTGTAGTAATTTGTCGTTTGGTATAACAACTAATGTATCTACTTTACCTTTTAAACTCTCTATTCCTCTTTCTGCTTGAGATAATCTCTTTTTCCCTTCAAATGTAAATGGTTTTGTAACAACTCCTATTGTTAATATTCCCATTTCTTTTGCTGCTGCAGCTACTATTGGTGCTGCACCTGTACCTGTTCCTCCGCCCATTCCAGCAGTAACAAATACCATATCTGCTCCACGTAATGCCTCTGCTATTTCAGCTTTACTTTCTTCTGCAGCTTGCGCTCCTATATCTGGGTTTGCTCCAGCTCCTAAACCTCTTGTTATTTTTTCTCCTATTTGTATTTTTGTTGCAGCTTTTGAAACTAATAGTGTTTGTCTATCTGTATTTACTGCAGTAAATTCTACTCCTTTAATTCCAGAATCAACCATTCTGTTTACTGCATTATTTCCAGCTCCACCTACACCTATAACTTTAATGGTTGCTGTTCCATCTAGCATTGTATTATCATCCATATTGTTATTATCCATCAACATAAAGTCTATTCCTCCTCTTTAATACTATATATTTTTTAAAATTAATAACTAAATTTAACTATAAAAGAATTCTTTTATTCTTTCAGCAATATTTTTAAATATATTTTCTTTTGAGTCTGTATCTATACTGCTTGATACAGTTCTTACAAATGGTTTAGAAGCAATATATCTTACTAAAGAATATGCTGTTCTATATTCTGGTTTTATTGTACTTACTAGTCTTCCTGTTGCAATTTTTACAGGTATGTTTAATATAATCTTTCCTGCAACATCACTTTTGCTTATTGTTGTAATACCTTGTCCTGTAAGTACTACATTATTTATTCTAGATTTAATTCCTTTTGTAGTTATATCTTTATTTACTAATGAAAATATCTCTTCTATTCTTGCTTCAATTATTTCTATTAATTCAGAACTTTTTATAACTTTTTTAGAATCATCTTTATATGTAGTCAATAATATTTCATTATCATTGTCTATATATGACTTCATAGCTAAACTATATTGCTTTTTTAGTCTCTCTGCTTCTTCTTCTGAAATACCAAGTACTATAGATATGTCGTTTGTAATGTTGTCTCCACCTAATGGAATTGTATTTGTATATATAAAATCATTACCTTCGAATACTCCAAGTTCTGTATTTCCAGCTCCTATATCAATTAATAAAACATTGTCTGTTAATTCATTAGCATCTAATATTAGATTTCTTTCTGCTAAGCTAACTGGTATTAATCCATCTATATCTATGTCTATTTTTTTAAATATGTTGGCTATTTTTCTTATATATTCTTTATCTGCTAATATTACCTGAGCATTTAATGTAAATGATGCACTCAAACTTCCAATTGGATCTTGTACTACTTTCCCATTATCTAAAATAAATTCATCTTCTACAATATCAATTAGTTGCATGCCTTCTGGTATTGTTATATCTTTAACTTGCATGATAGAAGATGATACATCTTTTGCGGAGATTCCCGCATATTTATCTTTTGCATCTTTAGTAATAGTATTTTGTACAATTGTAACATACTTACCTGGTATAGTAACATAAGCAGAATTTATTCCAAAGTTTAGTTCTGTTTCTGCATCTTTTACAAGCTTACTAATAGATAACATTATTTCTTCTTCGCTTATTATTTTGCCTTTTTTTATTCCACTACATTTTTGTGTACCTGTATATAATGTCTCGACTTGGTTAAAGCTGTTAACTTCACCTATTACTAAGCTTACTTTTGAGGTGCCAATGTCCATTCCTACAATTATATCTCCTACTGCCAAGACTCATTCCTCCATTTTTTCGTCCTCTTATTACAAATTCTTTTCTAATGTTAATACTTGTCTAAGAATATTACATTTTTCTAAAAAAGTCAATAGGATTTGTCGTATTTTTGTAATATTTTCGTAAAACTTCTGTAACATATTTTATATACTATTCTTGCTTTTCCGTGTCTCTAGTTTGTTCCGATACATTTGTAGTTTCTACTTCTTTTTTTGCATTTTTTCTATTCGTCCATTTTTCCAAATAATATCTCCTTATACTTGCTAAATTATTAAACATTCTTCCTACAAATACAACTATTGCTGCCAAATATATATCCACATTTAATTTTTGTCCTAGAATTGTTAATAAAATTGAAAGTATTGCATTTCCGAAAAATCCTGTTACAAATATTTTTAAATCAAAGTTTTTCTTTAATAAAGAATTAATTCCTCCAAAAACAGAATCTAATGCGGCTATTATAGCTATTGCTAAATATCCAGAATATGTATAAGGTATAATAGGTGCATATATTCCTATTAATGCTCCAACCAAACATCCAACTACAATTGCTATTAAAACCATTATTCCTTCTCCTCCTTTTCGTAAGCATAATTAAATTTCATTTCTCCATCATATTTTGGAATTTGTACTTCTCTTTTTTGTTCTAATCTTACTATTAATCCACCACTTGTATATTTATCTATAAAACCACTATCTTTTAAACTAAGTATACTCGTTAAATATGTTTGATCTCCTATTGCTTTTACCTCATATGGTGATGCAATCCTCTTTGCCCCATTTACAATGATATATGAATTATTAATTTCTGCTATTTCTGAAGTATTTATTATTCTAGAACCATTTATTGATATAGCTTCTGCTCCTGCATATTTAAGTTCATTTACCAAATCTACTAGATAAGAAGCTTGTACTTCACTTTCTCCATCTTCTACAGTAACAATTACACCTGGTCCTTTTACATTAGTTTTCCCTAAAATCATATTAGTTTGTTTAAGCTCGCTTTCAACTAAGTTCTTAGTTTCTTGTTCGTCATTAGCTTTTTGCTCATATTCGGAAATTCTATTATTAGTTTCTTCTAATTGTTCACTTGCCTCATTATATTTGCTTTTCCATTCTGATAATGATGTTCTTAATTCAGCTTCCCTCATTGTTTCTATTGCTGTTATGTCTGTTTCTTCTACAGTTTTAAATTGTACCAGAATTGTTGCTATAAGTACAACACAAATTAGAGCAATTATAATAGATAACACTATTTTATTAATCTTTTCTTTATTCAAACTATTTCATTCCTTTCTAGCATATATACCTTATATTATGTATGAACTAATTATCATTTTTTAAATATTTAGTTGTTATAATTCCTTCGTATTTTTTTACTGTTAAACCTTCTGATTTTTTTACATCTACTATAACTCCATCATCTTTCATTCTTTCTAAATATCCACCTGGTATATTTAATGATGTTTCTAAAGTGGCTGGCGATCCAATTGCTTTAATTACATATGGAGACCCTAATTTTTTATTATTTATTTTAATTATAATTCCTTCACATGTAATAGAAGAAGTTTGAACTATTCTCTCTCCATTTATTGATATAGCTTCTGCTCCTGCATTTTTTAAATCATTTACAACTTGTAATAAATCCGAATTATGTACTATAACATCTGTTGCCATTAATGAAGATGATAATATGTCAGAATTATTTGTTGTTCCATCTTTTAATGTTATTATAATGCCCTCTCCTGTTACATCTGTTTGACACAGCAACATGTTATTTAAACTTAATTCTTTTTGTTTTTCTTTAGCTTCGCTATCGTCTTTTGTTGCATCTACTCTTATTTGTTCCAATCTTTTAGTTGCATTTCCTAATTCTTCATAAACATTGTCATATTTTTCTTTCATTCTTAAAACTTGGTCTCTTAAATCGTTTTCTTCCATAGTTTGCGCAACTGTTGAATTTGAAGTATTAGTCGTCTTTACTTGCACAAATATAGCTATAGTCAAAACAAAACAAACTAATCCTAATGTAACTGCTGCTATTACTCTCCTATTTAAATTCACTTAAAATTTTCCTCCTTAACTATATACTTTTACACTTTCTTTCTAAATATTGCACCTTTATTTTCTAAGTCTGTATTAACAAAAATTTCTCCTTCGTCTTTTTCCTTATTAATTATATCTGAAACATATAACATTTTTAAAGCTAAATTAGTAACATCTCCCAAATGAACTATCTTCTTTTCTTTCTTCATTTCTACTACATAGTCATCTTTATTAGTTATATCTATTTTATTAATTAGTTTGTCTAAGTTATTTGATTTTGCAGATTCTAAAATCCTTAATACATCTTCTAATTTTTCTAGATCATCTGAGCATAGTCTATTACCTGGCTTTATTTCTTCCTTTTTTGTTGTAACTCCAACTATTAATGGCATACTTTTATCTAATTCTGTAGTTTCTAACATATATCCTTGGTTATTAATTAACATATACATATTAGAAAAACTTATTTGATATGTAGCTGTTCTTTCTGTTACAACAATTGTTACTACATCTGGTAATGTCCTTTTTATTTCTACAGTGTCTATATATGCATTTTGCTTTACTTTTTCTCTCGTATCTTGTTTATTTATTTTAAAAATATTTTCGTCTTTCCTTAATTGTGACAAACTTAAAATTTCCTCAGATGATATTTTACTATTTCCACTAACATTTATATTTTTTATATTAAATATTGGAGATAATAGGAAAAATGTTACTCCTCCTACTAAAATAAAAATCATCATTAGTATTTTTATTGTTTTGAAAATCTTTTTTCTCTTTTTCTTCTTTTTTTCCTTTTCTTTTGGAGACTCATATCCCTTTATTTGTTCATCATCATATAATTTATCGCTAATATTTATTTCTTCAATTTGTAAATCATTTTTGCTTACATTTTTATTGTTTTTAACATTAGTGCTTTTATTACTTGTTTGTTTTTTATTTTTTATTGTATTAGAGTTGTGTGGCTTATTTTTTGTAATTTTACTTTTGTTTTTATCTTTACTGTTTTGACTTTTTATATTACTGTTTCTTTTTTTAGTACTTTTTTGTTTTTTTACTGGCTTGTCCTCAATTCTTTTTAAGCCAATGATTATTTCGTTGTCTAAATCCATTGGCTCATTCTTTTTATTCTTAGATTTCTTTTTTGGAGATACAGTTTTTGTCTTATTTTTAGATTTTACTACATTTTTATTCTTTGATTTGTTTGGCTCTACTTTTTTCTCTCCTAAATAAAAGAAATCTAAGTTTTCTTTTTCTTTTGCTTGTTTTGCCATTTACTCACCTTCTTTTACAATAATATTTGCTCCTAATGTTCTTAATTTTTTGTCTAACCCTTCATAACCCCTTAATATATGCTCTACATCTGTTACTTCTGTAATTCCATCTGCCACTAACCCCGCTAAAACCATTGCAGCTCCACCTCTTAAGTCTGTACTTTTAACTTTTGCAGCTGAAAGTTTTCTTACACCTTTTATAATTGCAGTTTTTCCCTCTGTTGTAATTTTTGCTCCCATTTTATTAAGTTCTTGTGTATATTTATATCTATTTTCAAATATATTTTCTACAACAACAGACGTACCTTTTGCAGTTGTAAGCATACTAGCAAATATAGACTGCATATCTGTAGGGAAACCTGGATATGGCATTGTTTTTATATCTACTGCTTTAATTTTTTTAGTTCTATTTAGAATTATTTCATTCTTTTCTACTTCTATATTACAACCACATTCTTCTAATTTTGCAATAATAGGACTAATATGGTTTGCATTTACATTTGTTAATTTTAAATTTCCTCCTGTAGCAGCTCCTATGCAAAGAAGTGTTCCTGCTTCTATTCTGTCTGGCATAACTGTATAGCTAATATTTTTTAATGTTTTAACACCTGTTATTTTTATTATTTTAGTTCCTGCACCTTCTATTTTTGCACCCATTTTATTTAAGCAATTTGCTAAATCTACTATTTCTGGCTCCATTGCGGCATTTGTAATTTTAGTTGTTCCTTCTGCAAATGTTGCAGCTAAAATAATATTTTCTGTTGCGCCTACACTTGGAAAATCTAAGTTAATATCTGCGCTTATTATTTTATCACATTTACATGTAATAAATCCATAGTTTTCCTCAATATTTATTCCCATTTTTTTAAAAGCACTTAAATGCAAATCAATTGGTCTTGCTCCAATATCACATCCACCAGGATATGAAAACGTTGCTTCTTTAAATCTTCCAAGTATTGCACCTGCTAAAACAACAGTTGACCTCATTTGACTCATTAAATGTTCTGGTATCTCTTTATCTGACATATTTTTAGTATTAATTTCTATTTTGCCATGACTTTTCTTTACTTTACATCCTAAATATTTTAATATTTCTAAAGTAATTCTTGTATCTCTTATGTCTGGTATGTTATATAACTTTGTAGTTCCTCCATTTAAAATTGTTGAGGCAATAATCGGAAGAGATGCATTTTTTGATCCTGAAACACTTACTTCTCCTCTTAATTTTTTACCGCCTTCTATTATGTAACTAGACATTATATTCACCCTTTCAAATTAAATTTTCTTATTTATTTGCTATATTTTATGTTTTCTTAACATAAAAGGTGAATAGTATAACTATTTTTGTAATAAACTAATAGTAAAAAAAGTTCTAAAATTTTAATATTGTCATTAAAATTTTAGAACTTTTTTATATTAATGCTTTTTCTATTTTATCTATATTTTCAATTGTCTCTACATAACCTCTATCATAACAAAATTCTAATTTTTTTATATCAAATACACTAGCTTCTGCTACATCTACTTTTAATATATAATCACTATTAATAATTCTTTCTGAATCTCTATCATCAAACACTATGTCTATACATCTCATAAATATATCTATAGCATTTCTAGGATTTTCTTCTTTATTTGGTGGAAATGTAACTGTTATTTTTTTATCTACACCTAATTTTTTTAGTTCTTCTACAGGTATATTATCCAAAACTCCACCATCCACAAATTTATATTTATCATATTCAAATGGAGAAAAAATTCCTGGGTAACTACAACTTGCTCGTACTGCCTTTCCTATTTCCATATCTGTTATATATTGTATTTTTCCTTCTTCTGCTAAAGTAATATATTCTCCATCTTTCCCATCAACTTTAGCTATTTTCTTTGTCTTATCTATCTGTCTATTTGTAAACACATATTCTTTTCCTTCTTTTATGTCTACTGTTGGTATTGCTATTGGCATTTTTAAGTCTTTTAAATATTTTACACCTTTTAGTCTTGCACACTCATCTATTGCATCTTCTATTGCTTCGCCAGAAATAAATCCTGTTCCAAATATACTTCTTGTAGACCTAACCCCTGTTAATAAATATTTTGGATCTGCTTTTAAAACACTTTTTGCAAAATACTTTATTAACTTAAAAATCTCATCTGTATTATATTCCATTGCATATAAAGCTGCTATAGCACTTCCTATACTTGTGCCCGCTATCGCATCTATTTTTATATTATTTTCTTCTAGTGCTTTTAACACCCCTATATGTGTGGCACCTTTTACTCCACCACCTGACAAAGCAATACCAATTTTCATTAAAAAACCTCTCTTACATTGTTATTTTTTCCTATTATATCCAATTTTTATTTTTTTGTAAACATATAAATTAAATTCAAAGTTTAGTAAATTTAATCTAAATTTTAGTATTATTCAAAAATTACATTTAACTTTTCAATTGACCTTAGTATTATTCCACTTCTTATTTTATATTCTCTCTTTTATATAAAAAAGTTAAATTAAATCTTAATCTTTTAATATACAAGCATATTTTAAAAAAAACTGGATATAATTTTATATAATTAATAGTTTTATAAGTAAATTTGCTAACCAAATTCAATATTTCCTTTGAAAAAATTTTAAAACTACAATTAATAAGAAAGGAGTTTTTTCATGTATCCTGAACGTAAATATCTTGGTTACAAAGATGAAAATTGTAAAATTCCAATTACATTTCCTGCTCAACATCAAAATGTGCAACCTGGTATGGAATATTTAATGAACCCTGGTCCAATTTTTGAAGATCCAGATTATATACCTTCCAACAAATTAAAAAATAAAGTTGTGCTTATCTCTGGTGGAGATAGTGGAATTGGAAGAGCTATCGCAATTTTATTTGCTAAAGAAGGTGCAGATATTGTTATTGTATATTTAAATGAAAAACAAGATGCCCAATATACTAAAGCTCGAATAGAAGAATTAGGAAGACGTTGCATTATTATAGAAGGTGATTTAAAAAATGAAAAATGTTCAAAATTTGTAGTTGATAATACTATAAATTCTTTTGGCAAAATTGATATTTTGATAAATAATTGTGCTGTTCAATTTCCTCAAAACAGTATTTTAGACATTACTTCGGCTCAATTAATAAATACTTTTGAAAGTAACTTCTACTCATACTTTTATTTAACAAAAGCTACCCTTCCACATTTAATGGCAAATTCAAGCATTATAAATACCGCTTCTATTACAGCTTTTGCTGGTAAAAAAGATTTAATAGATTATTCTTCAACAAAAGGTGCAATTGTTAGTTTTACAAGGTCACTTTCTTTATCTCTAGCAGATATGAAAATTCGCGTAAACGCTGTAGCACCTGGCCCCGTCTGGACTCCTCTTATTCCTTCTAGTTTTAGTGAGCAACAAGTTGAGATTTTTGGAACAGATGTACCTTTAAAAAGGGCTGGCGAACCATTTGAAATTGCACCAGCATATTTGTATTTAGCTTCTGATGATTCTAGATATGTAACTGGTCAAGTTATACATGTAAATGGAGGAACTATTGTCTAGTTCCCCCATTTTTTATTGTAATATATACTTTTATTTCTATTCTCCAATGTCTGGATATGTTTGCATTTTTATTATATCCATTTCTGATGTATAATTATTATTTCCATATGCAAATATTATGTATAAGTCTCCATTGCTTCCCAAGAAAAATGTGTGTATATTTTCTATTTGATAAATTGGACTTGCTAAATCTCTTTTATATGTTTCATATCCTGCACTTGATAAAGCATCTTCTTGAGATACTGCTTCTTCTGTAACTTGTTTTATTTTTGAATTTATTTCATCTTCTGTTAGTCCATATGGTTGCATAATATCTGTTAATTCTATAGATTGTTTTGTTGCTAAATTATAATTATATGTTTGCACCATTACTCTTTGTGGGTTATTTCCTTCTTTTAAAGAAGACTTAATTATTACAGATAATATATCTCCATTTATATATGCTTGATAACTAACATCATATAAAACTCTAGTGTTAGCTGTTGTGTCTATAGTTATTGTATTTGTTTCATTTGTTGTGCTATTTGAACTTTCGTTGTTTGTAGCATTATTAGTATTTTGATTTGTATTTGGTTTCACATCTCCTGAATTTTGTGAATTAGTATTTTCTCCTGTCATAATTTGGTTTGCTTTATTTATAAAACTTTGTTGTGTTGTATTATTAAACTCTGCTGGAGCGTCTCCTGTAATATTAAATACTGGTATATTTAAGTCCATTTCATAAGATGCCTCATTTTTTACCATTGTAATTGGATATATTATATCTTTATTTGCATCTATTTTTTCTATATTTTCAGTATTAAATCCTTTTTTGTCTAACTTATTTGTAAATAATTCGCTAAACTCTGCTTTTAACTCTTCTTGTGTTAATTCTGTTTCTTCTCCATTTTTATCTGGTAAAATGTTTCCTTGAGTCCCTACATCTTGTGTATCTTGTTTAAAAAATTGATAATATATACCCATTATTAATGCAATAACGCAAATTATTGTAATTATTAT
>ULSZ01032674.1_pt1 | contig 10283 bp, 4 predicted proteins | sample 1957151 | NCBI WGS metagenome assembly ULSZ01 (sample SAMEA4835721, study PRJEB28245) | human gut metagenome | biome: gut microbiome; material: fecal sample | place: Denmark | collected 2008
CGGGGGCCGTGACATCGACGGCCAGAGTCAGCCGCGTCGTCGGAGCGAGCGTGCGCAGGAGCTCCTCGAAGAGTTTCACGTTGCGGTAGGGAGCCTCGATGAAGAGCTGCGACTGTCCTTCGGCCTGGGCGCGGCGTTCGAAGAAGCGGATCGCCCGGGACCGCTCGGGCGGCTTGACGGGGAGGTATCCGTTGAAGGCGAACGACTGCCCGTTGAGTCCCGAGGCCATGAGCGCAAGCAGGATCGACGATGGTCCGACCAGCGGCACGACCCGAATGCCGCAGCGATGGCACTCCGCAACCACGGCTGCACCCGGATCGGCGACACCCGGCACGCCCGCCTCGGAGATCACCCCGGCCGAACGCCCCGCAAGCAGAGGTTTGACCAGCTCCCCGACCTCGCACTCGGCAACCGTATGTTCGTTCAGTTCGCGGAACTCCAGTTCGTCGATCGGGCGCGTCACGCCCGCCTTCGACAGGAAACGCCGCGCCGTGCGCGTATTCTCGACGATGAAGTAGTCCAACGAGTCCATCACGGCGCGGTTCGACGCCGGGAGCACGTCCCACGGGGCGGTCTCGTCCGAGATCGGACAGGGGATCAGATAGAGGGTTCCTGCAGCCATTACTCCTTGAGGTAGATTCGTTTGACGCGGTTTGAAACCGACGTCATGATTTCATAGGGGATCGTATCGAGCACGCGGGCCATCGTTTCGAGGTCGTTGCCCGCTTCGGGCGAGAAGATCGTCACCTCATCGCCCTCCTCCACGCCTGCGATCTCCGTGATGTCGATCATGCAGCTGTCCATGCAGACCCGTCCGACGATCGGCGCCGGAGATCCGGCCACGAGCACCGACCAGCGGCCGCAGCCCAGATGGCGGTCCAGTCCGTCGGCATAGCCCACGGGGATCGTCGCCGTGACGCTCGGGCGCGTGAGGCGTCCGGCACGCCCGTAACCGACCGTCTCGCCGGCCGCCAGGTGCTTGATCGCGACGATCCGGGTCCGGAGCGTCGAGACGGGACGCAGCGACGGGTTGTGCTGCCACCCGAAGCCGTAGAGCCCCAGTCCGAGGCGGCACATGTCGTACTGCGCCTCGGGGAAGCGCTCAATGGCCGCCGAGTTGGCCGTGTGGCGGATCACCGGATAGGGCAGCGCCTCGACCAGTCGCGTGCTCATCCGGTCGTAACGGGCGATCTGCGCCCGCGTGTAGGCATCCTCCTCGGGCATGTCGGCGCAGTTCAGGTGCGAGAAGACCGTCGCCACCTTCACCTCCGGGCGCAGGGGCAGCACCTCGCACAAACGGTCGATCTCCTCCTCCATGAAGCCGAGCCGGTGCATGCCCGTATCGAGTTTCAGGTGGATCGGATAGCGGAACTCCCCGGCATGCGAGACGGCCGAAGCAAAGTCATCGAGCGACCGGAAGCTGTAGATCTCGGGCTCGAGCCGGTTGGCGATCATCAGATCGAAGCTGTCGGCATCGGCGTTCAGCACCACGATGGGCATCGTGATGCCCCGCTCGCGCAGCAGCACCCCTTCGTCGGCAAAGGCCACGGCAAGGTAGTCCACCCCCTGGTGCTGGAGCATCTGCGCCACCTCGAAGTCACCCGCGCCGTACGACGCGGCCTTGACCATCGCCACGAGCTTCGTACCGTGGGAGAGCTGGGCGCGGAAATAGTTGAGGTTATGGATCATGGCATCGAGATCGACCTCCAGCACGGTGGTGTGGCTCTTGCGTGCCAGCGCATGGGCGATCTTCTCGAAACGGAAGTCGCGGGCGCCCTTCAGCAGCACGGCGCGGCCGGCCACGGCCCCGCGGCCGATGCGGGCAATGCACTCGTCGGTCGAGGCATAGAACTCCCGATCACACGCAAAGAGCACGGCGTAGCGTTTCAGGCGGGGCCCGATGCCGATGAAGGTGTCGATGCCGGCACGCGAGACCATGCCCGCCACGCGGCTATAGAGTTCGTCGTCCGACAGACCGCTCTGCGCGATGTCCGACAGGATGAGGGTACGCCGCCGCGAGAGCGCCACGTTGTGCAGGTAGTCGAGGGCCAGGGCCAGCGAATTGAGGTCGAGGTTGTAAGCGTCGTTGATGAGCACCGAGTCGTTGATACCCTCCTTGACTTCGAGGCGCATGGCTACCTCGGGGGCCGAGGCGAACGACGGGGCCGGGAACTCCATGGCCGCACAGAAGGCCTCGACGATCTGGGCGTTGCGCCGCGAGGCCTCGTTGCCGATGACCGACTCCGGGATGCGGGGATATGCGGCCGCATCGTAGAGCTTCCGCTCGGCGAAATGCGAGGCGATCAGGCGCCCGAGCGGCTCGTAGTAGCTGTGGTAGACGATCTTCGACGCGCTGCGCGCCAGTGTCATCTTCTCGAGGCACTTCTGTTCGAGGTTCAGGAAGTTCTCCTGATGGGCGTCGCCGATCGAGGTGAAGACCACCACGTCGGGGCGGATGATACGCTCGAGGCGCTCCATCTCACCGGATTTCGAGATGCCGGCCTCGAAGATGGCCAGCTGTTCGTCGCCCTCGAGCATCAGCACCGAGAGGGGCACGCCCAGCTGCGAGTTGTAGCTCTTCGGCGAGCGGTAGCACTTCATCCCCGCAGGGAGCTCCTCGGCCAGCCACTCCTTGATGACGGTCTTGCCGTTCGAGCCCGTGATGCCCACGACCGTACCGCGGAAACAGGCCCGGTGGTAGGCAGCCAGCGACTGCAGCGCGTCGATGGCATTCTCCACCACGACATAGCCGCACCCCTCGGCCGGCTCGACGGGGCGCTCGACCAGAAAGGCGCGCACGCCCCGCCCGCACATCTCCCGGATGTAGTCGTGCGAATCGTGGTTGGCGCCCCGCATGGCCACGAACATCGGACCCGTGGCCAGCTCGCACGTCAGCGAACGGCTGTCGGTCACCACCGACTGCACCTCGCGGTCGCAGCCGGAAAAGACGCCACCCGTGATGGCGGCGATCTGTGAAAGAAGGTATTTCATAAAAAACCTGTATTGTTGGACGGTTTCCCGTCAAAAAATCGGTCAGACGGCGAAGGTTACGATCGTGATGCCGGCACCGCCCCGGTCGGCGTGCTCGTCGGCGACCGAAGCGACGTCGGGCACCGTGCGCAGGTAGCGGCGGATCTCCTCCTTCAGGGCGCCGGTACCCTTGCCGTGGAGGATCGAGACCGACCCCACGCCGAGCATCAGCGCGTCGTCCACGAAGTCCTGCACGGTCTCCAGCGCCTCGGCGGCCCGCATACCGCGCACGTCGATATGGTCCTTGAAGTTAAGCTTGCGCGCCGAAATGTCGGCCGAGACCACCGTCCGGGCCGTCACGGGGCGCGTCGCCTCGCGGTATTCGCGGTTCGAGACAACGGTGAGCTGCGCCTTGTCCACCGTGGTGAGTATCTGTCCAAAAGCCACCTGGGCCTTGCGTCCCTTGATCGAGCGCACCTCGCCGACCATCTCCTGTCCGGCCATGCGGACCTTCGAGCCCTCGACCACCTCGCGGGGCTGCTCCGCAACGGGCGCCGCCGCCTGTTTGGGCTCACTTCCCTCGCGGGCCTTCCGCTCGGCCCGGCGCTGGCGCCGCCGCTCGATGCGCTCCATCTCGCGCGCCACCGAAGCGTCGTGTTCGGCCGTGTCGGCCTCATCGACCTTTTCGCGGAAGTCGTCCAGTTCACGACGCGCCAGACGTGTCAGCTCCTTCTCGGCCTGCGCCTCGCGGATCGTGCGGATCGTATTCTCGATCTGCCGGTTGGCATCGGCAATGAGCTGCTGCGCCTCCTGCTTGGCCCGCCGCAGGATCTCCTGCCGCTCGGAGCGGATCTTCGAGAGCTGCTCGGCATAGTTCTGCTCGAGCTCCTCGACCTTGCGGTCCGTCAGGCGGATGCGGTCGCGCTTCTGCTCCCAGTAGTGCTTGTCGCGCGCAATCTCGCGCAACTGCTTCTCGATGTTGATGTGGTCCGAACCGGCCTTCTCGCTGGCCGCACGGATGATCTCCTCCGGGAGGCCGATCTTGCGGGCGATCTCCACGGCAAACGAACTGCCCGGCTTGCCCATCTCGAGGCGGAACAGCGGACGGATGCGCTGCACGTCGAAGGTCATCGCGCCGTTGGCGATGCCCTCGGTGTTCGACGCATAGTATTTGATGTTGGCGTAGTGCGTGGTGATGACACCGTAGCAGCCCCGGTCGAGCAGCCGCTCGAGGATCGCCTCGGCGATGGCCCCGCCGATCGTGGGCTCGGTACCCGAGCCGAACTCGTCGATGAGCACCAGCGTGCGGTCGGAGGCCCCGGCCAGCATGTGCTTCATGTTGAGCAGGTGCGACGAGTAGGTCGAGAGGTCGTTGTCGATCGACTGTTCGTCGCCGATATCGATGAAGATGCTCTCGAAGACGGGCAGTTCCGAAATCTCCGACGTCGGGACCAGGAACCCGCACTGGAACATGTACTGCACGATGCCCGTGGTCTTCAGGCAGACCGACTTGCCGCCGGCGTTCGGGCCAGAAATGACGAGAATGTGCTTGCGGCGGTCGAGCTGCAGATCGAGCGGCACGATCTCGCGGCCGGCAGCACGCAGCGTCTGCTGCAGCAACGGGTGGCGGGCCGTGCGGAGCACCAGGCGGTCGTCGGTCGAGAGGATCGGGCGCACGCAGCCGTTCTCCGAAGCCCAGCGTCCCTTGGCGCGCAGCATGTCAATCTCGGCGAGGTAGTCGCCCGAGTCGGCGATCAGGGCGGCATCGGGACGGATCGAGTCGGAGAATTCCGAGAGGATGCGGACGATCTCGCGCCGCTCCGAATACTCCAGCTCGCGCAGTTCGTTGTTGATCTCCACGACCTCGACCGGCTCGACATAGAAGGTCTTTCCGGTAGCCGACTCGTCGTGGATGAATCCGTTGAGTTTGCGTTTGTTGGCTGCGGCGACGGGGATCACGGCCCGACCGTCGCGGATCGAGATCTGCGCATCGGCATCGACGATCCCGGCCCCCTTGGCCGAAGCCAGGACGGCCTGCAGGCGCTTGGCGGCCTGCCCCTCGCGTTCGCGGATCGCGCGCCGGATCTCCTGCAGGGCCGGCGAGGCGTTGTCACGGACGTTGCCGAAGCGATCGACGATCGCATCGATGCGCCGGACGATCTCGGGGAACGCGGCCACGCCGTGCGTGCGGTCCCAGAGCGTCGGATAGCGATCCTGACGGTTGAGGATGAACGAGATGACACCGCCGAGGGCCGACAGCGCCCGATGCAGCGTGACGACCTCCTCGACGTCGAGGAACGTTCCCTCGACGCGCAGTTTGGCGACGATCTGGTCGATGTCGGGGTATTCGCCTCCGGGAAAGTCGTGCTCCATGTCGAGGAGCAGACGCATCTCGTCGGCCAAAGCCAGCCGGCGCTCGATTTCGCGCGGCGAGGTGGAGAACTGCTCGGAGGCGATCCGCTCACGGGCCGCGCGCATGGTACAAAGGGCTGCGACCTGCTCGCGGAGCCGGTCGAAACCTATTTTCTGCTCGAAGGAAGCAGGATATATCATTGCCGTAAAATTAACTTTTCATCGTCCGCAGGCTCCACCCGGAGCGGGATCCACCCTGCTGCGGAACGGGATCCGTTCAGGGGAACGCGCCGACGCCCCTTCACGCAGGCTCCGTCGCCGCCGCGGGACCGCCGCTCACTGCGCCCGCTTCAGGGAGTCGCGCTCGGCCCGGGCGGCCTCTTTGGCAGCTTTGCGCAGCGCCTTGGCCTTCATTTTCTCGGGATCGCGGCCGAAGAGCGAGAAATGCACGTAGCGGCCCGGATAATTCTTCAGATCGGCAAGCAGCGCCGCGAGGTTGCTGCCGGCCGTAGTCAGCGAATCGTAGAGCGCCGGGTCGTTCACCAGACGTCCTACCGTGCCCTCGCCGGCCTCGATCCGCTCGAGCAGGCTGCCCACCTGTCCGACGGCGTCGGAGAGCCTGCGGGCGAATTCCGCCTCGGCCAACTCCCCCGTAACGTCATTCAGGTTGCCCACGATGCTGTCCACGCGGGGCGCATTCTCGCCCAACATGTCGGCGAACTCCGTCAGGTTGCGCACGGCCTCCTGCAGGTTGCTCTTCTCGGAATCGAGCAGCTGCGCCAGGTCGCCCGAGAGGTTGTTGAGGTTTCCGAGCGTTCCGGAGATGTTTTCGCCGTTCTCCTCCAGCAGGCGGTTGATGTTGCCGAGCGTGAGCGAAAGTTCGTCGGTCACCTGCGAGATCTTCTGCTTGAAGAACTCCAGTTCCGAACCGGCCATGTCCATCAGGTCGCGGTTGCGGCTCGAACGGAGCGTGTCTCCCTTTTCGAGGTAGGTGTCCGACTCCCCATAGGTCACCTCGATGGCCTTGGCGCCCATAAGGCTGCTGCTGACGATCTTCGCCTCGGAATCCGACGGGATGCGGTACTGCCGCTTGATGGTCAGCTGCAGGATCACCTTGTCGCTGCGCTGCGGATCGAACGAGATTCCGGTCACGGTGCCGATCTTCACACCCTGCATCATGACCGACGATGCCGACTGCACGCCATTGACCTGGTCGTAGGCGGCGTAATAGACCGTATTGCGGCCGAAAATGTCAAATCCCTTGAGGAATCGGATTCCGGCCCATGCGGCGATGATCATCGCCACGGCGAAGATTCCGATTTTGGCTTCTCTTTTCATATCACGAATTTCTTATTCTCCTTGTTATTTGACGACTCTGCCGCCCTGCACGCTCACCACGAACGCCTCGGGGAAGGCCTTACGCACCTCGCGCAGCCGCTTCTGGGCCGCCGCACGGTCGGCATATTCGCCGACGCAGTATTTATAGGGGAAACAACCCTCGGAGGCATACTCCTTCACCTTGCCGCGGTACGAACGGAACTGCGACGAGGTGAGCGGCACCGCCTTCGAACTGGCCATCACCTGCACGGCATAACGCAACGGCTGCTCCGCGGCCGGAGCCTTCGCCCCCTGTCCCGCGGCCGGAGCCTGCTTTTCCCCGGCAGCCGGACGGGACGGGACGGAACGGGACGTATCCTTGGCCGTTTCCTTGGCCGTTTCCTTGGCCGGAGCGGGAGCCGGACGGGGCTTTTCCCGGGCCGTATCTTCGGCCGGGACGGCAGGCTCCGCAGGCGCGGCCCCGCCTTCCGACTTGCGGATCTTGAGCACATAGTCCGAATAGTCGCGCACGGCCTGGTAGATGTTGCGGGCGATCTCGTTCTGTCCCTTCTCCGACTTCATGTAGGCCATCTCCTGCGGATTGGTCATGAAGCCGATCTCGGTCAGCACACCCGGCATGTCGGTGGCATAGAGCACCCGCAGCAGCTGGGGCTTCACCCCGCGCGAGTGGCGGCCGCTGGAGATGTAGTTGTTCTGTACGAAGCGGGCCAGCGCCATGCTGTACTCGCCGTAGGTAAACTGCAGGTTCTGGATGTAGGCCCGGACGATCGCCGCGGTCCGCTCGTCCGACATGTCGATCAGGTCCTCGCGGTTGCTCTCGTAGAGTGCATTCTCGTTGTAGCGCTGCTCCTTGGGACTCTCGCCCATGATGAGCGTCTCGACCCCGCGGGCCGCCGTGGCACGGGCGGCATTGACGTGAATCGAGATGAAGAGGTCGCCCCCGGCGCCGTTGGCGATGTCGGCACGCGCCTGCAGGTCGTCGGCCAGGGTCTTGCCCAGTTCCTTGTCGGTCTTGCGCGTGTAGACCACCTTCACACCCGGCATCCCCTGTTCGATCAGGCGGCCGACCTTGAGAGCCACCTTCAGCGTCAGGTCCTTCTCGTAGACCCCGCCGTAATGCGCCCCGGGAAACTTGCCGCCGTGGCCGGCGTCAATCACCACGACCTCGACCCCGTGTGCAATATTCGCGCTGCGGACTACGTTTGTCAGAAGCGTAGCCGCCGCCAGTACGAGGAGGAAGAGGAACCGTGTGCGCATATTTAGTGGTATCAAGTGCAGGCTATCTGTAAATTTTTACCTATCTTTGTCGCGCCTTGCACGCCGCATGGAGCCGAATAAGCCCCTGGGGCGGGCGTTTTTGCCGACTTGTCGGCAAAGGTACGGAAATTTTTGGAATTTTGAACAGCGTAAGGGTAAAATATCTCTTGTCGGCGACGGTGCTTCTGCTCTTCGTCCAGGCGTTGCTGGGCTCCACCGCCCCGGCTGCGGCATACCGCACGGCTCCGGCAGACACGCTTTCCGCACACTTTCCCGACACGCTGCAGCCCGCAACGGCCGACCAACCCGATGCCCCCGCACCGCTCGACCTGAAGCCCGAACCCCTCTCGCGCCGCGAACGCCGCGAACGGGCCCGCGCTGCCCGGGAACAAGAGCGCCGCAACCGCGAATTCAACAACCTGACGCAGGAGGAGCGCGACTCGGTCTTCTCCTCGCAGGTCGATTCGCTGGTGGCCCAAAAGGCCGACTCGCTGGCATCGCGCTCCGACTCCGACACGACCCGCAACCCGCGTGCCGCACGTCCGTTCCTCGACGACCAGCTCTCGGGCAAGAACACCGACTCACTGGTCTACGACGTGCGCAACAAGCGGGTCTACGTCTACAACGAGGGAGACGTAACCTACCAGAACCGGAACCTGAAGGCCGACTACATGCAGATCGACATGGACACGAAGCTGATCTACGCCTACGGAAAGCCCGACTCGGTGGACGGCAAGTGGACGGTTACCAAACCCGAGTTCACCGAGGGAGGAACGGCCTACCAGATGGATACGATCACCTACAACCTCGACACGCAGAAGGCCAAGATCAAGGGCGTGGCCACGCAGCAGGGCGACGGATGGTTGGTGGGCGGCAGCGTGAAGAAGATGCCCGACAACACCTTCAACATCGAGCACGGCAAGTACACCACCTGCGACCAAACCGACCACCCGCACTTCTACCTGGCCATGACCAAGGCAAAGGTGATTCCCGGGAAAAAGGTGGTCACCGGACCGGCCTACCTGGTCATGGAGGACGTGCCGATCTATTTCCTCGGCATACCCGAGGGCTTCTTCCCGATCAACATGGGCCCCAAGTCGGGTCTGCTGATGCCCACCTACGGAGAGGAGACCTCCAAGGGATTCTTCCTCCGCGACCTGGGCTACTACATCACGCTGGGCGAATATGCCGACCTGGCGCTCCGCGGCGGATTCTACACGCTCGGCTCGTGGGAGGCCTCGGCCGCCTCGCGCTACATCAAGCGATACAAGTACAGCGGCAGCTTCAACGTGGAGTTCTCGAGCGTAAAGACCGGCGAAAAGGGCGAACCCGACTACATCAAGCAGAACAACTTCCGCGTGCAGTGGACCCACTCGCAGGATGCCAAGGCCAATCCCGGATCGACCTTCTCGGCCTCGGTGAACTTCGCCACCAGCGGCTACAACCGCTACTCGGCCACCAACATCAACGACATCCTTTCGACGCAGACCAACTCGTCGATCTCCTACTCGAAGAGCTGGAGCGGAACCCCCTTCTCGCTCTCGGCAAACATGGCCATCTCGCAGAACTCCCAGAACAAGTCGATCTCGGTGACGCTGCCCACGGTGGTCTTCAACGTCTCGCGATTCTACCCCTTCAAGCGTAAGGAGAAGACCGGCAAGGACCGCTGGTACGAGAAGATCTCGATGCAGTATACGGGCAAGATGACCAACTCGGTCACCACCACCGAGTCGGAGATCTTCTCGAAAAAGACGCTCGAGAACATGAAGAACGGCATCGAGCATTCGATCCCCGTATCGGCATCGTTCAACCTGCTCAACTACATCAACATCACGCCGTCGTTCAACTACACCGAGAAGTGGTACTTCAAGAAGCAGGAGTACGAGTGGAATCCGATCACGAACCAGACCGACACGCTGCCCTCTAACTACGGATTCTACCGCCTCTACAACTACTCCACCAGCGTCTCGGCCTCGACGACCCTCTACGGCATGTACGATTTCACGAAGAAGCGCCGCGACCGCAAGATCCAGGCCATCCGCCACACGATCACCCCGTCGGTCGGATTCTCCTACACGCCCGACTTCGCCGATCCCAGATACGGCTACTACCTCACGCGACAGACCGACTCGACGGGCCGCGTGACGACCTACTCTCCCTATGCGGTCAATGCCTACGGCGTGCCCTCGTCGGGCCGCTCGATGTCGATGACCTTCTCGCTGTCGCAGAACCTCGAGATGAAGGTGCTCTCGAAGAGGGACACGTCGGGCGTCAAGAAGATCAAGCTCATCGACGAACTGCGTCTGGGCGGGTCGTACAACTTCCTGGCCGACTCGATGCGGCTCTCGACCATCTCGCTCTCGTTC
>ULSZ01011178.1_pt1 | contig 10272 bp, 10 predicted proteins | sample 1957151 | NCBI WGS metagenome assembly ULSZ01 (sample SAMEA4835721, study PRJEB28245) | human gut metagenome | biome: gut microbiome; material: fecal sample | place: Denmark | collected 2008
TAATCAGGGTGTCCAGGGTTCGAGTCCCTGATGGTGTACCAAACGGCCCGTTGGTCAAGTGGTCAAGACGGGGGCCTCTCACGCCCCAAACGGGAGTTCGACTCTCCCACGGGTCACCATCTTGCCCCTGCGAAAGCAGGGGCAGGACATGAACTTAATAGTTGGTGCTTTTAACGGTGAGGGTCCACCCGTTCCCATTCCGAACACGGAAGTTAAGCTCACCTGTGCTGACGATACTTGTCTGGAGACGGACTGGGAAAATAGGTCAGTGCCAACACCGGGGGGCTTTTGCCCCCCGAGTTCTATGCCTCCTTAGCTCAACAGGTAGAGCATGCGGCTGTTAACCGCAGGGTCGTAGGTTCGAATCCTACAGGGGGCGCCACGCGTTGGCCGCCGCAAAAGCGGCGGCCATTTTTGGGCCTTTAGCTCAGTTGGTTAGAGCAACCGGCTCATAACCGGTCGGTCCGGGGTTCGAGTCCCTGAAGGCCCACCACGTCGGAGCAGATCATCTGCTCCGATTTTTTATTTTTCCGCAAACCATCCAGCAAAGGGGGCGTTACCGTGCATACAGCATCACACAACTCAGCGAGGGACATGGCGTATATTGCAATGTCCACGGCTCTCATATCCGTTTGCGCTTGGATCTCGGTGCCCTCGGCCGTTCCCTTTACTATGCAGACCTTTGCAGTTTTCCTCACTGCCGGAGTGCTCGGCTCCCGGCGCGCGCTGGCTGCAGTATCACTGTATGTGTTGCTCGGAGCCATCGGCCTGCCGGTGTTCGCAGGTATGCAGGGCGGCTTAGGCGTGCTTGTGGGGACGACCGGCGGCTACATATCCGGCTTCCTGCCGGCGGCATTCATCGCTGGTCTGAGGCACAGCGGCAAAAGAGACGGAATGGTTGACATAATATTGATGATCCTCGGACTGTTGGTCTGTTATACCTTCGGAACGCTATGGTACGCCCTGGGCTACCTCGGCGGAATGGAAGGCATTGGCGCCGCGCTGACGGCCTGCGTTTTGCCGTACGTAATCCCCGACCTGTTGAAAATTCTTCTAGCCGCAACCGTTGCGCGCAGGCTGAGAGCAGCGGTCAGGTTATAAGGTTACATAACACATCATAATAAAGGGAAAGGACCTGTGATGACACGCCCTTTCCCTTTATATAGTTAACATAATATTATGTGAACATAGCCTTGAGAGCCTCGGTTATTTTCTCAAACTCCAGCGCATGGCTGGCCTTGACAAGAACCACGTCCCCCGGCCTGATGTAATCACCCAGCGAGGCAATGAGCGCGTCGCGGCTTTCAAAGTGCGTGCCGCCCATGACGCGCGAGGCTTCACCTGTGGTCAGCAGCAGGGCGGCGCGGCGGAGCGCGTGAGCGCCGACTTCGCGGTGCATGTTCTCGCTGTCATCGCCCAGGTTCAGCATGTCGCCGAGGATGCAGACCAGGCGGCCGGGCAGGTCGGAGGCGGAGTCTATCGCCAGATTCGCCGAGTCGGGGTTGGAGTTGTAGCAGTCGTCGACTATGGTTATACCTCCGGTGCGGATAACGCTGGTGCGGCGTCCGACAGGCTGATAAGCCGCAACACCGCGGGCGATCTCCCCGTCGCACAGTCCCAGCTCTACGCCGACCGCCGTGGCGGCGAGAGCCGCGCTGACCAGGTGACGGCCGAAGGCAGGGACGTGCAGCGTTATTCGCCGCTCTCCGCACACCGCGTCGAAGCTGACGCCGTCGGAGAAGTCGATGTTCTCGGCGTGTACGTCGTTGTGCGCCTCCAGGCCGTAGGTAAGCATACGCTGACGCGGACGCAGGGCTGCGAGCTTGGCATCGTCACCGTTCACTACAATCAGCGCGCCGCCGTCCATCTCGTCGAGGAGCTCCGTCTTGGCCTTCAGGACGCCGTCAAGGTCGTGGAGGTTGTTGAGGTGCGACCGGCCGATCAGCGTGTACACGGCGATGTCAGGCCGCGCCATGGCGCCCAGGCGGCGCATCTCGCCGAAGTCGCTTATGCCCAGCTCCACGACGGCGGCCTCGGTTTCGGCGTCTATGCGAAACAGTGTGAGAGGCACGCCCAGCTCGTTGTTGAGGTTGCCCTCGGTGCGCAGGGTGTTGAACTTCTCGGCGAGCACGCAGGCGACCATCTCCTTGGCCGTGGTCTTGCCGGAGCTGCCGACTATACCGACAACGGAGCCGGCAAAGCGCTCGCGGCACTCGCGGGCGAGGAGCGCCATCGCCGAGGCGACGTCGGGGACGACTATGACGCCGCCGGAAACGCCCTCGGGGACGCGGCTTGCAAGCGCGCAGGGAGCGCCCTTGGCAAGAGCGGACGCTATGTAGTCGTGGCCGTCGACGCGCTCGCCGGGGAGGGCGCAGAACATTATGCCCTCCGCGGCCTTGCGGCTGTCTATGACGGCTCCGGTCACGCTCGCCGAGGCGTCGCCGCCGTGCAGGGCGCCGCCGGTAATACGGGCTATGTCGCCCACAGTCAATCCAGTCATGTCTTATCCTCCTCAAGTGCGAGGTCAATTATCTTTTGGCAGAGCTGTTCATAGCTCAGCCCTGCCGCCGCGGCCTCCTGCGGAGCCAGGCTGGTCGGGGTCATGCCGGGCAGAGTGTTTATCTCCAGGAACCAGAGCCGATCCTCGCCGTCGAGGATGAAGTCCGCGCGGGCGAGCGACTTCAGGCCGAGGGTATTGTACACCGTAAGAGCCGCGCGCGCAAGCCGCTCCTCGGTCTCCGGCGGGATGTCGGCGGGGGTGATCTCCTCGGCGACGCCGGGGTGGTACTTGTTGCGGTAGTCGTAGAACCCGGCGGACGAGCGTATCTCTATGCTGGGCAGCGCGCGGCCGCCGAGTATGGACATCTGCACCTCGCGCCCGCGTATGAAGCGCTCTATGAGCACGCCGTCGCCGAGCGTCTGCGCCTTAGCTACGGCGGCGGACAGCTCGGCTGAGCTGCGCACCACCTGTACGCCTATACTCGAGCCGGAGTTCACCGGCTTCACGACGCAGGGGAGGGGCACGGAGCCAGGCTGCACGGCCTCGCCGCGGCCGTAGAATCTCCACTCGGGCGTGAGCACGCCCTGCGCCGAGACGAGAGCCTTGGTCAGGCCCTTGTCCATGGCCAGCGCGCTGGCCAGATAGCCGCTGCCAGTGTATCTTATGCCCATCAGGTCGAAGGCGGCCTGAACGCGGCCGTCCTCGCCGCACTGGCCGTGCAGCGCGAGAAACACCACGTCGGCTGCGGCGCAGATCTCAAGCACGCCCTCGCCGAACAGGCTCCCGCCTTTGAGCCTGCGCCCGGCGCGTACTGCGTCCAAATCCGGCTCGCTCTCGGCGGCGCGCGAGGTGTCCGGCAGGGGCGCGTCAAACGCCGCTTCCAGGTCTCCGTACATGTCCTCCAGGCCGAGGTACATATCCACCAGCGCCGCGCGGTGACCCAGACTGCGGAGCGCCAGGGCTATCCTCCCGCCGCTGGAAAGCGACACATTCCGCTCCGGCGATAGCCCGCCGCAGAGCACGACAATCTTCACGCTCATCCCTCCTTGTGCTAGAGACATTATATTCTAACACAGGTACGAGGTGATTTCAAACGGCACGTATACGCAATGCTCCCCCGCCTTTGCAGACCAAGACGGGGGAGCTTATACGCATATATTCAGGCCGCATCGTCCAGCTTTTCCTGCGAGGCAGCCTCATAGTCCGGCCTCATGGCGCGCAGGCGCTCCAAAAGGCGAAGACGACGGTTGAAGATATTTACGAAGCGCCCGACTATCAGGGCGCTGATGACCGTCCCCGCGCCGACGCCGTTCAGGCGGCCGAACAGGATGAAGCTTGAAGCCGTGGCCATCACCATCAGGCTCACGTCGAATATGACCTTCATGGAGCCGAAGCGCACGCCCGTGCGTTTGGCGAGAGCGTTGACTATGCCCTCGCCGGGGACTACCAGCACCCCGGGCGCGACCTCGAGCGCCACGCCGAAGGCGAGTATCAGGCAGCCGACGAGCAGGCTCGCCAGGCGCGCTATAAAGCCGGTGGGGGAGAGCCAGCTAAGCAGCGACATGCTGACGTCTATCGCCAGGCTGAACAGCACATTGACGGCCAGCTGGAGAAGCTGTATGGGCTTGATGTCCTTCCCGAGCAGCGCGAACTGCGCCGCGATGAACAGTATGTTGATGACAAAGGTGAAACCGCCGAGCGAGAGCGGGAAGTACAGGCTCAGCACATACGGCAGGCTGGAGATGGGCGAAGTGCCCAGCGCCGCCTTTGTGATGAACGCTATGCCGAAGGAGTTTATCACCACTCCGCCGGCAAACGCCGCGCAGCGTATGGCAAACTCGCGCCGGCGGCGCAGTGCATCAGCCTGTGCGTTTGAAACTCTCTCTTTGCGGTCTTTAGTCATTTCTGCCTCTCTGCTCGTTACATTGCGTCAAATACTGTGAAAGCAGCGCCCGGTTCTCGTCCGGGAGCCGGCGTGAGTAGACCTTTTCCCCGCGCGAAGCCCGCACCTGCGCCCGCAGCGCGGCCGCCGCCTTGAGCCGCGGCGAGTATGCGCGCGTATCGCTTCGCCGTAAGCTCTGCGCGATACCGGTAGTATTCGGAAAACTCGCCAAAGCTGGCGATGCTCGTGAAATCCGGCCTGACTGTCATGAGCTCCTCCGAAGCGCTGCGCACAAAAAATCTTGCGTGGGATATTCCCACGCAAGATATATTATATAGCCGATTTTTCGCTTTGTAAAGGGATAAATGTAACCAAAACGGGGAGTTTACTTGCGCTCCAGAGTATACATGTCCGTGCGCCGCGCGCTCATCAGCGGCAGCTGCTCACGTATGGATTCCACCTCGTCGCGCGTTATCTCGGCGCGGAGGATACACTCCTCGGCGTCCGCGCGCGCTATCACGTTGCCCCAGGGGTGGACTATGATGGAGTTGGCATAGCTGACGTAGCTGCCGTGCTCGTCCCTGGCCGGGGCGCAGCCGAGGGCGTAGACCTGGCTCTCCACGGCGCGGGAGCGGAACATGATCTCCCAGTGCGCAGGTCCCGTGGTCATGTTGAAGCTGGCCGGGCAGAACACCGCCCAGGCTCCGTCTATGGACATGATGCGCGCCAGCTCGGGGAAGCGCATGTCAAAGCAGATGCACAGTCCCAGCCTGCCGAACTCGGTGTCGAAGGTGCAGATCTCGTCCCCGGGCGCAAAGGTGTCGCTCTCCTTGAAGTGCTGCCCGCCCTTGACGGCTATGTCAAAGAGGTGGCTCTTGCGGCAGCGCGCCGCAAGTTCGCCCTGCCTGTTGAACACGAAGCTGGTGTTGTAGAGCTTGCCTCCGTCGTTTTCGGGTATGGAGCCGCCTATCAGCCAGACGCCGTTTTCACGCGCGGCGTCGGAGAGCATCCGGCAGGCGTCGCCGCCGTACGGCTCCTGGTTGGCGATAAAGCTCTTGTTGCGGTACTCGCAGCAGAACATCTCCGGCAGACAGACTATGTCCGTGCCGTCCTTGGCCGCCTCGGCTATCATGTCCCGCGCGTGGGCGAGATTGTACCCCTTGTCGTCAGTGCTTCGCAGCTGTATGAGCGCAACCTTCATGCTCTGTCCTCCTTGCTTTCGTTGAGACTATTTTATCGCAGCCGCGCCGCTCTTGCAACAGGATTTTAGACCCGCGCTTGACAAACTCGATATTCGAGCTTATACTTGAGACATAAACTCGAATATCGAGATTGAAGGTGATCAAGTGCCGCGCGGCAAATTCCAGACACTGACCGAGCAGATGTTCTATGTCCTGCTGAGCCTGAATAGCGAGCGCAGCGGCGTGGAGATACTCGAGGCCGTCTCGGACATGACGGCGGGGCGCGTGTCTGTCGGCTCCGGCACGCTGTACAACCTGCTGGAGCAGTTTGTGTACGCGGGGTTTATTTGCGAGACGCGCGTCGAGGGGCGGCGGCGCAGCTACGTGCTGACGGAGCTGGGCCGCGAGACGCTGAGAAACGAGTACGAGCGCATCAGTGCGCAGTGCTCAGACTACCGGAAAATATTTGGGGAGGCGAGCACATGAGAGACGTAAAGCGCCGCATGGAGAACTACTCCTTCTACGACCGGAGCGGCATCGCCGCCCACCTCGAGGCCATGGCCGCCAAGGGCTGGCAGCTCGAGCACATGACGAATTTGATTTGGACCTACCGCCGCTCCGCGCCGCAGAGGCTGCGCTACGCTGTCACGTATTACCCCGGCGGCTCGGCCTATGACCCGGAGCCGAACCCGGCCCTCGCCGAGTTCTACGAGCTCTGCGAGCACGAGGGCTGGGAGCGCATCGCGGGCTTCGCCGAGATGAACATCTTCGTGAATCGTCGCGAGAATCCGACCCCGCTGGAGACCGACCCGGCCGTGGAGCTGGGCGTGATCGAGCGCTCCGTGCGGCGCCGGCTGACGCGGCCGTACTGGATAATGCTTGTGGTCACGGCGCTGTTTGCGTTCTTGGGGCTGGGCAATCTGTTCGTCGACCCCGTGTACGCCCTCTCGGGGCTGTACAGCGTCCCGGCGGGGCTATGCTTAGCATTCTGCGCCGCAGCGCTCGCGGTTGAGCTCGTGGGCTACTACCGCTGGCGCTCCCGCGCACGCGAAGCCGCCGCGCACGGCGAGAGCGTTGAGACCAAGAGCCCGTGCCGCGCGGCGCAAGCCCTGCTGGTCTGCATACTGGTGTCGCTCGCGTTCGCGGCGCTGTGGATATTCATCGCGGGGGACAACTACGCGCGCTTCATCTGTGTGCTTGTGCTGGTCGTGAATGCGGTTGCCTTTACACTGATGCAGACCTCTGTGGACAGGCTCAAAAAGCACGGTTCGTCAAAAGGACGCACATTTGTCGTGTCCTTTGCGCTTGTTCTAGTCGTTTCGGTCGTTTTGTATATGGGGGCAGGGCGGTTTGCCTTTGGTTTGGCCCGGGAGGGCGACAACGAGAATTATGTAAACCATTCGCTCTCGCTCTCGGACCTGGGCGGCGCGGATTTGTCCGGCTATGTCAGGGCACCGCTGGACAGGGAATCCGTGATATTGGCGCAGAGCTCGGTGGACGAGAGCATGCACTACGAGGCGCTGGGCGAGGACATAGGCGACCTCGAATATACAACGACCTTTGTAAAGCTCCCCGCCCTGTACGGCTTCTGTGAACGCTCCCTGTCGCGCGGCGGCGAGAGCGTCGACCCTGCGCCCTGGGGCGCGCTGCGGGCGTACAGCATGGGCGGCGACGCCTACACGCTGTGCTACGACGGCAGGATAGTGGAGATCAGCCTTCCCTTCACGCCGACTGACGAGCAGATGGCGATCGTTGACGAAAAGCTGGGCGCGTGAGACGCCGAAAAGCCCCCGGCGGGACGACCCGCCGGGGGCTTGCTGCTCACAGCTTCATTGTCATTTCGATCTCCATGACGTTTTCGCGCCACGTGTTGTTCGGCTTTGCCGAGGCCGTCTCGAAGCCCGCGCGGCGATAGAGCCTGAGGGCGTCGAGCAGGTCGTCCGTGGTGTCTAGATACGCGCTTTCGTAACCGCGCTCGCGGGCGAAGTCCAGCGCGCTCTGCAGCAGGCGGCGCCCGAGACCCATTCCGCGGTACTCAGGCTCGAGCAGAAACCAGCGCAGCTGCGCCCGCTCCCCGCGCCCCTTGACGCCTATGCAGCCGATCGTGCGTCCGGCGTGCTCCGCGCACCAGAGCCGGTCACGCTCCGGGTCATAATCGCGCAGGAACTCAAAGAACGACTGCGCCACATAGCCCTCGAAGGCGACGCCATAGCCGTACTCCTCGCTGTAGATGCGCCCGTGCATGGCGGTTATATAGCCCGCGTCGCCCGGGCGAAGCTCCGTCCGCAGACGTATGTCCCCGGGCTTGAGCGCCTTGCCGCGCGTGAGCACGGTCTCGATGGACGTCATGCTGCGGATAAGCTCCCGGCGTCTGGTCTCGGATACGTCGGAGATCAGCTCGGCTATCTGCGCGTCGGAGCGGCGGTTCAGCTCCGCCAGCGCGCGCTCGCCGTCTGGCGAAAGCCTCAGGCTGCTCGCGCGAGCGTCAGCTGTCGAGCGCTCGCGTATCAGCAGGGAGGCGGCCTCGAGGCGCTTTAGGATACGGCTGAGATACCCGGCGTCCATGCTCAGCGAGGCGGACAAGGCCGCGGCGGTGCAGGGCTGAGCCAGCGCCGTCTCGTGCAGCACCCTCGCCTCGGCGAGCGAATAGCCGCTTTCAAGTATGTGCTGATCCAGCAGGCCGAGCACGTTGGTGTAGTAGCGGTTAAAAGCGCGTATCGTCTCTATCTGCCGTGTGTTTTCGTCCGTCACGATATCGCCTCCTGTGCTGTTGTGAGCACAGTATAGCACGATTGGTTGACTGCGTCAAGCATTATGCTTGACTACGTCAACTATTTTCCCGGCTCTTGCTGTCCAGCCAGGCGCAGGCGGCCACGGCGGCGCTGGCTCCGTCCCCGGCGGCGGTTATGAGCTGCTTGACGCCCTTGACGCGGCAGTCGCCCGCGACGAACACGCCGGGAGTGCCGGTCGTGCAGTCCTCGCCGGCGGTGAACCAACCGGCCGCGTCGGTCTCGGCGAGACCCCTGAAAGCCTCGTTGTCGCTCTCGTGGCCGATGGCGACGAACAGTCCGGAGACGGTGAGCACGGTCATCTCGCCGCTTTCCACGTTCTCGACCTCGACGCCGCTCAGGTCACCATCGCCGAGCAGGGCGGTCACGCGCGAGCTCATGACGAGGTGCACGTTCTCCCTGCTCTTGAGCGCGGCTACGTTGGCGGCCTCGGCGCGGAAGCCGTCGCGGCGATGTATTATGTAAACTTCGGAGCAGGTGTTGGACAGCAGCAGCGCGTCCCTGACGGCGGTGTCGCCGCCGCCGACCACGGCCACGGGATGGCCGGGGTAAAAGGCTCCGTCGCAGACGGCGCAGTAGCACACGCCGCTGCCCGCGAACTCGTCCTCGCGCTCCACGCCGAGGCGGCGGTGGCGCGCGCCTGTGGCCAGGATGACCGCGCCCGCGCCGTACTCGCCGTCCTCGGTCCTGACGGTGAAGCTGCCGTCTCCGTTCGGCTCCACGGCCGTGACCTCGGCCAGGTCGACTTCGACGCCCAGGTCGAGCGCGTGGCTGAGCATCTTGTCGCTCAGCTCGGCGCCGGAGACGGAGGGGATGCCCGGGAAATTGTCCACCCTCGGGGACTGCGCGATCTGTCCGCCGAAGCCGTTCTTCTCGAGTATCAGCACGCTGCGCTCGGCACGGCGGGCGTAGATAGCGGCGGTAAGGCCGGCGGGACCTCCGCCGACGATGATGATGTCGTAGTTCGTCATATTGCTTGCTCCTATCCTTGCTATTTTGGTATTGCCTACAAATATATTTCCCACAGCCTCCATTGCCGGGACGAATATTGACAGCGTTTTTCGGCCATGTTATTCTCTTTTAAGATGGAATTTAAATCGCAAAACAGGAAGGTGAAATCACCGTGAAAGCCGCGGTAAAGTCCAAATCTGTCGCGCTGACCGCCGCCGTGTTGCTGCTTGTACTTGCAGTTGTCGTCGTGTTCGCCCTGCTCGGGCAGCAGTTCAGCGGAGGGCCGGGCTTCTTCGCGCAGAATGAAGCTTATATCGCCGCCGAAACCGGAACTGAAATCAGCGTTTCTCTGACCTACTTCGGTAATGACTACCCGACATCCGAGCAGCTTATTGGCTGCACCATTCCGGGGGCGGAAGATATCGTCGAAGTTTCCGGAATTGACATCTACGAGATTGATTCAGGGTCAACAAAAGCCTCCTGTTCGGCCGACATATCGCTTTCATTCACAGGCAGCGGCGAATGCGATGTTCAATACCTTGTGTTTGAATATCCGGACGCATCCCAGACGTACAGGATTGGAGACTGGCACTTCGACGTATATGAGCCCGGACAGACCATAGCGCTGGACAGCTACAGCACTATGTACGCCAATGAACTTGACGATGCATTTCCCTACAGATATTTCTTTGAGGAAAGCTTGAATACAGACGATAACGTTTACATTGAGTACGACAACGAGGCCGGACGTGTTCAGCTGACTCCTGAAGGTCAGGAGCTCTCCGGCAAAATACAGCTTCAGGAAAGCGAGTATCCGCTCAGGATTATACGTCCCCGCATAGTCGTAGAGCGCGATGGTCATGAACTGACGGCATACACATTCGGAGTTTTCCAGTGCGGCTATCTGAACTTTGATGAAGATGACTATGAAGCATCCCGCAATCTGAGCCGCAGTTGAGAGAGGCAGCC
>ULSZ01030765.1_pt1 | contig 10271 bp, 8 predicted proteins | sample 1957151 | NCBI WGS metagenome assembly ULSZ01 (sample SAMEA4835721, study PRJEB28245) | human gut metagenome | biome: gut microbiome; material: fecal sample | place: Denmark | collected 2008
GAGCCGGTGTCCATCAGCTTCATGCACGGTTGGGGCGGAAGCGGGGCCGACCATGTCGGTATGCGCGAGCTGTTTGCCGCGTTCGAGGCAGAAAACCCGGACATTCACATTGTCTATGATACCTCGCCGGATCTTGGGATCGTCATGGAAAAGGCGGCAGACCTGCTCGCGGTCGACAAAGCGCCGAGCATCATCAGCACCAACGGCAACGTACAGTATGTTTCAAATGCCAAAAAGAAAGGCGTGGCGCTGGATCTGACGCCATATTTGAAGGAAGACGCGACGTTTGCCTCGGATGTCAGTCCACAGATCCTGCAGGCGCTGCAGGAGCCGGACGGCGCGGTCTATACGCTCCCGGATGCGGTAGAATACATTGGCTACTGGTATAATGCGTCGCTGTTCCGGCAGGCGGGAATTACCGACACCGGAACGCCGGAAGGAACAGTCGTGCCACCGAGAACGTGGGAGGAATTCTGGGCTGCGTGTGACGCACTGGCGCAGATCGCGCCGCAGACCGGCGCTGTTCCGCTGCAGATGCAGGTCAGCCAGATGGGCTTCTTTTTAGGCGCGAGACTGGCTGGCGCGTCAGAGCAGGCGCTTGCCTTTATGCAGAAGGAAGCGTCTGTATGCCGCCGGGAGGACGCAGAGCTTGCGGTATCGGAGCTCCTGCGCGCGCTGTCCTATGACACGCAGCGCGGAAGCACACCGGATATCCGGCAGAATTTCTTTGACGGCAAAAGCGCAATCTGTATTGACGGCGTGTGGGCCAACACAGAGTTTGACCAGACGACGACAAAGCAGGAGATCCGCTATGCCGCGTTTCCCGGCCCCTCCGGCGAAATGACCGCGTATGCCAATCCCGCAACCGGCTATGTCATCAGCAGCGACGGCTCCGCAAGGCAGATCGACGCCTGCGTGCGGTTCCTGAAATATATGCTCAGCGAGAAGGTGCAGGAGCAGATCGTCACCAAAACACATCAGGCGCCGAGCAATCCCAAGATCTCCGATGCGTGGATCCACGAGCAGGTGCCGGTTCTGGCCGACGCCGTGCAGGTCTGCAAGCAGGCGGATCGGCAGATCCTGACGCTTTATTCCGTCCTTCCCGCCAAATCAAGCGCCCAGTTGGACCAGCTGCTGGAGGAGCTGCTGCGGGGAAAGGATGTGCAGCGGTCTATTGTTTCCATCATAACAGATTTGCAGCAATAGAGCGGAAACAGGTAAAAATAACGCAAACATATTAAAATATTACATCAAAAGAAGCGCACTGCGCCTCTGAATTGTTGAAATTACACAATCCAGAGGCGCTTTCTTTTTCACAGGAGATCAAAAAAACGCAACGATCAGGCAAAATGCTTTATGGTGTTTTTTTCACCGTCCGGATAGACTGAATATATCGATTCAGCCTGCAAAAGCCATGGCTGACAAATTTAAAACTAAATGGAGGGTACTATGAAAAAGATTCTTGCACTTCTTCTGGCATCGCTTTTGCTCATCGGCCTGTTTGCCGGATGTGCCAAGCAGGAGACTGCGCCTGTCCAGCAGGAGCAGACCACGACAACCGAACCGGCCCCGGCAGAGCAGCCTGCCGAGCAGCCTTCGGAGCAGCCGGAGAACACCGAGCTCCCCACGATCACCTTTGTCCACGGTTATTACCATGATGAGTCCGAATGGGCGGCAGCTGCGCAGATGCGTCAGATCTATCAGGATTTCGCTGATCTGCACAAGGACGAATTCAACTTCGTCGCCGTCGCCGACGAGTCTGGCGCGGAGGGCATCTACAACACAGCGCTCAACGACATCAGCGGCGGCAAGTTCTATGACATCGCCGACTTTGGCGGCTGGAACATCGTTCCCGTCGCAAGCGCGGCCGGTCTTATCCTTGACCTGAAGCCGTATCTGGATGAGGATGCAGGCTTCAAGGCAGGCGCAGGCGTCTGCTACGATCAGAACCTGACTGCGGATGGAAAGATCTACTCTGTTCGTGAGCAGATCGAGGCTGTTGGCTTCTGGTACAACGAAGCGCTGTTCGCGCAGGCTGGCGCGAAGGTCCCCGCCGACTGGAGCACATGGGCGGACTTTGAGGAAGCAGTCGACAAGCTTGTTGACGCAGGTATTACCCCGTTCGGCCTGAACGCAGGCTGGCCCACCAACATTCTGACGGCTGGCCGTTTCCAGGCGGACGAAGCGACCCGCGCATTCTATGCACAGGGCGCAGAGGTCGCATCGTTTGACGATCCCGCGTTCCGTGAGGTCATGACGTTCATGCAGGAGAAGGTCCTGCAGAAGATCGACTCCGCGAACTTTGGCCCCGGCGGTGACGACGACGAGCAGTACCGCAATGACTTCTTTGACGGCAAGACCGCTATGCTCTTCAACGGTGTCTGGGATGCCGGCGGAAGCGTAGACTGTGCGGCGGGCGCGGAGAACATCAAGCCTGCCAACTTCCCGACGAACGAATCCGGCAAGCGCGCTTCCCTGATGTCCGGCGGCACGGGCTTTGTGGTATCGAACAGCCTGACCGACGCACAGACCGCAGCCTGCATCGAGTTCATCAAGTATATGACGAGCGAAGAGATCGCCAACAAGATCATCGCGTTCGGCATCGGCATGGCCCCGAATACCAACGTGGATTATACCACGCTGATGGACAGCGTTGACGCACCCGAGGCGAAGCTTCTGGTTTCCGCCTGCCAGCTCTGCATGGCGGCAGACTATCAGGCGCTCGGACTTGGCAATGAGTTCGGTGACTTTGAGGGCGAGATCCAGTCCAAATACGCCGGCTTGAAGGACGGCAGCAAGACGGTTGACGATGTCGTCAAGGATCTTGATGCTGTGATTGCGGCAAACTGATCACGATCCATGGTGACGAAGGGGGCGTAAAGCCCCCTTTGCTATACCGCAAAGAAAGGATGACACATTATGAAGGCTGGAACAGCAGAGAAAACGGCTGCTCGTGCAATGGGAAAATATCGGAAACGAGGGTTTATTCTGGCCTTCCTTACCCCTTGTACGATCCTGTTTCTGATCGTCTACGCATATCCGCTGATCACGATTTTTCTGACCTCGTTCTGCAAATGGAACTATGAGAATTTCACCGCGCCGGAGTTTTTGGGATGGTCAAACCTGTTTGATAATTATATCAAGCTGTTCCGCTACGACGCAAACTTCAAAATGGCGCTGGTCAACTCGCTCAAGTGGGTCGCGCTGACGCTGCTGATCCAGGTGCCGTTTACCATTCTGGTCGCGCTGACCCTGTCGAAAAAAATGCGCGGCTGGAAATTCACCCGCAATATGTTCCTGATCCCTAACATCATCTCGACCGCAGCGATCGGTCTGATCTTTCTGAACCTGTACAGTCCGGCGCGCGGCATCGTCACAGAGCTGTGCAATCTGATCTGGCCCGGGTCGGATGTGAGCGTTCTGTCTAACTCCAAATATGCGTTCTGGGGCGTTACCTTTACCTTTATCCTGTTTGGCGGCTCCAACTGCCTGCTGCTTTTGACACAGATTTTTTCCATTGATCCTGCTGTTTATGAAGCGGCCCGCATCGCAGGCGCGTCCGACCGGCAGATCGACTGGTATATCACGCTTCCGCTGCTGCGGCCGATGATCGGGACGATCTCCGTCATGGCGGCGAATTACGGCCTGCTCCTTTACAATGAAATTGCGCTCATCACATCTGGCGGCCCGGATAACGCCACGTATTCGCTGAGCTACTATATCTACAAAACCTCGCTTGGAAGCACGAAGCTGAACTTTGCACGCGGAAACACCGCAGGCGTGATCCAGTTCCTTCTCGGGATCGTGCTCGTCTGCCTGATCAACCGTGCATTCCGCTCGGATACATCGGACTAGGGGGTATCAAACAATGAAACAAAGCAACGGTTCCTCAATTCCTGTAAAAGTGCTTCGGTATCTGCTGATGGCGTTCGTGCTGGTCATTTCCCTGTATCCGATCCTGTGGGTACTTCTCAACTCCTTCAAGCAGACGCCAGGCGGTCTGGGTCTTCCAGAAAAATGGGTGTTTGACGGATACATCACCATCTTTACAAGGCTCAATATCGGTCAGTATTTTCTCAACAGCCTTATCGTGACCGTCATATCGACCGTGATCAGCGTCTTTGCCGTCTCTCTTGCGGCGTATGTGTCTGCACGGATCTCCTTTAAGGGGAAAAGTCTTGTGACGCTGATGTTCGCATCAACGCTGTTCATCCCGTCAATTTCCATCAGCTTCCCGATCTACCGGCTGCTCTCCGACCTCGGACTCAAGGATACGCTGACCGGTGTGATCTTTGTCTACGCCAGTCTCGGCATCGCGGTCACGTTTTTCATCCTCCGCAGCTACTTTCTCTCCATTCCAAAGGAAATGGAGGAGGCAGCCATGATGGACGGCTGCGGCTATATCAGCACCTATTTCAGGATCATTGTGCCGATCGCGAAGCCGGGCCTTGCCACAGCCGCGATCATGGCGTTTTTGAATAACTGGAATGAGTATTATTTTGCATCCATCCTGCTCAAATCCAAGGAGCACATGACGCTTCCCGCGCTGCTCGGTCAGTTTACGACGGCGTATTCCAAGAATCTGAACGGAATGTTTTCGGCGATCATCCTGATCGTTCTGCCCACCATCATCATCTTCTGCCTGCTGTCTGAAACGTTTGTCAAGTCGCTGACGGCAGGCGCCGTGAAAGGATAACCTATGACAGAAAGAGAAACACGGACACAGTGGTTCACCGAAGCGCGTTTCGGTATGTTCATTCATTGGGGCCTTTACGCGATCCCCGGGCGCGGCGAATGGTACATGAGCGAGGCAAAGATCCCCGCAGAGCAATATGAGCAGTATATGCAGGAGTTCACCGCGAAGGCTTATGATCCCCGCGACTGGGCTCGGCGCGCGAAGCGGGCGGGCATGCAGTATGTTGTGCTGACCGCCAAGCACCATGACGGTTTCTGCCTGTTTGATTCCAAGCTGACGGATTATAAGAGTACAAATGCCCCCTGCGGGCGCGATCTTGTGCGGGAATTCGTGGACGCAGTGCGAGCCGAAGGGCTGCGCGTGGGTCTGTACTACTCCCTGATCGACTGGCATCACCCGGATTTCCCAAAATACAACGACTGCAATCATCCCATGCGCGGCGATCCCGCCTATCAAGATGAGAAGATCGACTTTGACCGCTACCTTGCCTATATGCACGGACAGATCGAGGAGCTGGTCACGAATTACGGCAGGATCGACATTCTCTGGTTCGATTATGCCTATGACGAGCTGCGCGGCGAGGCGTGGAAGGCAACAGAGCTGATCCGGATGGTGCGCCGCCATCAGCCGGACGTTATCATCGATAATCGTCTGGAGACCAGCGGCGAGGGCTTCGGCAGTCTTGTCACGGAGCAGCCTGCGTATTTCAGCGGCGACTTTGTCAGCCCCGAACAGATCCTTCCGCCGGAGGGCATCCGCAATGTGCGCGGCGAGCGCGTACCGTGGGAGCTGTGTACGACGATGAACAACAACTGGGGCTACAACCCCTATGATACAGACTACAAGCCTGCGTCCATGCTGATCCGCAAGCTGGTCGAATGCGTCAGCAAGGGCGGCAACATGATCCTGAATGTTGGTCCGGATGCGAACGGCCGGTTCAATGCTGAAAGCTGCCGCTTGCTGGACGAGATCGGCGCGTGGATGTCGGTCAACAGCGAGAGCATCTATGGCTGCGGCAGCGCCGATGTGCCGAAACCGGACTGGGGCTGGTACACGAAAAAATCAGGGCGCATCTACGCGCATATCCTGGAAAATCCAATCGGCCCGCTGGCGCTGACAGGACTTGACGCAAAGCGCGTCGGCGTGGTGCGTCGGCTGGCGGACGGCAGCGAGGTGCTGCGCGGCGAAAGCTGGATCACGAATGCCTATGAAAATCTCGCGTTTGTGACCCTCGGTACGATCCCGCATTTTACCTATCTGCTGCCGGACACGACCGATACCGTGCTTGCAATCGAATACAAGGAGGATCCGCAATGAAACCCATAACCGCGATCATTCTGGGCGCCGGTCAGCGCGGCGCGAATGTCTACGGCGGCTACGCGCTGAATTTCCCGAATGAATTGAAAATCGTCGGCGTGGCAGAGCCGCGGGAGGATCGGCGTGCAGCGTTTGCGAAAGCGCATCACATCGCAGCCGACAAATGCTTTGCAAGCTGGGAAGCTGCGCTGGCACAAGATCAGTTTGCCGACTGCGTCTTTGTCTGCACGCAGGATCGGATGCACTTTGCACCGGTCACACAGGCATTGGAAAAGGGCTACGATGTGCTCTGCGAAAAGCCGATGAGCTATGACCGCGCGGAGCTGATCGCAATGGGCGAAAAAGCCCGGCAGACCGGGCACGTGCTTTCCATCTGCCATGTGCTGCGCTATTCTCCGTTCTTTGTGAAGCTCAAGGAGCTGATCGACAGCGGCACGATCGGGCAGCTTGTCTCGATTCAGCATATTGAGAGCGTCGGCTACTGGCATATGGCGCACAGCTTTGTGCGCGGAAACTGGAGTCGCAGCGAGGATAGCTGCCCAATGATCCTGGCAAAATGCTGCCACGATACGGACATTCTGACATGGCTGGTCGGAAGCCCGTGCAGGGAAGTCAGCAGCTTCGGCTCGCTTGCGCACTTTAATTCCGCGCACAAGCCGGACGGCGCACCGCAATACTGTCTGGATGGCTGTATGCACAGGGACACCTGTCCCTATTACGCGCCGCGTTTCTATCTGGAGCATCCGAAAGCCATTTCCGATGGATTTGTTTCCGTAGTGAGTCTCGATCCTTCCCATGAAGCGGTTTTGCATGCGCTGCAGCGCGGCCCGTATGGCCGGTGCGTCTATCAGTGTGATAACGATGTTGTGGACAATCAGGTCGTGAACCTGCTCTATGAGAACGGCGTCAGCGTCAGCATGACGATGTGCGCCTTTACAGAGCATTGCGAGCGGATCATCAATGTGATGGGCAGCCGCGGACAAATTCGTGGGAATATGGAATCGTCCACGCTGGAAATCAGTGATTTTGCGACCGGAAACCATACAACGCTGCATGTCCACACGCCATCCGGCGGACACAGTGGCAGCGACGCGGCCATGATGCGCGAATTTTTGCAGACGCTGCGTTCCGGACGCGGCAGCAAAACAAGCGCGGATGCGTCCGTAGAAAGCCACCTGATCGCGCTGGCAGCGGAAGAAAGCCGTCTGCAAAACGGGACAGCGATCCATATGAAGGAATGGAGGACAACGGTATGAGTATTTTGAAAAACGCGCCGCAGCCGGAATTGATTCCGACCTATGATGGGTCAAACCAGTCGACGCATCCGTCCGTACTGCAGTTTGACACGCCGTGGAACGGCTATCGGTTCTGGATGGCAATGACCCCGTATCCGTTTAACTATGACGGGTTGGAGGATCCCTCTGTTCTGGCCTCCAATGACACAAAAACATGGGTCGTTCCGGACGGCCTGACCAATCCGCTGACACCCGCGCCGAAGCCCGGCCATAACTGCGACGTGGAGCTTGTTTACAACAGGGACTGCAACGAGCTGTGGCTTTATTATGTGGAGGCGGACGATATTGTGCAGTCCTGGGTCAAGCTGATGCGCTCAAAGGACGGTGTACACTGGACAAAGCCCGAGATCGTGCTGCATGATCCTGTGCAGAAATACAGCATTCTGTCGCCCTGCGTGCAAAGAATGCAGGATGGAACGTGGCGGATGTGGTACGTCGATACTGGAAATACAGGGTATCAGAATCAAAGCAACAAGGTTCGCACCCGCACATCGGAAGATGGCCTTCACTGGAGCGCAGAGGAAACCTGTGAAGACCTGTCGCAGCCCGGCTACCAGATCTGGCATCTGACCGTCTGGCACGACCCCGAAACCGACGCGCTGCACGCGATCTATCCTGCGTACCCGAACGGCACAAACTGCGACTACTGCAAGCTGTTTTATGCAGTCAAGCAGGCGGGTCAGCCATGGAAAACGTTCCAAAAGCCTCTGATGGAGCAGGGCAAGGACGGCAGCTGGGATGATTTCTGCCTGTACCGCACGGCATTTCTTCTGGATCACAAAGCCGACCTGCTGCGCGTCTGGTACGGCGGAAAGAAAAAATCCGATGCGTCGTGGGGAATCGGTTACACAGAGGGCCGGTACAGTCAAATTTGCGCTGCGTTGGAGTGATAAAGTCAAACACACACGCGCCGGATTACAAAATCCGGCGCGTACATTTTGTAAAGAGAGGTCAGCATGAGAAAAATAACGCTAGTCATCATGGCTGCCGGAATGGGCAGCCGCTTCGGGGGGCTCAAACAGATCGAGCCGGTCGACGCAGAGGGACATATCATCATTGATTTTTCGCTGTATGACGCATGGCGCGCGGGCTTCCGCGACGTGGTGTTCATCATCAAGCGCGAGATGGAAGCAGAGTTCCGCGAATGCATCGGCGACCGCATGGAGCAGTATTTCCATGTGTCCTACGTCTATCAGGATCTTGACCGCCTGCCGGAGGGCATAGAGGCTCCGGAGGGACGCACAAAGCCGTGGGGCACCGGCCATGCGCTGGCCTGCTGCAAGGGCGTGGTAAACGGCCCGTTTGCCGTCATCAACGCGGATGATTTCTATGGCCGCACGGCGTTCTCGGAAATCTATGATTTCCTTGCGGCACAGACCGACGAACACAAATACGCGATGGTCGGCTATCGCCTGAAAAATACGGTGACGGAGTTCGGCTGCGTGGCACGCGGCGTCTGCGAGATCGAAGACGGGATGCTGACCGGTGTGACGGAACGCACGAAGATCTTCAAAAAGGGCGCGGACGCCGAATATACCGAGGACGGCGAGCATTTCTTCCCGCTGGCGGGCGACACCATCGTGTCGATGAATCTCTGGGGCTTCTCGGCACGTGTGTTGGATGAACTCTGGGCGCGCATGGGCGCGTTCCTGACAGAAGCAATGAAGACAAATCCGCTCAAGTGTGAATACTTCCTGCCGTTTGTGGTAAATGAGCAGCTTGCAGACAAGTCCGCAAGCGTGCAGGTGCTGCCGTGCGAGGAAACGTGGTACGGCGTGACCTACCGCGAGGATCTGGCGTCTGTCAAGGAAGCTGTGACCAGGATGAAGGTGGAGGGCATTTATACGGAGGAGCTTTGGAAATGAACGAAAACCTGTTTGAAGTACTGCGCGCCTTCCGGCTGGACGCGAAGCCTGTTTCCTGTGAGCCGTATGGCTGCGGGCACATCAATGTGACCTATCTTGCCGTGACGGAAAGCGGCCGGCGCTATATCCTGCAAAAAATCAACAGCAACACGTTCCGCGACGTGGCAGGGCTGATGGAAAATATCACTGCCGTCACGGAGTTCCTGCGGACAGAAACAGACGACCCGCGCGGCGTTCTGACGCTTGTAAAAACGCATGACGGCGCAAGCTATCTGCATGCGCAGGATGCCTATTGGCGCGTGTATGACTTTGTGGAAGATTCGATTTGCCTCCAGCTTCCCGAGACGGACGAGGACTTTTATCAGAGCGCCGTGGGCTTCGGCACATTCCAGCAGCTTCTGACGGATTTCCCGGCGGCGAAGCTGCACGAGACCATCCCGAATTTCCACAATACACCGGACCGTTACCGCGCGCTTCTGGAGACATTGGAGCGCGACTCCATGCACCGGGCAGCGCAGGTTCAGCCTGAAATTGAATTTGCGCTGGCCCGGCAGGCAGAGATGGCAACTATTCAGAATGCGCTGACTGCCGGCGAACTGCCGCTGCGCGTGACACACAATGACACCAAGCTCAATAACGTCCTGCTGGACGCAAAAACACGCAAAGCGCTTTGTGTGATCGATCTGGATACGGTCATGCCCGGCTCGAGTCTTTATGACTTCGGCGATTCCATCCGCTTTGGCGCGGCAACTGCCGCAGAGGATGAAAAAGACCTCTCCAAAATGGAGATGAGTCTCGACCGCTTCCGCGTCTTTACGCGCGGCTATGTCCGCGCCTGCCCCGGCCTGACGGCAAAGGAGCTGGAGCTGCTGCCGATGGGCGCAAAGAACATGACGATGGAGTGCGGCGTCCGCTTCCTGACGGATTATCTGGACGGCGATCATTATTTCGCCGTCCACCGCGACGGGCAGAACCTCGACCGCGCCCGCACCCAGTTCAAGCTCGTGGCGGACATGGAGAAAAAATGGGACAAAATGCGGAGAATCGTGGAGGAGGAAGCAAAATGAATGTTCTTGTGACCGGCGGCGCGGGCTACAT
>ULSZ01017427.1_pt1 | contig 10257 bp, 10 predicted proteins | sample 1957151 | NCBI WGS metagenome assembly ULSZ01 (sample SAMEA4835721, study PRJEB28245) | human gut metagenome | biome: gut microbiome; material: fecal sample | place: Denmark | collected 2008
TCCAGTGCAAGATTCAAATCCTGAGCCAGTTTTTCGTAGAAATCACTCAGGAATTCATCATCGGAACGACAGCCGAGATACCATGCGGTTCCCTTTCCAAGCTTGTTTTCGGTTACGGCAGGAGTTCCTTTATAGAAGAAATCTCCGTAAGTTCCGATCGTCTTGGCCGTTTCAGGTTCGATCAGGTCGCAGTAGTCGCAAACGTCATAAGTTTTGCCGAAGATTTCAAGCTTGTTCTTTTGTTCAGGGTACAGCGTGTCCGTTTCGGTCACTTCAAGTCCGTAGGTTTTGAGCCAAGCATCCATTCCCGGTCCAAGATATGTCAGAAAGTTTTCGTCGACGATGCCGTTGACGTAGGTTCCGACGAGCGTGCCGCCTGCTTTGACGAATTCCTGGAGCTTTGCGGCAAATTCTGTCGTCATCATGAAGTGCATCGGGTCGATAACGAGTTCGTATCGGCTCAAATCGGCTTCAACGGAAACGATGTCGACAGGGATGTCCCTGTCCCAAAATGCTTTGTAGTGTCTTTGGATCGTTTCCCAATATTTTTTGCTTTGATTCGAGTAGGCGCGCGCATCATCCAAGGCCCACATGTTGTCGTAGTCGAAGACGATTGCGACTTTTGCGTCCAAGCGCTTTGAATCTTTGGCTTCGGCTAACGAATCAAGCGCTTCGCCGACCTGCTTGACGTCTTTGAAGACGCGGGTCTTGTTGCTCAGCTTGTTCGTGATGACTGCTCCGTGGAACATTTCGGATGCGCCGCGCGACTGATGCAGCTGGAAGTACATGACGGAATCAGCGCCGTGAGCAATTTCCTGAAGACTGCCCATCTGGTGCATCCCTGGCAGCTTGGCGCGATTGACCGGGTGCCAATTGACCTGAGAAGGCGTATTTTCCATGATCAGGTAGTTTTGATGCTTCAAACCATGCATGACGTCGTTCATCAAAGCAGTTTTCGCAGCAAGCTTTTCTGTTGTTTCGTAGCCGTTTGCCCAGTTCGGATACGAATCCCAGCTGACGATGTCAACGTGTTTGGCAAATTTTTGATAGTCAAGGTCATAAAAAACGTGCGAATCAGGCGGATTTCCGCCCATGAAGTTCGTCGTGACGGGGATGTTCGGCGTCAATTCGCGCAATGGGGCGATTTCATTTTCGAAAAAGTCGATCGTTCGATCCGTGACGAAACGGTGCCAGTCAAGGTTCAACCCGAGCACGTTCGAATCACCGATTGATGACGGTGAGTGGATTTGGTCCCAGCTTGTGTAAAGGTGGCTCCAAAACTCGTTCCAATAGCAACGGTTCAGGTTGTCGAGCGTTTTGTACTTTTCCTTCATCCATTTCCTGAATGCCTGCTGGCAAAGCTCGCAGTGGCATTCGCCGCCGTATTCGTTTGAAATATGCCACAAAACGAGGCTTTCGCGCTTGCCGTAGCGTTCTGCGAGCTTGCGGTTGATTTCCTGAACTTTTTTTCTGTAAACGGGCGACGTGTAGCAATGATTGTGACGTTCGCCGAAAAGCTGACGTCTGCCCGTTTCGTCAACGCGCAGGACTTCGGGATATTTTTCAGCCATCCAGCGTGGTCGTGCCCCGCTCGGAGTTGACAGGATCACGTGACAGCCTTGTTTTTCCGCACGATCGAAGACGTCGTCAAGCCATGAAAAATCATATGTGCCTTCGCTTGGCTCGAGCTTGTCCCAAGCAAAGATTCCCACTGTCACCGAATTGATTTTGGCTTCCTTGAACATTTCGAAGTCTTTGGCGATGATTTCGGGATGATCCGTCCATTGATCGGGATTGTAGTCACCGCCGTGAATGAAGTTCCTAACGTTTAATCTGTCTGGCATATTTATTGATCTCCTTATCTGAAAAAATTGAAATCGATTACATTTATAGAATACCCTTTCATTTTCAGCTGGTAAACAAAACATTGGGCTAAATTAGTAAAAATTAATAAACAAAAACTGAATCCGTTTACTTTGTTTACTAAATAAAGTATAATTAAGCTGTGAAATTCAGAGGTCAAAAAAGAGGTGGATTTAATGGCGACAATCAGAGAAATTGCCAGGGAAGCAGGCTATTCGCCGGCAACGGTATCGCGAGTCTTGAACGGGGATCAGACTTTTTCCGTTTCAAAAAAGGCCAGAGAACAAATTTTAAAAGTTGCGCATGAATTAAATTATGATCACAGGCTGATCAAGGAACGAGGATATTCTGTCGCGGTGATTTTTGCGGTTACTCCTCAGGAAGAACTGCGAGACGTGTATTTCAGCGGATTGAGAAAGAGTCTGATAGAAAGTGCGGAAGAATCAAATATCGAACTGTCCTTTTGCAAGAATGCGGACGAAGTTGATGTTGAAAAAATTGACGGAATCATTGCGGTCGGACGTTTCCTTTCAGCAGAACTCGAAAAAATGAAACAACTGGGGATTCAGGTGCTGTTCGTCGATTCCAATCCCGATCCGCACGAATTCAATTCCGTTCAGCCAAACCTTCAGATGATGGTTGAAACCGCAATTGACTATTTCGTTCAGACTGGGTATCAGAAAATCGGCTTCATCGGGGGCAGATCCTGGGACAGCACGGAAGGTCGGAATGTTTTGCGTGACACGCGAACGCGCTGTTTTGAAAGTCGGGCGCGCGAACTTGGACTTTTCAATCTGGAGCATGTTTTTATCGGGGATAATTTTTCGGTCGACAGCGGCTATCAGGTCGGGCGTGAAATTGTCGAAAAATACAAAGACGATTTGCCGCAAGCGTTTTTGGTCGCGTCAGATCCGCTTGCCGTCGGTGTTTTGCAGGCATTCAACGAAAACAGGCTGACGGTTCCGGATGACGTTTCCATGATCAGCATCAACGACATCGATATTGCCAAGTACGTTTCGCCGCCGTTGACGACCTTTCGGATCGATACCGAAGAGCTTGGAAAGGTTGCAATTGAAACCCTGCGCAATCTGATCGTTTCGCCTAAGAAATCCAAGCGCATGATTCTGCTTGACGCTGATCTGGTATTCAGAAAGAGCTTTGTGATTTGACGATGAAGCAAATTAAAAAGAATCTGAGGAAAAGTCCGAACAAAGGCGGCTGGCTTTTTTGCCAAATGCAGTGCTGCGCAGCGTCTGCTCAATCAGCACGCTAAGATGGAATTACGGGCAAAACGTCGATTTTTGAAATCTGCGCGTAATCGTTCCAAGCTCTCATTCAACTTCACGGACACCTCCACAACATAAAAAAGCCCGGATGAAATTTGCAATTAATGCAAATTTCATCCGGGCTCTTAGTTTTAGGCGCAGTTTTTCAAATATCAAATTTTTGGTCATTTTCTCGGTTTTCCGACCGATTCTCGAAGATTCAGCCGACTATTGCAAGTGATGCGAATCGGCATTTTGCGCGTGCCGGTAATCTTGGTTCTGACGAGATCGATGATGATCTGGCCAATCTCATTGGCGTCAAGGTGCGTGCTTGAAAGCGCAGGCGTCATGAATCTGGCCATCTCGATGTCGTCGAAGCTGACGATCGAAATATCGTCCGGGATAGAAAGCCCCCTGGTTGCAAGCGCATTGTAGACGCCGATGGCCATCGGATCGCTGCCGGTAACAATGGCTGTGGGCCAGGAATCTTCAGGTTCCGACAGCATTCTTTCGGTCAGATCGATACCGGACTGAGTGCCCCAGGCATCCATGTAGACTTTAGCGTATTTTTCAAGATCATGCAGCTTCATCCAGCGGCGATAGGCATCGGCACGGACTTCATGTTCGCTCGTAATCCGCTGACCGTCAAGATCAACGTGGCTGGAAAAACCGCCGATGTAGGAAATCCTGCGGTGTCCGTAAGAATAAAGCGTGTCCAGGATTTCCTTGGTTCGATCGGCAAAGTCTGTCTGGATGCAGTCGAACCGTTCGTTTTTTCCGTAATAGTCGACCAGGATGATGTTTTTGTTGTAGTGGGCAACCTCATCCAGAAAATCATCGCTTACTTCTCCGAGAATTGCAATTGCGGCATAATCCCTCAGCGCCGTCCAGTCCTTTTTCTGATCGTGCATGTTGAAGACCGTATTTGCCCGCAGACGCCACTTGGCCGCTTCAAACATGATGCCCTGGATGATTTCCCAGTAGTACGGGTCCTTCTTCAGGTTCTAATCAGTGTGCCGCGTAATCAGGCCGAGCGTTGTCTTCTTGTCCGGGCCTTTGGGAGCACGGCTCTTGTTTCCTTTTGTATAATTCAGCTCGTTTGCGATTTCAAGCACTCTTTTGCGCGTATTTTCATTGATGCTGAAACTTTCATCGTTATTCAAAATCCGCGAAACGCTTGCCGGAGAAACGCCGGCCATTTTGGCAATATCACGAATGCTGGCCATTTGACTTGTTTCCGTCCGCAATCATTTTGACTGGCAGGATAAAACGCTGGAACAAACCGAGACACTCATGCATGATTTTCGGATACTCGTCTGGATCGATTTTTCGTCCCTGATATGTGAGAAAGTCGAATTTTTCGCCGCCTTTTTCAACGCTGTAGTATCCCGAATGAAGAAAATCGTTGCGTTGATAGAACTTCTGTCTCCTGATTCTCTGCTCGTTGTTTTCAGCCTGATCGTCGGGGCGTTCAGCACTGAGTCCGATGACAAGGTCAGCGTAGCGCTCGGTCAAAAGCCTGATCAGTTTGCTGCCGTATCCGTGCGAGCGTCTCGTATCATCGATGGCAAGGAAGAAGACGTACGCCAGGGAATCATTTTTCAGCGTATAAATGAAGCCGACCCACTCGTCGTCATCATATAAGCTGCAGAATTCGGCAATCCTGCGCTGCGTTTTTTTCTTCAAGAGCCAGAAAGGCAAGCGCTCGACAGCTGGAAAAGCCCTCAGGTACAATGCTTTGATTTTCTTCCAGTCTTTGGAATCTTTTTTTGTTTCAATCAGTTTTACTGTCATTTGTTTTCTCCTAAATTTACCTTAACCATATCAGAATTCCGTTTTTTTGTAAAATGCAGAGCCTGCTCAGTCAGTATGCCAAGACGTGATTACGGACAAAGTACCATTTTTGGCTGATCTGTCCGTAAGCAAAACGCATTTTACGGACAAACCGGCATTTTCAAGCGATTTGTCCGTAAATTTTTGGTCATTATACTGGGAATTTACGGACAAAAGCCGCTTTTCGGAGCATTTGTCCGTAAAACCGGGTCCGAAACGACTGAATTTTTACGGACAAACGGCCATTTTTGACCTCTTTGTCCGTAATCGCCGTTTTTCGAGCGAGCCAATTACGGACAAAGCCTTCGTTTTTGACGATTTGTCCGTAAACGGCAGTGATTTTGCCAAATGCAGAGCTTGCTAAATCAGCATTCCCAATCCGCGCGGACTGACAACTAACATCTTTTTGGCGCTTTGATACATGAAAATGAAAACAGACTTGTTTCCATCATGGAAGGCGATTGTCATGCATATAAAAAAACCAAATGATTGCAAATCATCCGGTTTTTCGAGTTGAGGCATGGTTTTTTTCTGACCTCTTCTTTGCTGCTTGTCAGCAAATATTCACGTCTGGTCGGTTTTTACCAAATATTAATGCGTTTTTCCGGTTCAAGCCACATGCCGTCCCCTTCATGAACGTCAAAGACATCATAGAAGTCTTGAAGATTCTTAGGCTGAACGTTTGCGCGCAAAACGTTCGGAGCATGCACGTCGATTGCAAGAAGCAATTTTTGGCGCTCAAGCGACGACTTCATGCACCAAATGCGAGCCCAGTTGAGGAAGAATCCTTTGATATCAGGCTTTTCTTCGCCCTTGGCTGCTTCGAGTGCACAGCTCAATCCGCCGGCATCAGCGATGTTTTCGGAAACGACGAGCTTGCCGTTGCATTTGCCTGCTTCAGTTTCCAGACCGTCAAATTCTTCGATCATTTCCTGTGCCAGGCCTTCAAAATGTTTCAGATCTTCATCTGTCCACCAGTTGGAGAGATTTCCGAATTCGTCAAATTGAGAACCGTTGTTGTCAAAGGCGTGCGAAATTTCATGTGCGATTACGGCACCGATGCCGCCGTAGTTTTCGCTTGCGGTCTGTTTCAGACTGTAGAACGGAGCCTGAAGGATGGCTGCAGGGAAGACGATGATGTTAAACGACGGATTATAGTATGCGTTTACTTGATGAGCTGGCATCTCCCAACGCGTCCGATCGACCGGCTTTCCGTAACGATCAAAGTTGTCCGCAATTTGAATGCGCCTGAATTCAATGGCATTGTCAAGCAGATTCTTTGTTTCGTCAACGAGATACTTTTCGTAGAGCGGATCAAGCTCATCCGGATAGCCGACGTTGATGCCGAGCGCATCGAGTTTGACCACGGCTTTTTTGGCTGTTTCCTTGCTGAGCCAGTCATTTGTTTCAAGACGTTTTTTATAAACGGCAACCATTTTTTCAACCATATGCTGAACGTCTGCTTTGGCATCAGGTCCGAAATATTTGTGCGCGTAGTAAAGACCGACGACTTGGTCATAGCGTGCCGTTGCAAGATGATATGCGGCTTTTTCAGGTTTCATTGCTTCCTTTGCACCGGAAAGCGCGCGTGAGAACGTGCCGCCGAGGACGCGAACGTCATCGCTCAGGAAACCTGTCGAATCCATCAGCGTATGTACGAAGATCCAGCTTCTCAATTGTTCAAACGTGTCGTCGTTGACGATCTTGTCTGCTGCTTCATAGAATTTTGGTTCTGTAACGACGATCTTGTCGGGCGTCGTCTTGACGATTTTCTTTGCGACGGCGCCAAAGTCGATTGTAGTCGAAAGATTGGAGAAGTCTTCAAACGAATACGGATTGTAAACTTTGACGTAATCGGCACGTTCTGTGCTGTCTTTTTGGAACGGTGCGATCAAGCGATCGTATTCGATGGCTTCGCTGATCGTCTTCTTGGCAAATTCAGCATCGTATCCGGCTTTTTCAAAAAGCTTTTCAAGCATGTCTGATAAGACCGAAAGCAAGGCTGCACCTTGTTCGTTTCCTTCTTCATAGTATGTCTTGTCCGGCAGAAACAATGGCGTCACGTCTGCGTACAAAGCATATTCCTGCGTATTCTTCATATCCGGGTCAACGAAGAAGCTGAACGGATTTGCCGCATCGATCAGCGCAAAATCGAGCCACTTGTCTTGCCAGTCATTTAAATCTTTGATTGCCAAAACAGCATCAAGGTATTTTTTAGCCGGTTCAAATCCTTTTGCATCGCGCGTTTCAAAGTCTGATGCCAGTTTGTAGTACTTGAGGAATTCTTTTAAATGCTTGTCATCGGGAACGTTTTTTCCTTCAAGCATTTCGCCCAAGTCATGCATCAAAGTTTTTTCAATGTTGAGATCCAGTTCGGAAAAGCCTCCAGCTGTCGGACGATCGGCTGGGATAACGGCTGTTTTCAGCCATTCGCCGTTGACGGCTTGATAGAGATCGTCTTTTAAGAGACTTTCGTTGACCTTGTTGTTTTCACCCATATAAGAAACCCCCTGGATAGATTTAATCAAATACAGTTTTAATTTAAGCACAATTTTGGTTTAAAGTACATGATTCTGCTTGCGATTTTGGCATCAGAATCGCTTAAAGAAGTTTCATCCGTGGATTTTCCCAAAGTTTAAAAATTAGTATGCGGGTGTTTTTGACCTATGGTATACTTACCTATAGATAGCTTGAATTAGCGCTATTTAATCATTACTTCATAATCAGGGGGATTCTAAATGAAATTTTCCGCACAAACTGCTGAGCAAGCGATCGAAAAAGGCTTGCAGGAACTTGGAAAGACTCGTGAAGAAGTCGAAATCGTCATTGTCAGCGAAGGCAAAAAAGGATTTTTAGGCATTTTTGGAGGAAAGCCGGCTGAGGTCGAAATTACGCCTAAGGAAACGGAACGTGTTGAAGAAAAAGCTGAGACCGTAGCTGAACCAGAGTCGTCCGATGAAAAAAAAGGGGCAGGATCGGAACAAGAAGTCGAACAGGCGTTGCGCGAGGTAGGCTCATATCTGGCTGAAGTTACGAAAGAAATGGGTGTTGAAACTAAAATCGAAGTTACGGTCGAGCACCGCGACGTTTTTTATAATTTCAGCACCGATCAGGAAGGACTTTTGATCGGCAAGCACGGCAAAACGCTGAATGCATTGCAATTATTGGCGCAAAACTATTTTGACAAGCTGAGTTTCAAGCGTTTGAACATTATTCTTGACGTGGCAGATTACCGTGAACGTCGGACTGAAACGTTGAAATATCTGGCCAAAAAGGTCGCTTATGATGCCATTTCGCAGCGACGACGCATGCAGCTTGATCCGATGCCGGCATACGAAAGAAAGGTCATTCATTCTGAGCTTGCTGACAATTCAAAGGTCAAAACCTATTCAAGGGGCGCGGAACCGAGACGATACGTGGTCATTGAGCCGGCAAGATCAAGAAGATAATCAAAATAAGGTTGATTTGGGGAAAAGAGGGGAAGATGCTAAAGCATAAGCCGTCACACTTGGAAGATGAGTTGTGTTTTGCAGTTTATTCGACGCAGAAGCTGTATAATCGTTTTTATTCAATCGTATTGAAAAGATACGGACTTACATACGTACAATATACGACGATGCTTGTTTTGTGGGAAGAGCGGCGTCCGATGATGGTCAAGGAGCTTGGTGAAAGGCTGAAGCTTGATTCCGGGACCTTGACTCCGCTGCTTAATCGTCTGGAAAAGCAAGGCTGGGTCGTTCGAAACAGAAATTTTGAAGACGGACGGTGCGTGATGGTCGAACTGACGCCAAAAGCGCTAAGTCTTGAACATGACGTCAAGCATCACATTCAGGATTGCGTTCTTCCGATTGAGATGACTGAAAGCGAGTATCGTGAATGCGTCAACGTTCTTTATGAAATTTCCGATAAGCTGGAATTCATCAATGGGCATCTTTTGGGAAAAGAAGAATAAAGAGGATGGGAAAAAGTCCCGTTTCTTACTTGAAATACCGAACGAAGGAGGTCGATTTTCGATTGAATTTGTCCGGTATTTTTTAAATGCAGTGCTGCTCAACTTATCTGGTCAAAATCTCATGCAAATTTACGGACAAAAGCTGCTTCTTGGATCGTTTGTCCGTAAATTTTTGACCATTATGATGAGGATTTACGGACAAAAGCCGCTTTCCGGAGCATTTGTCCGTAAAACCGGGTCCGAAACGTCTGAATTTTTACGGACAAACGGCCATTTTTGATCATTTTGTCCGTAATCGCCTTTTTTCGAGCAGGCCATTTACGGACAAATTTTCCATTTTCATCGATGTGTCCGTAAACGAAAGCGTTTTTGCCAAATGCAGAGTCCGCCAAATCAGCGCTCATAAGCTCTCAGTCAAATTTGCCGCCAACCTCTTTTGGGATATTTCCATCATGGAGGCGATTGTCATGCACACGCAAAAAAACCGGATCAGATTTGCAATTAATTGCAAGTCATCCGGTTTTTCAATTTGAGGCATGGTTTTTTCCAGGCCTCTTTTTATAGGGGATTGGTTATTAATCTTGCAAACCGAAAATTTCAATCCGACCGGACTTCAGCAACTTCTTAAGAGCAGCGTTGCCCGGAATCAAAAAACTGGTTTGCAAAAGATCGAGCCTCTTTTTAACGAGCAGGCAATCAGTTTCAAAATCCGGAAGAAACTCGATCTCGATAAGTTATATTCTGTTTTTAGGGTAGTCGCCTGCTCGAAACCGTCTGCTGAGTCCATAGACAGTTTAGCTCAAGGCGTTTTCGCCGCCTCGTATCGGGAACGTGACGCAAAACACCTTACGATGCATATTGTATATTTGAAATCTAAACAATCTCGTAAGCAAAGTTCAAAATTAAATTAAGATTCCAGATCTTCTGCAAAGTATTTTGAAAGAAAAGCATAAATTCCGTCTTCGTTGTTTGACTTCGTAACGACGTCCGCCTGTTCCAGGACGTATCTCGGACTGTTGGCCATTGCCACTCCATGTCCGCTTTCGATCAGCATCGGCAAATCGTTTTCGCCGTTGCCGAATGCGATCGTATTTTGCGGTTTGATGCCGTATTTTTGTGACACGTCCTTTAATGCGGCTGCTTTTGAGCGCCCCGAAGGAATCAGTTCGATGTTGTGTTCGCTTGATGATGAAAGGCAAAGAGAGGGCGCATCCTTTAAGAATTCTTTTGCGCCTGCCAGAACCGACAAGTCGTTCGCACACAAAATACCGTTCGTGATGAACGGATTCAGGCGATCCAGGTCAGCCTTCGATTTGATTTTTTTAAATTTCGTCTTGGATGCAA
>ULSZ01021307.1_pt1 | contig 10228 bp, 6 predicted proteins | sample 1957151 | NCBI WGS metagenome assembly ULSZ01 (sample SAMEA4835721, study PRJEB28245) | human gut metagenome | biome: gut microbiome; material: fecal sample | place: Denmark | collected 2008
ACCGAAGATGTTGGTAAGAAATTTAACTTTTTCGTCATCGTTTCTTTTGATTATATTTTACATTTCAGCCAATCGACGCGCCTTGCAATTCATGTGACTGATGGCTGGCTTGCAAATTGCCATGGCGCAGCCACTATACAAAAATAGCCTTCCGTCCAGCCAAGTGCAAGCCGATTAGCATGAATTAACGCCCCATTAACTATTTCTCCGTATCTATTTAACAAAATCAGAATCAGGCAAAAAGCCCTTGCTGCGCCCATCTTCTTCGCCCTTTCCCGCATTTCTGTCAATGAGAAGGCCGCTTCGTCCGTCTTCTGCGTGTTGTCATAATACGTGGCTTTGGATGGGTCTTAGTGGTAAACAAAGCCAACAAAGTGTTTTTTGTGATATCATGCAATTGAGGTCGTGATGGTTCTCCAAGCCTCCTTTTCATGACAAGCTATATTGCCGTTGTCTATCCTGTATTATTAAAATGGCATTTTATATTTTGCCACAAAAGTTTAAAATGCCATTTTAATAAGCGAGTAGTTTTCTTCATCTTGCTTTGTTGTTTTGTCGTCTGTGTTGGGCTCGTGGTGAAGCTTGGTACAGATGCTTGCAAAATTAAATATTTTTTTGGGGGAGAAAGGAGACGTTGACGAAAAGAGGCGAGATTTTAAGGACTTTTAGCCACCCGTATGGCAGCGGAACGGAATAAAATTCGTAATTTTGCAGCGTTTAATATATATAATGATGAAGCTGGATACATTGACCGCCATTTCTCCTATTGACGGACGCTACAGAGGCAAGACCGAGCCCCTGGCCGACTATTACTCAGAGTTTGCGCTGATACGTTATCGCGTCCGCGTGGAAATCGAATACTTTATCACGCTCGTGGAGCTCCCCCTGCCGCAGCTCAAGGGCTTCGACACGGCCCTCTTCGACCGTCTTCGCAGCGTCTACCGCGACTTCACGGAGGAGGATGCCGCCCGTGTGAAGGACATCGAGAAGGTGACCAACCATGACGTCAAGGCCGTGGAGTATTTCATCAAGGAGCAGTTTGACGCCATCGGCGGACTGGATGCCTACAAGGAGTTTATCCATTTCGGACTCACCTCGCAGGACATCAACAACACGAGCGTGCCCCTGTCCATCAAGGAGTCGCTCCTGGAGGTCTATTATCCCCAGGTCGAGGAGCTCATCGACCAGCTCCAGGCTTATGCCGAGGAGTGGAAGGACGTGCCGATGCTCGCCAAGACCCATGGCCAGCCCGCCTCGCCGACGCGCCTGGGCAAGGAAATCGAGGTCTATGTCTATCGCCTGCGCGAGCAGCTCGACGCCCTCAAGGCCTGCAAGTTCACGGCTAAGTTTGGTGGCGCCACGGGCAATTTCAATGCCCACCACGTCGCCTACCCCGAGTATGACTGGCGCGCCTTCGCCAACCGCTTCGTCTCCGAGAGACTCGGGCTGGAGCGCGAGCAATGGACCACGCAGATCAGCAACTACGACCACCTGGGCAGCATCTTCGATGCCATCCGCCGCATCAACACCATCATGATCGATCTCGACCGCGACGTCTGGATGTATATCTCGATGGAGTATTTCCACCAGAAGATCAAGAAGGGTGAAGTCGGTTCGAGCGCCATGCCCCACAAGGTCAACCCCATCGATTTCGAGAATAGCGAGGGCAACCTCGGCGTGGCCAATGCCGTGCTGCAGTTTCTCGCCGCCAAGCTGCCCGTGAGCCGTCTGCAGCGCGACCTGACCGACAGCACCGTGCTGCGCAACGTAGGCGTGCCCGTGGCCCACAGCATCATCGCCATCCAGAGCACCCTCAAGGGACTTCGCAAACTTATATTAAATAAGGAGAAAATCGCACAGGACCTCGACAATATGTGGCCCGTCGTGGCTGAGGCCATCCAGACCATCTTGCGTCGCGAGGCTTACCCGCATCCCTACGAGGCCCTGAAGCAGCTCACCCGCGGCAACGAGAAGGTGACGGAGCAGACCATCCACGACTTCATCGCCACGCTCAACGTCAGCGACGAGGTGCGCAAGGAGCTGCTCGCCATCACGCCGCACAACTACACAGGTATCTAATCAAGACAATTTTATATATTACTTGGCCGTGAGGCCATATCTATCATTCAAAACAATACTGTTATGGCAGAAGAATTAGAGAACAAGCAGGAACCCGTTTACGGACAGGATGAGCGTGGCCGCGAGGCCAACTCTTCTGAGAGTCAGGGTAATAGTGAGCAGAAGGATTATCGCTCATCGCGGCCTCAGCGTCCGCGCATCCACTCGCAGCGCGCTTACAGCAGCGACCGCAGCAACCAAGGTGGCGAGGGCGGCTTCCGTCCAGAAGGCTTCGGAGCAGGACTCCAGGGCGCGCAGGGCGGACAGTATCAGGGCGGCTATCGTCCGAGAAACAATTATCAGGGTGGCTACCAGCAGCGTCAGCAGGGTGGCTATCAGCCCCGTCAGCGTCAGCAGGGCGGCTACCAGCAGCGCCAGCAGGGTGGCTATCAGCAGCGCGGCTATCAGCAGCGGGGCTACCAGCAGGGCGGCTATCAGCAGGAGGGCTTCCAGCAGGGCGGCTACCAGCAGCGTGGCGGCTACGGACAGCCCCGCAGGCAGCATACGCCGGGCTACAATCCCAACGCGAAGTATTCGCTCAAGAAGCGTATCGAATATAAGGAGGAGAACATCGATCCCAACGAGCCGATTCGCCTGAACAAGTATCTGGCCAACGCCGGAGTTTGCTCTCGCCGTGAGGCCGACGAATATATCCAGGCTGGTGCCGTGCTGGTCAATGGCACGGTAGTCACAGAGCTTGGCACGAAGGTCTTGCGCTCCGACGAGGTGAAGTTCCGCGACCAGCCCGTCATGATGGAGAAGAAGGTCTATGTGCTGCTCAACAAACCGAAGGACTATGTCACCACGAGCGACGATCCGCAGCAGCGCAAGACCGTCATGGACCTCGTGAAGAACGCTTGCGAGGAGCGTATCTACCCCGTAGGACGTCTCGACCGCAACACCACGGGTGTGCTGCTTCTGACCAACGATGGCGACTTGGCCAGCAAGTTGACCCATCCGAAGTTCCTCAAGAAGAAGGTCTATCACGTCTATCTCGACAAGCCTGTCACGGCCACGGACCTGCAGAAGATCGCCGAGGGCATCGAGCTGGAGGACGGCGAGGTGCATGCTGACGCCATCGAGTATGCCAGCCCGACGGACGAGAAGCAGGTCGGCATCGAGATCCACAGCGGCAAGAACCGCATCGTGCGCCGCATCTTCGAGAGCCTTGGCTATCGTGTGGTGAAGCTCGACCGCGTGCAGTTTGCCGGTTTGACGAAGAAGAATCTGCGCCGCGGCGACTGGCGTTTCCTCACCCAGAAGGAGGTGGAGATGCTGCGTATGGGCGCATTCGAATAAGTACTCATCTCACAACACCCTCATCCCGTCTTCTCCTTATATATATAGGGCCTCGGGGAGCCGTGCGGATTGTAGTTCCGCATGAACACTACCAGCGCTCTGTGGAGAATTGGGGGATGGGGATGCTTGTAGAGAGCAACAATCTTCAAACAACACAAGAGATGAAAAGAACAAAAGTGGTCGATGCACTCAAGTGTACCGACTTCGGAAAAGACATAAATGTGAAGGGCTGGGTGCGCTCGCATCGCAGCAGCAAGGCCGTAGATTTCATTGCCCTCAACGATGGCTCGACGATCAACAACATCCAGGTGGTGGTAGATCCGGCCACGGTGGATGCCGAGACGCTCAAGAGCATCACCACGGGAGCCTGCCTCAGCGTGGTCGGCACGCTCGTGGAGAGTCAGGGCAAGGGGCAGACCAGCGAGATCCAATGTAAGGAGATCGAGGTCTATGGTCTTTGCCCGGCCGACTACCCCATGCAGAAGAAGGGTCAGAGCTTCGAGTACATGCGCAAGTATGCCCATCTGCGCCTGCGCACCAACACCTTTGGCGCCGTCTTCCGCATCCGCCACAACATGGCCATCGCCATCCATAAGTACTTCCACGATCATGGATTCTACTATTTCCACACGCCGATCGTGACGGCCAGCGACTGCGAGGGCGCGGGCAACATGTTCCAGGTGACGACGCTCGACCTCGACCGTGTCGCCAAGGCGGGAGAGGTGGACTACTCCAAGGACTTCTTTGGAACGAAGACCAACCTCACCGTGAGCGGCCAGCTCGAGGGTGAGCTTGGAGCCACGGCCCTCGGCGCTATCTATACTTTCGGACCGACCTTCCGTGCCGAGAACAGCAACACGCCGCGCCACCTGGCTGAGTTTTGGATGGTGGAGCCCGAGGTGGCCTTCCTTGACCAGGAAGGATTGATGGACCTTGAGGAGGACTTCATCAAGTATTGCGTCAACTGGGCCCTGGACAACTGCCGCGACGACCTGGAGTTCCTCAACAAGATGATCGACAAGCAGCTTATCGCCACGCTCGAGTCGGTAGTCAAGGAGGACTTCGTCCGACTGACCTATACCGAGGGTATCAACATCCTGGAGGAGGCGGTCAAGAACGGTCGCAAGTTTGAGTTCCCCATCACGGGTTGGGGAATGGACCTGTCGAGCGAGCACGAGCGCTACCTCGTGGAGGAGCACTTCAAGCGCCCCGTCATCATGACCGACTATCCGAAGGAGATCAAGGCCTTCTATATGAAGAAGAATGCCGACGACAAGACCATGCAGGGCACGGATGTCCTCTTCCCGCGCATCGGCGAGATCATCGGTGGATCCGTGCGCGAGGAGAACTACGACAAGCTCGTGGCCGAGATTGAGGCCCGCGGCATGAAGGCCAGCTCCTACGACTGGTATCTCGACACGCGTCGCTATGGCTCCTGCCCCCACGGCGGTTTCGGACTGGGCTTCGAGCGCCTCATCCTCTTCGTCACGGGTATGCAGAACATCCGCGACGTCATCCCCTTCGCACGCACGCCGAAGAACGCCGAGTTCTAACTATTGAGTAAAAGGGTATGTGCGCCCGCTCAAATCGCAGCCTGTCTGGGGCTGACGAGGGTGCGCAGCAATATAGGAAAAGGCCAAGGCTGACGGACTTCCTTGAGGGAGCCACGTCGGCCTTGGCTTCTTTTGGGTGGCCCTGGAGCAGGGGGTAAGCTGGCCCAGCATAAATTTTTGTGGGCTTTTTCTGCCTTTTTGTTTGGCACTCCCCATTTTTTTTCTTAACTTTGCATACCAGAACATATCAATACTAACGAAAAAATAACAAGACAATGGACAACAACCAGAAGCCGCAGCAGCAAGGCTTGCAGATCGACCTCAGCCCCGAGGTATCTAAGGGCATATATTCTAACTTCGCCATCATCTCTCACTCGAAGAACGAGTTTGTAGCTGATTTCGCCATGTTGCTTCCCGGCATGCCGAAGGCACAGGTCGGTTCGCGCGTGATCCTCGCTCCGGAGCACGCCAAGCGTCTGCTCGCAGCCCTCAACGACAACATCACTCGCTACGAGAAGGAGTTTGGCAAAATTGAATTGCCGCAGCAGGGTGGTGCTCGCACCGTCGCCCCGTTCGGTACGCCGAAGGGCGAGGCTTAAGCCAGGCTAAGTGTTTTAAATTTTCATAATGTGAAGTTTTTGGCATCCGGTCCTCTTCATCGAGGGCAGGATGCCTTTTTTGTGATAGTATTTCCAATCCTAGCGGGGCGGATATACTGTACTTGTTGTTTGCTTCATAAGCAGGCTGTATTGAAAGAACGCTAACCACCCCAGCCGGATGAGCACAAAAAAGCGCACCCATCGGAATGTCGTGCCATAGTTTGACCATTCCAATGCGTGCGCGGTCGTTTGGGTAATCGACTAAACTATTGCTTGTTGCCGCCTCCTGTCGAGATGCCGCCCACTATATCGTCGTTCTCGATGGTGCGGTCCACGGACTTTACACCTCCGCGGAGCGAACCAAAGCGCCACGAGATGCTGATGCCCACATATCGTTGTTCGCTCAGCCACGTCTGGGTGCCACGGAAGTCGCCCTGGACGGTGTGGGAGGGATAGGAGCGCAGGTCTGGGCCAAAGAGGTTGCCTGCCGACAGGCGTACCGACAGCCGGTCTTCCTTGAGGAAGGAACGGCTGAGCGAGGCGCTCCAGTAGTACGAAGGTTCGGAGTAGGAATAGACGCTCTCCACCTCGTTGCCGATATTGAAACCTCCGTTGAGGCCGAAGGTGAGTTTCCAGGGCAGCTTCTGGGTGAAGTTGATGGTGTTCCAGCTGCTCCATCTGCTATGCTCAAGCCCCGTCTGGCTGTCCTTCTTGGTGAGATAGAAAATGTTGGGACCTCCACCCAGGTTGGCGCCTCGCCAAAGGGCGGTCTGCACGTAGGCCCAGAGCATCCAGCTACGGCTGTGGAGAAGGTCGCCATAGGTCGTGACGGAGAGGCCGTTTTGGTCAAACCACAACTGTCCGATCTGGTTGTTGCAGAACGTATGGCTGACGCCACCCATCCAGGTAGCCTTGGTCGTGATGTAGTTGTACTCCAGTTGCAGGTTGTAGTTGCGCGAGCTGTTCAGCCCCGGGTTGCCATAGCTCAGGGAGTTGGGGCTCCTTTCCTCGGCGGGGTTGAGATAGTCGATGCCGGGGCGGTTGATGTTGGATGAGAATGAGAATTTCAGCGACTGTGCGTCCGTCAGGGCGTAGCGCATGGAGGCCGAGGGGACCCAGTCGTTGAGCCGCTTGTGGAAGTCAGACTGCGATCCGTCGGGGTATTCTGCCTTCAAGAAACTATATTCATAGCGCAAGCCTACTCGTGCCTGGATCTTGCTGCCCGAGTAGAGCCACTCCGTGTAGGCTGCTGCTATCTGGGTGTTGTGCTGGAAGAGGGAGTGCTGGTTCATCTCCTCCGCCCCCGTATAGGTCAGCCATACGTCCGACTCACTCGTGCGGAAGATGTATTTCGCACCCGCATTCCACTTGAACCACTTCCCTAGCGGGCGTACGTAGTCGAGCTGGAAGGTATGCTCGTCAAACTGCGTGCGGCTGTTGTTTTCGTAGCCTGTGTAGCTGACGGGCAGGTTGAAGATGTTCAGGTATTGCTCGGTCTTGTCCTGGTGGGAGCGGGTGGTCTGCAACTGATAGGATGCGGTGAACACCTCTCCCTCTTTGCGGGTCTTGTGCTGGTAGTCCAGTCGTCCTCCGAAGTTGTAGGCGTAGTAGGTCGGGAGCTGGGCGTTGACATTGTAGAAGTAGGCCAACTGTCCGTCGCCATTGGTCATACGCTCGTATCCGTTCACGCTTCCGATGCCTGCATTGTAGTAGTAGCCACCAAAGTTGAGAGTCAGAAGGTTGAGCGAATCGACCTCGTAGCTTGCGCTGATGTTGCCGTAATGGACGTTTGTCATCACGGTATTGCGTGAGCGCGACTCCATCGTCTGGTCCGTTTTCAGGTACTGGCGGGTCGCGTCGTTGCCTTGGTCTTTCTTGTCGTGCTGGTATCCATAGTTGATGGACGTGGCAAACTTGCCCTTCTGTATCGTCAGCATAGTACCCATGCCTGGCCCTTGGCGCAAGGGGTTGTAGTTGGCCGACACCGTGCCCGTCACGCCTGCCAGGTGGGAGTTGCTTTGCATGACGAGGTTGAGGATATATTGTGTGCCCTCGGCATCTTCTTTGGCGCCTGGGTCGGTGATGACCTCCACCTTCTTGATCTGTGAGGCAGGGATCGACTTGAGCACGTCCTTGAGGTTTTGTGAGGAGAGGGTGGGGTCGGGGTGACCGTTGCGATAGACCTTGAACGAGGGCGATCCCTTGATGCTGATGTTTTCCTGACCGTCTATGGTCACGAGGGGCACGGAACGGAGCATGTCAAGCGTGTTCTTGGTGCGTGCCGTCTCGTCGTTGGCCACGTCGTAGGTCAGCTTGTCGATGTCGTTCTTGACGAGTTTGCGCTGGGCCGTTACCGTGACGTCTCCCAGGTCGTAGGACATCGTGTCGATGGCCAGCGAGTCGGGTTCAGCTGCTGCGGCTGGAAGGGCGGCCATGGCAAGGCTGGCAGCCATCCCTCTCCGACAAATAGTGGAGGATAGTCCTCTGTATTTTGCCTTTGGTGTTGTCTCTTCCCATGATGAATCGTTGTTTGTTGTCTTTAATATCTCTTGTTGCGTCTCCTCCCCTCCGATAGGAGAGGGGAGGAGGCGGGTATTATTCCCTTTTGCTTTCTTCCCACTTTTGGGCTACTTCATCGATACTGATGTTGAGCAGCCGCATCTGGCGGAATAGTTCGGGCAGGGTGGTCTCCATAAACTCCTCCTGCCGTCTTTGGGCGATGTGGTGGCGTGCATCCTCGGCGACAAAATAGCCCATGCCGCGCTTGTTGAAGATGATTCCCTCGCGGGCGAGCAGTTCGTAGCCTTTGATGGCGGTATTGGTATTGACTTGTAGCAGAGCCGCATACTCTCGGACGCTGGGTATCCGACCGCCAGGCGGATAGTTCTCCGCCATGATCTCGTCGGCCAGACGGTCGGCTATTTGCTCGAAAATGGCCTTGTTATTCGTGAAACTCATAACTGTAGTCCTTTCCTTGCTTGAGATTAGCGACCAATGGTCAGTTTTTCTTCCTTGACATTGCTGCCCGTGCCGACGTTCTTCGTCAGCGAGCGGATCGTGCCTGAGAGGTCCACGTTGCTCGCCCCGCTGGCCGAGAGGAGGACTGTGCCGCAGTTGTTGAACTTCAAGTCGGCCTCGCTTGCGCCGCTAAGGTCTGCCTTGATGGTCTCCACGCCCGTGAGGGAAGCCTCCAGTTCGCTCGCTCCGCTCAGCCTTGCGTTGAGCTCGCGACTTTCTACGTTCTTCAGCTGAATGTCGCTGGCGCCTGATGATTGCAAATTGACTTCGCTGCACGCGATGTGGTCAATATCGATATCGGATGCGCCATCAGCCTCTATATGGGCTTTAGCGCATTGGAGTGTGCCCAATTCCAGGTCGCTTGCCCCACTGGCCTTGAGCTTGAAGTCGTCAGCTGTCTGGATGTGCTTGGCCTTCAGGTCGCAGGCGCCGCTCACCTCTACGCGTCGAAGCGACTTCGACTGGATGGTGATCGTGATCAGCTCGATCGGGTTCTTGCCAATCCTCGGACCCTTGTTGGGCAAAGGCTTGCAACTGAAGTAGAGTCGCTTGCCCTTTTGTACTACCTTTACGCAGCCGATCAGTTTTTCCGGGCCTTCTACCGTCACCTTGGGGGTAGTGCCTTCGGCATAGACGACCTGGAGGCCGCCTGAGAGGTCTATTTCGTCGAAGTCGGCTACGGCGACGTTCTGCTTGCGGCTGGGGCCAAACTCCTCTTGGGTGGAGTGGACCCTACAACTACTGGTCACCAGGATGGTGACAAGGGCGATGAGTTTGATGCAAATGGTTTTCATATTCTTGTCCCTTTCTTTTATGGGGGATAGCCTGTCTTGCACCTGCCGCTCTTTCCTACTATACGCAGCAAAATGCAGTTTTGTGACATAAGCCCCCTAGTATTTAATGTTATTTACCAATTGAAGAAGCGATTGTTAATGACCTGCAAGCGCTTGAAGATGCGAAATGACAACCAGTAGTTGAGCACGGTCAGCAGCAGGAAGAGGATGGACGTGCCGTGCATGAGGGCGTCTCCAGCCCACGGCATGAACTCGATACTGTAATCGCTGTCCTTCAGCGTGTCGAGGAATAGGAAGCCACCGATGGCGATGGATATCGTCGTCAAGGTGGCAAGCGCGCCCAGGGTGATGGTGGCCGATAGCCAGCGCAGCTTTTTGAAGAATAGACCGCTTAGAAGATAGAACGAGTGGAGCCAGAGGATGTTCGGAAGTCCGGCCCATGCTATCTGTGCGTTCTTGCCAAAAAACTTGCTTAGCAGGTCGAGGGCGTCGGAGAAGGCGAGCGGGGTGAGCAGCAATGCTTGCTTGTGGTCGGTCAAGAGCGAGATGAGCCATTGCACCACGTCGGCCACAAAGAAGGAGACGAGGGGAACGACAAAGGCTGTGAGCAAAACGCCGATATAGCTGGTGAGGAATTTCTCGGCATTGGAGGCCGGCAGCATGAGGAGCGACGTGCGCTCTTGCTTACTTTGCAGGTTGGGGAACACTTGGACGCCGCAGAAGGCGAAGCAGCCTATCCACAACAGGGTGAGGTCGTCGCTCTGCGTCTGGAGGTCTCTATGGGAGACATACTTGACGAAGAGGAACATGAGGATGAATGCGGATGTGGCTACGCCCGTAATCTTTA
>ULSZ01033846.1_pt1 | contig 10210 bp, 4 predicted proteins | sample 1957151 | NCBI WGS metagenome assembly ULSZ01 (sample SAMEA4835721, study PRJEB28245) | human gut metagenome | biome: gut microbiome; material: fecal sample | place: Denmark | collected 2008
CGATCACGAACGCAATCCCGACATATGTCAGGAACGTACCGACGAGGCGCACCAGGATTCCCCGGTTGTCCGAACCGAACACCTTGCGGATCGCTACCTCCTGCGAACGTTGCAGGATGAAATAGGTCGACATCGCAAGCAAACCCAACAGCGAGATCAGGATCGCAATGCAGGCGAAGATCACCACGATCTTGGCCAGACGAATCTGCGATTCGAAATGCGTACGGATGCCCTGGTCGATAAACTGTCCCTCGAAAGGAACACCCGACACCTCCTCGAAGACTTTGCGCACGGACTCGTATGCCTCGACAGGATCACCCTGCACCTCGACCACGTAGCTCCACGGCCACCAGCCTGATTCCATATTCCGGAAACGGAACATTACCGGCGAATTTTCCTGCGTAATGTCCCTCAACTGGAAATCACGGATCACCCCTAAGACGGGTGTCACATCTTCGCCCCACCTGAAAGAAGGGGCATCTTCCGACAATTCCATCTGTTTAAAAGCCAGCTCGTTCAAATACCACCCCCCATCGGCGTTGGCCACCCGGTTGTCCGACTTGATCTCGAAACCGAAAATGCGGAAAGCGGCGCTGTCGACCTGTATCTGCTGGAAGCTGAGCGATTTGTCCTCGTAAGTTCCACTCATATTGTTCGTCCCGCTCGAAGGTGTTCCGTTGCTATGGCCGACAGCCTTGACCATCGGAAGCTGGCGCAACATATCTTCCGCCCGTTCCATCTCGCTTTTGGAACGGAAAATGTTATACGATTCGATTATGTTCGTCGTGTTGTAGCCCAACGGCGCGTGGATCAGATGGTCGATCTGGAGATACATCGTCAGCGAGGCGGCGATCATGGCGATCGTGATCACATTCTGGAACGTGATGAAGACCTTGCTGAACACCATCTTCGTCTGCCGGCGGAACGTCCCGCGTACCACGTCGATCGGTTTGGCCGATGAGATCATCAATGCCGGAAGCACCCCTGACAAGGCTCCCGTCAACACGATAAACAGGAGGATCGCCCCTATCCAAAGCGGTGTCGCCAACACATCGAACGTCAAGCGCACCTGCAACAAGTCATTGGCATACGGCAGTGCCGCCTTGGCAAACATCAGCCCGATGGCAAACGAAACGACTGTCAGGAAAGTAGCCTCCAACATCAACCGCAGGAACAGTTCCACACGCGAAGACCCCAAGAGGCGGCGTGTCGCCATCTCCTTCGCCCGCTGGCCGGCCTGTGCCACCGTCAGGTTTATATAGTTGATGATCGCGAAAATCAGGATCAGAATGCCGACGGACATCAAGACCAACGAAAAGCGCTTGTCGCCTTGGTTCAAGCTATGCGACGCCGTATTTCCGAAATAGATATCCGAAAGTGGAACAACGCGTGCTTCCTTCACGAAATCATACCGGTAAATCCAATACCGCTCTTTGAAAAAGCTCTGTATCTCATCCGTCCGCCCCTTCAAGTCCATCCCCGGCTTCAGCAACAGGAACGAGACGCACGAGCCGGCGTTACCCGGATTCGTCTTCGACAGTGATTGGTTGAACTCCGTCACCCGCTCGATACGCACCAACAGGTCCGCATTCGGAATCACCGAACGGTTGATGTCTTCCATGACACCGGTAACCATGACACTCGTCGAGTCGCTAATGCGCAAGCTCTTCCCGATCGGATCGTCATTGCCGAATATCTTACGGGCAAAGCTTTCCGAAACGACCGCGCTATAAGGATCTTCCAAAAGCCGGTCGCGGTCGCCATCGAGTATCTTGAATGAAAAGAGGCCGAAAAACGTCGAATCCGCATATACGAGATCGGCAGTCAACTTCTTGTCTCCATAAAAAATTTGTTTACTCTTCCCTTGATCCGTGATGACCGGACAGACTTTCTCGATCTCCGGATACCGCTCTTCCAGCCAATAGGAAACCGGGACACCCGATTCCAAAAACTCTTCATTGCCGATGGCAACGATCCGGTCGTAATTCGCCTGTTGTTTGTCGATATTCAATTCCCGTTCCACATACACCGCAATCAGGATCACGAACATCAGCGAAACAGACAGCCCGAAGACGTCGATCGCCGTATACCCCTTGTTCCGGCTCAGGAATTTCAGAAAAGATTTTATATTTAACAGATTATTCATAGTGTATTCCATTTATAATTCATAACCCCAAACTCATATCTCACAAAGAACATATCCGACTTTCCCAAGCCGGATATGATCACAAAACAATTAGAATGTGTCTATGTTCTATTTTACAAAAATTAAATGAATTCGTTTACGGACGACACGATACTTCCGTCGAACAGGTTGATCACCCGGTGGGCGAAGCTCGCATCGTGTTTGGAGTGTGTCACCATAACAATGGTGGTTCCTTCTTTGTTCAGTTCGGTCAAGAGCTGCATCACTTCGGCTCCGTTTTTGGAGTCCAGGTTACCGGTCGGCTCATCGGCGAGGATGATTTTCGGATTCGAAACAACGGCACGGGCGATGGCGACACGCTGCTGCTGACCTCCGGAAAGCTGCTGTGGGAAGTGGTTGGCCCGGTGGCTGATGTTCATGCGCTTCAAGATGTCATTGACCATCTGCTTGCGCTCGCTTGCCTTCACTTTGAGATAGGTAAGCGGCAACTCCACGTTTTCAAAGACATTCAGTTCGTCGATCAGATTGAAACTCTGGAACACGAAACCGATATTTCCTTTACGCACCTGCGTACGTTCTTTTTCTTTCAAGTGTCCGACTTCCCTGTCCGCCAGGTAATAGTTGCCCGATGTCGGGTTGTCCAACAGGCCCAGGATATTCAGCAAGGTGGACTTGCCACAGCCGGAAGGGCCCATGATTGCCACAAACTCACCATCCTTCACTTCCATCGACACGCCGTTCAACGCGATCGTTTCCACCTCTTCCGTACGGAAAAACTTACTTAATCCTTCAATTTTAATCATGACTGTATCTGTTTTTTTTATTATTGCTTCTTCTTGCCTATCTATAGGCAAACAGCGTGCCAAAGCACATAAACCATTTATTTACAACCCTATAATAATTTCAATATTTTCCGCGAGTGTCTAATTTTTGGACAGTGGTGTAAAGATATTAGACACTCGCCGGGAAAACGAGATCCCGGATTATTCCGATTTCAAGCTATCGACCGGATCTTCGTTCGCGACATCCCAGATGCGGTACACGATACATATCAAGACCACCAGGCAGACAAACAATGCCCCTGCCAAGAAGATCCACGCACTAAGAGGTATCTTTTCCACAAACTGCTGCTGCCAGTGTTTCGCGACAAAATAAGATATGCCGCATCCTAATAAAATCGCAGGGAGGGCGATACGAAGGACGTCTTTCAAGAATATCCGTAGAATATCCTTCATCGTAGCCCCGTTCACTTTGCGGATGGCCAATTCCTTGCGGCGTCGGTTCACTTCGTCGTTCGTATAGCCGATCAATCCGATCAGGGAGATTATCAGCGTTATTAATCCCCCGATCATCACTTCGTCGCGGAACTTCCGGGAACTGCTGTACAGGTCGACCATCTGAACGGAATAAACCGTCAGTTTCGGCTCTTGGCCCGGCATCAGCTCTTTCAATCTCTCATTTACTTTTCCGACTGCATCAGGAGTCATCCGGTGGAATTTCACCAACAAATGGGCAGAAGGACGTTGACGGTAGAACAAGACGGAAGGACGTGCATCCATATCGATGAGCGAACCCATGATATAATTCTCATATACCCCGCAAATCGTATAATACTTCGAGCCATACCGATCATGTTCCGATATATAAATGGATTTACCGACTGCACCGTCCGGCCAGTCCACGAATTCTTTCATCTTCTCCACAAAAGCACGGTTCACCATCACTTCGTCCGAAACCGGGATATTCTCGGTGAACGAGCGGCCTTCTATCACCGGTATTTCCATTAAGTCAAGGAATCCGTTGCTCACCCAATACTGGTCTGCAATATTAAAAAGTTCCTTTTCCGACTCCGGTAAAGCGATATTATTGCCCGACATCGACCAAAAAGGTAACGAATAGGAAGTCGACACCGCTTCTACTTCCGGCAGGCGCATCACTTCATCCAGCACCTTATAACGAGTCGTGGAATCGATCGCCGAAATACTGCAATAGGCCAGCCGGTCATACGAATAACCCGGATCACTGTTCACCATATACGCATGTTGTCTGCCGACAATCAATAACAAGGTCACCAGCAAACCCGCCGCAATAAACTGGAGGAAAAGCAGACAGAGTTTCCAGACACGGCGACTTTCACGGAAATTACGGAACGCGGCAGCCACCGGAATACGGGCGAACAAACAGCCCGGAACCAAGCCGGTCACCAGAAACACAATCACGCAAACCCCCAGTAGTACCAAAGCCCCTTTGGATAATAACAACGTTTCGACCGAAACATCCAATAAATCATAAATGATATCCCGACAAAGAAAAATCAGGAAAATACTCACCATGATCGAACAGACCATGTGTACCAGCGTTTCCGACAAAACCATGCTATGGATATTCGTTTCCGAAGCCCCGTACGACTTATGCACGGCTACTTCTTTCGTCCGGTTGACGATCGAAGAAATGGTAATGAGAATATAGTTCATGATAGCCGTGAACAAAAGGGCAAAGGCCAGAATCCCCAACATCATAACCATGTTTTTTACCTCTCCCGCTTTGCTATGCAAGTCGAGCAAGGGCCTAAGCGTATAAGTCAGTTCGTAGCCCGACTTTCTCAAAGCTTCCTGATCGTGGTGCCGGAGCGTCATATCATGAATAGCCGGAGTCAGGCTATCAGGCGTGACTCCCGGTGACAGACGCACATAACCGGCATAACGGTCGTTACCCAACCAGTTGTTCAAACTCTCCGGATCCATGCCGGACATGGCAACCAACATATCGTAACGCAAGCTGGCATTCTGGGGCAGATCCTCGAATACACCTCCGATCGTCACCTCCAAACCGGGATTCTCATCGGGGATGATCGTCAAGCCTTCCACTTTTTCGATACCTCCCATCTTTTCCGCCAACGAACGGGATATCATAGCATACCACGGTTTGGCCAACACCACTTTCGGATTACCGGACAGGATCGGCACAGGGAAGATATCGAACACATTACTGTCGGCCATCATGATATAACAGGCGGAATAACGTTGTTTGTCAGGTGTCGTGAACAGGGTATTATCTCCACCGATATAGGTAAGCCGGGTAGCGTCTTCCACACCCGGAATCTCACTCCGCATAGCGGGAGCTACAGCACCGCTTACCTGATAATAGTCTTCCTCTTTCCCGTTCATGCTATAATTCTCATAGATCCGGTAAATCCGGTCCGCATCCGGATAGAAGGTATCGTAAGATTGTTCAAAATAGATCTTCGCAATCATGACCAACGCAACAGACAACCCCACACTCAGCGAGATGATCTTCATTACATTATGACGTCCTTTTTTGAACAATGAGCGTATGGCAATATTCAAGTTTCTCATATCTATCGTGTTTATCTGCTTTTCCTACTATCGTTACTCTGATTTCAAACTATCAACCGGATTAGAATTCGAAACGGCCCATGCACGGTACAGGACACAAGCAATGATCAAAACATAGACCATCATCGCTCCGGCCAGGAAGATGAAAAATCCGATGGGCGCCTTTTCCGTAAATTTCTCCAACCATCCCATACCGGAATAATAAGCGACAGTCATACCGATCACGATAGCGGGAATCGCAATATAGGAAATGTCTTTCGAAATCATCTTCAAGATACTCCATGCCGTCGCCCCGTTCACCTTACGGATCGCAATTTCGCGTCCACGACGGTTCGTTTCGTCACTGGTATATCCCAGCAGACCGATCAATGCAATAATCAAGGTCACGATTCCCCCGATCATAACCGAGTCGCGGAACGTGCGGGAATCCTTATACAGGTCTATCATATCCATATAATAAGCCGTCACCATAACATTTCGGTCGGGCATTACATCTTCCAGCACCTTTTGTGCCTTTTTTATATTCTCCGGTGACATCTCATGGAATTTGATCAGGATCATCGGTGCATATCTATCATAGAACAGGGCGGTCGGACGTGTATCCGGATTACCGGTACTGCCAATACAAACATCTTCATACACACCACAGATGGTAAACGGTTCTCCATTCTGGCTATGTTCCGTAATTATAATGTTCTTGCCAATCGCACTCCCGGTCCAACCAGCCACCTGTTCCATCTTTTCGACAAAAGAACGGCTGACCATCACTTTGTTCGAAGCCGAACCGTCAGAACGGAACACCTCTCCTTCAATAACCGGAATCTCCATCAAGGAAAAGAAATCATCTTTCACCCAGTACATATCGGCAATATTAAACAGTTCGCGGTCATCTCCAGGAAGTGAAACATTATTTCCCGACATCCCTGAAATCGGCAGGTCATAGCAGGCAGAAACTTTGTCAACTTCGGGTATCTTGCGCAATTCCTCGATTGCCGTATTACGGACGGATTCTTCCACACCCTGTGTCGAGCAATAAGCCAACTTCTCATAGGCATATCCGGGATCGACATTTACCATATAGTCATACTGCTTATTGATAACCGACAATAATGCCACCAGATAGGCTGTTGCCAAAAACTGTATGAACAGCAGGCAAAGTTTCCAGTACCTGCGGGATTCTTTAAAATTACGGAATGCGGCAGCCACCGGAATACGCAGGAACATATAGGTCGGGATCAAACCGGTAATGAAAAAGATCACGATGCAAACTCCTATCAGTATCACAATAGTCTGTGTCGAGAACAATGCTCCCAACGTTGCCCCTAACAATTCTTCCGTTTTCGTACGGAACAGAACGATCAGAAAAGCGGCAAGCAACAAAGAAATCAGCATATGCAAACACGTCTCCGACATGATCATACCGAACAGGTTCTTATCTGAAGCCCCATAACATTTATGAACAGCCACCTCTTTGGTTCGGTTGATCAACGTGGAAATCACGATAAGCACATAATTCATCGCAGCCGTAAAGATGAGCACAAAAGCCAGAAAGCCCAACAGGGAATTCATGCTCTTCACCTCATCACTGTTACTGTGCATGTCCATCAACGGAACCAGGCTATAAGTCAAATCAATTCCCGCTTTTTTCACCTCTTCCAGATCGCAATGCCGTCCTTGCATCTCACGAATGGCAGTCGTCAGGCTTTCCGGATCAGTGCCGGGATAAAGTTTTACATATCCCAGATAACGGTCATTCCCCAGCCAATTTTCACGACTCCACTTGCTCATACCTTCCAAAGATGCAACAATCTCAAAACGCAAGTGGGAATTTTCAGGTACATCTTCAAACACACCTCCTATCGTATAGGTTTGTCCTGGACTGGATTCAAATTCAAATTCCTTGTTCACTGCCTGTTCTGCACCTCCCAACAGTTTGGCAATGCGATTCGAGATCATCACATATCCCGGACGGGACAAAGTCTCTTTCGGATCACCGATCAGGATAGGACGCGGCAACAGATCGAAAACATTCGTATCGCCCATCACGACATAACGGGCGGAATAACGGTTTCCATCCTGTGTCTTGAACAACTCCTTGTCACCCCCGATATAGGTCAAACGAGTTGCTTTTTCAACCTCCGGTATCTCGACTTGCATAGCTGTAGCCACGCCTCCGCTCACCTGCCCGTAGGACTTATATTCACCATCCCGGATGATGTTTTCGTGCAACCGATAAATACGGTCGCTATCCGGATAAAACTTATCAAACGAACGTTCAAAACACACTTTCGATATCAGGACAAGTCCCATCGCCAGTCCGACTCCCAGAGATAAAATCTTTATCCCATTACTTCTTCCTTTCTTAAAAAGCGAACGTAATGCTATGTTCAAGTTTTTCATATCGCGTATTTATTATATTCCGTCCATTAAAATTCAAAAAGCGTGCCAAAAGAGTCAATAAACTAAAATACAAATAGATAAAAGCACGATCATTTTTTTTAAGTGTCCAATTATTTGACAATGGTGTACAATAATTAGACACTCCTGATGGGTAAAACATCGAAACTAGTTCACGGAAATGCAATTGACGTCCCACAAGGATATTTCATATATTTTGTACTTTTGCAAACATGAAACGTAATATACTCGCTCTTTATCTGATCAAACTATCCAAATGGTTCACATTGGTTATGCCTATCATCGTGCTTTTTTACGAAAAACACGGATTAGGATTGCAAGATGTGTTTATCCTGAAGAGTGTCTATTCGATAGCAGCCGTTGCCTTGGAGATCCCTTCAGGCTATCTGGCTGATGTTTGGGGACGCCGCAAATGTCTGATATTAGGATGTATCCTTTTCTTCTTCGGATATCTATGCTATTCGTTCACCTCGACATTCACGGCTTTTCTTTTCGCTGAAATCTTGTTGGGGACAGGACAGACATTGGTAAATGGTGCAGATTCCGCTCTGTTATACGATACTACCGCCCAATACAAGAAAGAAAATTTATACTTACGATATGAAGGACGGATCACGATGATCGGCAACTTCGCTGAAGCGCTGGCAGGTATCTTTGGTGGTTTATTGGCGACTTATTCCCTTCGTCTTCCTTTTTATGCGCAGGCTGTGATTGCATTTACAGGTATTCCGGCAGCATTCATGCTTAAGGAGGTCAACCGTTCCAATAAAATACAGAATCCGGTAAACGAGATTGTCCGGATCATCAGATATTCGCTGATAACGAACAAGCAACTTTGCTACAATATCATGTATTCAGGTATAATCGGGGCAGCGACTCTCACGATGGCTTGGTTCGTACAACCGGTTTTAATGTATCTGAAAACTCCCGTTTCCTGGTATGGCGTTATTTGGACGGTACTGAATCTGACAGTTGGCTTCGCCGCTCTCTGGTCCGACCGGGTGGACAACTACTTCGGTCCGCGTAAGATGGGAATCCTGATCCTCGTTTTTATAGTCGGCGGATATGTCTCCCTGGCTTTCAACCTTACGTACGCCGGCCTTGCCATCTTGTTCGTCTTTTATATCTTCCGCGGTTTTGCCACCCCCATCCTCAAAGGATACATCAACCAAATGACTTTTTCCGACATGAGGGCGACAGTGCTTTCCATCCGCAACTTCATAATCCGCCTGATGTTCGCCGCTATCGCCCCCTTTATCGGTTGGCTGAATGACATGTATTCGCTCCAGGTTGCCCTACTCGTCTCAGCAGGGATCATATTGCTGCCGGGAGGGATATTTCTGGGGCTTCAGTTTAGAAAAGAAACAAGTTAAAAAGGGACATTGCACAAATTGCTGATCTTATCTACATTCTTGATATAGGAATTATGCTCCCACAGGCGTCCGGCACAATATTGATCGAAAGTATCCTGCAATGATTTCTCATCATCAAGGCTATTCACCAGTTCCGGTATCAAGATCTCGGCAAAAACAAAAATGCCTTTTTCCGGTACAAGGACAAGATTGCTCTTGGGTTGTATAGACATTGATTTTTCAAGCATATCGAGTGGGACAATGCGGTAACGCTTTTCACCTTCCTTATCCGAAATCAATAACAGATAATCAGTACTACGAGCCGGAGAAATAAATAGTATATCATCAATCGAACCGGCAAAAGCAAAAAGCATATTCGGTTGTGACATTCCCTTTTTCAGATTGGACAGGCCTACTTCGCCATTCTTAAAAACCGTAACCAGCAAATCTTCCTTGTCTTCCGGGTTATAAGAGAAAATAACACTTCCCCCTTCTCCTCCCCACTTTCCGATCTTGGGACTTACGGAATAGGCTATTTTGCCATTTTTAAACAAGGAGACAAAGACATGGTTGGGCGTGTATCCCAGGTCATGCTTCTTTTGCAAAGGATTGCAACGCAGAGCTGATGTCCGGATTCCTAAATTAATTTGAGTGTTTGCATTTTTAATGCGCAAAGCCTTTTCCTGGACATTTTCTTCGTTTACGGACAAAACCGGAGCAACCGCTTCCACCTCTTGAACCGCTGTCATTTCAGGGACTACAGAACGTTTATCAAAAATATATTCATTCCGTTCTGCACTAAAATACGCAGGAAACTCCGGCATCTTAGGAACAGAATCCAGCTTTTGCCGATGGCGCAACTTGACAAAATCCGCCACGTTGCCAACCGGTTTGATCAGATTGGAACTGGCAGAACGCGTATATACTTCACCTTTCAC
>ULSZ01035262.1_pt1 | contig 10208 bp, 5 predicted proteins | sample 1957151 | NCBI WGS metagenome assembly ULSZ01 (sample SAMEA4835721, study PRJEB28245) | human gut metagenome | biome: gut microbiome; material: fecal sample | place: Denmark | collected 2008
TAGCATTTTTGTACCAAGTTATTTTTTAACTGTTACTTAATACTTTCATTGTATTTCGTTCTTTTATAAATTAGAAACTAAGTTCGATACCAAATGTATAAGTTCTCAAAGCTGGCATTTCGAATGTACACAAGCCATCCACTGGTGTCTCTGGATCAACAAAAAGATCCTTAGACTTCCAGGTCAACAAGTTGTTGGCAGAGAAATATACACGAGCCTTGCTCAAGCCGAGGTTGCTGATCCACTCCTTTGGTGCTGAGAAACCTAAGGTAAGGTTCTTCAAGCGAAGATAATCGTTAGGCATCAACCAACGAGAAGACAACACACCCTTACCATAACCAGCCTGGAACTTAGGCAACTTAGCATTATCGCCTGGCTTCTGCCACATATCCTCCAACTTATAGTAAGAAGGGATTGCTCCATAGAGGGCGTATGTACCACCATTATCGTGCAACCAAGTAGCAGCATCGTAAGAGTCACCGCCCAACTTATAGGTCAAAGTAAAGTTGAAGTCGATAAACTTCCACTTGATGAAGTTAGACAAACCGCCCTCAAGTGTTGGCTCATGATGACCAACAATAGTCTTGTTTGCCTCAGCTACATTAGTAGTGGTCTTGCGAGCATTCTCAGTTCCATCATTGATGTAATAGCTCTCCAAACCTGTCTCAGGGTCAACACCTGCATACTCATACATATAGTAAGAATAGTAAGGCTTACCTACCTGATGAATCATGGCACCGCTGATAATCTTGTCATCATCACCAGTCAACTCTGTTACCTTGTTGGAGTTATGACCAAAGTTCAGAGAAGTAGTCCAAAGGAAGTCCTTCTTCTGAATGTTGGTAGAAGAAATGGTCACCTCAATACCTTGGTTACGCATAGAACCTACATTCTGAGCCATGGTAGCGAACAGAGAAGATTCATCATAGTAACCTGGAATCATTGAGATAGGACGGTTCATAATCAAATTGGATGTATTACGTACGTAGTAATCCAATGTTACAGAGATACGGTTGAGGAATGTCAAGTCAAGACCAAAGTTCCAAGCCTTGTTCTGCTCCCACTTCAAGTCCTTGTTGGCTACACCAATGATACCCATACCATTGCTACCATTGTAGTACTCACCATACTTATAAAGGTTCATGTAACTATACAAGCCAGATGGAAGAGTTCCGTTCACACCATAAGATACACGAATCTTACCATCGCTCAATATATCCTTGATAGAATCCATGAACTTTTCTGCACCAAAGCGCCAAGCACCAGATACAGACCAGAACGAACCCCAACGATTCTCACGTGCCATACGAGAACTACCATCACGACGATAGCTTACACCAGCATAATACAAATCGTTATAGTTGTAGTTGACACGACCCAAGAAAGAAGTCATCTTTGAGTCATACTTGTAACTCTGCATAGAGGTATCGCCAGAGTTAGCGAACTCATACAAGTTGCCAGGGAAGTCTGTACCGGAAGCGTATGAGTTGTTGTTATGCCATGCCTCTGTCTCGAAACCAAGCAAAGCATCCACATTGTGGGCACCAAAAGACTTATTGTATGTCAACTGTGTCTGAGTGTTCATGGTTGTCCACTCATTGTAAGTACGCTGCATCACACCATTTGAGCCAGAACCATTACCACAGAATTTGTCCCAAAGCACATCCTCGGTAGAGTTGATGTAGTCGTAAGCTACCTTCTCACGCAACTTCAAGTTGTCCCAAATGTTCCATTCGAGAGCCAAGGTGCTGTAAGAACGTGTCGTGTTGGTTCTATCAGACATGTGCTGGTTCTCATAAATAGGGTTATAACTATTGTTATAAGCACCATCTGTCTTTGTCAGCAAATTACCATTCTTGTCATAGATAGCATTAGAAGGGCCGAGGAACCATACTGCACTTGAGACGGCACCAGCAAAAGAAGCGCCACCATCCATGGCAGAGTTCTGATGCATAGATGAAATCATTGTGCTAGCATCCAACTTGAACTTACCAAAACGATGGGAAACGTTTACATTACCTGTCATACGTTCCAAGCCTGAACGGTCAACAATACCATTCTGATTTGCATATGACAAAGATGCATAGAACTTGGTCTTATCATTACCACCAGTTACACTTGCCTGATAGTTCTGGCTAGAACCATTTTTGAAGAGAGCGTCACGCCAATTAGCCCAGCCATTCTCTGGTTTTGCTGCATAATCATCAATATTAGCATCAGCAAATGCTGCAGCCGAAGCATCGGTTGTACCATCAACATTATCAAAAGCATAGTTTTTCAAACCTTGATAAATCAAGGCACGACGAGAATCACCATCCAACGTTGGACGATAGTTGATAGCCATGTTAGAGAATCCCCAGTCGCTACGGAAATCAACCTGGGTCTTACCTGCACTACCACTCTTGGTTGTAATGACAAGCACACCATTGGCTGCACGAGAACCATACAAAGAGGCTGCGGCAGCATCCTTGATAACAGTGATAGATTCGATATCGTTGCTGTTCAATGTAGAAAGTGCATTGGTACCAGAACCATTGTAACCAGTTTGTGTGGAACCATCATTGAAACCACTCAAGTTACCAGAGTTCACAGGAGTACCATCAATCACAATCAATGGATCGTTACCTGCATTGATAGAACCCATACCACGAATACGGATATAGTTCATTGCACCTGGCTGGCCAGAGAAAGAAGAAATAGAAACTCCTGGGATATTACCAGAAAGCTTATCTTCAACAGAAAGTGAAGGAACATCACTCAACTTAGCTGTTGACATGGAAGCAGCAGCACCTGTAAATGAGGATTTCTTGAAGTTACCATAACCTGTAACAATCACCTCATCCAAGGATTTGTTGTCAGAAGTCAAAGCAATCTTCATGTTAGAACTTGCTTTAACAGTTTGTGGATTCATACCTATATAGGTAATCTCCAACTTGGAGCCGGCTGGAACATTCAAACTGAAGTTTCCATCGACATCCGTAACAGTACCCGTATTAGTACCAGCTACTTTGTTTGATTGATGCGCCAATAACAGGCTCACCATCCTCTGAAGCTACTACCTTACCGGTAACAGATGTTTGGGCAAAGGCTACTCCACAACTGAGAATTGCCCCCACAAATAAAGCGATTCTTTTAAACATAATCTCTCTCTTTATTAGATAATAATTTATAAATTTATAATAATCGGCTGCAAAATTAGATTTTTTTTCGGATATTTGCAAATATTTTGAAAGAAAAATTTAATAACGCACATAAAAAAGTCTGTTTTTAACACTTCTACCTTGTCATATTGCTACAAAAAGGATATTTTTGCAGCAATAAGGCTATAATTTGTAAGAACAGAAATAAGAAGGTTCTTAAGTTATCTATACCGGCATCTGCCGGGTAAGACGTATTGCTTAAATACGTAGAACAAATAGATTAAATTGTCACAGTTCTACGATTCATCGGTTCCAACAATTAGTTCCGTTCGGTTGACGGCAGTTGCCAACAAGGTTGCTGACATATGTCAATAACTCTGTTGGCATATGTCATGAACCTTGTTGACATATGTCAGGAACCTTGTTGGCAAATGTCAGGAACATTGTTGGCATATGTCAGGAACCTTGTTGGCAAATGTCAGGAACCCTACAAATCTAATTCCTCAGACCAACAGATACGCTATCTATAAGCATAAGATATATCTGTTTCAGGCTTATTATCTGCAAAGAATAAATAGAATATCATACTGACTGTAGGGAGCGAAATACTTGACATACCACAAAAAAGAAAACGTTTACGGCACTTTTTAGTTAAAAAAATTGGGTATATTGCACATTTTTCGTAATTTTGCGCACGATTTCAACGACTAGAACAAAACAAAGTGGTTTTACACCTTATTATATATATAGAGAATGATATATGTAGGGGATTGTCGTTAGTATAAACAAAAGTATTAAGATAACAATGACTCACAATTTGTTAAAAGGCAAGCGTGGCATCATCTTCGGTGCACTCAATGAGGAATCAATCGCTTGGAAAGTAGCTGTAAAGGCTGCTGAAGAGGGTGCTACTATCGCACTTAGTAATACAGCTATGGCTTTGCGTATGGGTACGCTGGATAAGCTCGCTGAACAGATCAACGCTCCTATCATCGCAGCTGATGCGACTAGCGTAGAAGACTTGGAAAAGGTATTCACAGAGGCTCAGGAGAAACTCGGTGGCAAAATCGACTTCGTGCTCCACTCTGTAGCTATGAGCCCTAACGTTCGCAAGCATCGTACATACGATGACCTCGACTACAACTTCCTGAACAAGACATTGGACATCTCTGCTATCTCTTTCCACAAGATGTTGCAGGTAGCCAAGAAGTTGGATGCTATCAACGAGTGGGGTTCTGTAGTAGCTCTCACATACGTAGCTTCTCAGCGTACATTCTTCGGTTACAACGATATGGCTGATGCCAAGAGCATGCTCGAAAGTATCGCCCGCAGCTTCGGTTACATCTACGGTCGTGAGAAGCACGTGCGTATCAATACCATCTCTCAGAGCCCTACAGCTACAACAGCAGGTAAGGGTATCAAGGATATCGAGAACATGATGGACTTCGCCGACAAGATGTCTCCACTCGGAAACGCCGTAGCTGAGGATTGCGCTAACTACTGCGTGATGATGTTCTCTGACTTCACCCGCAAGGTAACCATGCAGAACCTCTTCCACGATGGTGGTTTCTCATCAATGGGTATGAGCCTCCGAGCCATGAACCAGTATGCTAAGGATATAACTCCTTATGAGGATGAGAACGGTAAGGTTATCTACGGATAATCAGGCAGAAGAGAAAAAATCTCACTAATATACAAACAGGTATGTTCAGTAAAAAATCTGAGCATACCTGTTTTTTTATTCATATCCACCCTCTATCTTAAACTTGGCAACAAGCGGAAGATGATCGCTGTATCCACCCAAATATCGGGGACCGAGATAGGTGCGGAAAGGTTTCTTTCCGCCATATTTCTCATCATCTTCTAAGAGAAATGGCAAATCTCCTATCTGACAACTCATCTTAAGCCGGGAAAGCGAAGGACTGAAGAGAATCTGGTCAAGACTTCGCCAATCTCCATGCCAGCGATAAGTAGCCTTGGCACCATGAGAGCCTTTGACACCAACAGATATATTAATAAGGTGATGCTGATAAAGATAACGAAGAGCCGGAGAATCGGAATAATCGTTGAAATCGCCGGCTACGATAATCCTAGCACTATCATTGAGCGCATAGATAGAATCTACAGCAGAAACCAGCTGGCTGGCTACCTGCAGGCGGTAGGGACGCGAAACCTGTTCGCCGCCACGACGGCTAGGCGCATGCAATACAAAGACATGGAGCGTATCATCATTCATAATCCGCCCCGAAGCGTAGAGAATATCTCTCGTAGGGCGAGTATCAGGCAGCGGCTTGATGCGGATGGACCGGAACTGTATAAGCGCAAAAGAAGATGGCTGATAAAGCAAAGCCACATCTATGCCTCGTTCATCAGGCGAATCGGTCATCACATAATCATAATTCACACCGCGAAGAGCTGAACGTCGGGTTAAATCAAACAGCACACTATCGTTCTCCACTTCGCAAAGCGCCACAAAATCGGGAACATGCCAGGACTTCTCCGAGGGTCTTGAAGGATTATCTGGGGAGGCGGTACCAACAAGCGACAAATCTTCATAACCCAAAGCTACTATAGTCTTGGAAAGATTTGCCAGCTTGCGCCAATAGCGATAAGGCGTCCACTTGTAACTGCTCTGTGGCAGGAATTCATAATCATTCTTTAGCGAATCATGCCTCGTATCGAAGAGGTTTTCGCAGTTCAACTCCACAAAAGTGAGGAAACTTGATAAGATGAGAGTGAAAAACATAACATTTTATTTTGTATTGTCAACGATTTGATGTATCTTTGCAGTCGGTTTACAATGGTCCTATAGTTTAACGGATAGAACGGAGGTTTCCTAAACCTTTGATCCGAGTTCGATTCTCGGTGGGACCACGTACTTTCCTTATCATTCCAGAGATGATAAAAACAATAAAGGTCGCTCCTGACAATCAGGAAGCGACCTTTATTATTTTTATATACTTTCCAGTATCTTTCTCTATCCGACATACATCGGACAGAGAAAGAACGAAGAGCTTCTGATTACTTAACTTCTGCAACCTCCTCAGCTGGCTCTTCCTTAATCTTACGACCAAGAACGATGTAAGCCATTGGAGATGCAATGAAGATAGATGACAATGTACCGAATACAACACCCAGGATCATTGCGAATGAGAAGCTGCGGATGCTGTCACCACCGAGGATGAAGATACAGAGCAACACGAGCAATGTAGATGTAGATGTATTGATGGTACGAGCCAATGTCTCATTGATAGATGCATTGAAGAGCTGCTGACGGTCGCCCTTAGGATGCAACTTCAAGTTCTCACGGATACGGTCGAACACAACCACCTTATCGTTGATAGAGTAACCTACCACGGTCAGGATAGCACCGATGAAGGTCTGGTCAATCTCCAATGAGAATGGAACGAGACCCCACAGGAGTGAGTAGAAACCGATTACTGTCAAGGCATCAAATGCCAAAGCTACAGTAGAACCTACAGAGAAGGCCACGTTGCGGAAACGTATCAGGATGTAGAGGAAGATAGCAATCAATGCGAAGAGCACCCTATAGATAGCACCCATAGTGATATCCTTAGCCACAGAAGGACCTACCTTTGTACTACTGATGATAGAACCACCCTGACGAACATCTGGATTCTTGAATGCCTCAACACTCTTCTGAGATACCAGGTTAGCCTTCTTCAAGGCATTGTAAAGGATAGTCTCAGCCTCATCGTCAACAGTTGGACTGTTGCTCTCAATCATATAGTTGGTAGATACACGGATAGTCTTACCGTCTGTACCGATAGCAATAGCACCAGTAGTTGCCTTAGAACCATCTGCATTGACGAATGCATCTCCAAGAACAGTACGGATCTGCTCAGGCTCTACAGGATTCTCGAACTGTACTACATAGTTACGACCACCAGTGAAGTCGATACTCTTGCTCAAACCACGAACAAAGAAGCTACCGATGAATACAACTGCAGCAACGATTGCTACGGTGAAGGTAGTCTTGTACATAGACATGAACTTATACTTCTTGCCCTGCATCAGGTTGTGAGAAACTGGAGTATCAAACTTGCAGTGCATCCACTTATCGTGGTTCAACTTATAATCGTAAACCAGACGAGTCAGGAATACAGCTGTGAAGAATGAAACTACGATACCGATGATCCATGTAGTAGCGAAACCACGGATAGGACCTGTACCGGTAGTCAACAGGATAACACCAGTAATCAAAGATGTCAAGTTAGAGTCGAAGATAGCAGAGAAAGCGTTGCCATAACCGGCAGCTACAGCCTGCTTCATACCCTTACCTGAACGAAGTTCCTCCTTGATACGCTCATAGATAAGCACATTGGCATCCACGGCAGTACCCAGAGACAAGACCATACCGGCAAGACCTGGTAACGTCAAGGCCGCCTGGAAGGACGTCAGAATACCCAACGTGAAGAATACGTTGACGAGCAAAGCCAGGTTAGCCATCATACCAGGAATGACATTGTACATCATCACCATGTAAACCATCAGGAGTACGAAAGCTACAACGAATGATACAATACCCATCTGGATAGACTGTGCACCGAGTGTAGGACCTACAACCTCCTCCTGAACGATACGTGCAGGAGCTGGCATACGACCAGACTTCAATGTGTTAGCCAAGTCCTTGGTATCCTCGATAGTGAAGTTACCGGAAATCTGAGAGCTACCACCATCAATCTCGCCGTTTACACGAGGAGCAGAGTAAACTACGCCATCCAAAACGATAGCAATAGCCTTACCTACGTTAGCCTTGGTCATCTGAGCCCACTTACGTGCGCCCTCAGTATTCATCTTCATGCTAACAACAGGTGAACCCATCTGGTCGAACTCGTCCTTAGCATCGGTAATTACATCACCCTCCAAAGGAGCACGACCTGTAGTGGTAGTCACCTTCAAGGCGTGAAGCTCGAAGATATTCTTAACCTTCAGGTTATCAGCTGGCTTAGCACTCCAAAGCAGACGCAAGTCTGATGGCAAAACGCGCTTAGCCACAGCAGAGTAGATAATCTTGTTGATGGCAGCAGTATCGCGAACGCTAGCATAACCAACAGTGCTCAAACCACCACCGAGCTGCAAACGAGCCAACAATGGGTGAGCCTTGATAGCAGCAGCATTCTGAGCATCCTCGCCTACCTTGCTTGCAGCATCGTCCTTCTTCTTGATAGAGAACTTAGCCTCAGCCTTCTTAGGCTCAGCCTTAGCAACTTTCTTCTTAGCTGCTGCAGAATCTGCTGCAACTGTATCGTTCTTCTCCTCACCATTATCACCATTTGCGATACGAGTATCAAGCTGCTGGAGATAAGGAGCGATTTCCTCTGAGTTGTATGTCTCCCAGAACTCAAGGTTTGCACTACCCTGGAGCATCTTACGCATACGCTCTGGCTGGCTGATACCTGGCATTTCTACCATGATACGGCCCTGCTGACCTTCCAACTTCTGGATGTTAGGCTGTACAACACCAAACTTATCGATACGGGTGCGGACAACATTGAAAGAGTTGTCAATAGCATCCTGTACAGAAGCGCGGATAGCCTTCTCTACCTCTGCGTCGCTGCTCTGAGGAGAAACCTTGCCCTGCAACTGCTGGGTAGCGAACACTTCTGCGAGTTTATGACCTGGTGCGCTCTTATGATAAGCGTTAATGAAAAGTGACACGAAGTCACCACCGTTAGCTTCTTCCTGAGCTCTAGCTTCCTTCATGGCATTGGTAAAACCAGCGTCGGTCTTATGATCGGCAAGGTTTTCAAGTACATCAGGTACAGAAATCTCAAGAATTACATTCATACCGCCCTTAAGGTCAAGTCCAAGACCAATCTGAGTCTCCAAGCAGTTCTGGTAAGAATAAACACCTAAGTACTTAACAGAATCCTTATAATCCTGCTGAGCAATAGGATCTTTAATCTTTGCAGCCTCGCTGTCATAGTAACGTGTGGCAAACGAGAATGACAAATAGAAGATACTTGCGAGTGTCAGTAAGACGGCTACACAAATTACAATTCCTTTGTTTTGCATTTCTATTTATTGTTATTAATTATTTGTTTCTTTTCAATTGCTTTTAGGGATTCTTTCAAAAACCTCCATAAAGTTGTGCAAAAATAAGCATTTTTTTTCTTATATAAGAATAATTTGCTCTATTTTTGCTTTTTAGGGCGCATTTTTAGCTTACAAATGATAGGATAGTGGTCTGAAACGGCGATTTTATCATCAACTTTACACTCATAAGGCTCCCAATCGTCTGAACACATGATATTGTCAATGCGAACAAAAAAGCCTCCATGATGATAGCTGATACCCGGTCCGTTACCACTTGCAATGTAGCAATCCGTCAAATCTTTAGCTATCGTTCGATGAGCATAAGAGATAGGACCATCATTAAAGTCACCGCACAAAATAATACTCTGTTCTTTATGCTGCTGAATGTATTTTGCAACTGCCTCAGCCTCCGGAGCCCGTTTCTTTGTTGCCTCGGCAAGTTTTACAACGAGCAGTTTGGACGTTTCTTCTGCAGTATCAACCTGCAATTTTCCGATAACCAGATTCTTGAACTGGCGTCTGTCCTCTAAACTTAAGCCGGTAGTTTCCAAATGATTATTGATGAGAAGGACCTCTCTATCTTTCACTTTCAGACGATACGCTACACTCATATTTCCTTTCGATTCATAAGGAATTCGCTCTTTTGAAAGAATGGGGTATTTACTGAGCAACATAAGACAATTCCCGCCATTCACGTGCATCGTTGTATCCTGAAAAGCATACATAGGCTTGAGCATGCTATCTATCTGTTCTATATTCCGGGAAGTAGGACATGCTTCCTGCAGACAAACAATATCAGCATCCTGCTCCTGCAGATAAGCAATACAGATATTAGTTCCTTCGGCATCCTCTGTCTGTGCACCAAAATTCCAGGTATTATATGACAGTACTTTGATACAACCTTTTGGAGTTTCGCCAGAAAAGTTGATTGGCATATACTTGCGGACAGGAACAAAACAGATCAAGAAGCCTAAGAATGGAATAATGGCATACTTAGACCGGAAGAGC
>ULSZ01018176.1_pt1 | contig 10180 bp, 8 predicted proteins | sample 1957151 | NCBI WGS metagenome assembly ULSZ01 (sample SAMEA4835721, study PRJEB28245) | human gut metagenome | biome: gut microbiome; material: fecal sample | place: Denmark | collected 2008
ACCTGCGCGAAAAGCTGCTGGTGGAGATGAAAGGCATATTGGAGCGCTTCGGCGGCGTCTCAATCGCCGTGACGCACAGCCGAGACGAGGCCTACGACCTCTGCGACACGATAGCGCTCATGGAAGACGGGCGGATACACACGCTCAAGCCTACCAAGGAGCTGTTTGCCGACCCGGGAACCAAGGCCGGCGCGTCCATGACCGGATGCAAGAACTTCTCCCGCGCCAGAAAAATCGGCGAGTACGAGGTCGAAGCCCTCGACTGGGGCGTCGGCTTCACAACGGCGAAGCCCGTGCGCGACGACGTCGCCTATATAGGTATACGCGCACACTATTTCAACCCCAACACAAAGCAGAACAGCCATCCCGTAAAGCTCCTCGGCATGATAGAGGAGCCGTTTGAGGACATCATACGCTTCAGATATGCGGCTCAGCCCGAGGGCTCGCCGGATTTGTGGTGGAGGCTTCCAAAACAGTTCCGTCCACAGAATGTCACGGAGGGCTATGCCCTCGGCACGTCCGGCGCGAACGTTCTGTTGCTCTATGAGCCGGATAACAAGGAATAAGAAAAGTGAACAGAAAATGAAACTCAGCGCACGCAATCAGTTCAAGGGAACCATCGTTGACATCCAGGAAGGCGCCGTCAACGGCATCGTCAAGATTGACATCGGCGGCGGCAACGTCGTCTCCTCCACCATCTCCATGAACGCCATCAAGGAGCTGGGTCTGGCCGTCGGCAAGGAAGCCTACGCGGTCATAAAGGCCACCAGCGTCATGATCGGCATCGACGAATAAGCCGGGCAGCGGCTAAACACGGCTCCCTGCTCGTCGCGGGCGGCGGTTCCGGTGAGAAAACCGCAAATGGTCTCATCTTCCCGCGCTTCGGGAACGAGCCTGAAAACCATGTGGCTGTGAGCCTGGGCTCCGCCGCCCTCTGCGAGCTGGTTGACCAGTACGCGCCACCAGGCACGGCTGACCGCGCAGCACCTGGCGGCGGGGAGCAAATAATCAAAATATGAGCAAGCGCGTCCGGGCAGTCAATCAAGGCTCGGACGCGCTTCATTCTATCTATAACACGGGCACTGCCGTTGCTTCTTCTCTCACCATTCCCCGGCTCAGGACATCTTTGCATATGTAAAATAGCCGAGGAGTCTTACTAGATCTCTCTTATCGGAAACGTACAGTTCGACGCTCCCGTTGCGGGTCAGCTCGTCTTTCAGCGCGGACAGCCCCTCGCCGTCCGGTGCAAGCTCCAGACACCTGTTGTCCCCTGCTCTGATGAAAAGCGTTCCATTACTCTGCCTTATCGCCGACAGCAGCTTATCCTCGTTTGGAATGTGGTATATTCTCATTGCAGGCACATTGTTCACCTCCGTTTTCTGATGAGCCGTTCATGTACGAAAACCATGCACGCGAGCGCGGCCAGGAGGTACAGCGGCAGGAGAGCTACGCTTATATGGTTCGCTATCAGGCCGAACAGCGGGGGCATGACGCATGTTCCGACGCTCGCCGACGCCATCTGGACGCCTATCAGCGACTGCGAATGCGCCGCTCCGAAGCGCTCAGGCGTGGCGTGTATCATCGACGGGTAGACAGGCGCGCAGCCCAGCCCGACAAGCAGCAGCCCGGGCACCGCCGCGCCCTCGGCCGGGAGAAGCATCGCCGCCGCGCCCAGCAATATGAGCGTCTGGCCGAGGCGCACCATCCCGGTGTCACTGAGCCTCATGGTCAGGAAGCCGCTCAGCGCCCTGCCAATCGTTATGCCTATAAAGAACATGCCGGCCAGCGAGGCCGCCCTTTCTTCGGCCATGCCCCAGCGCAGCACAAGATAGCTGCCCGCCCAAAGCCCGGCGGTCTGCTCGATTGCGCAGTAGCAGAAAAACGCCGCCATAGTCTCCTTCGCCCCTCTCACGCGGACAGTTTCCCTCAGGGACAGAGCCTCCGCGCCGTCGCCGTCCGCCTCCGGGAGTGCGGAGCCGCGTTTTTTCCACAAGGGCAGGCTTATCAGCAGTACGGCGGTGAGCGCCGCCTGGAACAGGGCTATGTACCGGTAGCCGGCGCTCCAGCCCATTCCGCCGGACAGGGCGAAGCCCATCACATAGGGTCCGACGGAGGCTCCCAGCCCCCACATGCAGTGCAGCCAGCTCATGTGTCTGCTCGCGTAGTGCAGGGCGACATAGTTGTTGAGCGAGGCGTCCACGCTCCCTGCGCCCAGCCCGTAGGGTATGGCCCAGAGGCAAAGCGCCGCGTAAGAGCGGCTGACCGAAAACCCGAACAGCGCCGCCGCCGTCGTCAGCACGCTCAGCGCCGTGAGCGCTCCGGTTCCGAGGCGCCTCGTCAGCCTGTCGCATTGCAGGCTGGAGAATATGGTCCCCGCCGATATGATGGCGGATATCGCGCCGGCGTACGACACCGGCACGCCAAGCTCCCCGTACATCGAAGGCCACGCAGAGCCAAGCAGCGAATCCGGAAGTCCCAGACTGATGAAGGCCAGATATATAATCGCCAGCAGAAGATGCGTCATAAGTATTCCTCCATTTTCTAGCGTCATAAGAATAGCGCCAAATCGCTCTTGATTCAATCTGCATCCGGCCATATAATATAACAAAACCGCCAATTGCGAGAAAGGGTGATCGCACATGCCGCTGCGGGAGTGCGGATTGAATCTAAACCGCGTGTCCATGGAGCTTCAGCCGCACGGGAGCGCGGAGTTCCCCTGCGCGGGGTATTCCTCCAGCCATACGGACAGACCCGAGGACGCCATCCCCTGGCACTGGCACGAGGAAATGGAGCTTGTATATATATCGCGCGGACGCATGGATGTAAAGACTCCGGGAAAGTCCTTCACGCTTGGACAGGGGGAGCTTGCGGCCATAAACTCGAACACCCTGCACTTTGCCTCGGCCGCCCCGGAGTGCGAGCTGCATTCGCTGGTCTTCAGCCCGGCGCTCATAACCGGCGGAGGGCAGAGCGTCTTCGCCCGGAAGTATATCCAGCCCCTCATATCCTCGGCCTTTTCCGGCTATAAGTTCAGCGGCGAGGACGCGCGTCAGGCCGCAGTTTGGTTCAGCGCCGCCTTTGACGCGCTGGCGCAAGACAGCCCGGGCTTTGAGTTTATCGTGCGCGAGAGTCTCTCCCGTATATGCCTGCTGCTTTACGAGCGGCTGGCTCCGAAGCCGAGCGACCCGGCAGGAGCCGCCGGCAGGGATGGGCTGCGGATGAGAAAAATGCTCGACTACATACACGGCAGCTTTAACGGTAACGTCTCAGTCTCGGACATAGCCGCCGCCGCGAGCATAAGCGAGCGTGAATGTATACGCTGCTTCCACAAGTCGCTCGGCGTCTCGCCCATACAGTATCTCATAAAATACAGGGTCATGCAGGGCGCAAAAATGCTGCTCGAGGAGCCCTCAAGCAGCATTTCCGAAACGGCCGCGTACTGCGGCTTCGACAGTCCCAGCAACTTCTCCAAAATGTTCAGGCGCTTTTACGGACGCACGCCGAGAGAATACAGGAGCTCGGCGCAGCCGGATCAAGGATAATACATTATCATGTGCAGCACACAGCTCGAGCCGCCGGTGTTGGCGTAGCTGTGGGCGGTATCTGCCGTAAAGCGCAGGCTCTCGCCGCGGCAAACCTCGGCGCTGTGCCCGGAGGCGTCCACCTGCAGCGAGCCTTCAAAGACGGTTATGAACTCCGTCGTCCCCCTCGGGTGCGCCTCGCTCGTCCAGCGGCTGCCCGGCTCCAGCTCCAGCATGTAAACGGCAAAGCGGCGACCCTCGCCGTCCGGGAATATGGAATAGTTGCGCGCCCTCCCACCGTCTTCCAGGATGGGCTGCACATCCCCTGGCCGCACCACCGTGAAGTCCCGGCTCGGCCTGGCAATCAGCTCGTCGAAAGGCACCTGCATCCCGTTGGATATTTTCCAGAGCGTCGACAGCGTCGGATTGCCCTCGCCGCGCTCTATGCGCGCGAGCATGCTCTTGCTCACACCGCTGACCTGAGCAAGCTCGTCCAGGCTCAGCTTCATCGAAGCGCGCAGCCTGCGTATATTGCCCGCGACTATGCCGTTCATGTAATCCACGTCCTCAGCCCCTTGACATTATAGTAAACATTTTGTATCATTATAATGCACAATCGTTCTTAACATTATATCGCAAATCGCTCGGAAAAGAAAGGGGTACGGCATGGAATTCGACTTCAACGAACGTATTGACCGCTCAAAGACCATATCCATCAAGTGGTCGCCTGAGCAGCTGGAAAGGATGTACGGCGAGAGGGACATTATCCCCATGGGCATAGCCGACATGGATTTGAAAACCGCCCCCTGCGTTTCGGAGGCGATTTGCAGGCGGGCGGCTCACGAGACCTACGGCTACGGCTATGCGTCCGGGGAGTTCCTCTCCTCCTGCGCCGAATGGCAGCGCCGCCGCCACGGCTGGGCGGTCGAGCCTGAATGGATCACCTACACCCCCGGCGTCAACATGGCGCTGGTGTGCGCGGTGGAGATGTATACGCAGCCCGGAGACAGCGTCATAATCCAGACGCCGGTCTACTATCCCTACTTTGACTATGTGCGCGGAACCGGCAGGCATATCGCCGCCAACCCGCTTATAAACCACGACGGGCGGTATGAGATGGACTTCGGCGCGCTTGAGGCTCTTGCCCGCAGACCCGACGTCAAGCTCATGCTCCTATGCAGCCCCCACAACCCGGTCGGCCGCGTCTGGAGCCGTGAGGAGCTTGAGCGCGTGGGCAGGATATGTATGGACAACGGCGTGATGCTCGCAGTGGACGAGATACACTCCGACCTCGTCTACCCGCCGAACAGGCACATCCCTTTCGCATCGATAAGCGAGGAATTCGCTCACAGCTGTATTGTCTGCACCTCTCCGTCCAAGACCTTTAACCTGGCCGGGCTGCTGGTGTCGGACATTATCATACCGGACGGAAAAATACGCGAGGCGTTCCGGGCAAAGATGGCTCCCTACTACCTCTGGCCGGGGAACTTCGGCGCCGCGGCGCAGATCGCCGCGTATACGCAGGGCGAGGCCTGGCTGGACGCGCTTCTCGGCTTTCTTGACAGCAACGCCAGGTACGTAGAAGACTTCATAGCCGGGCACATGCCCTCTGTGCGCTACAGGAGGCCGGAGGGCACATACCTGGCCTGGCTGGACTTCCGCGCTCTGGGCATGGATGCCGGCGAGCTGTGGAGCTTCATGCTCCACGAGGCTAAAGTGGCGACGGACAACGGCGTCATGTTCGGCGCCGGCGATGAGGGCGTTGGCTTCCAGCGTCTGAACTTCGCCTGTCCGAGGGCGCAGCTGGAGGCGGCCATGGGGCGCATATATGCGGCGCTGAGCCGCCGTGGAATGTGCTGACATCGCCGATACTGCGCAAAGCCTCTCCGCCGTCGGGCGGAGAGGCTTTTTTGTGCATCAGTTGATTTCCACGAGGGATATCCATAGTCCGGGGTTGTAGTTTTCGATCGTGCCCTCGGGGCAGGAGAAGACGAGCGCGGCGGTGCCGGCTTCGCGGACGCGGACGGCGTAGTAGACGTCCCTGCCGTCGCGGGTGAACCGGGTGCAGTAGTTGCCGTACTCGTCGTAGTCGAACACCTGACCCTCGCCCACGTCGGACTGCGGGCCGCTGCGCTGGGAGAACTCCTCGACCGTCTCCGGCAGGGAGACCCCGGCGACTTCGTAGGCGTCCAGGCCGATGATGCCGAGGTGGAAGTTGACGTCGCCGATATTTACGCCGCACTGGGTGGTGGGCAGCGGGTCGGTCTGTTCCTCGTAATAGGTCTCGCCGCCCTCGGGGAGATAGACTACGGCGGCGTCCTCAAGCTCGTAGGCCGTGAGACCCGCACGCGGGTCTTCAGTGGCCGGAGGGGCGGTTGCGGCGCTACCCTCCCCGCAGGCCGCGAGGGCGAAAACCATGCAGAGCGCAAGCGCAAGTGATGCAGATTTCTTCATTTTTCTTTCCTCCCGGCTGTCATGCTAGCTCGACCAGGCTCAGGATGTACCCGGCGTCGTAGTTGTCCATCTCGCCCTCCGGGACGGTGAACATGAGACTGGCGGCGAAGTCGTCGGTCACGACCAGCGCCTGATAGGCGTCGTAGCCGTCCGGACTGGTGTACACGGCGCGGTAGTTGCCGTATTCGTCATAGCTGAACTCGACGCCGTCGGGGATGCCGCTGCGCACACCCTCGCGGTTGGAATACTCCACGACGTCCTCGGGCATGGTCTGACCCGCGGCGTCGTAGGCGTCCTGACGGAACACCCCGATGTGGAGACCCAGAATACCATTCTCAATGCTGACCTGCACGGCGGGCAGGGGCGAGGTGACGAATCCACCCTCGACGACACAGTCCTCGGGCATGTACACGGTGCCGGCGCCCTCTATCTCGTAGGCCACCAGCTCGCCGGTGAGCGTGTCGAGCAGCGTGACGTCGCTGTCCTTGAGCGTGCAGCTGAGCGCGTTGTAGGAGATCACGGCCACGTCGCCGCGCAGGAAGCTCGTGGTGGACGCGCCGTATTCGCCGCCCGTGAGGCCGATTTCGTCGCTGAGCTCCCAGGCCTTGTCCCACTCGAAGTCCGCGCCGCTCTCATAGCCGAGCGCGCGGAGCACGAAGGTGATGTACTGCGCGGCGGTCACGGAGGCGTCGGAGCCGAATGCCGTCTCGCCCGTGCCGTCCGTGAGGCCCTTGCTATAGGCGTAGCCAACATACGGTTCAGCCCATTCGGGGACGTCGGTGAAGGGCGTGTCCCAGTCGCCGGCGAGGGCGGCGTCCTCCCCGCCGAGCAGGCGCACGAGCATGGTCACGGCCTCGGCGCGCGTGGGGGCGCGGTCAAGGTCAAAAACGGGCGTGCCGTCTGCGTTCTCTGCCGTGCCCTGGAACAGCCCCAGCTCGTAGAGCGCGTTGGCGGCCTCGCTTGCCTCGTCGCTCGCGGCCGACGCAAACGGGGTGAGCGTCAGCATCAGGCAGAGGACAAGTGCGAATACAAAGCTTCTTTTCATGTCGGATTACTCCTTTCTGTTTTGGGAATACGCTGAAAGGAGTATAGCACACCGGTATGCGCTCCCCGTCCAACTTTGTTCCGGAGCCGGAACAAAGTTGGACGTCCCCGGCGTTCGCATGTGATAAAGTGAGGTCGTGCCGCGGCTCAATGGCGCGCCGCAACGCTTGTCACGGCATATGACTTACTGTATACTGAAGCCGTAGGCTAGGGTCTGGCGAAACGGGGGTGAAGCGCGGTGAATAAGGAGCAGAAAGGCGGCAGCTGGAATTCCGGCGAATTCTGCCCGTACTGCATGGGCAGCGTCCGCCCCGGCGAGCCCTGCCCCGCCTGCGGCCTGACGCAGAGCTCATACACGCCGGCTCCGCACCATCTGCCGCCGGGAACCGTGCTGATGGACCGCTACCTGATCGGCCGCGCCCTCGGCGAGGGCGGCTTCGGCATAACCTATATAGGCCGCGACCTGCGCCTCGAGGTGAAGGTCGCGATAAAGGAATACTTCCCCTCCGGCCTCGCGGCTCGGGACGCCGCCGCGTCTATGGACGTGCACGCCTGCATGGGCAGGGGCAATCCCGGCTATGAGCAGGGGCTGAGCCGCTTCCTCTGCGAGGCCAGGACGATGGCGCGCATGGAAAAGCAGCCGCAGATAGTGATGGTGCGCGACTACTTTGAGGCCAACAATACGGCGTACATAGTCATGGAGTACGTCGAGGGGACCAACTTCATAGACCTCGCCGCCCGGCGGGGCGGCAGGATACCGGCCTCGGAGCTTTTCCCTCTGATAGAGCCGCTGTTCACCGCGCTCAGCGCCATGCACAAGGCCGGGCTCATCCACCGCGATATAAGCCCCGACAACCTTATGCTGGAGCAGGGCTCGGTGCGCCTGCTGGACTTCGGCTGCGCGCGGGAGTCGTCCCGGGGTACGGACAGCACCATGGCCGTGGCTCTCAAGCAGGGCTACGCCCCGATAGAGCAGTACCAGTGCATGGGACAGGGTCCCTGGACAGACGTCTACGCCCTCTCGGCCACTATATATTTCTGCCTGACCGGCCGTGTGCCGCCCAAGTCTCTGGACAGGCTGCTCTCCGACGAGCTGGCTGCGCCGACGGCGCTCGGAGTTGACATAACTCCGGAACAGCAGCGCGCCCTGCTCAGGGGCATGGAGATAAACCCCGAAAAGCGCTGCCAGACGGTTGACGAGCTGTACTCGGGGCTGTATTGCACTGAGGACGCATCCGCGGGCGTGGACGCCGGCTCCCGGGATGTGGAAAGCGCGGCAGACGCGCAAGCGCCGGCCGCAAAGCGGCGTGTGTCCGGCCGGATAGCGGCTCTGCTGTGCGCGCTTGCCTTTATCGCCGCGCTGGCGCTCCTGATACCCGGGCAGCACAAAGCGGGAACCTCACAGCCGCAGGAGCTCGCAAGCTTCAAGCGCGACGAGCTGTTTGAGGACGCCGTCACGGTGAGCAGCGACACTGAGCTGGCCTTCGCCCTCGCGGACAGCACCGTCGCGGCGGTGATACTTGAAGGCTCCGGCGCGGACGTTGGGCTGCCCGGGACGGTCACGGAGCTGGACAAGCCCCTGCTGATAAGCGAGGGCGCGCGTCTCGTCATGCCGGGGGCGCTTATACTTCGCGAAGGCGGCGTGCTGTGGACGGCCGGCGAGTTGGCGGACGACGGCACGATCGTCGCCGCCGGCGGCTCGCTGGTGACGGTGGACGGCGCCTCGCTGAACGCCTCCGTGTACCTGCTCTCCGACTGCGGCCTTTTGCAGGACGGCGGGAGCGTAAACGGCGAGGTGCGCGATATGCGGCTCGCCGGTGGCGAAGCGGTGACCGTCTCCACCTTCGACGATCTCAAGGCCGCGAGCGGCGACGCCGGGGCGCTCGCAATCGTTATCGAGGGCAGCATAGCGCTGAGCGAGACGCTAACTTTTGAGCGGCCGCTCGTGGTGAGCGAGGGTGCGAGCCTCTCGGCCGCATCCGGCGCGGAGATACAGATGAACGGCGCCCCGCTCGTAAACTGCGGCAGCGTAGACGCCGGGATCTGGTGCGGCGGCGAGGGCTCGCTGCTGCTCAATTGCGGCTCCATCGAGGCCGTCGGACAGTTCTGGGTGGAGAACGCGAACGAGGATGACGCCGCGTGGACGCTGATGAACTTCGGCACGCTGAGCCTCACTGCGTACAGCGCGGCGTGGTGCGATATCCTGAACTTCGGCACGCTGGATGTCGGCACAGCGGAGGGCAGCGGCGATCAGACCCTGTTCGGCTTCGGCGAGCGCAGCTTTCTCAATTTCGGCTCCGTCCGGCTGGGCGAGGGAGCCGCTTTCCAAATGGGAGGTACGCTGCGCAACATGGGCGGCATAAGCGTCTCCGGCGACATGGACCTGACCGGCCGCGTTGTCAGCCGCGGCGCGATAGAGGTGCTCTCCGGCGGGGAGCTATGCAACAGCGGCCTGCTGGACATGTACGACGGCAGCTCGCTCGAAATAGCTGCGGGCGGAGAGTTCGACACGACCGAGGGGATATTCCTGTACCGCAATCACTACGCCGTGTTGGACGGCGACATAGACGGCACGGCTTGGTGTGCGGACTTCACGCCCATAGACGTCGGGGCGGCGCAGGCTTACGCCTCCACAGAGGCCGAGCTGCTCGCCGCCATGGACGAGGGCGGCGCAGAGGCGGTGGTAGTCGAGGGATATCTGAGCCTGACGCGGCCGCTGACCGTCACAAAGCCGCTCTACGTGTCCGGACACCTCGCCCTGCCCGAGGGCGCGCAGCTCACGGTGGACGGGACGATATTCTGCGTCAACGGCGAGCTGACCTGCGACAGCGTCGCGGTGCAAAACGGCGCGATGGCGGAGTTCATCTGCGCCTGGCGCGGCACGGACGGCGCGGCGAGCCTGAGCGTGAGCGGCGGCTCCTGGGTCTACACCCGCGACGGCGATCTGGAGCTTGAGAGCATAGAGCTCGCCGGCGCCTCCATGCTGGTTTACGACAGCATACAAAGCGCCCTGCTCAGCTCCGTCACCGTCTCGGACAGCAGCTATCTGGCCATAGCGGGCACGGGAGTGACGGACGCGGCGTTGGACATCCGCGCCTCCGGAGCGCACATCATCCAGCTCAGCGCGCTGCAGGCCGGGAGCATCGCGCTCAGCGGCTCCG
>ULSZ01039340.1_pt1 | contig 10141 bp, 9 predicted proteins | sample 1957151 | NCBI WGS metagenome assembly ULSZ01 (sample SAMEA4835721, study PRJEB28245) | human gut metagenome | biome: gut microbiome; material: fecal sample | place: Denmark | collected 2008
CCGCACCAAGCGCGGCAAAATGCTCCACGGCGTTCCCGTGCGCGGCACGCTGGACGAAGCGGTCGCGAAGATGTCCGCCGTCGGCCTGACCAACGCCATCTTTGCCATCCCCTCCATGCCTGACGAGCAGCGCAGCGCGGTGCTGAGAGGTCTGAGCGAAGGCGGCATCCACGTCATGACCCTCCCCGGCACCCTTGAGCTGATCGGCAGGACTGCAACCGTTTCCCAGCTGCGGGAGGTGCAGATCGAGGATCTGCTCGGCCGCGACGAGGTCATGCTTGACCCTGCACCGATAAAAGCCATGCTGCGCGGCAAAACCGTTCTCGTTACGGGCGGGGGAGGGAGCATCGGCTCGGAGCTGTGCCGCCAGATCGCGAAATATTCCCCCCAAAAGCTCGTCATCTTCGACATCTATGAGAATAACGCCTACGACATTCAGCAGGAGCTGAAATTCCGATACGGTGCGGACCTTGACCTCGCGGTCGAGATCGGCTCGATCCGCGACGGCGCGCGACTCATGCGCCTGATGGACCGCTACCGTCCCGAGGTCGTGTTCCACGCCGCGGCGCACAAGCATGTCCCGCTCATGGAGTCCTGCCCGCAGGAGGCCATCCGCAACAATGTTTTCGGCACGCTCAACCTCGTCCGTGCCGCGGATGCCTGCGGCGTGCAGAAGTTCATTCAAATATCGACCGACAAGGCGGTCAACCCCACAAATATCATGGGCGCGAGCAAAAGATTGTGCGAGATGATCGTGCAGTCCATGGCGCAATGCTCGGACACCACCTTCGCTGCCGTGCGCTTCGGCAATGTTCTCGGCTCGAACGGTTCGGTCATCCCGCTCTTCAAGCGCCAGATCGCCGCGGGCGGCCCCGTCACCGTGACGGACGCGCGCATCATCCGCTATTTCATGACCATTCCCGAGGCCGCGTCGCTTGTGCTCGAGGCGGGCGCCATGGCGAAGCAGAACGAGCTGTTTGTGCTGAACATGGGCAAGCCCGTCAAGATCCTTGACCTTGCGGAGAATCTGATCCGCCTTTCCGGCTATGAACCCTATGTCGATATTGACATCGTGGAGACCGGCCTGCGTCCGGGCGAAAAGCTCTATGAGGAGCTGCTCATCGCGGGCAATAACACGGAAAAGACGGCGAACGACAAGATCTATGTCGAGCATCAGCCGCTCGTCACCCCCGCCGAGCTGGAGGAAAAGCTGGAGGTCCTCCGCGCCGCGTTGGAAACGGAAAACGCGGACGCCCTCCGCGCCGCGCTCCACCGCGTCGTCCCGACCTTCCGCGAACCGGACGAGGTCAATGCCGCGCAGGGCGACGCGGTCGCAGTCCCCGCGCAGACAGTGGGATAATAAAAGGAAGGGAAGTGCTTATCATGGCATTCACCGCATACGATCAATTTCACCCCTTTGCTGAGAAAGTCTGGCTTGCCACACCCACCATGCACGGCGAAGAAATGGAGTATATCCGCCGCGCCTATGACACCAACTGGATGAGCACCGTGGGCGAGAATATCAACGAGGTCGAGCGCGTCGCCGCTGAAAAGGCGGAGGTTGGTTATGCGGTCGGCCTCTCCTGCTGCACCGCCGCGCTGCACCTGTGCGTCAAGCTGGCGGGGGAGCGGCTCTACGGCAAGCCACCCATCAGCCACGGCGCGCTTGAGGGGCGGCGTGTGTTCTGCTCGGACATGACCTTTGACGCGACCCTCAACCCCGTGGTCTACGAGGGCGGCATCCCCGTCTTTATCGACACCGAGGCGGACAGCTGGAACATGGACCCCGCCGCGCTGGAAAAGGCGTTCGCCCTCTATCCCGAGGTGAAGCTGGTGGTCATGGCCCATCTTTACGGCTTCCCCGCCAAGGTGGACGAGATCAAGCGCATTTGTGAAAAGCACGGCGCGCTGCTCATCGAGGACGCCGCCGAGGCCATGGGCGCCACGGTGAACGGAAAGCAGTGCGGCAGCTTCGGCGACTACGCCGCCATCTCCTACAATGGCAACAAGATCATCACCGGCTCCGCCGGCGGCTGCCTTCTGACCAACTCCCTTGAGGATGCCAACCGCGCCCGCAAGTGGGCGACGCAGGCGCGCGAGAACGCCGCGTGGTATCAGCACGAGGAGGTCGGCTACAACTACCGCATGAGCAACGTCGTCGCGGGCGTGGTGCGGGGCCAGTACCCCCATTTAGAGGAGCATATCGCCCAAAAAAAGGCGATCTACCAGCGCTACCGTGAGGGTCTGCGAGGTCTCCCCGTGACGATGAACCCCATCGTGGCGAACACCGAGCCGAACTACTGGCTCTCCGCCCTCATCATTGACGAGGACGCCATGTGCCCGCAGATGCGCTCTGACAGCGAAGCCCTTTACCGCGCAGAGGCAGGGAAGTCCTGCCCCACGGAAATTTTGGAGGTCTTGGCGAAGTACAACGCCGAGGGCCGTCCCATCTGGAAGCCCATGCACATGCAGCCCATGTACCGTCTGCACGAGTGCGTGGGTCGGGAGGGGAGCCTTCGCTGCCGCACCAACGCCTATATCGCCGGCGGCGCGGCGGATGTCGGCGCGGATATTTTTGAGCGGGGCTTGTGCCTGCCCAGCGACAACAAAATGACGCCGGAGCGGCAGGAAACGGTCATCGAACTGATCCGCGCCTGCTTCGCGTAAAAAAGAACATAGGAAGTTATTTTTGTGAAACAGGGAAAGCAGGGCGTCTACGCCCGTTACATCAAGCGAATATTAGACGTTCTTCTCTCCGGCTGCGCCCTCATCGTGCTGTCTCCAGTGCTGCTGGTCGTGGCCGTTCTGGTGCGGACAAAGCTGGGCAGCCCCGTCATTTTCTCTCAGGAGCGCCCCGGTAAAAACGAGAAGATCTTCAAAATGTATAAATTCCGCTCCATGACGGACGCACGGGACGAAAACGGCGAACTGCTGCCCGACGAGCTGCGCCTGACGCATTTTGGAAAGGTGCTTCGCTCCACCAGCCTTGACGAGCTGCCGGAGCTTTGGAACATCTTCAAGGGCGATATGTCCATCGTCGGCCCCCGTCCGCTGCTGGTGAAGTATCTTCCCCTTTACAGCGAGGAGCAGCATCACCGCCACGATGTGATGCCGGGGCTGACCGGCTGGGCGCAGGTCAACGGCCGCAACGCGATCTCGTGGGAGGATAAATTCCGCTTGGATGTCTGGTACAGTGAGCATGTGAGCTTTCTTCTGGATGTGAAGGTGATTTTTCTGACGGTGAGGTGCGTCCTGCACCATGAGGGCATCAGCGGCGCGGACAGCGCCACCATGGAGGAGTTTCGCGGCGTAATGGAGGAAACGTTACATTGAAAAGGTTGATAATTATTGGTGCGGGGGATTTCGGCCGTGAAGTTAGTTGGGTGGCAGAGCGCATGAACGCCCAAACGCCGGTTTGGGATTTGTTGGGTTTTGTGGATGACAGCGACGCCATGCGGGGGAAGTCTGTGGATGGCTATCCTGTTCTGGGATCTGCGGCCTATTTGGAGACGGTCACGGAGCCAACCTATGTGGTTTGCTCTATCGGAACAGGGCTCATTCGAAAAAAGGTGATGGAACAGGTATTAAAAAACCCGCATCTCCAACCAGCTACGCTTATCGACCCTGCCGTAGTTATCGGACGAAATGTCCAGATAGAACCAGGGTGTGTGATTTGCGCCGGAACGGTGTTTACAATTTCTTGCCACATATCAGAGCACTCCATTGTAAATCTGAATTGTACTTTCGGTCATGATACGGTCTTGGAGCCGTATTGCACGGTCCACCCGGGCAGCAATCTCTCCGGCAGAGTCCATGTGGGTGACTGTACAGATATTGGTACAGGGACAAAAATCATTCAAGGCTTATCCGTCTGCCCCGGCTGTATCATCGGCGCAGGCAGCGTAGTTGTAAAAAATATTACAGAACCGGGCACCTATGTTGGGGTTCCTGCACGGAGGATCAAGTGAAAACAAACATCTGGATCATGAACCACTACGCAAGCGGTATGTACTTTGACCGCGGCGGCCGGCACTACAATTTTGCGAAGTATCTCCGCCGCGCCGGTTACGCGCCCGTCATTTTCGGTGCCAACAGCAAGCACGGCAAGGCCGAGCGCTTCCTTGAGACCGATGCGCTCTGGGAGGAGCGTATCGCTGAGGAGATCGACACGCCCTTCGTTTTTGTCCGCGCCCGCACCTATGACGGCAACGGCAAGCAGCGCGTGCTGAATATGATCGACTTTTACCGCAATGTGAAGAAGGCCGCGAAGGAGTACGCCGCCCAGCACGGCAAGCCCGATGTGATCTACGCCTCCTCCGTCCACCCGCTGACACTGGTGGCGGGTATCCACCTGGCGAAGCATTTCGGCGTGAAGTGCATTTGCGAGGTGCGGGACCTCTGGCCGGAGAGCATCGTGGCGTATTCCAGCCGCTTTACGAAAGAGAACCCCTTGATCAAGCTTTTGTACCGGGGCGAAAAATGGATCTACAAAAAAGCCGACGCCTTGGTGTTCACCATGGAGGGCGCTTATGATTACATTGTGGAGCAGGGCTGGGAAAAGGACATCCCCCGCTCCAAGGTCTATCATATCAACAACGGCGTCGATCTGGAGCAGTTCGACTACAACAGAGAGCATTTCCGCGCAGAGGATCCCGATCTGGACGATCCGAATATCTTTAAGGTCATCTATACCGGTTCCGTCCGCAGGGTCAACAACCTCGGACTGCTGGTGGATGCGGCGAAGTGTATAAAGGATCCCCGTGTCAAGCTCTTAATCTGGGGCGACGGCGACGAGCGTGAGGAGCTGGAGCGGCGCGTCCGCGACGAGAAAATTTCCAATGTTGTGTTCAAGGGCAAGGTGGAGAAGAAATACATTCCCTCCATCGTCAGCCGCGCGGATCTGAATTTGGTCCATTGGGAGCAGGCGCCGCTGTTGAAATACGGCGTCAGCTATAATAAGCTGTTTGACTATATGGCGGCGGGACGGCCGATCTTCTCTACGGTATGTCCGGGATACAGCATTTGGGAGAAATATGACTGCGGACGGGATACGGAGGACCCCCGCCCCGAGCCGCTTGCGCGTGAACTGGAAAAGATGGCGGCGCTTCCGCCGGAGGAGCTGTCGCGGCTGGGGGAGAACGCCCGTAAGGGTGCGGCGGAGTACGATTTTGCCGTGCTGACCCAAAAACTGATAAATGTAATTGAGACGGAGAGGAGGGAGGCGAGCGTATGCGCGGAGTGACAGGGCTATGCCGCAGGGTGTACCATGACTATTTGCGCCCCGACCAAACGACGGGCTATGAGGCTCTGCTGAGAATGGCGGTAGAAAACGGATATGTGTTTGAAACCGTCTCGTCTTTCGACCAAAGGGTTCGGGAAGGCGGGGTGCAGCCCCAAAGCAGATATTGCATTTTACGCAGAGATGTCGATACAAAAGCACTTTCCACCTTGCGAAGAATGCTTCAGGCAGAGGTGAAATACGGCGCGCGCTGCTCATATTTTTTCCGCGATATTACGCTTGATATCCCACTGGTCAAGCAGATCACTGCTGCAGGCGGAGAGGTATCGTATCATTATGAGGAGATGGCAGCTTACGCGTTCGCCCATCGTATCAGGGATGCGGAGAAGCTGCGCGCCGCAATGCTGGAAATACGGGAAATGTTTAGGCAGGATATTACTGCTTTTCGTGAAAAGACAGGTTGCGACTGTACAACGGTTGCGTCGCACGGGGACTATATCAACCGCATGCTGCATTGTACGAACGCGGAGATTTTGGAAAGTGCACCGTTTAGGGAAAGCTGCGGTATTGCGCGAGAGGCTTACGACATAGAGCAGATGCGATATGTTACATGCCGTATTGCCGATCAGAGCAGCAAGAATTTCGTCGAGGAAGCTGCCTGCGCAATGCAGCGCGGAGAGCCTGTTCTTTATTTGCTGACACATCCGCGCCAATGGGGAGCCGATTTTCGCGCCAATGCGCGCGAGGATTTTCTGCGGTTGTATCACGGTATAGCTATGCGTCAGTAAATAAAGTATGGAAAGGTGTTTCGGATGAAAATTACCGTTATTGGAACAGGTTATGTCGGTCTGATCGCAGGCCTCGGCTTTGCCAAATGGGGCAATGAGGTCGTGTGCCTCGATGTTGTGCCCGAGAAGATCGAAAAGCTGCAAAATGGAGTCTGCCCTATTTACGAGCCGGGTGCGGAAGCGCAGTTGATCGACGGTCTTGCCAGCGGACGCCTGCGCTTTACCTGCGATGCAAAAGAGGCTGTGGAGCACGGCGAGCTGATCTTTATCGCTGTGGGCACACCGGAGGCTCCCGACGGCAGCGCAGATTTGAAATATGTTTACAGCGCGGTCGACGAGATCGTTGACTATATGCAAAGCTATAAGCTTGTGGTCGACAAATCCACTGTCCCGGTCGGCACAGCGCGGGCGCTGCGTGAGCGCATGGCGGCACGGCTGCGGGCAATGGAGAAGGATATTCCGTTTGATGTGGCCTCCAACCCGGAATTCCTGCGGGAGGGACGCGCGGTGGGAGACTTCAATAACCCCGACCGTATCGTGTTGGGCGTTGCGAGCGAGCGGGCGGAGAAGCTGCTGCGAGAAATTTATAAGGTTTTCTCCCGTTCCAATAAGCCTGTGATCGTCACCACGCCCGAGACGGCGGAGATGATCAAATACGCCTCCAACGCCTTTCTTGCCACGAAAATCACCTTCATCAACGAGATCGCCAATCTCTGCGAACAGGTGGGGGCCAACGCGCTGGAGGTCGCCGCCGCGATGGGTAAGGACGGGCGCATCAGCCCCAAGTTTCTGCATCCCGGTCCCGGCTATGGCGGCAGCTGCTTTCCAAAGGATACCAAGGCAATCGCCGATACCGGCGTAAAGTACGGCTCTCCCATGACGATTGTGGAGAGTGTGATCCGCGCCAACCAGCTGCAAAAGGAGCTGGCCGCAAAAAAGGTCATGGATCGCTTTCCCGAGGGCGGCACGATCGCTCTCCTTGGCTTGTCCTTCAAGCCGGAGACAGATGACATTCGTGAATCGCCGGCAATAGATATTGCCCGCATGCTGCTCTCGGACGGTCGATATACCGTGCAGATGTTTGATCCCCGTGCGATGGAAAACAGCAGGGAGGCGCTTGGCGACCCAGCAAATGCTGTTTGGTGCCGCTCCGCACAGGAGGCATTGGTCGGAGCGGATACCGTTGTCATCGCAACGGAATGGCCGGAATTTAGCGCCTTGGATCTCGATGGGCTCAAGTCCGTGCTGCGCTGTTCGGTTATGTTTGATCTGCGTAATATTTACCACAAAGACGAGGTAGAGGCGGCAGGCATTGAGTATCACGGCACAGGCGTATAAAAAGGAGAAAATAACGATGAGTGAACAGGCGTATCGGGCTCACCCCATGAGCATTGTAGACCCGGACTGCGAGATCGGCTCAGGCACCCGCATCTGGGCGGGTACTCATGTGATGTGTGGCGCGAGGATCGGAGAAGGCTGCAATATCGGAGAAAACTGCTTTATTGAGGGCGGCGTTGTAGTAGGCAGCCATGTTACCGTGAAAAACAATGTTGCATTGTATGATGGCGCGGTGGTGGAGGACGATGTATTTCTCGGCCCCTCCTGTGTATTTACCAATGTGGTCAATCCGCGGGCGTTTGTCTCGCGCAAACACGCGTTTCGAAAGACGATCGTCCAAAAGGGGGCCAGCATCGGAGCAAACGCCACACTCATCTGCGGGCATACCGTTGGGCGCTATGCTTTTGTGGGGGCCGGCGCCGTAGTCAGCCGGGATGTACCGGACTATGCGCTGGTATACGGCACACCGGCCAAAATTCACGGATGGGTGTGCAAATGCGGCTGCAAGCTGACCTTCCGCGACAATATGGCCGTCTGCTCTGAGTGCGGAAGCGCCTATCGGTTGATGCTCGACAGAGTGGAGGAGGCATAGGCGTCGATGTTCATTGACGCGATCGAACAGGCGTAGGCCCGCGCAAGAAGCAGCAGGGAGGGGGACAATTTGGTGGATCCGTGTTTATTTGGGAAAAACGCCGTGGTAACCGGAGCAAATCGAGGCATCGGTGCTGCGATCGTTCAAGAATTTGCACAAAACGGATGCAATATCTGGGCATGTGCCCGCATGTCATCTGTTCAGTATGAACAAAGGCTGTCTCGGTTAGCAGAGGAAAATGGCGTCTGGATACGTCCCTTGTATTTTGATATGACAGACGAAGACGCTCGAAAAGCCGCTATAAAGACAGTTTTTCGTGAGAAGAAAAATATTGATATCCTCGTAAACTGTGCCGGTGTTGCACACGGCGGGCTGTTTTCTATGACGAAAATAGGGGATATCCGAAAGGTTTTTGAGGTCAACTTATTCTCACACATGGAACTCACGCAATCTATCCTGCGGCAGATGATGCGGCAAGGGTACGGAAGTATCGTCAACTTTGGGTCTATCGCTGGTCTCGACCTTCACGCAGGTAACAGTGCATATGGGGTTTCCAAAGCGGCAATCATCGCTTGGACGAAAACGCTTGCTGCAGAACTTGCGCCCTATAGCATTCGAGTCAATGCTGTTGCTCCGGGTTTGACAGATACGGATATGGCAAGAATGATGGAAACAAAGGCAGGAAAACAGATGGTTGAAGAATCTGCAATGAAACGAATGGCGCGTCCCGACGAGATCGCAAAGGCCGTTCTATTTCTTGCTTCCGATGCAGCCTCCTTTGTGACAGGGCAGGTACTGCGCGTGGATGGAGGGACCGCATGAGCGAATACGCACAGATTGCCTCCTCTGCCCGTGAAATGCGGCGGGATATTATCCGCATGACCTATTCTACCGGACGGACTGGAGCCCACGTTGGCGGTGCCCTTTCTCTGGTCGAAATTATGGCAGCACTATATCTGGAGATTTTACATATCTCTTCAAGCGATCCAGAAGACGATCGCCGTGATCGGTTGATCCTCAGCAAGGGGCACGGCGTAATGGCACAGTATGCCGCCATGCGGCAGGCGGGTCTTTTAACGGAAGAAGATCTTTTGTCCTATAAGAAGCATAACACCAACCTGTCTGCTCATCCCTCGATGAATCCTGCGCTTGGCATTGAATTTTCCAGCGGCAGCCTTGGGCAAGGGCTTTCGCAGGGTGTTGGTTCTGCGTTGGCATTGCGTCGAAAGGGGAACAACTCCCGTGTCTTTGTCATATTGGGAGATGGCGAGTGCGATGAGGGGTCGATTTGGGAAGCAGCGATGTCCGCTTCTCATTTTAATCTCACAAATCTAGTTGCAATCGTAGATGAAAATCAGCTTCAATATGATGGAACGACTTCTCTGACGATGAATCTTGCCCCATTTGGTGACAAATGGAGGTCCTTCGGTTGGGCTGTAGATGAAGTAGATGGACATGACCTTTCCGCTTTGCTCAAGGTACTTTCTTTACAGTTTTCTCGCCCCCATGTGATCCTTGCAAGAACGGTGAAAGGAAAAGGCGTTTCTTTTATGGAAAATGAACCCAAGTGGCACAATGGCCGTTTGACTCAGGAGCAGTTCGAGCAGGCGATGGCGGAGCAGGAGGAGTCGCAATGATCGTTTATTCTCGCACGAACATTCGGACGTGGTCTATGCTTGGTACCTGCGGAGCCTTTGGCATTGCTGCAACAGAGCTTCCCTCAATGGATGATCGTATTGTATTTCTCACTTCCGACCTTTGCTTTTACTCCGGTTTGGAACGATTCGCGGCTCAATATGGCGATAGGCTATATAACTTTGGTATTGCAGAACAAAACATGGTTGGTGCGGCAGCAGGTTTTGCAAAAGAGGGGTTTGTTCCTTTTGCAACGACCTACGGCGCGTTTGCTGCCAGCCGCTGTATGGATCAGGTTCGGGTCAATATGGGTTATATGGGGTTGAATGTCAAGATTGTTGGCTTGACTTCCGGCTTGACCTCCGGAATTCTCGGTGCCACGCATATCAGCGTAGAAGACCTTGCGGTGATGCGCGCCATTCCCAACCTTACGATCCTTTCACCTGCGGATGGCGCGGAAACCATTAAGGCGGTGCTTGCGGCAGCTGCATATGAAGGACCGATTTATCTCCGCCTCACCGGGTCAATGGGATGTCCAATCGTCTATTC
>ULSZ01014236.1_pt1 | contig 10033 bp, 9 predicted proteins | sample 1957151 | NCBI WGS metagenome assembly ULSZ01 (sample SAMEA4835721, study PRJEB28245) | human gut metagenome | biome: gut microbiome; material: fecal sample | place: Denmark | collected 2008
GAGAGCTCCGCGCCGTCGGTGCCGCCGCGCATTATGCGCATGAAGGGCTCCACGCCCGCGCGCCGTGCGGCGAGCTTGGCGTTATCTATGAGGTGCGCGTGCTGCGGCAGTATCTTGTCGAGCATATTCCTGTACCCGGTGCGCAGCGTCACGGTGACCGTGCCCTCGCCGTACTTCTCGTTCAGGCACTTGGCCGCGTGCATGAGCGTCTCGCCGCGCATGGCCAGCTTGGCCGCGTCGTGGTCGCGCAGGATATAGCGCGCGCACGCGCTCTCGCAGCAGCCCTCCACGCCGGTGAGGTGATAGAAGCCCTCGCGCAGCTCGGTGTGCCTCGGCGTCTCGGCGGCGGGCAGCAGGGAGTTGAACTCCATCGCCACCAGGGCGGCGTTGACCATCGTGTCCTTGGCCGAGCCGGTGTGCACGTTCACGCCGCGTATGTCCACCGTGGCGGAGCTGGCGTTGAAGTTCTCGCAGACGATCTCGCCCTCGGGACCGCCGTCGACGGTGTAGGCAAAGTCGGCGCCGAAGCGCTCGAGGTCGAAGCGGGCGGTGCCGCGCCCGACCTCCTCGTCTGGCGTGAAGCACACGGCGATGCGGCCGTGGGGCGCGCCGGTGACGGCCAGCTCCTCGATGAGCGTCATTATCTCGGCGATGCCGGCCTTGTCGTCGGCGCCGAGCAGCGTGTCGCCGCTCGCCGTTATCAGCGTCCGGCCTTTGAGTGAGGGCAGGTGCGGGAAGCTCTTGGCGCTGAGAACCCGGCCGTGACCCAGCTCCACGTCGCCGCCGTCGTAGTTTTCTATCAGCCTGGGCTGTACGTTCTCCCCGGAGAAGTCGGGCGAGGTGTCCATGTGCGCGATGAAGCCCAGGGTCGGGGCGTCCTCGCAGCCGGGCGTCGCGGCGACGTGGCCGTAGACATAGCAGGCGTCGGACACCTGCGCGTCCTCCACGCCGAGCGATACAAGCTCCGCGGCGAGCATCCGCGCAAGGTCAAACTGCCGGCGCGTGGTCGGCGAGCACTCCGCGCCCTCGGCGCTGGCGGTGCTGACCTTGGCATAGCGTATCAGTCTCTCATAGGCTCTCATGGTTTTATCCCTCCGTAGAAAAAGAATCTGCCCTCACGCTACCGTACCGCCCGATGCACGTGCCGATGAAGTCCTCGACTTCGGCGGCGTAGCGCGCCTCGTCGGCTATGTAGCTCAGGCCGTGCCCCGCACCGGGGAAGGTGACCAGCCTGGTCGTGCGCCCGGCGGCGTGTATCTCGCGGCTCATGGAACAGGGGACGAAGCGGTCGTCCTCGCCGTGCAGCAGCAGTATGGGTATGTCCGCGTGCTTCACGGCCTCCACGGCGCTGGCGCCGCGCAGGTCAAAGCCGCCGAAAAGCCGGGCGGCCAGACGCACAAAGGGCATGACCGCGCCGGAGAGCGGCATGTTCTCCGCGCAGACGCGGCGTATTATCGCCTCGGGCGAGGAGTAGGGGCAGTCCGCCGCTATTCCCGCCACGTTCTCCGGCAGCGGCAGCTCCGAAGCCATGAGCACGCTCGCCGCGCCCATGGAGACGCCGACGAGGAAGATGGGCACATCGCCGAAGCGCTCCCGTGCGTACTGCGCCCAGGCCAGGCAGTCGCGCCGCTCCTTGACGCCGAAGGTTATCGTGTGCCCGCCGCTGTGGCCGTTGGCGCGCTCGTCTATCAGCAGGACGTTGTGCCCGGCATCGAGCGCCAGCCTGTGCCCGCCGCAGAAGTCGCGCAGCGCGTTGCCGCGGTAGCCGTGGAACTGGATCTGCAATGGCGCGCCGTCGCGCACGTGGTAATAGCGGGCGTACAGCTCCACGCCGTCAAAGGCGCGGATGCCGACCGGCTCAAACGGCCTGCGCTCCAGCTCGGCTATCAGTGCGCGCATTTTGTCAGCGGCGGCCTCGTACTGCTCGCCCTTGGGCAGGACGTAGGGGTCGTCGTCGCGCCGGGGACGCGAATAGAACGCCGTGTGATAGGCAAAAAACGTCACGCCCAGCGCCAGGATAAAAAGCGCGCCGGCGGCTATGAGCAGCCACATAGTTGATGACCTCCCGCGATGCCGTGCAGATGCGTACATTATATTCCGCGCCCGTGCGCTTTTCAAGAGCGCGACCCAGGCAAAATAAAGCGCCGCGCACGGCTCAAGGCCGCGCGCGGCGCACAGTCCGCGCAGCGCTCTTAAAGCGAGCGCAGCACGGAGTCTATGTCGGCGTCTATGCAGATCGAGCGAGCAGCTATCTCGCGCGGGGCGTAGGCCTCGCCGAGATTCACGCAGGCGTAGACGGCGGTGGGGTTTTCGTGCGTCATGCGCCAGAAGGGATATTTGATGATCACCGGGGTGTTCAGCCCCACGCCCAGCTCCAGGTAGAGCACGTGCAGCCCCTCGTGGCGGCGGATGAAGTCCGAATACCGCTCCGCCGCGGCGTACCAGCCCTCGTCCTGCACGAAGGTGTTGTCCGAGCGCAGGTTCATAGCTATGGGTCGGCCGCAGACCGGGCAGCGCGGCACCAGCTCCGAGGGCACGCGCATATTACGCTGCTCGGCGTACATGCGCCGGACTGTTTCCTCATTGTCCCAGGTCTTGTCGCAGCAGGGCCTGGAGCACTGCCAGAGCCCGTAGTCGCCCTGGGTGTAAAAGAGCCGGCGCTTGTCAAAGCCCGCACGCTGGAAGCAGTGGTCTACGTTCGTCGTGAGGACGAAGTAGTCTCGCCCCTCGAGCAGGCTCAGGAGCTTTTCGTAGGTGTCCTTCGGCGGAGCCGTGTAGCGGTTGAGCATGATGAAGCGGCTCCAGTACGCCCACTCTATCTCCGGCTCCGGGAAGGGGTAAAAGCCGCCGGAGTACATGTCGTGGAAGCCGTACTCGGCCTCGAAGTCGGCGAAGTTGGCGCGAAAGCGCTCGCCGCCGTACTCGTAGCCCGCCGAGGTGGAGAGCCCCGCGCCGGCGCCGACGACGATGGCGTCCGCCGTCTCAAGCTCGTGCGCAAGGCGCTCAACCGAGGAGGCTTGAGTATATTTCGTAGTCCTTGTCCTTGAAAACATTGAAAATCACCTTCATTTCGCTGCCCGTGCGCGCTTTGAAATCACGCACGGTCTTCACCGCGATGTCCGCCGCGGGGCGGTTCGGGAAGCCGAACTCGCCCGTCGATATGCAGCAGAACGCTATGCTGCCGAGTTTGCGCTCCGCCGCCAGCTCCAGACAGGAGCGGTAGCAGCTCGCCAAAAGCTCGCAGTCGCGCAGCGTGGGGGTTCCGCGCACGATGGGACCCACCGTGTGCAGCACGTACCTGGAGGGCAGGCCGTAGGCCGGGGTCATCTTTGCCTCGCCCGTCGGCTCCTCGTGTCCCTGTTCGGCCATTATCCGCGCGCACTCCAGCCGGAGCTGCACGCCCGCATAGGTGTGTATCGCGTTGTCTATGCAGCCGTGGCAGGGGACGTAGCAGCCGGTCATGCCGGAGTTTGCCGCGTTCACTATGCCGTCGGCGGAGAGCGTCGGGATGTCGCCCTGCCAGAGGCAGATGCCCGGCTCGACGGGCTGTAAATCCTCCACGCGCTGCACGCCGCGCTCTGTGAGCCGCTCTCTCAAATACTCGTCCTGCACGGTGAGGAACTCCACGCTCACCGGCTCCGGCGCGCGCACGTTCATCAGCGCGCGCAGCAGCCTGCGGCGCTCGTCTACGCTGCCGGGCACGGCTATACCGGCGTACTCGCGCCGCTCGGCGAGCAGGTATCGTATCAGGTATTCAAGTCTCTCGTCCTGGGTCATATATTTCACCGCCGTTCTATCGCCCGCGCGGGGCAAATCTCAAAGCAGCTGCCGCAGTGCAGGCAGTGCTCCTGCGCTATCACCGCGGGCTTGCGCGTGATGTCTATGCACTTTTGCGGACACTTGGAGAAGCACAGCCTGCAGCCGATGCACCTATCTGTCACAAAATATCCGCCGCGCCGCCCGTTCGCGCCGCCGAAGGCGAACTCCGCGCGCTCGATGGGCTTTTTGCCGAGGTCGAAGTATTCGCCGCTGCCCTCGTATATCTTGAACACGGTCAGCGCGCTGCGCGAGCTCTCCGTGGGGTATATCTCGTTCATGTAGGGGTTCTTCTCAAAGAGCGCGGGGATGAGCGCGCTCCCCAGCTCCTTTGCTTTACCTTGCACGGACACGGCCACGCTTGAAAGTGTATCACGCCCTTTCACGGCTGTAAACGCTATGTTCCCGTTTGCTTGCAGCCGCTCGTAAAACTTCTTCCCGCGCGCGGTGAGGAAGTGTAGCCCCGTTTCGTCGCTGTCCATGATGTCAATCGCGCAGGTCACAGGCCTGCCTTCACCGTCCACAGTGGCGAACACGACGGAGTGAAGTTCGTCCACGATGTATCTCAGGTAGTCCATGTTTCTTCTCCCGTCACTGCTCCCGCGCGGCGGCGGCGCCGGAGAACTCGCAGTCGGCGAGTTGGGCGTCGGGGAGGCGGCAGGCGCGGCGCTCGCGCTCTACGAGGCGGCGCACGAAGTCTGTGGCGGGTGCGCGCAGCAGCTCTTTGGGCGGGGCGTACTGCTCTATTTTGCCGGCGTCCATGACCAGCACTTTGGTGCCGAGGCGCAGAGCCTCGGAGATGTCGTGCGTGACAAAGAGCACGGTGATGCCCGTCTGCTGCCAGATGCGCTTGAGCTCCGTCTGGAGCTGGGCGCGGGTTATCTCGTCCACCGCGCCGAATGGCTCATCCATCAGCAGCAGCTCGGGCGAGGCGGCGAGGGCGCGGGCTATGCCCACGCGCTGCTGCTGCCCGCCGGAGAGCTCGTCGGGGTAGCGGCGCTTGAGCTCCCCGTCCAGGCCGACTATGCGCATCCACTTGTCCACGGCCTCGCGCGTGCGCTTTTTGTCGCGGCGGTTTAGCAGGTTCGGCACGTAGGCTATGTTCTGCTCCACGCTCATGTGCGGGAACAGCACGCTGCCCTGGATGGCGTAGCCGATGTTGCGGCGCAGCTGCACCTGGTCCATGCCGGCTATGTCCTCGCCGTTTATCAGCACCGCGCCGGCATCGGGCGTGAGCAGGCCGTTCACCAGCTTGAGCGCCGTGGTCTTGCCGCAGCCGGACGAGCCGATTATGGTCACGAACTCGCCTGCTTCTATGCTGAGGTTGAAGTCGTCGAGCACGGCCTTGTCGCCGTAGCTCTTGCAGATGTGCCGGAATTCTATGCTTGTGCTCATGCGTCTGCCTCCTCGTTCAAAAGCCCGTGATCGCGCAGGAAGTCCATGGCCACGTCGCGCGGCTCGGCGCCCTCGGTCTCGACGGCGTAGTTCATCGCGGCCATGTCCGCGTCGGTGATGGTGTCCGTCAGCTTGGCGAGTATCTCCTCCAGCTCAGGGTGCTCGGAGAGCACCTCGTTGCGCACAACGTTGCCGCAGAGGTAACTGGGGAAGAAGCCCTTGTCGTCTGCGAGCACCACGGCGTCCGCCGTCGAGAGCTGCCCGTCGGTGGTGAAGATGACCATGACGTCTATTTCGCCCTGATTGAGCGCCTGGTACTTGAGTCCGATGTCCATGTCCATCGTCGCGCCGAAGTCGAGTCCGTAGGTCTCGCACAGCGCGTCATAGCCGTCCTCGCGCTCAAAGAAGTCGTACTCCGCGCCGAAGGTGAGCCGGTCGTCCACTTTGGCGAGGTCGGAGTAGGTCTCGATGCCGTAGCGCTCGGCAATTTCGGTGCGCACGACCAGACCGTAGGTGTTGTTGAAGCCGTACATGCCCAGCCAGCTCATGTCGTAGTCCGTCTCGTAGCGCGCTTGCAGCTCGCCGAACAGGCTCTCGTCGTAGACGCAGCTCTCCATGAGCACCATGTTCCAGGCGGTGCCGGTGTACTCGGGGTAGATATCGAACTCCCCGCTCTCCATCGCGGGCTGGATGTTCGAGGTGCCGCCGCCCACGCCCTGCGTCAGCTCTACGTTCAGGCCGGTGTCCTGCTCGATGAGGATGTCCAGCGCCTCGCCGAGTATGTACTGCTCGGTCATGGGCTTGGTGGCGATGTTTATCGTGTCTGCCTTGCCGCCGGTAAAGAGCGAGACGCACACCAGCGCTGCACAGGCGAGCGCTGCGACTCCCGCCGCGATGCGGTTCGTGCGCCTGGCCTTCTCGCTGTGCTTGTTCATGCGCTTTTCGACGAGGCCGAGTACGAAGTCGACTGCGAGCGCCAGCACGGCTATGAGCAGACTGCCCGCCATGGTCATGGCGGCGTTGTTCGTCGTGATGCCGCGGTATATCGCCACGCCGAGGCCGCCCGCGCCGATGAAGCTCGCGATGCCCGCGAGGGCGATGGTCATGGTCACCATGCTGCGTATGCCGCTCATTATCACCGGCATGGCCAGCGGGAGCTTGACCTTGCAGAGTATTTGCAGCCGCGTCGAGCCCATGCCGCGCGCGGCCTCAAGTATCGCGGGAGCCACGTTGGTCATGCCCGTGTAGGTGTTGCGCACCATCGGCAGCAGCGCGTACACCGTCAGCGCGATGACTGCCGTTGCGTTGCCCACGCCGGAGAAGGGTATCAGAAAGCCCAGCATGGAGATGGACGGTATCGTGTACAGGAAGTTTATCACCGCCAGCGTCGGCCTGGCCGAGCGCCGGAACTCGCTTATCAGCACGCCCGCCGCGCCGCCTATCACGATGGCGATGACTATCGCGGTCAGCGAGATCTGCAAGTGCTCCAGCAGCAGCCCGGCGAAGAAGTCCCAGCGGCTTGTGAGCAGCTCGAATATGTCCGAAATCATGTGTCGGCCTCCCTTCGGATCATTGCCCCGGCGGGGCAGTTTTCGGCGCACAGCCCGCAGTGCAGGCAGTGCTCCTGCGCTATTACAAACGGTGAGCCGGGGCTTATGCACTGCTGCGGGCAGCGCTCGGCGCACAGTCCGCAGCCGATGCACGCGCCGGTTATCTCAAAGCCCTTGGGCGTCACATGCCCCGCACCCAGCGCGAAGCTCTCACGGTATATCGGCGCCTTGCCCAGGTCGAAGAACTCAAGCTCGCCCTCGCAGATGCAGAACGGGTCGAGGATGTAGCGGCTCTCGCCGGGGTAGACGCCGTTCATGGAGGGGTTGGCCTCGAAGATGCGGTCTATCCACTCCCGGCGCTCGCGCAGGCGGTGAGCCGTGCCGGTGAGCCGTACCATCTGCCAGTCCCGGTTCAGGCCGGTCACGGCCACGCGGCCGTCGCGCGTGAGCTGGCGGTGGAAGTCCTTGCCGCGCGAGGTGCAGAAGCAGAGCGCGCCGTCCTCCACGAGCATCACGTCAATTATACGCACCTGCGGCGCGCCGTTTTCGTCGACGGTGGCGAAGGCGCAGTCCTTTATCTCGCGCAGCATTTCAAGACATCTCTGTGCGTCCATGTTCATACCTCCTGTATTTCCGGCCGGTGTATCCGGCTTTCGTCTAACGTCCGCTGCGCGCCTCTGGCGCAGCGTATCTCGGGGTGGCCGAAGCCTATTATCACGCCTGCGCAGTGGTTCTCGGGTATCTCCAGCAGGGCTTTTACCTCCGGCATGTTCTCCAGCGCGTCCAGCGGGAAGGTCATAATTACCGCTCCCAGAGCGCGCGAGGCGCAGAGCAGCTCAAAGCAGGCCGCGGCTATGAGCACGTCCTGCACCGGCTCTCCCGCTCCGAGCGGCGCGTGCGGTATAAGCAGGTGCGGCGCGCCGCAAAAGAGCATATCCGGCCTGACCGTGGCCTCCCGGCGCTTCATATCGCCGTAGGACGCGGCATCGAAGCCCCTGGGATGCACGCCCTGCGCGGCCAGCTCCTACACGCGCCGGCGGGCGGCGGCGCGAAAGCGCTCCGTGCGCTCCATATCATCCAGCAGCGTGAACTCCACGAGCTGCTTGTTCCCGCCGTTGGGGGCGTTGGCCAGCTGCGCGAGCATACCGTCGATGACGGCCTTGTCCACGTTTCTGCGCTGATAGCGCCTACAGGAGCGGCGGTTTGCTATGAGCGCGTCCAGCGCTTTAGCGGCGTCGACGGGCGGCGGGAGGCTGTCCCCGGGGCGCTTGCCGAGTATGGATATCGCGCCCGCGGGGCAGACGGCCAGGCAGTGCTGGCACTTCCAGCAGCCGTTCCAGCCGAAGGCGTCGAAGTCCGCGATGCGCGGCGTGCCGCCCTCCAGGCTCAGCACCGCGCCGGGACACACCTTGACGCACAGCCCGCAGGCGGTGCATTTGTCTTTGTCCACTTCAAATTTGGCTTTGTTCATGCTGATGTGCATCTCCTTGCGGCTTGTTGTTGACAAGCTCTGTCGTCTGGTGCTATTATACGGGCGGTAGAGCCGAACAGTAAAGTAAGCACAATATTGTGCCGTAGTTACCAAAAGGAAACTATTGAAGGGGAGTGCACACATGACCATGCCTGAAAACCTGCCGGCCTGCCCGGTGGAGACCACGCTGCTGCTGATAGGCGACAAGTGGAAGGTGCTGATACTGCGCGACTTGATGACGGGCACCAAGCGCTTCGGAGAGCTGAAGAAGTCCATCGGCAGCGTGTCCCAGAAAGTCCTGACCGCGCAGCTGCGCGACATGGAGGACAAGGGGCTGGTGAGCCGCAAGGTCTACGCCGAGGTGCCGCCGCGCGTGGAGTACAGCCTCACCGAGCTGGGCAAGAGCCTGGAGCCCATACTGGACGCGATGCAGAGCTGGGGCACGGACTACAAAGCCCGCTGCGCCGTGCAGAGCGCCGCGGAGGTGTGAGCATGACCGTGACAGATACGCTCGCGCGCGAGATAGAGGGCGCGGTGCTGGAGGCCGCTTCGATGCTGGCGGACGAGCGCGCCGTGCGCGAGGTGCGCGCCAAGAGCCCCACCGACTTCGTGACCAACGTGGACTTCGCGGTGCAGGAGCAGCTGCGCCGCCGCCTGGACGCCATAGCGCCCGGAGTGCAGTTCATGGGCGAGGAGCAGGACAATTCGTGCCTTGACGCTGCGCAGGCCATGTGGATACTCGACCCCGTGGACGGCACGATGAACCTGATACGCGGCCTGCGCCGCAGCGCGGTGTCGCTTGCGCTGGCGGAGGGCGGCCGCGTGGTGTACGGCGCGGTGTATGACCCCTACGCCGGCGAGCTTTTCACCGCGCGCCTGGGCGGCGGAGCTTATTTGAACGGCGATCGCATACACGTCACGGCCGCGACGGAGCTGGCTCAGGCGCTGGTCAGCGTCGGCACCGCGCCGGGAAAGCGCAGCGAGGCCGCGCGCGTGTTCCGCGAGATGTACGCGCTTTACGAGCACTGCATAGACGTACGGCGCAGCGGCAGCGCGGCGCTTGACCTGTGCGACGTCGCCTGCGGGCGCATGGACGCGTATGTGGAGCGCTTCTTGTACCCCTGGGACTACGCCGCCGGTATGCTCATCTGCTCCGAGGCCGGGGGCAGGGTGACCACCGTGGAGGGCGGCTCTCCGCCGCTGACGTCGCCCTGCGGGGTGCTCGCTTCAAACTCCGCGCTGCACGGCCAGGTCCTCGCGCTGCTGGAGGGCTGAAAAATTTCCGCTTGACAAACCGGCAGAGACGGGTCTATCATAAATAGCGAAGTGAATACGAGTCTTCAGGGCAGGGTGAAATTCCCGATCGGCGGTAAAGTCCGCGAGCGCTCCGGCGCAGGATTTGGTGCGATTCCAAAACCGACAGTTACAGTCTGGATGGAAGAAGATGCTTTCGGGCGTTTACCCGTGCAACTATATGCTCTGAGGCGGTTTTACCGTTTCAGAGCTTTTTGTTTCACCGCGCGCCCGGACGATATGTATCAAGCCCCGAAGGTGTGTCTTCGGGGCTTTCTTGCTTGGAGGTGCAGTTGTGAACGACGAATACTACATGCGCCGCGCGCTGGAGCTGGCAAAACGGGGCGAGGGCTGGTGCTCTCCCAACCCCATGGTCGGCGCGGTGATAGTCAAGGACGGCGAGATAATAGGCGAGGGCTGGCACGAGCGCTGCGGCGAGGCGCACGCCGAGCGAAACGCCCTGGCGCGCTGCGGCGCAGAGGCGCGGGGCGCGACGATGTACGTCACG
>ULSZ01032419.1_pt1 | contig 10024 bp, 10 predicted proteins | sample 1957151 | NCBI WGS metagenome assembly ULSZ01 (sample SAMEA4835721, study PRJEB28245) | human gut metagenome | biome: gut microbiome; material: fecal sample | place: Denmark | collected 2008
GACTTCCCTATGTTCCGTTTGGCAGAAATCTATCTGACCCGCGCAGAGGCAAAGTTCCGTCTCAACGGCAGTCAGGAAGGTTTGGCTGACATCCAGTTAGTTCAGGACCGTGCTCACCGTGATTCAAAAGCTACATCAGTAAATGATCAGACTCTTATCGACGAATGGTGCCGTGAGTTCTACATGGAAGGTCGTCGCCGTTCAGACTTGGTTCGCTTTGGCTTGTTCACTGGTTCTAAGTATCTCTGGAGTTTCAAGGGTGGTGCAGAAAATGGCGCAGGTATTCCTGCATACTATGACGTCTATCCTATTCCAGACAATGAGATCAAAAACAATCCTAACATGAATCAGAACCCAAAATATTAATTGTTTGGAAACCTGATTTAATTAAATGAAATTAATTATGAAAAAGATATTCAAATTCATGTTGCTGCCAGCATTGGTACTCCCTTTGCTCTTTACATCCTGTGATGAAGACAGAGACAGCAACCCTACATTGGACCTGAGTCATCTTGCAGAGGGATTTGTATTGAACACTCCTGCTCTTGCAGAAAACAATACCTACGACTTCTACAATGCAAAAAACTTGGTACTGACATGCTCTCAGCCAAATTATGGTGGAGTACCTTACCCTGTGAAGTATTATGCACAGGTTTCTATCGATCCTGAATTCGTCAACGATCCTAATGTCACTCATAAAGAGTTGGCGACATACGCAGAGAATCCAAGCAGTTTGGATTTTAATGCATACGAAGCAAACAAAGCTGTTGTATCTCTCTTCCGGGCTGCCAATCCTGAAGCAAATATTCCAGAGAAGATGTCTGTTTATATCCGCCTTCGTGCAGTCATTGGCGGTACTTTGAATCAAACCTTGGGCGAGACCTATTCAAATGTCATCACCTTGACTTCTGTGAAGGCTACTATTCCTGACGCTAAGTTCACAGAAAACCTCTTCTTGACTGGAAGTTCTATCCAGAAACCATGGGAGAGTTGGAAGTCTATTCCACAGGTAGAAGGCTTGGAGGGCAACTACTATGGTATCATCTACGTGCCAGCTGGTGGCGAATTCAATTGGGGTACCGAGATCAATGACAAACTCGGCATCAACCAAATCAAGGAAATCGTTGATGAAGCTGGTGCAGGTATCACTGCAGGTAACGACCAAAACCTCAAGGTTGCCAACGCAGGTTGGTACACTCTCCACTTCAAGGGTAAGATTTCCAAAGACAAGAAGAACATCAACTGGACACTGACTGTTTACAAGACTCAGGTTTGCCTGATTGGTGCTTGTATTGGTCAAACCGATTGGGGCTTTGCTGACGAAAATGCTCTGACACCTCCAGACGATCCAAGTGGTGATTGGGTTTCTCCTGCATTCGCAGCCGGCAGCGAACTTCGTGTTGCTGTCAAGGTCGGTGACATCAACTGGTATAGCACAGAGTTCACTGTTCACAAGGGCGAAGTATTCTGGCGTATGAAGAATATGCCAAACAACTGGGCTGAGACCATGGGGTCAGATTACTCTGTAACTACCACCCCTGGCAAGAAGTTGTATGTCAACTTTGATACAAATAAAGCTGAAGTTAAATAATTTAAGATCAAAGCAAAATGAAAAAGATATTTTTATATAGCTTAGCAGTCTTGGCAAGTATTATACTTGCCAGCTGCAACGGCAACTACGATGATTGGGCTCAACCACAGCACAATCCAGAGGAAGAAGCTATCACGATTCCTGGCTTTACTGCAACACCAGTAGTTCAGTCCATCGACTGTTCCAATGTGACAACAGATAGTGTCAGCATCTTCACATTGAGCGAAGCAGCTCTTCCTGAAGGTTTTACACTTGATAATGCTCGCTTAGAGATTATTCCTCAAGGAGAAGATAATGCAATCAAGAAAACCGTTAATGCAAGCATTGAGGGTAAGGCCGCTGTTGCAGATCTTTCAGAAGTAATAGTATCTTTTTATGGCAGGCGTCCTATAGCTCACTCTTTTGTTGCCCATGTTTATTTAAATGCGGTCAAAAATGGTGATGCTGTTCTTATTGATGCTGGTAAATTTAACCTTGAGATGACTCCAAAGTCTCCATTCATTGATTCTGGCTACTACCTCGTAGGCGATATGTTTAATGTCGAAGCCGTTGGTGATGCCGCAGCCGTTGACGGTTGGAATACTGTAAGTGCTAAACAGGCATTCATGCACAGCGACAAAGATGTATATGACGATCCTATTTTCACTATCACTTTCGAAACAAAAAAAGGCTGACCAGTATTGGAAGATTATTCCTAAGAAGAACATTGATTCTGATAACTTCTGGGCTGATGGCGTAGTAGGACCTAAGCAAAACGGAAGCGACAGCATGGAAGGATCGTTGACAAACGTTGGTCCTGGTGCAGGTATGATTAAAGAGCCTGGCAAGTACAAGCTCACTCTCAACATGATGGACTATTCTTATACCATTGAGGCAGCCCCAGAGCTATACATGAAGGGCGATGCTAACGGCTGGGATGGATATGACTATCTCGCAGGTGATGGTGTACACTTCACAGGTTTCATGTACCTCAATCAGAACGGATTTAAGTTCACTACAGCGCCAGACTGGAGTGGTACTGGCTATGGTGAGAACTTCTCCACAGCACCTGATGCTGGTAACATAGTAATGACAGAACCTGCAGGTTACTACAAGGTAGATGTAGACTTGTCTGCTAAGACATATACATTGACTCCTATCACTTCTATCGGTATTATTGGTAGCGCAGCCCCTAATGGTTGGGATTCTGACGTGGACTTGACTTATGTTCCTTACAACAAAGAAACTAAGGAAGGTCGCTATTGGGAAGCGAAGAACATTAAGCTGAAAGCAGGTGAATGCAAGTTCCGTGCTAACGATGCTTGGGATATGCAGTGGGGATTTGATGGCGATAAATTTGTATTCTCTAACAATGCTCCACAGAAACAGTTCGTACCAGAAGAAGGTACATACGACATCAAACTTTATGCATGGGCTAACGGCTATGCTAAGTGTGAGTTCAAAAAGAAGTAAGCATTTGCTTCATCAAACAAATTTAAATATCAATAGGCGGCTCTCAATTCCGGGAGCCGCCTATTTTTTTTCGTTCTCCTCCCCCTTTTCAAGTATTTTTTCCCTAAAACCTTGGAAGTTACGAGGAAAAGTCGTATCTTTGCAGAAGAAAAGCTGCACTCGGCAAATTGAAAGCAAGCTTTCTTTGCGCTCGTTTGCATTTTCTTTGCCAACGAATAGCAATATTGCGTCCACGACCTGACCTTATAAAGCGTAAGCAGATGGCAAATAACATAGAAAATCAAGATAAAAGCAAACCGGTCGCAAATTGCGACCAGTACATTTGCAAACTTATTTTTTTCTCATTCATATCAAGTATTTTTCACTTAAACATTTGGATATTAAAGAGAAAAATCGTATCTTTGCGGCATCATTTAAAATAACATTAAAAGGAAAGCAATATGGATGTAGCTATAAATAATATAAAAACAACTATAACTGTTCCGCAAGTTGACTTCAACTTATTAAAGGAACTGGCAAAGAAGTTTGGCTGGGTTATTCAAACCGAAAAGAAAAGTGGAATTGAAGAAGCCCTAGAAGATGTTAAAGCTGGCAGAGTATATAATGCAAAAGATGCTCACGACTTAATCAAACAGTGCTTAGAATGAAATACTCTATTACAAACATTGTATTATAATTAATCTAACAGCCATTGTTCGACAAGCACACGGAGGCAGAGTGTATGGATATATTTGATTGTTGGATTTATATAGTGAAGAATATGAACATGTTTGAACAGATGCCATTCAGCGAGAAGTATCCAGTCTTCCGCAAGTTGGCAGAAATAGGCGACCTCCGCAAGCTCTCCCGAGAGGAACTAGAGCTGTATGACGAGGACATCAAGAATATGCGTGATATATATGCCACCAGAAAGTTTGATGAAAAGAAAGGTATGGAAATAGGTATGGCGAAAGGTATGGAAAAAGGTATGGCGAAAGGTATGGCGAAAGGTATGGAAAAAGAAAAGCTAGCCACAGCTCGCCGCCTTCTGTCAATGGGCCTTTCTGATGAGCAAGTATCAACAGCCACCGAACTTCCACTGGAGGAAATCCAGAAAATGAAGGAATAAGAAGAGATTACTAGGCGGTTCTCGAACATATCGGGAGCCGCCTATTTTCTTCTCAAAAAATCTTTTCCACCCTAAATCCTTGCGAGTTTCAGGATAAAGTCGTATCTTTGCATAAGAAAAGCTGCACTCGGCAAATTGAAAGCAAGCTTTCTTTGCGCTCGTTTGCATTTTCTTTGCCACCAAATAGCTTAAAAAAATTTTTCGTTTATGTAAAACTTGGGTTAAAGATAATGAATCTGTGTGAATCTGTGAAATCTGTGGGAGTTTTTTTATGCCCTGGGCTAGCAGCTTCAGCCTTTACCTTTCCGCAGTAATGCTGTGTGAAGTATTTTTGCTTATTCCGTTGCCTGTACATCAGAGGCGGCTTTAGGAGATAATTATTATTAAAAAACTAGAAAACATTTGGCGGTCTCGTTTTTTATTGCGTAATTTGCGTTGCGTAAAAAGCGCAATGAACGTTTGTATAATGAATGATAACAAGATATGGCAAGATTGAACAATCCTTTTGTGGTATATGGCTATAAGGGCGCAGAGTATTTCTGCGACCGCCAGAAAGAGACGGAGAAAATGATTTCTTCGCTGCATAATGAACGTAACATCACGTTGGTTGCCCCACGCCGTATGGGTAAGACGGGATTAATTCATCATGTATTCCATCAGATGGAGGAGCAATACGCGGAAGTGAAGTGTTTCTATCTCGACATCTTTGCCACCAAGAATCTGGAGCAGATGGTGCAACTGATGGCTTCTGAAATCATCGGAAAGCTGGATACTGTTTCCCAATCAGCCCTTCGGAAGGTACAGGAATTCTTCAGCAGCTGGCGTCCTACTCTGACGATAGATGAATTGACAGGCATTCCTTCTTTCTCTTTAGACTTGAAACCGAGTGAAGGGAAGGAGAGTTTGAAGCGAATCTTTGAGTATTTGAAGCAATCGGGAAAGCGATGCTACATAGCCATTGATGAGTTTCAGCAGATATTAAGTTATCCGGAGGATGGGGTTGAGGCGATGATCCGTTCTTATATCCAGTTTTTGCCGAATGTATATTTCGTGTTTTCGGGCAGTCAGCAGCACATGATGCAGGAGATGTTTCTGTCGGCAAACCGTCCATTCTTCCAGAGTTCGCTGGTGTTGTCTTTGCCTTGCATCGGGGAGCAGGTGTATCGGGAGTTTGCCAATCGCTTGTTGGCATCTCAGCACAGGTCGATAGATGAATTTACCTTTTCTTATATTTATCAGCAGTCTGATTGTATAACCTGGTATGTGCAGTCGATATTGCATGGCATCTACGAGCATGCTTCTTCCGAGATTACGAAGTCTCTGGTAGATGAGGTGATTCTAGAGCTGATTGAGGAGCAGGCGATGACTTATCAGAACTATTGTGCCTGGCTAACCGAGAACCAGCAGATGCTTTTGGGGGCGATAGCTCGTGAGCATTTGGTATCTTCGCCGTTGAGTCAGCAGTTTATTAGCACCCACCATCTTCCAGCTACGAGCAGCGTGAAAACGGCATTAAAGGCATTGGTAGATAAGCAGCTGGTAAGCAAGACTCCGACTGGCTATCTGGTTAGTGACCGCTTCTTTGCGAAATGGCTGGTGGGAGGAGGAATCATAGCCAACTGAGGAAACGAAAATTACGTCCCGATGCAGCATTTGCTACGTCCCGACGCAGTAACAGATACGTCGGGGCGTAATTTCAGAAGCATCCTGGCTCCCATCAAGTGAGCCTCTTTCGCATCATGTACGTCATTGCGCAAGTTCATACGTTTCATTGAGTCTACGGATACGACTGCGCTGGGTTAAGGATACGACTGCGCTGGGTTAAAGATACGACTTCGTTGGGTTAAAGATACGACTTCGTTGGGTGGAAGAGTCAATTTCGTTGGCTGAATGAAGTAGCTGCGTTGGCTGAATAATATGGCTGCGTTAGCTGAATGAAGTGGTTGAAGTAGCAGAATGAAGCACTAAACTTTCTGGTGGCATATATATCACGCATATTTTTGATGTCCTCGTCATACAGCTCTAGTTCCTCTCGGGAGAGCTTGCGGAGGTCGCCTATTTCTGCCAACTTGCGGAAGACTGGATACTTCTCGCTGAATGGCATCTGTTCAAACATGTTCATATTCTTCCCTCCTTTTTATGTTGTTTTATTCTTTAGATTCTCTTGTGGTTTCTATAGAAAATTTCAGCACTCCTAAATTTACCCCAAAAGTCAATCTGCGCATTTTTAATGGCAGCTTATCTGCGAAGACTTCGTTCATGGCAGCTTGTATCTTACCTTCTGTTGCTTTGTCTGGTAAAATACCATGCTCCTTTGCATCTTCATTCACCTTATCTATAGTTCTTGCCAATTTGCGAAGTTGAGTGAAAGTATCAATGATGGCAATGGTTGTACTGATGGCTAAATCACCTTTCAGAATTGTGGCAAGCATATAAAGTCCTTGTTCAGTAAATGCGTGAGGTGCAACAGTGGAATGCTTGAGGGTATTGAACCGGTGGAAATTTTCCACCAGTTCCTGTTTCTCGCTGCTATTCAGTTCAATAATATAACCAGGGGGAAACTTTTTGGGGTTATTTTTAACCGCTTTGTTTATATCTCTGGTTTCTACTCCATACAATTCCGCAACATCTCTGTCAAGGATAACTTGCGTATCCCTGATGACAATGATTTTACTTTCAGTTTTTACAATATCTTCTTGATGTCCCATAATTTCTTTTTTATAGCTTTTCTTATGCAAAGATACGACTTTTCCTCGTAACTTCCAAGGTTTTGGGGAAAAAATATTTGAAAAGGGGGAGGAGAGAAAGAAAAATAGGCGACTCCCGGAATTGAGAGCCGCCTATTAATTATAAGTTTATTTGATGAAGCAAATGCTTACCTCTTTGTCATCTCACACTTTGCTGTTCCTTCTGCCCAATTAACCACAAGCTTAATGTCGTAAGTACCAGCTCCTACAGCGATGTTTGGACCATTCTGTGTAGTGAGGTTATCTAATTCTCCACCCCAACTGAGAGACCAATCGTTTGTGTGACGGAACTTCATTTCGCCATCAGTCAATTCGACGTTCTTAAGTTCCCAGCAGCGCTCTTCCGGATTGTATGTCATATTCGTATCGCCATCCCAACCTTTAGGAGTTGCGTTGCCAATGATACCAATAGTAAATGGAGTCAGTGTGTACTTCTTCGCAGACAAGTCAACATCTACCTGATAGAAACCTGCTTCTTCTGTTATCACGATGTTTCCTGCATCAGGAGCTGTATCAAAGTCAGCACCATAGCTAGTGCCTTTCCAGTTTGGCTGAGTACTGAACTTGAAGCCATTCTGGTTCAGGTACATATAACCTGTAAAGTGAACACCATCATCACTATTGAGGACGTCACTATGGTTCCAGCCATTAGCATCACCTGCCATATAGAGGATAGGCTTGCCTACAGAGTAAGACAGGTTGTTCATGTCGAGAGTTACAATCCATGTACCAGCACCTGCGATAACCATTGTCTGTGGAGTACCCCAGCTGTCGCCAGTATAATAGATTGTACCAGAAGCATCTTCGCTACCGTCTTTCTCGCAACCCATGACACCTTTGTTGATAACATCCCAGTTGCCGGTTGCATCCCACTTGCTACCTTCGTAGAACTTAAAATAGTTCTTATCTTTCTCTGTGGTGACCTTGAGCTGGTAAACACCATCAGACACTTTGTTCATCCATACAGGTTTTGTTGGACCCCATTCATTTCCGTTTACCTCGCCAAGCATGTAGTAGCCATTCGGGTCGATAGTAGGAGTTGGGGATGTTGTAATCTTACCTGTAGTTTCACCTACTGTGTTGATGGCAACAGCATCGCCTGATGCCAGATTGACTGTAACCTTTGACTCAACTTTGATGTTACTTGCAACGCTGGCGCGAGTTTTATTCTCGTTGCAAAGAATCTTCTCCAATTCAGTAGCATCTACCTGAATGCTATTGCCACTGATTTCGCCTTTGATAGCTTCACCATTCACTTTCAAGTCTTTCAATGTATAGCCTGTAACATTGGCATCTGTTGAATTGACTGTGACGAGATTGATGACTCCATCTTCGTCAGGCATATTACATTCTGCTTCAGGACCCGCTGTAAAGGTGATACCATATTTGGCAGCTGAGGCTTCCTGTGGATTGTTCTGTGGTTGAGCCCAATCATCGTAGTCGCCGTTGCAGCTGGCAAGTGTTAAACTTGCCAAGACTGCTAAGCTATATAAAAATGTCTTTTTCATTTTGCTTTGATCTTAAATTATCTAACTTCTGCTTTATTTGTATCAAAGTTGACATACAACTTCGTGCCAACGGCAGGCTTAACAGAGTAATCTGCACCCATGGTTTCAGCCCAGTTGTTTGGCATATTATATTTACGCCAGAACACATCGCCATTGTGAACCGTGAACTCTGTGCGATACCAGTCGATGCTACCGACCTTGACTGAAACACGAAGCTCTTCACTGGCTGTGAATGCAGGAGAAACCCATTCACCAGTTGGTTCAGCTGGAGGAGTCAGAGCATTTTCGTCAGCATGGCCCCAAGTGCTTTGACCAATACAACCACCAATCAGGTAAACCTGAGTTTTGTAAATAGTCATTGTCCATTCTATGTTCTTCTTATCTTCGGTAATCTTACCCTTGAAGTGGAGTGTGTACCAGCCTGCGTTGGCCACCTTGATGTTTTGGTTTTCACCTTCAGAGATACCTGCTTCGGCTTGATCGTCTATGGTGATACGGTTGATGCCGCGATAGTCATTGTTCTCGGTACCCCACTTGAATTCGCCACCAGCTGGCACGTAGATGATACCATAGTAATTGCCATCCAAGCCTTCTACCTTAGGAATAGCTTTCCAACTCTTCCATGGAGTCTGGATAGAACTTCCAATCAAGAAGAGGTTGTCAGTGAACTTAGCGTCAGGAGCCTCGTAGGTAGCCTTGACAGAAGGCAGGGTAATGACATTTGAATAGGTCTCGCCCAAGGTTTGATTCAAAGTACCGCTAATGACTCCGCGAAGACGGACGTAAATAGGCATTTCCTCAGGAACGCTTGTGTCTGGATTGGCTGCCTGGAAGAGTGATACGATAGCATCGTTTGCTTCGGATGCATTAAATTCCAAGTTGCTTGCATTCTCTGCGTATGTCGCCAACTCTGTATGAGTGGTTGTAGGATCATTGACGAATGCAGGGTCGATAGAAACCTGTGCATAGTACTTCACTGCGTAAGGTGCATCACCATAATTTGGCTGAGAGCATGTAAGCACAAGGTTTTTTGCACTCTTGAGATCATAGGTATTGTTTTCTGCAAGAGCAGGAGTGTTCAATACAAATCCCTCAGCAAGATGACTCAGATCCAATGTTGGGTTGCTGTCTCTGTCTTCATCACAGGATGTAAAGAGCAAAGGAAATACCAACGCTGGCAGCAACATTAATTTGAATATCTTTTTCATAATTGATTTCTTTAAATTAAATCTTGTTTCCTAACAATTTAGTATTTGGGGTTCTGATGCAAGTTATGGTTGTTCTTGATCTCATTGTCTGGCATTGGATAGATGTCGTAGTATGCTGGAGTACCAGCACCTTTTTCTACACCACCCTTGAAACTCCAGAGGTACTTAGAACCTGTGAACAAGCCAAAGCGAACCAAGTCTGAACGACGGCGACCTTCCATAAAGAACTCGCGGCACCATTCATCGATAAGGGTCTGCTCATCTACTGATGTAGCTCTTAACTGACGGTGGGCACGGTCCTGAACATACTGGATATCAGCCAAACCTTCCTGACTGTGACTGCCGTTGAGACGGTACTTAGCCTCTGCACGGGTCAGATAGATTTCTGCCAAACGGAACATAGGGAAGTC
>ULSZ01012702.1_pt1 | contig 10001 bp, 9 predicted proteins | sample 1957151 | NCBI WGS metagenome assembly ULSZ01 (sample SAMEA4835721, study PRJEB28245) | human gut metagenome | biome: gut microbiome; material: fecal sample | place: Denmark | collected 2008
ATGGTGGTCTTCAGCGTCGAGACATTGTGGAGGATGTGGTTCGTGCGCGGATCGACGCCATAGAGGCCAATGCCGAGACGGCACATGTCGAGCTGGCGCTCGCGGAAATGGTCGATGCCCGCGGAGTTGTCGATATGACGGATGATATGGTGGGGGAAGGCGGCCTGCAACTTGCGGCTGCCCACATCAAACTTCTCAAACTGCTGGCGGGAGAAATCGTCAAACTCGTCGGTATCGGAACCGACAAAGTGGCTGAAGACGCTACGCGGGATGACAGCCGTCTGGGCCTTGAGGCGGGCAATCAGCTCGTCCATGTCCTCCAGCGGATTGAATCCAAGGCGACACATGCCCGTATCGAGCTTAATGTGGACGGGATAGCCCGTGATGCCCTCGCGGCGAGCGGCCTGGACAAGGGCGTCGAGGAGACGGAAGGAATAGACCTCGGGCTCCAGGTCGTAGTCGAACATCGTCTTGAAGGCGGTCATCTCGGGGTTCATCACCATGATGTTGCTCGTGATGCCATTGCGGCGCAGCGTCACGCCCTCGTCGGCCACGGCCACGGCCAGGTAATCGACGCGGTGGTCCTGGAGCGTCTTAGCCACCTCCACGGCACCCGCTCCATAGGCGTCGGCCTTGATCATGCAGACGAGTTTCGTGCCGGGTCGCATCATGGCGCGGTAGTGGTTGAGATTATCGACCAGCGCCTCGAGATTAACCTCCAAAGTGGTCTCGTGGACCTGGCGTACGAGCAGCTCGGTGAGGCGCTCGAAACCAAACTGGCGTGCGCCTTTGAGCAGGATCACCTCGTCGCTGAGCGTGCGGAAGGAGGGACTATGGATGAAGTCTTCGACGGTAGGGTGAAACTCCTTCTCGGCCAACTGGGAGAAGGCGGCATGGTGGGCGGAAATGGCCGTGCCGATACCGATAAGGCGCTCCACGCCACGCTTGCTGACGAGGGTGGCCACCTGTGCGTAGAGGGTGTCTTCGTCCTCGCCGCTCTGGAGAATGTCGCTGAGGATGAGCGTGCGCTTGCGACCCTTGTGGTCGGGGCGGCGACTCATGAAGTCGAGGGCAATGTCGAGGGAGTTGATGTCGGAGTTGTAAGAGTCGTTGATGAGCGTGCAGCCGTGGTTGCCTTCCTTCACCTCCAGGCGCATGGCGACTGGCTCAAGGTAGGCCATACGGTCGGCAAGCTGCTGGGGGGTGAGGCCAAGTCGCAGCGAGGCGATGGCTACGGAGAAGGAGTTTTCGAGTGAGGCCTCATCGATGAAAGGCAGCGTGTAGCTTCCCTCCACGGCTCCCTGCCAACGGTAACGGACGGTGGTGTGGGTAGGCAATTTCTCCTCCTGCAGGACATAGAAGGCCGCGGCAGCATCTTGACGCGACCAGCCAAGGTGCTGGCCCTGATAGCCTGACTCTGCCACACAACGGGCCACGAGTGGGTCGTCCTGGGGATAGACCAAGGCCTCCGTGCCCTCGAAGAGGCGCAACTTCTCCTGGCATTTGGCCTCTATCGAAGGGAAGTTTTCCTGATGGGCCTCGCCGATCATGGTGAGCACGCCGAGCGTGGGACGGATGATGTCGTGGAGGACCTGCATCTCGCCTGGCTGGCTGATACCGGCCTCGAAGACGGCCACCTGGGTCTGGGCGTCAAGGAGCCAAAGGGAGAGGGGCACGCCGACCTGCGAATTGTAGCTGCGGGGGGATCGCGTCACGACATGGTCCTTGGAGAGGGTCTGATAGAGCCACTCCTTGACCATGGTCTTGCCGTTGCTGCCCGTGATGCCTACCACGGGGATAGTGAAGCGCTGGCGATGGCGTGCGGCCAACTGCTGGAGGGCAGCAAGCGTGTCGCCAACGACCAGGAACGTGGCGTCGGCATAGTTTGCCTGCCAACGATCGGGAACCTCGGCGACAACGAAGCGACGTACGCCACGCTGATAGAGTTCGGCGATATAGTGTTGCCCGTCATTGCGCGCGGAGCGCAGGGCAAAGAACAAGGTCTCTTCCGGAAAACAGAGCGAGCGACTGTCGGTCAGCAGAAAGCTAACATTTCCTTCACGCTCGCCATAGCATTGCGCCCCCATCATCGAGGCGACTTCCTCTACTGAATATCTCATCATCTTGTCTTTTTATTCTAAACAAGTCCTATTGACTGATCCTGCAGATGTGACTTAACTTCTGCAAAACAAGTGCATTGGCATGGCAAAGTTCCGCTTTTGCGATTTTTCACCATGTTATGATGCTGCAAAGGTAATTTTCTTTTTCCAAACAACCAAAAGTAGAAACGATTTTTCATTACCTTCACACAAGATAGGGAGCAACGGAAGCAATCGATTTGCACTACTTTCAAGAAGATAGGCGGCATCTCGGCAATAATAAAGAATGTTATTCTTTTTGTATTGCACTCGATTTGCACTATCTTTGCGTCATGAAAAGAAAAAATATGATTTGTGGCCGCTGGAGGAAGCCGTTGCTGCTCCTGTCGGCTTTCTACGCCCTCCTGCCTTGTCAGGCGCAAAGTCCGAAATGGATGGAGGATTCGTTGGCGGCAGCGCGCGACGAACTGAGACTGCGTCCAGATAGTATCGACCTCAGACTGAAAAAGGCGGGATGGAACCTGCGGATGGGCGACTACGAATATGCCAAGGCGGAGTATGACGAGGTGCTACGCAAAGACCCGGGAAACCCGGCGGCCCTTTATTTCCGTGCCTTCACCAATACCAAACTCGGACGCTACAAGTTTGCCAGGCTCGACTATACGAACCTGCTGACTATCGTTCCTGGCCACTTCGAGGCGCTGCTGGGACTGGCCTTGCTCAACGACCTCGACAATCGCAAGACGGAGGCCATGGACCAGGCCAACATGCTCGTGGAGCAGTTTCCGGATAGTGCGGTGGCCTATGCGGCCAGGGCGGGGATGGAACTGGAGCGCAAGCAGTATCTACTGGCAGAATACGACTATACGCAGGCGCTCCTCCGCGACCCGACCAACGAAGAGTATATCCTCTCCCGCATCCATATCTACATCGTGGGACAACGATGGACGGAGGCTCGACGAGACCTCGACCTGCTGGTGTCGTGGGGCGTGCCGCGCACATCGCTCCAGGCCTACTACGAGGCGATTAGGGAGAAGAAACCGAGGAAATAGCTTCGCTCATAGAAGCACAGAGAAACAGCTTCGCTCATAGAAGCATAGAGAAAGTATCTTCCCTCATAGAATCGTAGAGAAAATAGCCACACATAATATATATAAGGTAATATATTAATAATGAACGTGCTTCGTCTCTACCTCACAGGATCCGAAATCGATCATGGCATTGAAGAGGCGGACCTTCTGAGCCGCCCGTAGGTCGGCCACAGAAAGGTCGGCCTGCTGCAGCACGCCTTGGTCTAAGAGCGCGGCACGCCTGGTGCCAGCCAGCAAGGGTTTGCGGGGCGTGACCCATTCGTGGCCATCAAAGAGGGCGAGGTTGGTGTAGGAGGTATCGGTGAGGAGTCCGTTCTTGACGATGATGATCTCGTCGCACTCACCCTTTCGCGCTACAAGGGCGCTGAGCGACGTGCGGTCGCATCGCTTGAAGCTGTAGTCGATGGCGTCGTCCTCCACCACTTGCAAGCTACGGATAGTCCGCATGGCGTAGGGGGCATACTCCACGGCTTCCACCCCCTGCGCGCCATAGACCACGCGGGCCTTGAAGAGCGCCATCTCGGGCGTAGGTGCCAGAAGACGCTCCAGGCTGGGCATGGCATCGGAGGCCAAGGAGGGGAAGAAATGGCGGATCGTCCGCTCCATCCTGGCCTGGTGATAGGGCAAGGCCTGCGCCCGTCCAGACTGAACCTTGATGGTCTCGACAAATCTCAGATCAGTCTCCTTGCCACACTCCGCAGCCTGGGACATAGAGCTCGGCCTCATCGCTCCAAGGGAAGATAGACCTTGCGGATGACTTCCTCATACTCCTTACGACAGACGCTTTGGGAGGTGACGCCGCCTCCAGCCTTGTAGCACATGCCGTGGGCGTCCTGCTCCAAGAAACGAATCATCACGCCCGTATTAAGGTTGCCACGGTCGTAGATGCCCATGATGCCCGTATAGTAGCCCCGGTCGTAGTGCTCTGCCTCGCGGATGATTTCCACGGTCTTTGCCTTGGGAGCACCCGTGATGGATCCTGCTGGCAACTGGGCGTCGATGATCTCGCCCAAACGGCCAGGGTAGTCGGCAGGCAAGAGACCGCTGACCTCGCTACTGGTCTGAAGGATATCTCCCTTATTGGTATGAAGACGATCCACATAGCGATAGCGATCTACACGGACGTCGGACGACACACGGCTCAGATCTTCACTAATCAGTTCGACGACGGAGACGTGCTCGGCAGCCTCTTTCTCATCAGCCATGATGATTTGCTCGGCATTGGGCAAGGTGGCGTCGATGGTGCCCTTCATCGGATAGGAATAGATGCGACCCTCTTTGATGCGGACAAAGGTCTCGGGAGAGAAGCAGACAAAGCCCTGGTCTCCATTCTTCAGCATCAGTTTATATTTTCCCTGGGTGTGGAGGAAGATCTCCTCCAGCGAGAGGTTGCAGCGCACGGCCACAGGACTGGTGAGATTGACGAGGTGGGTGTCGCCTGCTTTGATATGGCGCTCCACAACCTCGAAGCTCTTCTCGTAGTCCTCATATAGAGGGGCCTCCACATCCCACAGAATGGACGACGGGAGCGGCTGGCTCGCCATGGTGCCAGCATTGCTTACTCCCTCAAAATCGTAGAGACACGCTGCGGGATCGATCTCCGACAACTTGCGGATATAGGCTTCTGTGCCCTCATAGTTGATGACAAAGAGAAAGGGCTCGTTCTCCTTTGCCAGTTGGTTGAGTTGATTGATGATTTCTTGTTTCATAATCGGTTTTTGTTATTTCATCCTATATGCCTCATGCCCTCCCGATTCTTCTTTTGCCGAAGACAGGGGTGAGGGATGAGGACAGAGGAGGGATGGGGAAAGAGGTGAGAATGAGGAAAGAGGGTTGTACGCTTTCTCTTTATGCTATAGCGAGGAGCTCAATGTCGAAGACCAGCGTCGATCCTCCCGGGATGCCGGGCTGCGAATACTTGCCGTAGCCCAGTTCGGCGGGCACATAGATCTCCCATCGGTCGCCGACGTGCATGGCCTGCATGGCTACGATCCATCCCTCGATAAGGTCGGAGAGGCGGAAGGCAGGAGCCACGCCACCCCGACTGGAGTCAAACTTTCTCCCATTGATGGTGCGGCCCGTATAGTGGGCCGTGACGATACTCCTGCGCGTGGGGTGCGGCCCGTCGGCAGGACCCGAGGCCAATACCTTATAATAGACTCCCCTGGCGAGCGGCTTCACACCCTCTTCCTGGGCCTTGGCAATCAGCCAGTCCTTATTCTCTTGTATATAGTTTTTCTTGGCCATAGGTGCTATGCTTTCTTTTCGATTTCCTTAGGAAGGACGAGGTTGAGGACGACGGCCAGCAGGAATACCACGGCCACGCAGTTTTCAGCAAAGACGGTCTGCACAATCTTCGGGAAAATGGCAAAGAGGCCCGTGGCCTGGGTGAAGCCGAGGCCAACGCTGAGCGAGAGACTGACGATGATCATATTGCGCTGAGAGAAGCCCGTCTTGGCCATCATACCGAAACCGGCGAAGAGAATGCTGCCAAACATCATGATGGTGCAACCGCCGAGAACGGGCTGCGGGATGGTGGTGAGAACGGTGCCCACGACCGGAAACAAACCGCCAAGGATCATGATGAGGGCTCCCGTGGCGATGACGAAGCGGTTGACGACCTTGGATATAGCCGCCAGTCCGACGTTCTGGGAGAAGGAGGTGATGGGGGTGCAACCGAAAAGGCCAGCCAGGGTGCTGAGGAAACCATCACAGGCCACCGAACCACCCATCTCCTTTTGCTCCACTTCGCGGCCGAGGGCTCCAGAGCAGAGGGCCGAGGTGTCGCCGATGGTCTCTGTAGCCGAGACGAGGAAGACGCAGACGATGGCCAGAATGGCATCGAGATGGAACTCGGGCTTGAAGGGCATAAGGCGCGGAAGGGCCACCACTTCCACATGGCTCAGACCGCTAAAATCGACCACACCCATGCAGACCGAGAGAATGTAGCCCACGGCCAGTCCTACCAGGACGGAGAGCGAACGGAGGAAGCCTCGGGCAAAGACCTGAGTGAGGAGGCAGGTGAGGAGCGTCACGGATCCTATGACCCAGTTGGTGGCGCTACCGAAGTCGGCTGCGCCCTGCCCTCCCGCGAAACTATTGGCTCCGATGGGGAGAAGGGAGAAACCGATGGCCGTCACAACCGTAGCTGCCACAACTTGGGGGATGAGCCGAGTCCAGTATTTGGGAAACAATCCAAGGCAGCCTTCCACCAGGCCGCCAACGATGACGGCTCCCATCAGCGTACCCATACCCTGGGTAGTAGCGATAGCGATGGCCAAAGAGAGAAAGGTGAAACTGATACCCATCACGATAGGCAGGCGCGATCCGATACGCCACACGGGATAGAGCTGGACGAGAGTACCGATACCGGCTACGACCATACAGTTTTGGATAAGTGCGGCGCTCAGCTCGGCATTCACACCAGCCACATTGGCCAAGATGATGATCGGGGTGATATTGGCGACAAACATCGCCAGGACGTGCTGCAGTCCGAAAGGAACGGCCTGGAGTACGGGCACGCGGCCGTTGAGTTCATAAATAGAAGCCATATAGTATCAGATTGCTTGAAGGTTCGTGGACAACAGCGGCTTCTCCTCCTGACTGCGAAAATGGATGGTCTGTGTCTGCCAATCCATGCTCTCAATGATGGCGATGGACTCGACCTGGTAGCCCTCCTTGCGGAGCATAGCCCCACCCTTCTGCTGGCCTTTCTCGATGGCAATGCCTATGCCGGCTATCTCGCCTCCCGCCTGCTTCACCAAGTCGATGAGGGCGTGGGCAGCCTCGCCGTCGGCCAGAAAATCGTCCACGATCAGCACCTTGTCTGTGGCGTGGAGATAGGGCTTGGAGATAAAGACATCATTGAGCTTCTTATGGGTGAAGGAATAGGCGTGAGAGATGTATTTGTCATCGGTACTATTGGCCGTCTGACTCTTCTTCGCAAAGACCACGGGTACGTCGTAGAGGTCGCCCAGGAGCGTAGCAATGGCAATGCCGCTGGCCTCGATGGTCAGGACCTTGTTGACTTCCACCCCGCGGAACCTGCGTTTGAACTCGTAGGCCATTTGGCGCATGATGTCTATGTCTATCTGATGGTTCAGAAAACTATCGACCTTGAGGATATTGCCCTCTTTGATGACTCCCGTTGTGAGGATCTTTTCTTCTAAGAAATTCATATTTCGACAAACTTTGATATTCGATTTGGCATGGGCGGAGACAGGAGGTGGACAGGACGTGCGCCTATCCTGACGGATTCGCAAGGATGGCGCTGAGGACTGCCGTAGGGAGGCAGGTTGCCCCACGCTCGTGTCTTCGATCAAAAACTGGGGGCAAAGATAATAAAAATATCTTTTATAGAAGATAAATAGTGTAAAAACAAGCCTCCCTGCCTCAATATTTATTGCTTACCTGCTTTCTTCGTCAATCTCTTTTAAGAGCTGGGTGCAACCAGTAAGGCAGTCGCGCCAGGTGGCGTCGAAATTGCCCGTGTACCAAGGGTCGGCCACATCGCGGTCGAGCAGCATCCGCACCTTGCCCTTGGGGTCGCCACCAAAGATGCGGTTCATATTGCGGATGTTGTGGGTATCCATGCCGATGATGATGTCGTAGGCAGCATAGTCCTGACGGGTGATCTGACGGGCGGTCTTGCCCTCGCAAGAGATGCCATGGGCTGCCAACATACGACGGGCTGGTGGATAGACGCCATTGCCTATCTCCTCCGTGCTGGTCGCAGCAGAGGCTATCAGAAAGTCTTGACTACGGGCCCGCCTCATCGACCAACTTCTTCATCACAAACTCGGCCATCGGACTTCTGCAAATGTTGCCGTGGCAGACGAACAATATTCTTTTCATCGCTTGCTTTTCTCGATTTAGGTTGCAAAATTAGGAAATAAAAATGAAGTAGCGGTAGCAGAAGGGTAAAAACGTGGGAGGAAAGAGCAAGAAAGCGTGGGGAAAAGAGATAAAAGTGCGGGGAAGAGAATAGCAGGACTTGAAAGGAAATAAAAGAAAACAGGGGAAAGGATAAAAGCAAGCGTGCGGTAGGACGTATATGCAACTACGTTCGACCGCACGCTATGTGGTTTGAGGTATTGGTTGATTACTTCTTGAGCTTGCTGTAACGGCTCATGAAGCGGTCAACGCGACCCGCTGTATCAACGAGCTTGTTCTTACCAGTATAGAACGGGTGAGAAGTGCTCGAGATTTCGACTTTTACCACGGGGTAAGTTTCGCCTTCAAACTCCACGGTATCATTGGTCTTGCAGGTGGACTTTGTAAGGAACATATCGCCGTTGGACATATCTTTGAATACGACGGGGCGATAGTTTTCGGGATGAATACCTTGTTTCATTTCTTTTAAATTGTTATTGTTTTGTTTTTAAATCCGTAATGTGTCTCCACCCATCCTTGGCAGGGCGCACAATACAGGGTGCAAAATTACGAACTTTCGCCCACCCTACCAAATATTTTCCTTATTTTTTACCATTTTCCGAGTCTTTCATGCTCATAATTGGAAAAAAATGCCGATATTTGCACTATGGTTCTCGTCCCGAGCCCATCCCCTACGACTCCCGAAGGATCAGAGGCCGCCACCTCCCCTCTTTCGCCAGCATGAGCAACAAGGGAAACCACATACCAAATGACATCACAAACAACGATGAAAATAATGATAAAAAAACTGTTTATCCTTGCGGTCTTGATGCTTGCCGTGGCAACAACGCAAGCGCAAAAGCACCACGGCGTCTATGCCATAGGGTTCTACAACTTGGAGAACCTCTTCGACTACACCCACGACGAGGGGAAGAAGGATGAGGACTTTCTCCCCACAGGACGCTACCAGTGGAACCAAACGAAATACGAATGGAAACTAAGAAACCTGTCCCGCGTACTCTCGGAGATGGGGACGGAGGTCTTGCCGAAACAAGGATGCGCCTTGATAGGCGTGGCCGAGGTGGAGAACGACCATTGCATGAGCGACCTCGTGGCGCAGGAACCGCTCAAGAAGAGGGGATACCGCTATGTGCACATTGAGGGACCGGACCATCGGGGCATCGACTGTGCGCTGATCTACAACCCAAAACTCTTCAAGGTGGACGACGCCAAGCTCTTACCTTATATATATGATCTGCCTGCCGATTCGCTACGGGCGACAAGAGGTTTTCTGGCTGTCACCGGCACGCTGGCCAAGGATCGCGTCACGGTCATCGTCTGCCATTGGCCAAGCAGAGGGGCGGGATCCTATTACCGCGAGCTGGCAGCCAAACAGGTGAAGGCCATCAAAGACTCTATCCTCCACCACGACGCCGAACGAAAAGTGATCGTCATGGGAGACATGAACGACGATCCCACCAACCGCTCCATGCACGATGTGCTGCTGGCCAAAGGCGAAATAGAGGAGGTGGGTACTGACGGGATGTACAACCCATGGTACAACGTCCTGGTCAAAGAGCAAACAGGTACGCTCCGCTTCCGTGGAGCATGGAATCTCTTCGACCAGATCGTCCTGACGCCGAACCTCGTAGCTCAACCTTCCAACAAAAGCCGCAAGGGCCTGCGCTATCTGAGCCACGAGGTATTCCGCCGCGACTATCTCCTGCAGACGGAGGGCAAATGGGAGGGCTATCCCAAGCGCACGACGGCAGGGGGAGTATGGATCAACGGATATAGCGACCACCTGCCTGTCGTGGTCTATCTGACCACCAAATAGCCTCGTAGCCATGGAAGCAAGCACAATAGAGACTCACCCCTTCGTCCCTTTCCTGCCAGGGAATGCACGACTACTGATGCTCGGCACGTTTCCGCCTGCCCC
>ULSZ01043749.1_pt1 | contig 9911 bp, 10 predicted proteins | sample 1957151 | NCBI WGS metagenome assembly ULSZ01 (sample SAMEA4835721, study PRJEB28245) | human gut metagenome | biome: gut microbiome; material: fecal sample | place: Denmark | collected 2008
CCTCCGTCCAGCCATTGGCAGGCCTCGGGAAAGGACATTCCCAGCCGCCGCATCACGAGGTCGATCGGGCCGCCCCGTGCCCCGCAGGAGAAGCAACGGAAGGTGTTGCTGCGCGCGTGGAACGTCAGGCTCGGGCGATGGTCGTCGTGGAAGGGGCAGAGGCTCTTGTGGCGCTCGACGTGGAGCCCCACCCGCTCCGCCACCTGCTCTATGGGCAGGTCGCGGAGCCGCTGGAGGGTCAGTCGGTCGAGCATGGGCGGCGGTTTTTGCGTGAGGCGGGCATGCCCGTCAGATACTCCTGCGTTTTGGTGTAAAGCCCCGTCTGGGCCGAGTAGGTGACGAAGCGGCGCGTTTTCCAAACACGAAGTTGGCGATTCGTGCCGTCCTTGTCCTTGCCCACGCTCAAGCGCAGGGCTTCCAGCTGCTGCTCGCTGAAGGTCTCGGGCAAGTTCTCCAGCATATTCTTCACGCCGCCCTGTCGTTCCTGCTCCGTGGGCATTCCGCCCTGTCCGAACATGTCGCCGAAGACTTTCACTTTGGACCATAGGTCGTAGTAGCAAAACCACTCCACCATCTCGCCGATAGACTTCGTCCAGGACTGGTCGTTGAGCACCCATAGCACGGCCCCCTTCTTCCAGGCCGAGAAGATGCTGCGGTGGGAGAGGTCCCAGAGCATGTCGTCGTCGGTCATGTCGCCCAACTTGGCCATGTCCTCGGCCAGCTGGTCGGCCAACTTGTTGAGCGGTCGGATCGTGAAGGATCCCTTGCAGTTGGTCAGCCTGAGCAGGCAGGCGTCGAGCTTCGTGAGAAACTCGTCGCTATAGGATCCTTGGCGCGGGATGCGTCCGCTGCGCTCGCCCCGCTCCTTGTAGGCGAAGGGAATGCGTCCGAAGAATCCGTTGGTCAGGTCCTTCTTGTAGAACTGGCGTGCCACCTCGGGCGTCGAGGTGAAGGTGATGTTGACGCGCAGCACGGGGTTGCCCGTCACGCCCTCTGCCGTGGCACGCAGCGCTCCCGCCCGCTGCTGGTCGTAGATGTTGCGCACCATTTGGCTCACCTGTCTGTGGCCTCCGAACATGCGGTCGGCCATCTCCACCTCGGGCAGGTTGACAAACTGCGTGCGCCCGCCCAGTTTCTCCAGCGCCATGGAGTTTTGAATGAAGGCCGCGTTGGTCATGTCGGCCGGCGGATACCAGAAGGCTACATCGGGTCGCTCGGGCTTCTCCTTGTTGGCTCCCTTGGTCTTCATCTGTCGTTGCCAATCGACGAGCTTCTGAAACTCCGTCTCGTCGTGCTGGCGAAAGCTGCGCATCACGGCCTCTACGAGACGTGTGAATTGTGCCTTGCCGATGCCCGAGGGGCCTATCAGGTGGCCCATCTGCCCACAAGGCTCATAGAAGTGGTTGTCAGAGTACTTGAACCTAACGCCAGTTATCAGCGAGGCCATGACGGGAAGGATCATCGCGGCAATAGGTTCGCGCATCTCTGCTGACGTCTGCGACAGGGCCAAAGTGAGCGTATGCGTCCCCTTGCCCAGTTTGGGCATCTTGGGGGCCGTGGGGCTGAAAATGTTATAACTCATTGATTCTTAATATTTTTTTGTTGTTCTATTCTTGTTGCTTCTTTCTCGTTGTTTCAGTGTTTCAATGTTTCAGTGGAAAAAACGAGGGGGGCTGTTTTTCGCGCCTCTCTTTCCTTTCTCTTATATCTTATTGATTATTAATTAGTTATATAGATATATAGAGAGTGAGAGAGGATAGGGGTATCATTTTTTGCATTGAAACATTGAAACATTGAAACATTGAAGCGCTGCGAAGCCCATGTTTTCTCTTGGCGATACACATGGACCTTGGCAGGCGGAGGGGGAGAGAGGTTGCCTCAGGGGCTTCCGGCCGCCCTCCGTTTGCCTGGGGCTTACTCCTCTGCGCAGTCCTCCTCCTCTCCAAGGCCCTCGCAGCCTCCGAACTTCTCGCAGCCTCCGAAGTCCTCCTCGTAGCTTCCGAGGCCCTCGTCAGAGGCGAAGACCTCGCTGAGGTCGAAGCCCCCTATGGCGGCCAGGGCCAATGCCGCCTCGTGCTGGCCCACCACCATCAGCACTTCGCAGAGCGCCCGCTGAACATACGCGCCCAGCTGCTCGGGCTTGATGTCCTTCGTCCGCTTGAAGGTCGGATAGACCGTGCCGTCGGTTCTGCGCTTGACGTTGACCCGCCTGCCCTCGTAGATGCTCGGGTTGCGGCGCTCGGCCTTCCTCCGCTCCGCGGTGTCCTCCGTGAAGGTGAAGTGGTCCTCGCCGTCGCGGATGATCATCCCGTGGAGCATCTCGCCCAGCTCCATGGCCCCCTGCTCCTGCAATTGCGTCCTCAGGTCCACGCACGTCTCCGTGTTGGGGTAGAGGCCCATGCTTGTGAGGCCCGCCCACGCGCTTTCCGTGCGCATGTTTTCCGTCCATGCCCTGCCCGAGCTTTCCGTGCCATCCTGGCCCGAGCGTGTGCAGCCCGAGCAAGCGCTGCCTGCGCCCGCCTGGCCCGTCCATGCCCGGCCCGAGCGGTGGCGGCGGGCCCGTGCGAAGGGCTCCTGTCCGTGGAGGAGGTCGTTGATGATGTCATTCATGAGCCGAGGCTCCTGAGTCCGTACCGTCTGCTGCTTGACGCGCAGAATTCTTTTCTTTGTCATTATTAATTATTTTTTTTAAAACACCTCTCTGGTACGAATGGCAGTCGGAGAGGTATCCGTGCCACCCTGCTTTAGTACCATCATTCCCCGCCCCGTGCTTTCGAACGCAAGAGGGCGGGTAGCCGCGGGAGAGCCCGAACGACGAGTGCAAAATTAGAGAGAAAGCGTGGAGGGGCATGGGGTGAATGGTGGGTGCGCACCAACGAAAAAAGCACCCCAGAGAGTGGGATGCTTTGCTTGCTATGCGATAGCTGGAAAATCAAAAAAATGGTAGATGAATAGAAAAATCATCTTTTATTCACCTGGCAAACCGCTACGATGACGGTGAAAAAACGCCCTGACTTGGCGTAAAGTGTCTTGCGTGTAATGCTTCGTTTTGTAATGAAGTTTTATCTTGTTGGAAAAAGACTTTTCGGTAACTCCGCTCCTCAGGCCGCAGTCCGCCGTCAGAAAACGATAAACCGATCCCCCCGTTGGCGTGTCCTCGGCCAAGACGTTTTCTTCTCGCCAAGTGTGTAGCCAGCAGACCGTGACGTCGTTGAAGAAGTCGTCGCGCTTGCACGTCAAGCTGCGGCCGCAAAGATGGTGGAAGCGCAAGAAGTCGAGAAACCGGGCGCGCTCGCGAAGAAGCGTCGAATGGTCCTTGAAGAGGGGACGTTGGCGTACGCCACGCCCCTTGCCGCGGGTAGTGGATACTGTCTCCTCCGTCTCGCCGCCAACATGGGCGGTCTGCTTACGTAAGTCGTTGGCTATCTGGTTGTTCTGGGCCTGAATCTCTCCACCAACATTTGTGATATTACATCCCTGGATTTGATAAATAATTTTCGTCGACTTCTCTGCTTGCTCCATGCCGAAAAAAGAATTTTGTAATAATTGATAAATAATAATCTTGGAAATAATGGTGACAAATTCGTCCATTGTCAGCCGTCCGAAATCCGCTTGGCGCGGCGGCTCTCGACAGGAACGCAGGGTGCTGTCCACGCTCCACACCTCGAGGTCGGTCCGATAGCCAAAGCTGCTTTTGTCGAGCGGCAAAGTCTGCGAGGAGTAGACTTCTGCGCTACATGGCCAATGATCGTCTTGCCTCGACAGTTGATGGCGCATGAGGCCAAGACCGTCAGCCATCGCGTCCCAAATCTTGTCCAGCGACGAAGGCTGCTTTCGACGAACCGATCCAGACTTCGGCTCGCCCTTCTTTCTAAAAAACTTACAAATTTTCCAGTCCATAGTACTTATGTTTATGGTCCTACAATCTCTCCTACCGTCGATTTTGAATCGGGGGGAAATTGCGTTCAAAGTTATGAATAATATTTTTGAATTTTCGCACAAATTGTGTTAAAAAATACAAATCTGCTTTCTTTGGCCTTTTTGCAAAGGGGTGAAACTGGCGTGATTGTTGGCGATTTTTCCAAAAGTCCTTACAGATTTTCTTTTTCGTGGAGATTGTTACAAGAAGGTTACAGGCGTCGTTGTGCTAGCTTTTGCAACTTTTTGTCTATTGTCTTGATAGTGGATCTGTGGTTTCGTAGTCTTTTTGTAATACCGTTGGGATGTGGGAGCGGCTTCTATCGCGCGACGCTTCGTACTCCGAAGGTTCTGGTGTTCTTCTCCATCACCTCGCTTTGGAAGTAGGCGTAGTTGCCAGGGCTTTGCCATGGGGGCCTGACCGCGGGGTGGACGGTCTCCTCCACATACATTTCCAGAAGCTCGTCGTAGTCGAGGCAGATGACCTGGTCGCGGAAGTCCTCGTAGCCGTTCTTGTGGCAAAAGACGTTTCGGACCTCCCATCGCGTGAAGCGGCGCGCCATCGAGGCCAGTTGGCGGGGGCTGAGGGCGTAGCCGTTCTCCCGGGCGTAGCTCTCGAGAAAGGCGAGGTTGATGGCGTAGTTGCTCATGCTCCGCCTGCGTGGCGCGGGGGTCCTGCCGAGGCGCCAGTCCTGCAGGGTCGTGTGGCCGTGTGGGGCGCTATGGGTTCGTCTCTTGTGCCCAGTCGTTGTCTTTTTGCTCATAGACGTGTCGTATTGTTTCCCACAAATTTACTACTTTTTTCCCAATCCTCTGCCTTTTCCCGAAGAAATGTTTTGGAAAGCCAAAGATTATTCTTACCTTTGCATCGTCAGTCCTCGCCAAGCCTCTTCACAATGCTCAAATCGTGCGAGGCGTTTTTTGTTTATGCCCCCTTGCGTACGGACGGTCCTACGGCCTTTGCCAAACGGCATGGATTCCTCGGAATATAGGATTCCCTCGGAAAATCAGAAAAAGCCTGTCAGCTGAGGAAGAAGGTCTCGACCAGCGAGCGCAGTTGCTCGTCGGTCAAGTGGCCCGTGGCTTCTTATGTCTGATGCGTTGCACTTTCTTTTCCTTCCTGATCAGGTAGGGCGAGGGCGGCAGCTCCGGCAGCAGGTCGTCCAGGGCCTCGATCTCTCCTATCGCCTTCAGCAGCAGGAGAAACGTGGCGAGCGAGATGTTGTCCGCGGTGCCGCTCTCAAACTTGTGGATGGTCGTGGTCGTGAGGCCCGACTGCTCCGAGACCTCCTTCTGCGTCATGTTGCTGCGCAGGCGGTAGTCCTTGAAGCGGGCGCCAAGGAGCTTCACCAGTTGGGGGATCGCATACTCGTAATAGTCCGTCATGAGGCTTTTCTTAATTTATATTGCGCTATAAGTTATGCCCGATTTTGGGCCCTATCTTATATTCCGCTTATATTTATCTCGCATGCAAAAATACGCGTTTTTTCCCGTCTTTCCAAACATTCCTGGGGAAAATCCTTCTCCCGCCCGCTTTTTTAGCTTTTCGGCCGAGTGGGCGTGTCGGCTTTCTTGCAGACGAAGCGCGGACGTAAAGGAAAGAATGCCCTTTCGGGGGCGCGCTATTTACAAAAAATGATGTCTTAGCGTAAAATATACGTAATAAAATTTGCAAGAGAAAAATAGAATGTTTAACTTTGCGGCGTGAAATGGAACGCTTTCGATAAGCCATGCGCAGAACAGAGCTCGCTCAAGTTATGCCATGGCGAGAAAGGGTATCATGAAGTGAAACTATTTAGTATAGACGATATGAAATTCAACGAAATAACCAAGAAATGGGAATCTCCCTTCTGGCATCCTGCGGTGACCACAGATGCCGTGGTGTTCGGATTCGACAAAGAAGACCGATCGCTCCAGGTGCTCCTGATCAGGAGGGGTAATGCCAAGCCTGGCGAGGCGCCTGCTTTCGAAGGTTATTGGGCTCTCCCAGGCGGTTTTCTCCAAAAGGAGGAAACGACTGATGAATGCGTTCACAGAGAGTTGTTTGAAGAGTCGTCCATGAAATTGTTCAATAACGAAAGCGGCATTAGGCCGGAGTTTATAGAACAACTGAAAACATATTCCGCACGCGGAAGAGATCCCCGTGAATTCGTCATCACCGTTGCCTACTACGCACTTGTAAAAAAAGAAAAGTACGAAATCAAAGGAGGCGATGATGCCGTCGAAGCCAGATGGTTCCCGGTCGATGTTCTACCTGAACTGAAGATAGCATTCGACCATGCTCAGATCATACAAGATGCAGTAGAAATGCTGCGTGAAAGGATCCACTTCGAACCAATCGGATTCCACCTGCTCGACAAGGAATTCACCATGCCTCAATTGCAGAATATATATATTGCGATATTGGATCCTTCCGAGGAAGACAAAAACTTGCGAGACAGAAGGAATTTCCCCAAGAAAATGCTGAAGCTCGGCTATATCAGGGAAACAGGCAAAAAGCTGACAGGCAACCCCTATCGTTCGCCCAAGTTATATACTTTTGACGAAGAGGCGTATGCTGCCGCAAAAAAGATTGGCATGAGACTGGAATTCTAATCATAGATCTGCGTGGACCTCTCTTATCCGGAGAGGTTTAAAAGGCGCCAGTTTCCAATGTGTACCCGTTACGCATTGGCTCTCGTAAAGCAGAGTCATTTCTGTTGCCTATAACCAAAATTTCATTGCGTAAAACTTACGATAAGTAATTAACATTTAAAAAAAAGCAATTATGGAAAGATTTGATGACATTTGTCCGGAAAATGAGTTCGAGGACAAGAATTACAACGAGGAGTACGATCGGGAATACTCTTTCGATCAAGGCTACGAGTGGACCGAAGAAGATGCTTGGGATGCTCTGACTGACGGCATGTATGGTGATATGCCAAGCAATCCGTTGGAATACGATGCAATGATGGACGCCATGGGCTTTTAACATAATCCGTTCGAATATGAAAAAGACTATCACAAAATCAAAGCATAAGACTGCTCCAAAGGCCAACCATGTCCAGCGCGTTTTCAATCTGATCATTCTCGACGAGAGTGGATCGATGTCAAGTATTGCAGGACAGGCGATAAGCGGACTCAACGAAGTCTTCCAGACCATCGGAAAGGCTCAAAAAGAACATCCGGGACAGCAGCATTTTATCTCGTTCGTGACTTTCAACAGCGCAAAGATCAGAACAGTCTTTGATCGCCAAGCGGTAAGATCCGACAAGGAAATCAAGTGGACTGACTATATGCCGAACAGTTGCACCCCGTTGTATGATGCGATGGGAGAATCTCTGAACAAATTGAAAAAGCACGTTGGTGATGATGATGTCGTTTTGGTGACAATCATTACTGATGGCTACGAGAATGCTTCAAGAGAATATAGCGGGCATGATATCAAGAGACTTGTAGCAGAGCTGAAAGAGAAAGGTTGGGTCTTCGCTTATATCGGCACTAATCAGGACGTGGATGCGGTTGCTGACGACATGGGGATTGGTAGCAGAATGCGTTACCAATATTCCCCCGAAGGTGCAGCCAGGATGTTTGCACAAGAGCGCGTTAGTAGGAGAAGGTTCTTTGACAGGCTGGCAACTCATGGTAAAAGTATTATAAAGGATAAGCGCTTTGACTATTTTGAGTCGGAAGAAGAGTCTGAGAAAGAGCCTGAAACTGCTCGGGACAAGATTGGCGATACTTCTTCTCCCAGCGATAGCCTGGAAGCGGAAGGCAAGGAATGGCAGGAGGCTGGCCAGGAGCAAGTATCTTCAGAAGACAACGAAGCGGCAGAAGGCCCCGAAAGGTCAAAGACCTTTTTTGGGAAAATGATGAATGGTATTTGGAGTAGAATATGTCCTAAAAAATGATTTTTTAAAAGTATGGAAAAGGTAAAAATGTTAGGTGCTATGCCATGTGCCATAGCAGCCTGTATGTGTCCCATTCCTGGAGATATAGCAAAACGTTGCCATTCTCTCTCTTTGGACAGAGGATCTCAGGGATGTCAAGGATAGATGGTGTAAATTAATAGAAGTGAGAACCGTATAAATTGTGAGAATCATGAATATTTGGACAATCGTTGCACTTTACTGGATAGTATGTTGCGTTTTGGTATATGTGCTTGCACATATAAACGGACAAGTGGCTTATCGCAGAATGATGAAGCAAAAGACTACCTTTTGGGAGCATCTGCTCATCGTCCTGTTTAGCCCATTGGCAGCTCCTATTATGCTGTTTGCCTTAGCGTATCATGGCTGCATCAATCTGTATTATAGGAACCGTCCAAGACCGCTGCCCAAAAAGATGAAAAAGTATATGAAGAAAGATTGCGTGTTGGACGAGAACAATCAGACCGTCTCCTTGGCGAAGTACAACTACAGGCATAACACGGACTATACCTTGGATGATGTCTATGGCAAGGGTTATGTTGAATCGTTGACCGAAAAAGAGAGGGCTAGTATCGCCACAGAATTCAAGGAGCATAACGAACCGGAGGAGGTTCATGAAAGCATATCAGACTTACCAGATGTAGGAGAAATATGGTTGTGAGAAGATTTGCCCTTTGGGTACTTTCGTGGATTTTGAAAATCTTCCCGACTCAAATGCTGAGCATGCAGAGAGATTCTGATACGCAATGGCAAAGGGACCTCCTATGAAGAGAAAGAAAAGATGATCATATTCAAGTATCATTGTGGCAGATATTTCCGAAACAGGTTGTAAATGTAGGCCCCAGAGCATTGCTTTGGGGCCTATACTTATTGGTTCCATTATTATTGTACCCTTTCCCGCCATGGCATAACTCGATCGAGTTCGGTTCTGCGCATGACTATCGAATGCGTTATTCCAATATTTCCAGTATCCCAGTATTTCAATATCCCCCAATCCCAATAACCCAATATTCCAGTATTCCAGCATTCCAATATTCCAATAGGCCGATAGGGTCTTCTCATGCCTCGCTCCTCCTCGCCCTGGGGGGCAAGAGAAAAGCGATATGGGAGACTTCTTGGGAAGGTCCTATATCGCTCGGGGGGCTGATCATTTACAGATAGGGGAATATAGATTGGGGTCTATATGAGGCAGGGGCAGTTAGTCGCGATCGTGCTTGCCGTGACGGCCATGGTGCTTGCCGTGCTTGTCGTGCTTGTGATGCTTGCTGGGTCGGCCATAGCCTCGGTCGTGCTTGTCGTGCTTGCCCGGACGACCATAGCCTCGGTCGTGCTTGCCCGGGCGGCGATGGTGATGCTTGTCGAAGCGCGGGCGATGGTGGTAGCCCGGTCGGCAGGCGGGATATCTCCTATATATATGGTGGACGTAGGCGCGGTCTTGCCAGCCGATGGGGCGGTAGAAGTAGTATGTGTTGCAGTATTTGCGCCATTGTCCGGGCGAGAGGTATCGGCGTATCTCGCGGTTGCGGCGCTCCCAGCCGTAGGAGTCGATGTCGCGATAGCTGTTGATGCTGTTGAGGTAGGCGAGGTTGATGTTGAGGATGCTGTTGCGGTAGCCCGGTCCGATACCCAGTTCGGATATCATCTTGTCGGTAATGATGGTGGCTTCCTCTCGCACGTCGGCCAGTCGCTGGGCCGAGGCGGAGACGGTCATGACGAGGGCGGCTACGGTTGCTAAAAAAATACGTTTCATAATCCAGACTTTCTTTTGAGGGTTATTACTCGTTTTCTGCTGCAAAAGTACGATTCCCCACACATGCGGCCAAAGGAAAACCCATAAACCCGCATATAGTTTTCCCTTTCTCTTGCGAGGAAATCCCGAGGATATAAAGAAAAACAACTTGAACAACTTTTACAACTATGAACAATGCTTCGCCAGGACATCGCCTCTTCGAGGCCCATGCAGACCAAGGGTTGCTGCAAGGGAAACAACATGTAACAACGCTTCGCCTCGGACGCGTTTCCTGCTGAATCTACGTGGACACATGGGAAAACAACTTGAACAACTTTTACAACAAGTAACAACGC
>ULSZ01005474.1_pt1 | contig 9901 bp, 7 predicted proteins | sample 1957151 | NCBI WGS metagenome assembly ULSZ01 (sample SAMEA4835721, study PRJEB28245) | human gut metagenome | biome: gut microbiome; material: fecal sample | place: Denmark | collected 2008
GTTTTGAAGATCGTCATGGCGCGCACTTCCTTTCGTAAACTCACTGGGGGACATTATAGCGGCGCGGCCGCAAAAATACAACTGTGAGTTTTGTGCGATTTTGGACGCCGCAAAACATGAAAATTGACAGATCCGTCAAATTCACTCCAGCTCGTCGAGGGTGAGCCGGAAGCTGTCCAGGAAATGCGCCATGAAGTAATCAAGGCACGGCAGCTGCATGTCGACGAGCGCCTGCCGCGTCTGCTTCTCCGCCGCCGCAAATTCTGAGTTCCCGGCCTTCAGCTCCTCGACGCACTTGATATACGCCGAAAGCTTGTCCGCCGCCTTGACGATGCGGGCGATGTCCGGGTCGGATTCAAACAGCAGCGGGCGGTAGCTCTCCTGCACCTCCGGCGGCAGGAGAGCAAGGAGCTTTTCACAGCTGACGGCCTCGATCTGCTTGTAGGCCTTTTTGATCTCCGGGTTATAATACTTGATCGGCGTGGGCAGGTCGCCTGTCAGGATCTCCGACGCGTCGTGGAACAGCGCTGCAGACGCGCAGCGGTCGGGGTCGGCCGGCTGCCCGAGGATGTCGCGCTGGATCACAGCCAGTCCGTGTGCCAGCACGGCAACCATATGGCTGTGCTCCTGAATGTTTTCCTCAAACGTATTGCGCATGAGGCCCCAGCGGCCAATGTAGCGCATACGGGAAATAAGCGCAAAAAAGCGGTGCTGCATCGCAATGCCTCCCTATCAGATCAGAGATTTGTTCTTCCATTTGCCGCGGAACACGTGCGCATAGCAGACAAGGAGCGTCACGGTCCACGCCATGGCCTGGCTCCACCAGACGGCGGTATAGCCGAACAGAGCCGTGTTGTGCAGCGCATAGGCAAAGATCACGCGCAGCCCCAGCGCCAGCAGCGCAAAGAACGTGGCGTGGAAGCCCTCGCCCACGCCCTGGCACATCCCGTTGGCGGGAAAATAGACCGCGAAAATGGGTATCGCGACGGCGGAGCTGAACAGATGCAGGCGGCAGATGGCCGCAGCGGCCTCGTCCAGCTGGAACGCGCGGATGATGCGCGAAATGCCGAAGATCTGGCACAGGCAGAGCACAAGCGTCATGGAAAGCGACACCAGCACGCCCTGTCCAAGGCCCCTGGAGACGCGGTCGGGGCGCTGCGCGCCCATATTCTGGCCCGCGAAGGTCGCCATGGTGTTCTGCACGCCGAGAATCGGGATCATCAGAATGTTCTCCATCCGGGTGGCGACAGTATAGGACGCGATCATGCTCTCGCCGTAGAGATTGACCAGCCGCTGCAAAAACAGAAAGCCGCAGGAGACGATGGACTGCTGAATGGCCATCGGCGCGCCGACCTGCAGAATGCGGCCTGCCGTTTTCACGTCCAGCCGCAGCTCGCGGAGCGAGAAGCGCAGAAGGGCGTATTTCCGGTGCATATACGCAAAGCCGATGACGCAGGAGGCGATCTGCGAAATGACGGTGGCGACGGCCGCGCCTGCCACGCCCAGCCCAAGCCCCGCGACAAACGCAAGGTCGAGCACGACGTTCAAAATCGACGAGACGAGCAGAAAATACAGCGTCGCCTTGCTGTCGCCCAGCGCCCGCAGAAGGGCCGCCGCGATGTTGTACCCGAACTGGAACACCAGTCCCGCCGCGTAGATGCGGAAATACAGAAGCGTCATCGGCAGCAGCGCCTCCGGCGTGCCCAGCACTCGTTCCAGCAGGAATCTCGCGCTCACAACGCCGGCAAGCGACATGAATAGCCCCATTGCCAGCATCAGCACAATGGCCGTCGCGGCATACTGCCGCAGCTCCCGCTCGCGCGAAGCGCCGAAATACTGCGAGATCAGCACGCCTGCGCCGATGGAAAAGCCGATGGCAAGCGCCGTGAACAGAACTGTCAGCGACGCGCAGGCCCCGACGGCGGAAAGCGCCTGCTGGCCGTTGAAATTGCCGACAATGATGGTGTCGGCGGTATTATAGAGCTGCTGCAAAAGGTTTCCCGCCATGATCGGCAGCGCAAACTGTAAAATAAGCTTCCAGGGCGTTCCCCGGGTCAGATCCTTCGTCATGCCGCGTTCTCTCCAAACCGATGCTTTGGTTATTGTAGCACAAAAAGAATTGCTTGTAAATTGCGGCTTTCCGCTTGATAATCCTTTTACCCTATAGTATAGTGGGTTAAAAGAAAGCGAGGAACCAAACATGATGATTTCCACCAGGGGCCGCTATGCACTGCGCGTGATGATCGATCTGGCCGAGCATATAGACGAGGGCTATATCCCGCTGCAGACGATCGCGAAGCGGCAGGGCATTTCCGAAAAATATCTGGAGAGCATTCTGGCCGTGCTGAGCAAGGCGGGGCTGCTCGACGCCGTGCGCGGCAAGGGCGGCGGCTACCGCCTGTCCAAACCGGCGAAGGAGTACACCGCGTTTGAGGTATTGTCCCTGACCGAGGGGACGCTGGCCCCGGTCACGTGTCTGGAGCGCGGGCAGCAGTGCGAAAACGCGGTCAACTGCCGGACGCTCCCGCTGTGGCAGGGGCTTGATCAGGTCATCGCCGCGTATCTGTGCAGCTACACGCTTGCAGATCTGACGCGGGAAGAGAAGCCGCAGCCGAAGCGCAGGCGAACAAAGACATAACGTGAATTTCAGACAGGAAGCTTGAACATATGAATGAAGTTTATTTCCCCGCGCTGTTTCCGGGCTTCCCGCTGCCGGAGGAGCTGGTGGAGGCGCTCGGACGCCTTGTCGTCGTCCACGCGGAGCTTGACCGGGAAACGCGCACCATCCGTCTGGACGCGCAGGCGGAGCAGTATCTGGCAGAAAAGCAGCTGCAGGCGCTCTGCCGGGACATTGAAAAGGAATATGGCCTGCGGGAACTGAAGCTTTCGGTGCGCTATCCCGCCTCGGAGCTTCCGAATATGGATTTCCGCGATCTGGCGCAGGTGTTTATCCGCGCCTTTTCGCCGTCTGCCGCCATTCTGGCAGGAGCAGGCTACGAGGTCACGGACGAGGCCGTCGTCATCCGGCTCAAGGCCAACGGCAAGGACAGCATTTTGCAGAACGCAAAAAAGGCCGAGCAGTTCCTGCGCGACCGCTTCGGCGTTTCCAAAAAGATCGAGGTCGAGGCGCACAGCAATTTAGAGGGCCGTGCGCTGTTTGAAGAGACGGCGCGTATCCGCGCCGAGGCGCTTAAAAACGCGCCTGCCATCACGGCCAGCGCACCGCAGGGCGGCGCAAAAGCCTCCGGCGGAGCTGCCTCCACACCGGCAGAGCCGGCGGGCGCGCTGTTCTACGGCAGGCCGTTTTCGGGCAGGCCCGTGCGGATGGAGGAGCTGAACCTCGATATGTTCCGCGTGATCGTCGAGGGCAAGGTCTTCGCCGTGCAGCACCGGGAGCTGAAAAAGCGCGGGGCGTGGGTCATCTGCTTCGATATGACAGACTATACCAGTTCTGTCCGCGTGAACCAGTTCATGGAGGCCGCAAAGGCCAAGCCCATCATTGACAACGTCCAGCCAGGTATGTGGCTGCGCGTACAGGGCAAGATGAGCTTTGACCGCTATGACAACGAAATGGTGCTCCAGCCGAACGCCATGGAAAAGATCGAGGCCCCGAAGCGCCGCGATACGTATCCCGAAAAGCGCGTCGAGCTGCACCTGCATACGACCATGTCCTCCATGGACGCGCTGACCGATACCGGCGCTGCCGTCAAGCGGGCAGCCAGCTGGGGCCACCGCGCCATCGCCATCACCGACCACGGCGGCGCGCAGTCGTTCCCGGACGCGATGAAGGCCGCGTCCAAGGCCAAGGTCGCGGGGACGGACCAGAACATCAAAATCCTCTACGGCTGCGAGGGCTACTACGTCAACGACGTCGACGACCGCATCGCCGTCCACGGCGAGGAGGATTTCTCCTTTGACGGGGAATACGTCGCGTTCGATCTGGAAACGACCGGTCTGTCCTCGCTCCACGATACGATCATCGAGATCGGCGCGGCCATCATGAAGGGCAATGAAGTTCTCAGCACGTTCCAGACCTTCGTCGACCCGCACCGGCCCCTGCCGCCGAAGATCGTCGATCTGACGGGCATCAACGACCAGATGCTTGCCGGGCAGCCGGATATTTCCGAGGCAATGCCGAAATTCCTGGAATACGTCGGAAATCGCCCCCTGTGCGCGCACAATGCGGATTTTGACATCGGCTTCGTGACGGCGGCATGCGAAAAGCTCGGCCTGCCGTTCCACCCGACGTATGTCGACACGCTCATTCTGGCGCAGAACCTGATGCCGGAGCTTGGCAAGTACAAGCTCAACATCGTTGCCGATGCGCTGAGCCTGCCGGATTTCAACCATCACCGCGCCTCCGACGACGCGATCACCTGCGGGTATCTGCTCATGCGCTTTTTCAAGATGATGCAGGAGCAGGGATTGGACTCGCTGCAAAAGATCAACCCGCGCATGGAGCAGCTGCGCTCCGGCAGCAAAATTCTCGACCGCCGTGCGCGGCACATCATCGTCTTTGCCAAAAATTCCATTGGCCTGCGCAATCTGTACCGGCTGATCTCCTACGGCAATCTCAAGTATTTCAAGCGCGTGCCCATCATGCCGAAGTCCGAGCTGCTGCAATGGCGCGAGGGACTTATCATCGGCTCGGCCTGCGAGGCGGGCGAGCTGTTCCAGGCGATTCTGAACCACAAGAGCTGGGCGGAGCTGAAGCGTATCGCTAGCTTCTATGACTTTTTGGAGATTCAGCCCATCTGCAACAACCGCTTCATGCTCGACAAGGGGCTTGCCGAGGACGAGGAGGAGCTGCGCGGCTTCAACCGCACCATCGTCAAGCTCGGCGAGGAGCTGGGAAAGCCCGTCGTCGCGACCGGCGACGTGCACTTTCTCGACCCGGAGGACGAAATCTTCCGCCACATCCTGCTTGCCACCAAGCAGATGCCCGACGCCGACCGGCCGCTGCCTTTATATCTGCGCACGACAGATGAGATGATGGAGGAATTCTCCTATCTCGGCCCAGAAAAGGCGCATGAGGTCGTCATCGAGAACCCGAACCGCATCGTTGACTGGTGCGAGACGCTGCGGCCCGTGCCGCACAATCTGTTCGCGCCGAAGATCGAAAATTCCGTCGAGGACCTGAAAGCCCTCGTCTACGGCAAGCTCCACCGGCTCTACGGCGAAACCCCGCCGGAGCTTGTGCAGAAGCGCGTCGACACGGAAATGCACGACATTATTTCCTGCCACTACGACGTCATTTATATGTCGGCGCAGAAGCTGGTGCAGAACTCGCTGGAGCACGGCTATCTTGTCGGCTCGCGAGGCTCGGTCGGCTCGTCCATCGTGGCGTTCATGTCCGGCATCACGGAGGTCAATTCCTATCCGCCGCACTACCGCTGTCCGCAGTGCAAGTTCACGACGTTTGAGGTTCCGGCTGACTGCGCCTGCGGCGCGGATCTGCCGGACGCGGTGTGCCCGAAGTGCGGCGCGAAGCTCGACAAGGACGGGTTCAATATCCCGTTTGAGACGTTTCTCGGCTTCGGCGGCGACAAGGTCCCGGATATCGACCTCAACTTCTCCGGCGAATATCAGGCCAAGGCGCACGCCTACTGTGTGCAGATGTTCGGCAAGACCCATGTCTTCCGCGCGGGCACCATCGGCACCGTCGCGGAAAAAACGGCCTACGGCTACGCGAAAAAATACCTGTCGGAGCGCAATAAGACCGTCCCCAAGGCGGAGGAGAACCGGCTGGCGCTCGGCTGCGTCAACGTCAAGCGCACGACCGGCCAGCACCCCGGCGGCCTCGTCGTCATTCCGCAGGAGAACGAGATCTGGGACTTCTGCCCCGTGCAGCACCCGGCGGACGACAAGGACTCCGAATGGATCACGACGCATTTTGAATATCACTCCATGGAGGAAAACCTCCTGAAGCTCGATATGCTGGGCCACGATGACCCGACCATGATCCGTATGCTGGAGGACATGACCGGCGTCGACGCGCAGAAGATCCCGCTCGACGATCAGGATACCATGTCGATCTTCACGTCCAGCAAGGTGCTGGGCTATGAAAACGACCCCATTCTGGGGCCGGTCGGCTCCGTCGCCATCCCGGAATTCGGCACGGGCTTCACGCGCGGAATGCTGCAGGAGACGCAGCCGACAAAATTCGACACGCTCATCCGCCTGTCCGGCTTCTCCCACGGCACGGACGTGTGGCTGGGCAACGCGCGCGATCTGATCCTGTCCAAGACCGCCTCCGTCAACGACGCCATCGGCTGCCGCGACGATATCATGCTGTACCTCATCAAATGCGGGATGCCCGAAAAGCGATCGTTCAAGATCATGGAGGCCGTCCGAAAGGGCAGAGGTCTGCCCGACGGCGCGGAGGAGGAAATGAAGGCCGCGGGCGTGCCGGAATGGTACATCGGCTCGTGCAAGAAGATCAAGTATCTTTTCCCGAAGGCCCACGCGACGGCGTATGTCATGATGGCCTTCCGCATCGCGTGGTTCAAGGTGCACGAGCCGCTTGCGTTCTACGCGGCCTATTTTTACCGCCGCAGCCAGAAGGGCGGCTTCGACGAGGGCATGATGTGCCACGGCATCGAGCTTGTCAAGAAAAAGCTGCAGGAGATCAAGGAGGACGAGGATTCCAGCGCCAAGGACGACGATCTGTTCACCACGCTTGAGGTCTGCTATGAATTCTATCTGCGCGGCTTTACCTTCGCGCCGATCGATATCTACCACTCCCACGCGACGAAGTTCCAGATCGAGGCCGGGCAGCTGCGCCCGCCGTTCGTGGCCGTGGCCGGTCTTGGTGAAACGGCGGCCTGGGACCTTATGAATGCCCGCGAGGGACGGGAGTTTTTGTCCGTCGAGGAATTCGCCGATGCCTGCCCGAAGGTGTCCAAGACACTCATCGACCAGCTCCAATCCGCCGGCGCCTTCGGCGACCTCCCCCTCACCAGCCAGCTGACGCTGTTCTGACCCCGCCCGGCAAATCGCACCGGTTTTACAGAACGCTTCAGCAAATCCGCGGCTTCCCAACGGGCCGGCAGTGTCGCCGGCCCCTACAGAACTCCGGCGAATCCGTACCGCCCTGCAAATTTCGACTGCAAAGCTGATTTACCGCACCCATTCAAACGCAACTATTTGCAAATCTAGTTGTACCGTAACAGGCGGCGCGTACCATAGCACTCGTAGGGTGAGTCTGTGTGTTCGTAACAGCCAGGAATCAGGACTTACCTAAAATTGCACCCGCAGCACGCACCAAACCGTACCCCAGTGTCCCTTTTCTCCCCTATCTTTTCCGGCAAGACGGAAAAGATAGGGCCGCCGGAGGCTCGTCGGAAACGGCCTCGACGGAACGAGTCCCCGCGCCATGTGCGGAGCCTCTTATCCTCTGAGCCTGTTTCCTCCTCTTTCCCGCCGAACCGCTTCGCTGGGTTCGCCGGGAATCTCCGGTGCTGACAAAACGAGCCCCTTGTCATGCAGTTCCATGCGCATGACAAGGGGCGGCTTTCGTGCAGGCTGTTTATGAGAAAAGATTCACGCTCAGAGCCGCTGCAGACCGGCTTCGATCTCGCCGATCATGTAAAGCGACCCGTAGCAGAGGACGACGCCGTCCTTTCCCGCGTGCTCCACGGCCAGACGGACGCCGTCCGCGACTGCGTCGCAGGCCGTGACGGGTTTGCCGAACTGGGACAGGTACTGCGCCAGATCGTGCGCGTTCAGCGCGCGGGGATTGCCCGGCGTGACGGTGATGAATTCCTTCGCGTAGGGCTCGACGTTCCGGTACATACAGTTATAATCCTTATCGGCCAGAACGCCGGTCAGGATGGTCAGCGGCCGGCCGGCCAGATAGTCCTGAATGTTCTTGACGAGCGCCTGAATGCACTGCGGGTTGTGTCCGCCGTCGATGATAAACAGTGGGTCCTTGCGCCGTACGTCGAACCGGCCCGGCCAGCGGACGTCCGCAAGTCCTTCGCGAATCTGTTCGTCCGTGATGTGCCAGCCGCGCTGCTGCATGACGGTCGCCGCGGTGAGGGCGACCGCAGCGTTGTGCAGCTGATGATTGCCCAGCAGCGGCAGCTTCAGCGCGTGGAAGCGCTCCCAGTCGAAGACCTGACCGGTCAGATCGTGGGAAATGAGCCGGATGTCGGCAAAGTCCGCCTTGTGGAGCTTTGCACCGACCTCCTTGCACCGCGCCTCGATCACGGCCTCGACCGACGGCGTTTCGCGGTAAATGACCGCGTCGCAGCCGGGCTTGATGATGCCGGACTTCGTCGCGGCGATCTTCTCCAGTGTGTCGCCCAGCACCTCCGTGTGGTCAAGGCCGATGTTGCAGATGATTGCAACCTCCGGCGGCAGAATGACGTTCGTGGCGTCAAACTCGCCGCCCATGCCGACCTCGCAGACGACAAGATCGCAGTTGTGACGGGCGAAATATTCAAAGCCCAACGCCGTGACCATTTCAAACTCGGTCGGCTGCTCGAAGATCGAATCGGCGAGAGGCTTGATATATTCCGTGATCTCGCAGATCTCTTCATCCGGGATCTGCACGCCATTGATCTGGATGCGCTCATTGAACCGGATGAGATAGGGGCTGGTGTACAGGCCCGTCTTGTATCCGGCCTTCGTGAACATGCTGGCCAGCATCGCGCAGGTCGAGCCCTTGCCGTTTGTACCGGTCACGTGGATGAACTTTAATTTGCGTTCGGGGTGGCCCATCTTGTCAAGCAGCGCGCTGATGCGCTCCAGGCCGGGGACGCTGCCCTTCCAGCAGACAGAATGGATATAATGCAGCGCTTCGTCAAGCGTCATGTCAATTACCTTCTTTTGATTTCGATTCGTATTTCACCGGCGGCCAGAGCTTGGCGGCGGTAAACACCTTGGATTTATAAAGCAGCCATACCACCAGCACGTCAATGACGAACGTGACGCCGATCTGCACCGAACGGGTCGCGAGCTTTGTCAGGAAAAACGCCGTTTTCGCGTCGCCGCCGTAGACAAAGGCGAGGGAGAAGCTCTGATAGAGGATCGAGCCGAGCGCGATGGCAGGCAGGAACGACAGGGCGATGGTGGGGATAGACGTCTTTTTCACCAGCAGCGGCTGGAACAGGCCTGCGCAGAGCCCGTAGAGAATGGGCGGTACGCAGAACATCGGGTTATAGCCGTAGCCGGAGAACAGACAGCCGACAAAATCGGCCACAAAGCCGACCAGCGCGCCGGGCAAGGGCCCGAAGAGCATACCGGCCAGGAAAATGGGCACGGCTTCGAGGGAGAAACGGGTCGTTTCGTTGGGCATCGGGATAATGAACCGGGCCAGCACGACGGAAACGGCAGCCAGCAGCGCGCAGGACACGAGCGTGCGCACATTCTGCAGCCCATGACGCGGCGCAGTCTGCGCGGCAGACATATTTTTCGTAAAATTAGACATAAAAAAGCCTCCTATTTTGTCAATGGGAGGAGGTTTGGTGATATGGACTTTCAAACAAGAAAGAAACTGCTGTACAATTTCAGTTTGCTATAGCGGATGCGAAATGACACCGCGGAGAGACTCCTTCGCCCGGCGGCAACCTCCCATCCAACCGGTACTTGACGCGTCATTTCTACTCATGCAACGTTCGGGTACGCATGCTCTGTGTGTTAAATTGACAGGCTCACATCTTCCTGTCCTTCCTGTTCTCCTTCGTGCCTATTGTATTGTGTACGGAGGAAAAAATCAAGCGGAAATCAATATTTTTTTATTGATTCCCGCGATTTTTTCGTGTCTGTCCAGAAACGTGGAAAACGCGGCTTCGAATCTGTTGTCCATCATACAGCTGTCCCTCCAAATTTCGAGACTTTATTTGACATCCTAACATAAAAGTTTCCGGATGTCTATGATAATAGACATGATTTTTCG
>ULSZ01007170.1_pt1 | contig 9900 bp, 10 predicted proteins | sample 1957151 | NCBI WGS metagenome assembly ULSZ01 (sample SAMEA4835721, study PRJEB28245) | human gut metagenome | biome: gut microbiome; material: fecal sample | place: Denmark | collected 2008
CACAAAAATGTACCAAGTTATTTTTTAATCATTACTAAAACTTTAATTAGTGATTAATTGGTAGTGATTAGTGATAAACAAACTAATCGCTACTAAATAATCACTACTAATTAATCACTACCTAAAGCTTACTGTCCTTTAATAGTTTTGGGCAATATTCATTAAAAAAGCATTTATCGCAGAGCGGTTTCGTACTCTTGCAAATATATCTGCCATGCAGCAGAATCCAATGATGCGCATTCGGAATATCCTCAGCCGGAATGTGTTTCATCAGATAATCTTCTACTTTTCGGGGCGTATCTGCCGTTTTCGGCACCAACCCCATACGATGACTCACACGGTAAACATGCGTATCCACCGCCATCGTAGCATGACCGAACCATACGGCACGAATCACATTCGCCGTCTTGCGCCCCACTCCTGCCAACTTCTCCAAATCATCCGCAGCCTCAGGCACCTCACCTCCGAACATCTCAACCAGCTGGCGAGACATTTCAGCAAGATGCTTCGCCTTGGCATTCGGATAACTCACCGAACTGATCAACTCATAAATATCTTCCTCGCTCGCCTGTGCCATGTGCTGCGCATCAGGATAACGGGCAAAGAGAGCAGGCGTAACCATGTTGATGCGTTTGTCGGTGCATTGCGCAGAAAGCAAGGTAGCCACCAGAAGCTGAAATGCGCTACCGAACTGCAACTCGGTAGTTACATTCGGCAGCGCACTTCTGAAATGATTCAATATAAAATCGTATCTTTCCTTACGAAGCATTTCTCTTACTTTTTAGCAGGAGCAGCCTCCGCATTCTTCAGCTTACCCTTGTAAGCCTTGTTCAAGCCGGAAATCACCTCTTTTGTAATATCGTAAGCCTTGTCAGCATAGAGCAGATTATCGCCGCTCTTAGAGAAGATGATGCTGTACTTCTTGTCCTTGTTGTAGCGGGCAAGATAGTTGGCAATGCTGTCGTGGAGCGCCTTGTTGTACTTCTCCTGCTCAGCAGCAAACTCGTTGCTCAAGCGCTGCTGCAAGCCCTGCAGGTCGTTGTTCTGCTTCTGCAGTCCAGCCTGGATAGCCTCAGCCTGCTCGCGGGTGTAAGCATTCTGCTGAATCTTCTGCTGGAAGTTGGCTGCTGCAGCCTGGAGCTGCTGGCCCTTCTGCGCAATAGTAGCCTGAATGTTCTGACCCTTCTTCTCCAAGATAGAAGAATACTCCTTAGCAAAGGTATACTGAGTCATGATAGAGTCTACCTCTACATAAGCAATCTTCAATTCAGCAGGAGCCTTGCTCTCTGACTTAGCCTCTACCTGAGGCTGAGATTTGTTGCATGATGCCAATGACAGGGCAGCAACAGCTGCAATTGCCACTGAACTCAAAATGTTCTTTCTCATTTTTTCTATCATATTATATTATTACTATTTTCTAATAAGCTTTGTTGGCTTCCCTTGCCTCGCGGTCCTGATCCACCACACAATGAATGCCCTGCTTGCGCAAGCCCGGATTGTCGTGCACATGCTGGGAAGAGAACCTGCCATTCTTCTTAAAAATCAACTTTACGCAAAATAATGCCATGCAGATAGCAATTATTAACACGCTTAATAACATTAATTTTATCATTTTTATTACCTTTGCAGTGCCTTAGTGCACTTTTGGGTACAAAGGTACTATTTTTTTGGGAATAACCAAAACAAAATAGCAGAAATAAATGTTTTATCAAAACAAAATAATAGAAAATAAATGAATAAAAGTGAATTGAAGCCTGCTCTCGTGTTCGAGCAGTTCGCAAAAATCAACGAAATACCTCGTCCTTCCAAGCACGAGGAGAACATGATTGATTTTTTGAAATCTTTCGGTGAGGCTCATCAGCTTGAAACGCTGGTAGATGAAACCGGTAATGTGCTCATCCGTAAAGCTGCCACTCCAGGCTACGAGCATGCTGAAACCATCATCCTGCAGAGCCACATGGACATGGTTTGCGATAAACTGGTAGATGTTGATTTCGATTTCCACAAAGACGCCATCCAGACTTACGTAGACGGAGAATGGCTTAAGGCAAAAGGCACTACATTGGGCGCTGACGACGGTATAGGCTGCGCCATCGAGCTGGCTATCCTGGCAAGCAACGATATTGAGCATGGTCCTATCGAGTGCGTCTTTACACGTGATGAAGAAACCGGACTGACCGGTGCTCACGGCATGAAGGCGGGCTTTATGACCGGAAAGATGCTCATCAATCTTGACTCAGAGGATGAGGGCGAAATCTTCGTATCCTGCGCCGGTGGTCAGACAACCCATGCCACTTTCCACTTCTCACGCGAAGAGGCTCCTGCGGGTTATTTCTTCATGGAAGCTTCGCTGAAGGGTCTCAATGGTGGTCACTCGGGCGATGACATCAACAAGAAGCGCGCCAATGCCATCAAGATTCTTGCCCGCTTCCTCTTCCTCGAAAATGAGAAACTGGATGGAAGTCTGCGCCTCGTAAGCTTCAACAGCGGCAAAATGCACAATGCGATTCCTCGCGACGGAAAGATTGTTTTCGCCGTCAAGAATGCTGATAAGGAACAGGTTCGTGCCGACTGGAACATCTTTGCATCAGAAGTAGAAGATGAATTCCACGTAACCGAACAGGCTATGCAGTTCAATATGAGCAGCAGCGATGCTGCACCTGTCATCGAGAAAGCTGTAGCTGACAAGTTCGTAACGGCTCTCCAGGCTGTAGACAACGGTCCGCTTACTACCTGTCAGGATGAGGCGATTGCCTGGATGGTAGAAACCTCAAGCAATGTGGCAAGCGTGATGACCGATGAAAACAGCATCAACATCGTAGCTTCTCAGCGAAGTAACGTGATGAGCAATCTGGAGAACATGACCAACACCGTAAAGGCAGCCTTCCTTCTGGCTGGCGCCGAGGTAAGTGTAGGCGACAAGTATCCTGCTTGGAAGATGCGCGCCAACAGCGAGCTTACCGACCTGGCTGTGAAGGCTTACGAAAAGCTCTTCGGCAAAAAGCCATTGGTAAAGGGTATTCATGCCGGTTTGGAGTGTGGTCTTTTCTCAGAGCGTTATCCTGAGCTCGATATGGTAAGTTTCGGTCCTACCCTTCGCAATGTTCACACCCCAGACGAGGCTCTTCTCATTCCTACAGTAGAGATGGTTTGGGACCATTTGCTGGAGATTCTCCGCAGCGTGGCTAAATAAAAAGAAGATGTCTATGATAAAGAAAATGATGTTTGTCATGGTTTCAGGACTTGTGCTGATGTTCACCTCGTGTGGCGATCAGCACAAGGCTCAATCTCTGGTCAAGGATTTTCTTGATGAAAACCTCGTTGATCAGGATTGCAGCTACGAGCGGTTCTCCCGCCTCACTCCTACCGCCATGATCAGTTTCGGCCAGATGAAGGTGATGCGACAAAATGTCAGCAAACTGCCTTACGTCAAGAAGAATATTGATTATAAGGATGCAGCTTATCCCGACACCTTATTATATTTAAGGGCTACATACAAGCTGACCAACCATCAGGGCGAAAAGCAGGAAGTAACCCAAACCTTTTATCTTGATAAAGGTTTGACAAGAGTAATCGGGTTTAAGGAAAACTAAAAAAATAGTTAAGAATTGCCTTTCAGCAAGGCAGTAAGAATAAACAGAAAGAGTTGACTAGCATTTTAACTAGCCAACTCTTTTTTCATATAATCTCTTATTTCTTTTCTAGCCAGAGTCAGACGGTTCTCAGCCGCTTTATATCCGAGGTTCAGACTTTGGGCAATTTCGCTCACCTGCATTCCTTCGAAGAGATTCAGGCGGTAAACCTTGCTTCTCTTCTCCGTGAGTCGGGCAATGCCACGCTCCAGAATCTCGTTGGTCTGCTGGGCAGAGAAAACAGATTCGCCATCTACATCATATCTTCCCATCCAGTCGGTAGCTCCCAGGAAGTGTTCATACTCCTCAATCTTATGCTTGCGACGGTAATAATCGATAATCAGATTCTTGGCAATGGTGTATACAAAACAAGGTAAAGTAACAGGCGTAATCATCTTATCGCCTCGAAGTAATCGCACAAAAGTATTCTGCACGATGTCTTCAGCCTCGTCTGCCGGAAGCGAACGGGACATGACATACAACTTCAGCTCGTTGTAGTGTTCAGAGTAATAATCAGCAATAATGCTGTAATTTGAATTTGTTTGTTCCATGATGGCGATTTTTTTAATCATGTTTTTCGTTTATCGATATTGCAAAGGTAATAAAAAAAAAGAAAGCCACCAAAGGAAAGCGAAAAAAAATGTGCTAAATGTTCGTTTTGAAACATTTAGCACATATGATAGATACAATTTGTAACATGAAATGTTACGCATCGCAAAGTTTTATTTCTCCATTCGAATCTTTTTTCAGGTTGGATTACTTAATCATGTCAACGCTTCTCTTGAGGAATGCGTCGAGCGAAGCACCCTTCAACATACCGTTCTGAAGCAGGGCAAGGTCGATGAGCTGGTGAACAATGTTGTTGTTCTTAGCATAGCCCGAGATGATTTCGTTGCGCTTAGCCTTCTCATCGCTGATGGCCTTCTCTGTATTGTGAACATCATCCTTCTCCTGCTGGGTAATCTCTTCAGGCTTCTTCTTGTTCTGCTCCTGATGGAGTACGGCAAGGCGAGCTTCCTGACCCTTGATTTCTGCAAGAATTGGCTTCAATGTTTCAGCAGTGTTGGCCTCAGCATCTTCCAATACCTTCTTTACCAGAGCATGGTCTGAGTTCAGTACGATGTTGTAGCTGTCTGGCATCTGACCGTAGAAGTTCATGCCTGCCTGGAACTGGCTCATCGCCTTCATACGGCGCATGTACTCGTTCTGAGTGATGAGCACTGGCTGGTTCTGTTCGCCCAAAGCCTGAATCTCAACAAAGAATTCTGTCTTGTCGAGTTGAGGCATCTGAGAGCGGAATACTTCTGTCAAGTTGTCAGACTGCTCTTTGCTCAAATCGGTCTTCTTAGCATCTTCCTTCACGATGAGGCGGTCGATAATGTCGGCGTCAACACGTGTAAAGCGGCTCTTCTCCAGTTTCTGCTCCAGCATGTTTACCATCGGCATATCGAGCTGACCTTCCATCAGAAGTACAGAATATCCCTTCTGCTTGGCAGCTTCGATGTAAGAATACTGCTCTTCCTTATTGTTGGCGTAGAGATAAACCAGGTTGCCATCCTTATCGGTCTGGTTGTCCTTAATCAGCGTCTTGTACTCCTCGAAAGTAAAGTACTTGCCCTCAACATCTTTCAGAAGTGCAAAGTCCTTTGCGCGCTCGTAGAAATCTTCCTGAGAGAGCATTCCGTAGTTGATGAAGATCTTGAGATCATCCCATTTCTCTTCAAACTCCTTGCGGTTCTCCTTGAAGATAGAGTTCAAACGATCGGCTACCTTCTTGGTGATATAGGTTGAAATCTTCTTCACGTTGCTGTCGCTCTGAAGGTAACTGCGGCTTACGTTCAGCGGAATGTCCGGTGAATCGATTACACCATGAAGCAATGTGAGGAATTCTGGTACAATGCCCTCTACCTGGTCGGTTACGAACACCTGGTTGCAATAGAGCTGAATCTTGTTGCGCTGCATGTCGATGCTGCTCTTGATGCGTGGGAAGTAGAGAATACCCGTGAGATTGAATGGGAAGTCTACATTCAGATGAATCCAGAACAACGGGTCGTCCTGCATCGGATAAAGGGTGTGATAGAACTTCTTGTAGTCCTCATCCTTCAAGGTACTAGGAGTCTTGGTCCAGAGAGGCTCCACATTATTAATAATGTTATCCTCATCAGTCTCCACATTCTTACCATCCTTCCACTCGGTCTTCTTGCCGAAAGCAACAGGCACTGCCATAAACTTGCAGTACTTGTTCAGAAGTTCCTCAATCTTGCTCTTCTGCAGGAATTCCTTGCAATCATCAGCAATATGGAGGATGATGTCTGAACCACGCTCAGCCTTGTCAGCATCTTCGATTTCGAAAGCAGGTGAACCATCGCAGCTCCACTTTACTGCCTTGCTTCCCTCTTTGTAGCTCTTGGTAATGATTTCTACCTTGCTGGCTACCATGAAAGAAGAATAGAAGCCGAGACCGAAGTGGCCGATGATGGCGTTGGCATTCTCCTTATACTTGTCGAGGAAGTCAGTTACGCCTGAGAATGCAATCTGGTTGATATATTTATCGATTTCCTCCTCAGTCATACCTATACCATGGTCGCTGATAGTCAAGGTTCCAGCCTTCTCATCGAGAGAGACACGAACAGTTGTGTCGCCTATCTCGCCCTTGAAATCGCCCTGAGCTGCAAGAGTCTTCAACTTCTGTGTAGCATCTACGGCGTTTGAAACCATCTCACGGAGGAAGATGTCGTGATCTGAATATAAGAATTTCTTGATGACAGGGAAAATGTTCTCTGTCGTTACACCAATATTACCTTTCTGTGCCATAATATAAAATGTTTTTATTCGTATTTACTATTTAATATTTGGCAAGGGGGCTTACAAATAGCGTGCCAAAATATAAGAAAGGTCTGAAAGCCCCAAATACATCACGCCCTGCAAGGGCAAAAGCTTCGTTGCATCAAGGTATAATCAAAGCTTTTTGCTCTTACAGGGCGTGTAGAGTTCACTTTCGGAAACTGAATCTCATGGTTAAATGTCTCTTGGAAATCCCTTTGCCAAACCGCCTTCGCTTGTTTCCTTGTAAAGCGAAGGTAGGTCATGACCCGTCTGTCGCATCACTTCAACTACCCGGTCGAAAGATACGGTATGATGGCCATCTGAGAAGGAAGCGTAGAGGTCTGCATCCAAAGCTCGGGCGGCAGCAAAGGCATTTCGCTCGATGCAAGGAATCTGAACCAGTCCGCAAACCGGGTCGCAGGTCATTCCGAGATGATGCTCCAATCCCATTTCGGCAGCATATTCTACCTGAGCCGGACTGCCTCCGAAAAGCTGACAGGCTGCAGCCGAAGCCATGGCGCATGCAACACCTACCTCGCCCTGGCAACCTACATCAGCACCACTGATAGAAGCATTCTGCTTTACGATGTTGCCCACCAATCCGGCTGTAGCTAAGGCTCTCAAGATGCGCTGTTCACTCATATCATGAGAAGTAAACATGTGGTAGAGTACAGCTGGCAATACACCACAGGCGCCACAGGTAGGAGCTGTAACAATGGTGCCACCCGAAGCATTCTCTTCGCTCACAGCCAGCGCATAAGCATAAACCAAGCCGCGGCTCTGCAGGGAAGCACGGTAACCCTTCGCCTTTATATAATAGGTGGCAGCCTTACGCTGTAGCTTCAGCGGACCAGGCAAAACACCTTCATGGTCCAAACCATTCCTGATGCTCTGCTTCATCGTTTGCCAAACCATGTCGAGATAATCCCAGATATCTTCCGATTCGCATTTCTCAACATACTCCCAGAATGAGCGTCCGTTATCATAGCACCATTGCTTGATGTCGGCGAGCTTGTTCAGATCATAAACATCCTTGGCGCCCAGCTCTTCGTTGCCGGCAGTACCATCTGATATGGCTCCACCACCAATACTGTAAACGGTCCATTCATCAATAACATCGCCGTTCAGATCCTTGCCCACAAATTTCATTCCGTTGGGATGATAAGGCAGGAAAGTTTGTGGCTGCCAGATAATATTCACAGTTTTATGAGGTTTGAGCACTTCTTCTATTGCCACATCAGTCATGTGTCCCTTACCTGTAGCTGCCAGACTTCCATAGAGGGTTACTTCATAATAAGAAGCGTTAGGGCAACGCTCCAGAAAAAGTTTGGCTGCACGCTGAGGTCCCATCGTATGACTGCTCGATGGTCCCTTACCTATTCTATATAATTCCTTTAATGACTTCATTTTTCTCGTATTTAATATTTTTACTTATCGATTTTACCTTTTAAATGGACTCAGTTACTTATTTCTTCAGTTTACCATCCGAAAGTTACTTCATCTGCTTGGCTTTCAGGATGATGACATCCGTGAGAGGTCTGTCGTTGTTCGCCTTATCGGTAGCCACATTCTGAATCTTATCAACCACATCCATGCCTTCAAGCACCTCTCCGAATACAGTGTAGCCGTTGTCAAGGTGAGGAACACCACCATGCTTGATGTAGCCCCTCTGCAACTGTTCTGAAGGAATGGCGTAATACTTGCCGTCCCGTTTCAGTTTTTCTACATAATATTCCATCTGTCGGGGTGAAAAATTTCTGCCCCAGGCGATGTAGAAATCAGTAGGCGCCGAAGCTTTGGTCGGATTTTCATCATCTCCTTCGCGAGCAGCACAGAGCTGTCCGCGCTTATGATAATATTTAGGATAGATGATTTCTGCCGGAACCGTATAGTTTACATCAAACTTCTGCGGCTTTTCCATATTCACCTTTCTGCATGAATAATCGCCACCCTGAATCATGAAATTCTTGATGACACGCTGAAAGATGCAACCGTCATAATAGCCCGAATTGACAAGTTTCAGGAAATTATCCCGATGCTTGGGAGTATCGTTGTAGAGAGCCACGAGAATGTTGCCCATCGTAGTTTCCAGCAACACCTGAGGGCAGGTTGGATCGTGCGGTGTTTCCCAGTCGAGCAGAGAATCGGGCTTAGACGCCACAACTTTTCCGGCTGGTTCTGATGTGTTCTGATTGCCTTCACTCTGAGCGAATGTCGTAACAGGCACCGTAAGAAGAGCGAGTGTCAATAATCTGATGATCTTCTTCATATTTTTGTATAATTTTACATCTATTTATGTTATCGGATGCAAAGATAATGATTTTATTCTAAAAAATTGATTTTTTATGCGGGAAAAGTTACTTTGTTTCATACATTCTTCATATCTTTGCAGCAGAAGACAGAAAATGCAATCAATTATGAAGAAAAAAACATATATTATCATCGCTTTTTGCACTTTCCTCACTACAGAAGCAAGTGCACAGCAACAGGTAAGCTTCGGACCATTGCACAGTCCGGACAGTCCGCGCGAAGAATGGTTGCTGCCTGGCGATACGGTTTACCAGGCAGGAAAACCTATGATTTATCAGGGAAAACCGGTGAAGAATGCATATATGACTCCTGCCCGACTATCAAATAAGAAAGAAAATCTCGGCAAAAACGGATTGTTGGGTGATGCTTCGCTAGACAGCACCTATTATAATAATCCCATCTCCAACCTTACCAACGGCTTGAGTTATCCGTTGGGCTATGGCTGGGGGCTGCACAAGGGATTGAATCTCTCGGTAGATCTTTCTGCCTTTGCCACATTCGGCAAGAATGTGCCTCACAGAGGTGGTTTCACTCAGACCATCGATGCAACCTACCTAACGCCACTCACCAAAGACAACAAACTCTGGTTGGCTCTGGGCACTTATATCAACAATGTAAACTATGGTGGAGACAGTTATCATGACGGTGGAGTCTACGGCATTCTGGGCTACCAGTTTAATGAGCATTGGGAGGCTTACGTTTATGGTCAGCTTAGTGTAGCCAACAATTACAATTCTCTCTACGGCCGTTATGGCGGTTATGGCTATGGTCCCTACGGCTATTCGCCTTGGGGCTACGGGATGTATCCTTGGGGTATGGGCAGAGGAATCATGCCGGGTGGTTACGGAATGGGAGTACCTGGCGCCAACGTTTTAGGAGCCGGTGTAAGATACACCAATTCCAAAAAGACTTTCTCTATCGGCTTAAACGTAGAAGGAGTATGGTATGATAATAAGACGCCGTCCTATTTCAAGCAATACGACTATCCTGTGCCAAAGGCGCCTGAAAAGGATTAAGGAAAAGGATGGTTTTAACTTAAGAAAAAGATAAAGCATAAAAAGAAAGAGGTTCACTTTTCAATATAATCATATTGTAAGTATTCGGTATTACCTCACATTACCGATAAGCATAT
>ULSZ01035952.1_pt1 | contig 9858 bp, 9 predicted proteins | sample 1957151 | NCBI WGS metagenome assembly ULSZ01 (sample SAMEA4835721, study PRJEB28245) | human gut metagenome | biome: gut microbiome; material: fecal sample | place: Denmark | collected 2008
CAAGAGGCGGGAGTGTGTTGTTTTTGCCTCTCACTCTATTAATGGCTACGAAAGTGCGATTTTATACCCATCAGCAAAAAAATATTTTAAAAAATTTTTTATAATTTTTTTGAGGCCATGGGTATAAAACAGGCAAAACATAGCCATTAGTATAATGAGTTTTCTTTTTTCTCTCTTTCTTTTTTATAATTTTTTCTTTCTGTCTTTATTTCTTTTGGCTGTGATAAAAACTACTAGCGTAAGCTAGTAGTAACCTTGTTCTTTAGAGTACTACCTAGAGGATAGACGTATACTACGATAGAAGCAGAGCATAGGCGCAGCCTAAATCCCTAATCCTTGACAAGCGAAAAGAGAATAAATCCGGATTCTTGACACTTGAAAAAAGAGATTTTCCAAACTCTTGACAAAAGAAAAGGCTGAATCCCATTTACTTGACAATGCTCTTTTTTATACCGGCGTAGAAATAAAAAACGTCCTGCTGAACTGGCAGCAGAACGTCAAAATAAAATTAAGCAATCATACGCTTAAGGTTGTCTAAACCTCTATGCAAATGCAAGTAGGCAGTTTTATAGCTTATCTTATGTTCTTCGCTATATTTTTTTATTGTCATATCCGGTTCTTGCATAGCGTTAATAATATTACGCTGTTTATCTGTAAGACGTTTGAAGGCAAGCTGCATGGCCTGATTGTCCTCCATTTGAGCAATAGCATCAAATTTTTCGGCAATCTGCATTCCATCGCCTTCTTCCTCTGCGTCCAGATAATAGCAATCCTTGACAGATTTCCCACGCGTAAATTTGTGCAGCAGTCCGTAATGGACATGGTACTGCAAAAGTCCCGGCAGATGCCCGAAGTCGCGTCCGTCATACTTCTTGATTTGCTCTAAAAAGATTAACCAGGCAGTATTGACGGCATCCTCGCCCAAGGTTTCACGCACTTCGTAGCGATAGGCCTCCTTGTAGATTAAGGGCTTAAAGGCTGTGCATAATACATTGATGGCCTCGCGGTCACCCTTTTGGGCGCTGTGCACCAGCTCTTTAAATTCTGTGAGAGTGAAGGTTGTTTTTTCCTCCGTGCAGTCTTGCGGTTCGGTGCCTTCCGGCACGCAGCAGATTACCTGTTCGGTATTTTCCTGCTCAGGGCAGTTTTTTGTTGTTATGTTGTCCAGTTCCTTTCTGAGGCGGTAGTTTTACCGCATATGGCAGAATTCTGTGCTGTACTACATCAAGCTCTTGATGTGCCTATTATAACACAGAAGATTAGCAAGTTTCTTATTTGAGCATAATAATGCGCAAAAACGTTTTGACTAGTCTTTTTGTAATAATCTGTTAGCAAAATAGTAATATTTTGAGGTGACAGTATGAGAAAAAGACGCAGAACTTTTCAGGCGCAGGAGGTTGGGGAGCTTGATTTTTCCGAGGAGCTTTTGGAGTTGGGAGTGCTGATAGGCTCCTACCGCACGGCGCGGGGCATTAAACAGGAGGATATGGCGAAGCTGTTGGGGATGTCACGCATTACGCTGAGCAGGATTGAAAACAGTTGGCTGCCTTTGACTATGGAGAATTTTTTTAAGATGGCTGCTATTTTTGAGGTGCGACCAGAGTATTTGCTGCAGGAGCTGGCTCGGGTGACGCAAAGGAAGTGGAGCAGGAAGGGGGAGGATTGAGCGAAGTCATTCCATATAATACAACTGTTAGGATACAATTTAAAATGAATGACATCCTGTTGACAATAATTGAGAAAATGTCTATAATGTATTATAGATTTTTAGTAAATACATTTAAAATAGTTGACGGGGAGGTAGAAATAATGAAATGTAAATTATCTACAATGATGGGAAAAGCAAGATATTCAATTCAGGATGTACATGTTAAAACTGGCTTATCTAGAAGTACAGTAACACAATTGTATCATGATAAGGCAACTAGAATTGATTTTGAAACTATAGAAAAATTATGTGACCTTTTTGATTGTGAAATAAATGACTTATTTTGTCTTGATGGTATAAATATAGCAAAGATTGGTGGAAAGAGTAATGAAGTATAATGCATTGTCTTTGTTTTCAAGTGCAGGTGTTGCAGAAACGTATTTTGAGAAACATGGTGTGCTTGTTAAAATTGCAGTAGAACTCTTACCAGAAAGAGCGGCTTTTTACCAACATCTTTATCCTAATACAAGAATGATGCAAGGAGATATAACAGAAGTAGACTTTTTTGAAAAAGTATTAAATGCTGCTCAAGAAGAAAAATGTGACTTTATTATAGCAACTCCTCCTTGTCAAGGTATGAGTACTGCAGGCAAGCAACAAAAAGATGATCCGAGGAATAGGCTAATAATATATGTTCTACAAGCCATAGAAGTCCTTAAACCTAAATTTGTGATTATAGAGAATGTGCCAGAAATTTTGCATACGAAAATCAAGATTGATGGTAATTGGATTGAGATAGATGAGTATTTAAGGAATAATTTAGAACATGAATATTTCTTCAATGTAAATAATATAGTCAATACTATGAATTATGGAGTTGCTCAATCAAGAGAGAGATGTGTTTATTTACTTTCTCGTAGAGATACAGGCATACACTGGGAGTTTCCTGTTCCGTTAGAACATATTAAAACAATGCGTGATGTAATTGGTGATTTGCCATCTCTTGATCCTGATGTTACTGATATATCAGAAGAAGATAGATTAAAATTATTTCCTAGATATTATGAAAAGCGTGAGGCTGGCATAAAGGTATCAAAATGGCATTACCCTCCAAGGCATAAGTATCGTCATGTTATAGCGATGATGCATACTCCAGAAGGCTGTTCTGCGTGGGCTAATGAGAAATATTATCCGACTTTGGCTGATGGTACTAAATCTAAGGGGTATAAGAACACTTATAAACGTCAGTGGTGGGATAAACCAGCATATACAGTAACAAAGTATACCAGTCGAATAGGATCTCAGGAGAATGGGCATCCTGGCTATGAGCTAGTTCATTCTGATGATGAAGAGATTCGTATTTGGTCAGATGCAAGAGTGCTGTCGATATTTGAGCTTATGAGAGTTACATCCTTGCCAGATAATTGGGATATTCCGGAAAAGGCAAGCAGTAATGTTATTAGAGAAATTATCGGAGAAGGGGTACCTCCAAAACTATTGGAATATGCTCTTATAGAATTGGAGAAATTACAGAATGAGTAAATTTATAAAAAAAATCAAGGCTGTTTCTTTATTTTCTAATGTTGGAATAGCCGAAACATATCTTGAAGATGTTGGCATAAGTGTTGCTGTTGCCAATGAATTAGTGGAAGTTCGTGCTAAGTTCTATAAACATTTATACCCGGATGTCGAAATGATTGTTGGTGATATTACTGATGAGAAGATATTTAATAAAGTAATAGAATCAGCAATTAATGAAAAAGTTGAAATGTTGATAGCAACTCCTCCCTGTCAGGGAATGTCATGTGCAGGCCGCAAAGATCCTAAAGACCCAAGGAATTTTTTGGTTTATTATGCTGTTGAAGCGATTAAAAGAATAAAACCTAAGTTTGTAATAATTGAAAATGTTACAATGCAGCAACATACTCAAATTTTATATAATGATGAGTATATTTTCATCCCAGACTATATTGAGCGCGAACTTGGAGGTATGTATAGAATTAATAAGGATCGCATTGTTAATACTATGGATTATGGGATTCCTCAATCAAGACAAAGATATATTTATCTTATGGTAGAAAAGTCAGAAAATGTCAAATGGGAATTTCCAGAAAAAGAAGAACATATTATAACCATGAAAGAGGCTATTGGAGAACTGCCTTCATTGGACCCTTGTGTTAGAGAAGAATCAGAAAAATGGAGATTTCCTGATTATGAAAAAAAGAAGATACAAGGATTACTGGTATCAAAATGGCATTATCCACCTAAACATAGTTGGAAACAAATAGAATGGATGATTCACACTCCTAGTGGGCAATCTGCATTTAAAAATGCAAAATATTATCCAATGACAAAAGGGAGACGCATCAAAGGGGCACCAAGAACATATATGAGAATGTTTTGGGAAAAACCAGCAACCACTATTATGCAAAATAGTGGTGTGATATCTGCTTTTTCAACAGTGCATCCAGGAAGATGTATAGTAGATAGTGATATAGATGAGGATAGAATTTATTCAGATCCCAGAGCATTGACAATTTATGAGCTTTTAATTCTTTCCTCGTTACCACTTGATTGGAATATTCCAGATTGGGCAGATGATGTGTTGATTCGAAAAGTTATTGGAGAAGGAATACCGCCATTACTTATAAAAAAGGCTATTGATTCTCTTATAAAGGATGGTAATTATGATAGGTAGATTAACTATTGATAAGGCCAGCATGAATCTTAGTTACTTTCTTTACACCTTAAAAATAATAAATGACAATAATGGAAGAATTTCAAGAATGGAATTCGGCAAGCAGATGGGAGACTTTATCGGTATGCCATCAGTAAAAGGTGGTAAAGAAAATAGAACTCCTTATAATAAAAGTAAATTGCCAAGATACTTTGGCTTTGTTGATATTGAACATGGGCATAGTAATGAAAATATTTTGGTATTAACACATAGAGGAAAAATACTTGTTAATTACATAGAAGATAGAGGTGAAGAAAAAGAAGCAGGCAAACGATATGGTATTAAAAAAAATAATAGGGGTGATTTTATTGATTTGATTTTCGAAAGTGTTATATTTGACTCTTTTGGAAAAAATAATTGTGGAGCTGAGCAGTCAAAGACTGATGTTGAACCTCCTAAAATAGTATTTAAGACAATACTAGAATTAGGTAGTGCTACGGCCGAAGAGATATGCTTTGTTATGTTTGGATTAAATTTTGGGATTTTTAAATCATTTGAAGAAGCAATTGAGGTTGTGAAGAATAACCGTGAAGTCTCAGAATATGACTATAAACCAATTACAGATCAATGGCAAATAACTAATATTGTAAATGACTGTAAAATAATTAATATATTTACAGATAGTGATATTGGATTATTAACAAGTCAAAGAGATGAACAAAACAATAAACTCTACTACTCTTTGAGTAAAACTTTAGATGAAGTACACAAAAAACAGATTAGAACAATAGGTGCAATATATAAACCGTTAAGACTATATGTATATACTAATGGAAACATCAAAACTATTCATAAGTGGATTGATGATGTTGTCCTAGGACGTGTAAGTGATAACGCCTTAGTGTTTAGGTATAATAATAATACTGATACTGAGTTTTGCTATGATTATTCTAAAACAGGAGCATTAGTTCCAGGAGTGTTTGAAAAAGCACTTCTAATGGCATTCAATGAGGATAAGAAAAATGTATATATTGTGCTTGAAGGTACAACAGAAGCTATGTTGAGAAAAAATTTTGGTAGGTTGTTGCCATTACTGAGGAGCAAAGATGATTTTTTAGCGGAAGACCATGGTTGGTCAAAGAACTCTGTAAAAAATGAAAAACTCCATGACTATCTGGTTAAATATTCTACTAATGCAAAGAATGTTTTAAAAGATCAAATGGTTAGATTGCCGTCCAATATACACATTATAGGAGCGATAATGATGACTGAAAATGATCAAAATATAGAATTCGATTATGTATTTCAAAGATGCTTTGTTAATGATAAAGACAATACAGATATTAGTAAGTCAGATTTTAAAAAAGGCACTCTTTCTCCCTCCAATTTCCTTCTTTATGGTGTTCCTGGCTGTGGCAAAAGCTTCAAAGTAGCAAATGAATACGAAAGCAAAATAACAAACGAACAATGCAAAGTTCGCGTAGTATTCCATCCTGACTACACCTATTCTGATTTCATTGGCCAACTGATGCCCGTCCTGAAAGAAGTAAAAAATGCACAAGGTGTAATAGAGGAAAAACTACAGTATGAGTTTGTCCCCGGTCCTTTTACCCAAATTCTTGAAACTGCATACGCAGAACCTGATCAGCAATGTCTGCTCATTATCGAGGAACTGAATCGTGGCAACGCACCGGCAATCTTCGGTGAAATCTTCCAACTATTGGACAGAAATGACGATGGCACAAGCAAATACGCTATCTATAATAGAGAAATCTCTAAAGAGCTTTACGATAAACCTCATGAACCCATCAAACTCCCCCCCAACCTCACCATCGTTGCCACCATGAACACCTCCGACCAAAACGTATTCACCATGGACACCGCCTTCCAACGCCGTTGGCTGATGGAGCACATTCCCAATAAATTCGACTTCAATACCGCTCACGTCAACAAACACCTTCCCAATAGCGAAATCAGTTGGGGTGTGTTCGCCCAAACCGTCAACAAAAAAATGCATGACAATCCTAGCCTTGGCTTTGGCGGTACAGAAGATAAAAGCCTTGGCGTGTACTTCGCCACGGACAACGATCTGGACGATGCAGAGCGCTTTGCGGAAAAGGTGCTCAAATACCTGTGGGACGATGCCTTCAAGCTGGGCAGAAAGGAACTCTTCAATGACTGCAGCCAAGGTCTTTCCGCTGTAATCGAAGCCTACGAGGATGCCAAGGGTGACCCGCTGAAAAAGGTACTGGTGCCCGAGGTTTACAACGAGATGCTCAGAAGATGGCCGAAATGGCAGCAGAGCAGGCTCAAACTGCGGAAGAAAAGACATCCGAGGAAGAAGCAGCGGAGAGCACTGCAGAAGATAATCCGGCTCAAAAACCGGCAGGCGAGGAGTGAGCACCTTGCTCAAGGACAGATGTCATATAAACACCAACAGAAAAACCGATACCTTTGTCGGCCTGGAATTTGACGGCAAAAACTACACGGTTTCCTTTCCGCTGGGGTACGCCATAGCGTCCGAGGATGATGACAAGCTGCTGCGCGAGGATTTGCTGCTGCTGTTCCACATACTGGCGCTGTACAGCAGCCATACGGAAAGTAAAAGCGGCTTTAAGCGCGAAAAGGACGCAGCGACGGAAACGCCGATGTATGCCTATATCTACATCATTATGGATTTTGTCACCCGAGGCTACTACAAGGAAGGCATTGTGGAATATGCTTCATCCAAGCGCGGTAAAATCCACTGGAACCGCACAATTAAGCAGAAGAAGCCTGTTATTCAGGAAGCGGATATCTATTATCTGGACTTCATCACGAAGAAGAACGTTATCAACGAAAATGATCTGATTACCCTGATACATCAATATTGCGTCTATATCAGCTTTATCCGCTTCGGCTGGCTGTTCACGGATTACGAACCGCCCAAGCCGCAAATCCCGTTCCACCGCCAATGGTTCAGTGCTGCGCTGCAGGAAAAGCTGTGCCGTACCTTTAACGATGCCAACAAGATGCTTTTTGCCAATATGCTGAAAATCATCAACAACGAGCCTGACGAGGGCATGAGGGAAACGAGCTTTACCTTCGGCACGAACATGTTTGAGTATGTCTGGGAAAAGATGATTGACGCAGCTTTCGGTATCAGCGACAAGCAACGCTATTTCCCGAAAACGAAGTGGAAGCTGGCGCGCAGCGGTAAGGAGTGTGATAACTCTAAGCTGGAGCCTGATACTATTATGTTGTACAACAATAATATCTATGTGCTTGACGCGAAGTATTATAAATACGGTGCGACGAAGAACCCTTTCGATTTGCCGGAATCAGCTTCAATCAACAAGCAGATAACCTATGGCGAATATATTGATGCGCAGGCGGACCTCAAAAATCCGGACAGCGTTATCTACAACGCCTTTCTTATGCCGTTTGACAAAAACCATTGGGCGGAAGAAAACGCAGGCACGCTGCATTATGCAGGCGAGGCTGTGGCGCTGTGGAAGGATGCCGGCGAGGGCAGAGGCAAGGAGTACGAGCATATTCAGGGCGTTCTGCTGGACGTTAAGCACCTGATGCAGATTGCCGAAAAGCGTTCGGAAACTGATATTCGGCAGCTGGCAGAAATCATCGAGGAGCATTGCAGCGATCATGGACAAGCTGACCAAGGAACAACGCCATAAAAACATGCAGGCCATCCGCAGCAAGGATACCAAAATAGAAATCCTTCTGCGCAAGGCACTGTGGCACGAAGGCATCCGCTACCGCAAGAATTATAAGGTGTGCAGCTGCCATCCGGATATCGTCATTACCAAGTATAAAATCGCAGTATTCTGTGACGGCGAATTCTGGCACGGAAAGAGTTTAGAGCGCTACGACGTTGCGACTAACGTAAAATATTGGTACGAAAAAATCAGGCGCAATGTGGAGCGCGACCTTGAAAACACCATCGAACTGCGCGACAACGGCTGGATGGTGCTGCGCTTCTGGGAAACGGAAATAAAAAAACACCTTGCCGACTGTGTGGCGGAGGTGCAGCGCTGCATTGACGCAAGAAGAAGTGCTGTAAAGAGAAAGTAAAGCTGACGCGCGAAGAAGAAGTGGCGCGCACGGCGAACACAGAACTGACGCAAGAAGAAGAAGTGGCGCGTAAGGCGAACATAAAAGACTAAAGGCGTTCTACCCAACTGCGGTAGAACGCCTTATTTCTCAAACACAATTAAAGAATTTTCATACTATTCTTGACATTATCGCAATTATCTGATAATATAAACCCATAAGATTTTGCACACCTGTCCGGAGTATGGTCACTGCAGCGTCACGAACGCCTTATGTATTATTGAGTAGTACATAGGGCGTTTTTTGAAGGGAGTCGAAGTAATGCAGACAAATGAAGCAAGTCAAAACACTGAAATCAAACAGGTCATACGCAGCCTTTGCATGATGAACAACAGGTTTATGAACTTTATGCTTGATGACAACAAAGAAGCAGCGCAGGTTTTCTTGCGCGTAATCCTGGGAGATGATAAAATTAAGGTAAGAAATGTCAGGATACAAAGCTTTATCCAAAACATCTACGGCCATTCTTCTCAACTTGATATCCTGGCACAGGATAGCGAGGGACGTTATTTTAACGTAGAGGTACAAAGAAGTGACGAAGGCGCTCCGGCAAGACGCGCCAGATTTTACAGCAGTATCCTTGATACACATCTTCTGCAGCCAAGTAAGCTTTATGAAGAGCTGCCGGATACTTATGTAATTTTTATCACAGAAAATGATGTCTTGCGCGATAATCTGCCGTTATATGATATAAGACGAACGATTAAGCAAAGCGCCAAAGATTTTGAAGATGGTTCACATATTATTTATGTAAACAGCCAGCGTCGTGACGGTACAGCGTTGGGGAAGCTTATGCAGGACTTATACTGCACAGATCCTAAGAATTTACATTACCATGAATTTGCCGAGCGCATGGAGTTTTTGAAATATAGCAAGGAGGGTGAAAAAAAAATGACAGACGTAATTGAGGAATATGCTGCAAGAAAGGCAGAAAAGCTTGCTAAGGAAGCGGCAGAAACAGCAGCTAAGGAAGCAGCAAAAGAAGCTCAGGCACGTAACATTGAACTAGCTAAAGACCTTTTGAGCGAGGGCGAAACGATCGAAAGAACAGTCCGTCTTTCCAAACTTTCGGAAGCAGAGGTGCGTGAGCTGGCGTCCAAGCTGACAGCATAAGAGCATAACAACACTAAAGGCGTTCTGCCCAACTGCGGTAGAACGCCTTTTGCTTTAATGTTGTGTGTGCGTATCAGGCTTGCTCAGCTTGCTCTTCCTTCAGCTTCTCTACATCAGCGAGAGATAAATTTGTAAGCTCAGCGATAACCTCGAGAGAATAGCATCCCTTAGCCAGCATGCGCTTAGCAGTAGCGAGTTTCTCTTTAGCTTCGCCTTCAACAAGGCCAATTTCCTTGCCTTTGGCAATACCCACAGCTTCGCCCTCACGTCTTTCATCTAATAAACGTGCTTCCATAAGCATAAATTCTCG
>ULSZ01037061.1_pt1 | contig 9819 bp, 7 predicted proteins | sample 1957151 | NCBI WGS metagenome assembly ULSZ01 (sample SAMEA4835721, study PRJEB28245) | human gut metagenome | biome: gut microbiome; material: fecal sample | place: Denmark | collected 2008
CAATCATCCCGAGTGGGTGGGAATGCTCCGTTTTCGCCATTCGACCATTTCCATGTTGTAAAACTGATGAATGAACATCTCGATGATATAAGAAGAAAGGTGTATGCCATGGAGAAAGATGTCAACAAGCGCAAGGTCCTCAAGGGGACAAGATACCTGCTTCTAGGTAACGGCGAGGATATCTTCGATAAGCAGCACAAGACCAGACTGGACAATGCCCTTGCCATGAATGAGCCTCTCTCGAAAGCATACTACCTGAAGGAACAGCTCAGGGAAATATGGGCTCAGGTAAGTAAGACAGAAGCCGAGGCTGTACTGAATGACTGGGTCAAGTAAGCACGTGAAAGTAAAACGCCTCAGCTCATGAAGATGGCTGGCACCCTACTGGCACATAGACGAGGTATCTTGGCATAGTATGACTGTCACATCTCTACAGGCAAGGTAGAAGGTATCAACAACAAGATAAAAGTAATGAAGCGGAATGCGTATGGATTTAGAGATGATCGGTATTTTACTCTCAGGCTCTATGCACTACACGATTGCCGTATCACTCGAAATGTCGGATGAACCCAAAATATCTCATAGGTGGTGATTTATCTTTTTACATGTGATTTTGGAAGATAAACATTCCAACTTATACAATGTAAAGCGCCACCTTCTTTTGCAATTTCTGCCATTTCTATTTGACGGATATTACAATCTTGGAATGCTTCTTGAATGTATTGTTGAGCTATTGAATCTTCTTCAATGTTGAATTTAGGCATTATGATGTTTTTGCCAACTTGCAGAAAGTTGATATATGCCCAGTTGAGATCATAACAAGGTTTATCAACTTTGCCCTTGAAACGAATTTCTGTAACTTCAAAACCATAACTTTCAAGAATCCGTCGGATGGATGTAGCTTCTTCTGGATAGCAATCACCATGATTACCCATCAGTATTCGATTATCTCCACACCATTTGATGAAACCATCTGAATGTCCATAAACATCGTCTTCATGTGGTGTCCATGGAATAATTATAACAGGATGACCAAGTTCGGAATCTAGCAAGGCTTTAAATTCCCAATCATCTTTATTGCTCCTGTTTTCAGTAAATACTTTATCTGTCATCACGATATATGATCCACATGGCACCATATTACCGCCATCAATGATAATATTTGTTGAACGACAGCTAATACCCATACCTCGTAACACTTTTGTAGCATCGGTTATAGTTTCTATATCATTTTTATTCTTGCTCTTAACAAGATAATCCGGATAATAGCGATATTTTAGAAACTCATTTTCACCTAATTGGATTGGCATATAGTCACGAGCCCAATAATCATATGTTGATTTCAGTTCTTTGAACTCAATTCCCATTTCATTAAGCAGATTCTTCAGATGCTTATAAAACTCAGGATGTCCTTCTTTCTTGTCTTTTAACCAAGGAGAGAAATACACGAGGTTTGTATCTTTATCGTGCATTAATGTAGCACAACGCACATATCTATAACGTCTATCCACAAATCTCAAAAAATCCTTATATAGACATTTCCTTTCAGAAACTTCATGATATTCTTCAAGAATATAATCAACCTTACCCTCTACTGTTTGTTTGGATGTAAGTAGATTGATGCGAGGTTCACGAATATAGCCCACCATGCCATTATCAAGCTCAACAAGAATAGGCAAATCTTTGTCAATGACAGTAGCATCATAGTACCTAAACAATTCAGCACAAGCCCATGGTCCATTTAGAACTTCACACCCATCTTCACTTATTAGTTGACGAATGAGGATGCCACCAAAATATGCACCATTATCGAGAACATACTTTTCAACATTCTTTCCTTTACTATTAGCTTTAGACCCACGCTTAATATTACTAACAAAATATAAATCAATCCCTCCAAAGTCATTTACATACCAACACAATGGTTTTGACACACGTGGATGGGTGCTAATATCACGATGATTCTTATTGTAGAAGTAAAACTCAATCTCTTTAAAAAGATACTTCTTCTCACCCTTTTGAATAGCAAAACTTTCAAACAGCATCTTTGCTATTTGTTCAAAACGCTCTTCGATGCCAGAAGTATTCATGTTAGCATCAAGAGTCATTAGTTTGAAAAGATTATTATTACCCATGCGTTATAACGAAGTTTCATTTTTAAAAAAACAACAATCCACATAAAGTAGAACAAAAAAGTAATATACTGTAAAGTCATTCTTTTACTCTATTTTACCATACTTTTTTATGTACATATGATACTTGGCAACAGTATGCTGACTAGCAACAAAATGTACAAACAACGGATTATAATCAAGAGAGACTGCTAGTATTCTATTTAAAAGCTTGTAGTTGTTCGTTTGATTTTCATCAAAATTTTGGATATCAGCATCAACCTCCGACTCTAATCTGTCAAGGAATATTATATATTTACGTAAAATAGAAACCACGTAATCACAGACTTGTATCATTGCATCAGATCCAGACTCCTTAAAACTATAGTTATTAAGAGTTTTACCATCGATAATAATATCTTCTCCTGCAATTTGGTTCATAACTTGTTTTTCTTCATCGAACACCAAGTTTTTTTTCGGAAAGTTGAGAATCTGTTGCTTGTAAAATTGTTCAAATTCTCCGACCCACTCATGAGCTGTTTCTTCCTGAATAAAAGTCAATTCTTTCTGTTCTTTAGCATTCTCAATACAGCTTTTGAGTACAAGGAGGAAAGGATTAATAATGAATTTTTTCGCATCTTCAGTAATAACACTCTCAATAAGGGTTATAATCTCTGACAAGAAATTTTTAATATCTTTTGTCGCAACATTTGGATATTTATATTTCTTGAATATTGAAACAGTTACATTTGGATTCTTTTTCAAGACCTTGTATAGTTCAGCCTTGAATTCGAGAGGAGCAAATTCTAGTCCATTTATTGAATCAACAATGTCTACAAAACCATAATACAACACCTGCACAATACAAAAATGAATATGCCATCCTTTGTCTTGAATCAGTTGGAGTATTTTTCTAAAATTATCCTTGCGCAATATCTCAATAAAAGATCCTTTCAAGTCCTTTGTTGATTTCATTTCTTTTTCTAAGCTTTTTCCTAATGCTGTTTTTAGCTCTTCCAAAGAAATAGTATCATCCGCCTGAACACCACCCAGCACAAATACAGTATCTGAATCTGCATTAAGCTTACCCTCTTTTACAATCAAGTGTTTTATGTTACCTGATTCATCATAGTATAAAGTTTCCTCTTTATCAATATACTTATCATCTACGCCTTGAGCTTTTATCATCATTCTAATGCTATTACTGATCTCTGTATAATCCATAATATAATATCTTAGTTTTGTTCTGGGTTTATCTCATCACTATGTTCACAAAGAAAAACCAAAGGATCAATCTCGGCTGTTTCCTTCATCCTTTCTTCAATAAAATCATTAGTAGAAGGTGCTATATTAAGCTTAATATTCTGGAATATTGGCAGCGATTTTATCTTATCTTGATACTTCATGAACTTATCTTCTCGCGGTGTAAGAGCAAAGCACAATGCACTTGCAAACACATCTGCCAACTGTATTCCGAACTCTTCATGAGACTTTACAATTTCCATATTACCAACAGGCAGAGGATATACGTGTTTTTCTTTACCATACCCCACAACAGTTTCTGGCACATCCATATCTCTTAGGTGTTCCATAAACTCTTTATTTGCATAGAATGGTTCAGAAGAATCAAAAAGAACAGTATCTTTTTCCCCAGTTCTTTTATACCATTCTTGAATTGACACGGAAAACAAAGGTATTGTTGGATCAATATAAAATTTCTTGTCGGTTAAAGCCTCTTTAATATATTGTATTGTAGGAGGTATCTCTGACAGCATTTCGAAGAAACCATCTTTTGTATCAGCATTATACACTAGCTTGTCTGTAGTCCTATAGAAATTTGCAACAGATCCAACAGATGGTTTCCTAACCATAGTAACAAAACAATTCTCAAATTCAGTCATCAAATCCTTGTTAGGATGCAAAGTAGCAAAATAATACAAGCCATTAGCCAATATCAGATTCTTAGATCCCTCGTATAAATTTACCCCCTGATTATAATACATAGTCTCGACTAGTATATTAACAATATTGGCATAGATACAATATCTTTTGTATGCAAATGATGGAAGTACATGATTATCATCCATTAGTGGATGGTTAAATATTTTATCCAGCATCACCCTACCATGAGGATTGGTATACATACTTTTGAAATGTAGTTCCTTTCCCCATTCACAATAACCGATATCTTTCTTCATGCAAGCGACCTCATCATCTGTCATCCTAATAGATGCCAAAGCAAAATAAGGTTGTTCTTTATTTGTTAAATCTGGCCCTGTATATCCAGCCTCGTCAAAATACAACATACATTTTATAATTTAGTTGTTACAACTACAATCTTCTGTCCATTTTAGTCATAAGAAATACCGAACACATTCCATAGTTTCTCCACCTCTTCCTGCAATTTCTGCGAATTCTGCTTGGCAAGTTTTTTCAGATTGAGCAATTTCCATTGCACAGACGGATAATCCTTGAAGTACTCAAATTCATAGCCATTCCATTCCGGCTGTCCAGATTCGAAACTAATCAGGAACTTCTTATCCGCATCAGTCATCAACGACTTTACATCATTAATAAGTTTTGTACGGGTATCTTCAAATTCTTCGCATGTAAATGGAATATCAGTCATTCCAGCAAACTGATTATCCATTGCTTCCCGCTGGTCAATCAAGCGGGGAGCAAATGACTCATGTATTGGTCTATCGCTACCAAGCAAGCAGAAAATGAGTCCTTGAATAATAAACCTTTTATACACTTCTTGTTACCGAGATTAATAGTTCATAATAATCTCGAGCATTTTCTCTTGATGTTGAACCATATCTTCGACATTCCATTCTAAACCAAATAGACGCTTAATATTTTTGTTCTTAATTCCTGCATCGTAATTATCCTGACATATCTGTAGCATAATTCGGAACTTTAAAGAAGCTACACTCACTGGGTTTGACTTTGTATCAAGATAGCGATTCTTTTTATCAATTGGATTCCAATTCGAACCAGAACTATTTGCATCAGACCCTATCATGGCAAAATTGCCAAAGCAATTTATATCTTGCGCACTAATTGGCATATCATCACCTGCCTTGGCTTGTGGATAATAATGTTCCAAACTTTTTCTAGTTCGTGAGAAATAGAAGTTATTGAAAACATCTAACTCAAAGTCACTACAACCTAATGCTTTGAAAAAGTCTATTCTATTACGAGAGTCCTTCTTTGCTTTGTTTCCACGAAGTTCCTCTGCATATTTCTTCCAAATTTTATAATCCGTATAGTTAAATACGTAAAGAGGTATATTGCATGAACCAATAGAATAAATACTATCAAAATCTCGCTCAACATCTTCTAATTCAACGTTTAGTTCACTTCCATTAAGAATAGTATCATCAAAACTATTAGGTTTAGGCTGATTCATATCATTGAGTTTGCTCGCATCAAGATACACATCGAAGAAATATTTATCTGCCAGTTTTCTTAAGAACTCCACATAGTTATCAAGGTCACAATCCTCGAACAAATGGTATAAACAATAGAACAGATAGTTCTTTCTTTGTTTGGGTGTGAAAGCGACTTCAAACATGGAAAGTAATTGGATTACTTCGTTTTGTTGTGCTTTTCTATCCTCATACAAATCCTTTAGATAAGCAGCCTTATTACCTTTCTTATAATAATATTGCAACTTCCAGGGATTCTCTAAGACTCTGTCTTCTCCATTTGCATGATGAATCACATAATTATCAAGAAAATATTTAGCCAAGAGGAGATTGTATGCAAAGTTCTTAACGAACTCTGGGGTAAGATTTACCTTCTCGAACTCCTTAATGAGTTCTTTATCGTCAAGCATAAAACTCAAAGGATCGAAATCATCTTCATTCCACGACCTTGTAATTTTCAAGACAATCAATAGAAAATTCGGAAAGTCTATTATCGGTTGGAAATGATCGTTATTGTCAAATTCTCCATATTTATCTATCATTCTTATAGGTGAATATAAAAGTTCTGAAATAGTTTTCATACCTAATGACGAAGATGAGCCTACATTAGAACTAGGAAACTCGTCAAAAGACTCTATAACAAAATCTTCCATCGTTTTACCAAAGACATTTATATCAGGAAGTTTCTGTTGAATATAGAAACCCATGTCGCTACAAGCCTCCCAAATACGACTAAACTTCTGCATAGCGTCGTCATCACCTGTTAATTGATTGCTGAGTTTAGCTTTTATTATCTCATGCTTTTCTAACTGCTCACCACGAGAGTTCATAACCTCAAAATAGTGATTTAAATCCACATCTTTCGGCACACGATAGTGAATGATATGTACCTTGTTCAAGAAAAAATCCTGGAATGTTTCCATGTCAGCCTTCTTTTCGCCAACAATGTCTTTGAGTGCTTCCTTTGCATAATTGAATCCGTCAACAATACCCTGATCTTTTTCTTCACTAAACTTAGGCATTTTCTCTATTGTCGTAGCAGAAATCTTTCTTGCAGAATAAGTAAGATGGTTTCCAATCGTTTCAATACCCAAAGCCTTCAAGATAATGTAAATTGTTGTCAGACGCTGTTGACCATCAATAACTTCATAGATATTCTCGTCACGCTTGTATGTGACAAGAGTACCGATATAGTAAACTGACTTCGTCATCGAATCATATACATCATTTATCAAAGCACGTATTTCTTCACGTTCCCAAGCATAATTACGCTGATAGATAGGTATTTTGTATAAGATAGATGTCCCTCTGTTCGAGAAATAGATGTCGTTAATCGAACATTCTTCAAGAATAGTTTTCAAATCTTTCATAGCCATTATTATTTATAGAAACCATTTAATTGGAAGAAATACAGATAGTTTTTATACACACCATCTTTTTCATCCTTAATATTCTTCAATATTTCACCATTGCCACTATACTCACAGCATTCCTGCGCCCAACCATCTTTAATGTCCTCATTAGAAAGCGGATTAAGTTTATCTGCCAAAGCACTTAGTAAAGAGGCTGGCGTATCTTGTTTAGCAATCAGCTTATACATATTGAATGTATTAATTTTATCACTCCACCCCATAATATAATTCTGTGCAGAAAGCCAGCCGAGGTTAGTGTATTGCGCTCTCAATGAATAAGCCCATATAAACGCATATATAACAAATTGTTCAAATAGTTCCATATCTTCTTTCGTCGGATATGTTTCTGGACAAAATCTATCAACATAAAGTAGAACAGAAGTATCAAACATCAGACGTGCTATGCCATTACCTATACCTTTTTTGAAATATCGATCCAGAGTTTTAACTATAATATTATCATTGATATAGAATCCCTCATACTTATTGTTGTTCTGTATATCCTTGAGTATATTATAGTAGTGTTTTGTATATTCAAAGAATGGCTTGCCTGCAATTATTGGTGTGTTCAGCTGGAACGCATTTACATTTCGAGTTCCCGAAACAAAAGGCATAGCAGAAGAGTTAACCATGTCAGCATAGCAATAGGCACTCTTATAGAATTGGGCATAAGGTGTCCTTGCAGAACGTGTAATACCTTTGAACATCTGGATATTATGCTCATTTAAGACATTGGCTTTGTTGCCACTTACCCACTCTTTAATACGATATAGATAATTACCAAAGAAATCGGCTAAACCACTTTGTGAGACCTGTTCCCAATCCTTTACCATCTTTTCTGTTTCTTCATCACTAATGTCATTCATTTCACGAAGATGGTACGCTTTCAGTAAATCATGAGGGTAAAGAGCCTTACCTCGAGCATTTTGAGAATCAAAGAATTGGAACGCTTCTGATACATCGGAGGTTATCACAACTATCAACTCACACCTATTCTCAATGTACTCCTTAAGACGTTCCATTTCTCGTTGATGTTCTATAGCTGACTCGCTTTCCTCAGATTTTAATCCAACCCTTCGGTAAAGTGCATTATAATTGTTAGCAATGTTATGGTTATTGTGTTCATTATCATATATCTTCTGTTGCAAGAACTCTATACCTTTTTCTCCTAATGCTGTTAGAAGAAGTGAGAAAGTTATTGTTCGTTGCTGACCATCAACAATATCATATAGGTTCTTACCCTTTGCTTTATGAAGGATAAGTGTGCCGACTCTGTATCTTTCTTTGTTGCTATTCTTTGCATCAATAATATCATCAAGCAATTGAATGGCATTACGAGCAGTCCATTTGTATGGACGTTGATAAATAGGCACACACAATTTTACGCCTTTGATTGGCTCCCCGTTATCCGTTATAGTTATGGTTTGACGAAGGAGTAAATCACCTATAGTAGTTATTGATAACGTCAAATTATTCATATTCTGCAAGTTCTTTAGAGATTGTCATGTTATATTTGTTGATGTACTTTCCTGTAGGCGTGATCATAAACCTGGATTTACCAAGATTGACATTTTCCAGTTTCAAAGCCTTATACCAGGCGTGGCCGACCTTTTCTGCCATATAGAGGAACAGGCGTTTCACTTTCTGAGATGTGCAGGCCTCAAGTAATGTCTGAACCATCTTGGGACGCAATGTCGTCAAACCCTCCATGATATAATAGATGTCGAGCAAAGATGATGATGCATCCGGCAAGTTCAAACACTCCAATATGGCACGCTCTGGAGATGACACAAGCAATTCATGCTGATTGATAGTCATAGTTTCTACACCCAACAGTTCATCACCCAGGAAAGAAGTGGTCATGTATTTTATGGTCATATCCCACTCCTCTTTTAGCACCCACGAAGGCAACTTATTGCTTTTGTCTGTAAACAGATAAGCCGTAGGTTTCCCCATTGATACGTAATGAGAATATCCTCGAAGTTCCAAAGCTGTATATGCACCTACAACACAACTCTTACTAAGTTGCGTGTTGTATGACGATATAGCAGCAAATAAGCTTGGTTCTGTCCCATGTATCTTATAAACTCCTTTCGATATACGGTCAAGCCATCCACTTTTCATATAAGCATACTGACCACGAGTATCCAATCCCTGACTTGAAAGCCACGAACCGAACAAGACCGATTCATTGGGCGCCGTCTCTAATATTTGCTGTATTTTTGTAGCCATCGTCGTTTATTTTATGAATACCAGCATAAATTTGTTGCAAATATAGCTTTTTTATTTTGTTCAACCAAAGATTTTCCTCAAATAACGGCGATCTTTATAGAAATTTATTCTCAAATTCGCGTTTTTAGTGAATTTGGGAGTAAAAAACGTGCAAAAACTATAAACAGAGATACAATTGCCATCAAAATAAAAAAGGGCGATAGCCCGAATCAATTTCTGGGCTTGGTTTAGTTTAATCCCATATTAAATATCTATAACCTAAACTAAACCATTTATCTTCCAACTACTATTAATGTCATGCCGAATGGTCAAGATCAAAGATTAGAAGAAAAGGAATAACACATTATAGGCTAAGACAAATGAGAACCAACACTTTTTTAACAACACGATTTTGAGCTTAAAAAAACTCCGATTTTTCGTCAGATTACAAAGATATACAAAGAACTGCAAAGATAAATGTACCTAAAGAAGCTAAAATTGGAGGTTACTCTTCACACCATTTTCAGCGATTGCAAGAATCTGCAAAAATACGTGTTAACGAATGTGAATATACAGAGAACTGGAAAAACGTCTTTGCAGATGTTTGTATATTTTTTTTGGTTCATCCGGAAAATCGAGTGATAGGGTTTGTGC
>ULSZ01039895.1_pt1 | contig 9818 bp, 8 predicted proteins | sample 1957151 | NCBI WGS metagenome assembly ULSZ01 (sample SAMEA4835721, study PRJEB28245) | human gut metagenome | biome: gut microbiome; material: fecal sample | place: Denmark | collected 2008
GGTACGGAGCACGAGGGGGACTTTACGGAGGATAAGTTCGCTGAATACTGCAAGATCGAGACCGAAAAGCAGCTTGCGGCCTGCTCCCGGTATGGATTCGACGGCATCGTCGTCTCCTATCTGGGCGGTTACGACAGCAGTGTCGCCGCTCCGTTTGTGCTGGCGGCAGACACGTGGCGCCGCGACAATCCCGACAAGCTGCTCTTCTTCCGCGGATACCCCGCCTTTATCACGAGCATCGAGAACCAGACGATTCTTTCGGAGTGTGACTACGTCATCATCCTGACCGAGGGTGCCTCGTCGTCGGTGGCTATCTCCCGTATGGTGCGCGATCAGCTCGAAGAGGGCGTTCCGAGTGACCGGATCGTGCTAGAAGCCTCTGTGCCGTCGATCGCCGACGGCGGCAGCGACGCTCAAGTGGGCGCTTCGCTTCAGGTGGCCGCCCAGTGGGTGATGGATCCGAAAACCTCCCAGACTGTACAGTGCGATAAGCTGGGGCTCTGCGCATCGAACGCACAGGAAGACTATTTCAATACGCCAACCTACAAGAGAATCCGCGAGGCGCTCGGCATCCTGAACCCCGAGCCCGAAGAGGAGTCCGAAAACAATCCTGAAAATAAAAACGACGATGAAAAATAAATTAGGATTCGCATTGTGCCTGCTCTTGGCGGCTGTATTCACGGGCTGCAAGGAGGATGAGGAGGGCAAACACCACTTCAGCAATCAGGTGTTCATCTCCGCAACGTCGTTCACCGACGACGTGTTTATCAAACGGGACAACCTCGACGTGACCCGGGAAGAGAGTTGCGACGTCACCGTCGCCATGGCCCAGCCCCGGGAGCGCGACATCACGGTCACGTTCGCCGAGGCTCCCGGTCTGTTGGAGCACTACCGGATGTTCTACGACGATCCGACGGCCGAATTGCTCCCCGCCAACGGCGGCTATTACGATTTCGCGGATATTTCGACTGTCATCACGGCCGGGATGGTGGAGAGTGCGCCGCTCACCTTCGCCTTTACGAATTTGGATAATCTGCCCATCGAGGAGAAGCAGCGCTACGTGTTGCCCGTACGCATCGTGTCGGCCGACGGCATGAATATCCTCGAAAGCGCCCGGACGGTCTATTTCGTCTTCTCGAAGGCCGCGCTCATTAACGTCGTGGCCGAGATGGAAAATAATTGCGCCTGGCCTGAGTGGACGGCCGACACCGAGGCGGTGAAGGACATGGAGACCTTCACGCTCGAAGCGCTCGTCTACGCCAACTCGTTTGACCGCAAGATCTCGACGATCATGGGCATCGAGGATACGTTCCTCATCCGTCTGGGCGACGATGGCCGTCCTACCAACCAGTTGCAGGTGGCCTTCGCCAAGAAGGTTTCGGAGGAGGAGACCTCGCCTGCACGCGGGAAGATTCCGGTCGAGGCCGACAGTCGTTACGACCTCAAGCAGTTCGTTTGGCATCATATCGCCGTCACGTTCGACCGCGGCACTATCTGCGTCTATATCGACGGCAAGCTGAAGGATACGGCCAAGGCCTCAGTATCCGGTACCGACGGGCAGGCAGTGATCATTGACAAGATCAACTTCGCCATTCCGCATTCCGATGAGACGGACGGCAAGGAGCGCTGCTTCTGGATTGGTCACTCGTACCGCCTCCAGTCGGACGGCGACTTGTTCTACGAGCGTCGTTTCGACGGCATGATGGGCGAAGTGCGCCTCTGGAACAAGGCCTTGACGTCCGAAGAGATCGCTTCCGAGAACCATTTCTACAAGATCGATCCCGCATCGGACGGACTGGTGGCCTACTGGAAGTTCGACGACAATACGAAGGGTAAAATCGTCAAGGATTATACCGGCAACGGCTTCGATCTGAAGACCGAGCGCGAAGTGAATTGGCAGAGCGTCGCGCTCCCCGAAGAGTGAGAGATTTATTACCTGAGGAATCGTAATACCTTAACTTTAATTTAACCTTTTTAATTAACCTAATCAACCAAACATGAAAAGAAAGTCATTTCTGATGCTTTTGGCGGGTATGTTCGCCATTTCATCGGGGGCTCTCGTCGGCTGCAACGATGACGACGATGATGTGAACAAAAAGAATTCTTTGTCGGTAACGCCCTCGTCTGCTATTGAGTTCAAGGCCGGCGACAATCAGGACGTTGTGCTGACTGTCAAGACCGACGCCAAGTCGTGGGCATTCGAGAAGAACGGCGAATGGATCGTCGCCAAGCAGGACGGTGACAAACTAACCGTGAACGCCCAGGCCAACACCACGGAGTCCGTACGTCCGGGCCGCATCACGATTACAGCCGGTAACGCCGAACCCGTCAACATCAACGTAAACCAGAAGGGGCTTGAAGTAGGTGAAATCGTACTGAGCGTTTCGCCGTCGGATCCCATTGGGTTCGAGGCTACTGGCAATAAGGCCGTTGAGCTGACCGTTACGACCAATGCACCCGACTGGACGTTCTCCTACCCCGAGGAGTGGATGACGGCCGAGAAGCAGGGCGACAAGCTGACGGTCAACGCCAAGGACAATACGGGAGACGCCCGTGTAGGGCAGATCGTCGTGACGTCCAGCGAGGGTGAGAAGACCGCGAAGATCGCCGTATCGCAGAAGGCCGGCAGCGAGAATCCCGCCCCGGGCGAGGAGATCGTCGGTTCGCTCTCGACGGCCGATGATTTGAACATCCAGTTTGCTCACGATGCCGTGGAGCCCGTCAAGAAAACCCTGACCTTCACGCTGGAGAAGACCGCTACGGCTGAGACCAAGGTGAAGCTCGTCTTCGACGAACGCCATGTCGATGAGTACAACTTCGACCACGCTACTGAGTACGTCGTATTCCCCGAGAAACTCTGCACCATTGCGAACGACGGCGTGATAACCATCCCTGCCGGCGAAACCTCTGCGCAGATCGAGGTAACGCTCTCGCCGAGTGCTTCCGATCTGGAGTATGTTACCACCTACATGGTTCCCCTTCAGGCCGTAGCCCAGACGGAGGGTATCGTCGTCAAAGATGAGGCTGAATACGTCGACTTCCTAGTTTCGCGCATTGGTTCGAAGAAGATCCGCAACATCTGTTACTTCGAGGTGAACGACTGCAACCCGCTCAACGCCATCGAGTACATTCTGGAGGACGGTCAGCCGTTCTTCGATGCCGTCGTGCTCTTCGCTGGCAACATCAACTGGGATGCTTCGAAACAGAAGGTTTACATGAACGCCAACCCCAACGTGCAGGCGCTACTCGACAACTCGGAGGAGCTGCTCCAGCCGCTGCGTAAGAAAGGTATCAAGGTGTTGCTCGACATCCTGGGCAACCATGACCAGGCCGGCATCGCTGGTTTGAGCGACTGGGGCTGTGAGCAGTTCGGCAAGGAGCTGGCTCAAATCTGTCTCGACTATAAGCTCGATGGTATAGGTTTCGATGACGAGTATTCGAGCTACTCCGGATCCGGAAAATGGTTCGCAGGCCCCAGCTCCCAGCAGGCCGCCCGTCTCTGCTACGAGACCAAAAAGGCGATGAAGGAATTGTGCCCCTGGGAGACCTGGGTACACCTCTATTACTTGGGCTATATCCAGTCCTCGCTGCCTTCGGTATTCATCGACGGTGTGAAGCATAAGCCGTCTGAATTCATTGACAACGTCTGCGCCGACTACGGCGGTGCAGCAAGACCGGTAAACGGTATGGGACTGAGCGGATGTGCCGGTAATTCCATCCAGCTCAACTATGGCAACTCCATTTCGTCTGAGAGTGCCAAGGCACTGATGAATCAGGGTTACGGCTGGATCATGTGGTTCGCATTCGATCCTTCCGGAACCGGAACAGTCAGCAACAACCGTTCGCACTCGCTCAAGCAGTTCCGCAACGTGGCACAGGGCTGCTACGAGCAGAACGTACTCGATCCCAAAAACGTCTACAACAAGATCGGCGAGGGGCAGTACGATCCCGCACCGCACCCGATCAACTAACCTGAAAACGAATGACGAGGTCGTGCGTCCCGGCTTTGGCCGGGATGCCGCCGACCGTTCGGCCGGAACCGGACGAAGCCGTTGTCCGGTTCGCCGGCAATGAACAAATCCTTAAAACCTGAATGACAAGATATGAAAATTTCGAAAATATTTCTTTTTACAGCTGCTGCGCTCGCACTCTGCGGAGCTTGCGATGACAGCGACGACAAGGTGGATCCTTCGACTACCGAAGACAAGATTTCCATTTCGCCGACGGAAGGCGTCGTGGGGAGCAAGGGCGGCGATGTTTCGACCATGGTTACCAGCTCGGGCGAGTGGACGCTCGAAGGCGCCGAGAACGCTTATGTGACCCCTTCGGCCGCTAAGGGCAAGGACGGCGACATCGTGGCCTTCACGGTGAAGGCCAACGACAAGGAGGAAGACCAGGTCTTCACTTATACGTTCGCGTGCGGCAAGAAGACCGCTCCTTTCAAGATTACGCTTAAGAAAAAGGCCTCCGAGACCGAGGAGCAGCTCGAACTCTTCTATGCCGAGGAATCGAACATCATACCCCGCGAAGGCGGCAAGGTGACGGTGCTGGTTACCAGTTCGGGCGCGTGGACGCTCGAAGGCACGGCCGATTTTGTCCATCCTTCCTCAACCTCGGGCGAAGACGGCGCTGAAGTGGTCTTCGAGGTGGATCCCAACGAAACTGAGCAGGAGCGGAGCGCCGACTACGTCTTCAAGATGGGCAGCAAACAGGTCGAATTCCAGATCGTCGAGAAGGGCGAGGTGCCCGAGACCATCGAGATCACCTCGAAGGCGGAGATGCGTCTGGCCTATACGGCTGAGGAACGTCTGGCCGTAGAACTGTCGACGAATGTTAACTACCGCGATCTGACGGCCGAAATCGTATCGGAGGCCGAAGGCTGGCTGACCTATACGATCGCCCGTCCCACTGAGGGCGGCGCCGATACCGACGTTACGGCCTATTTCTCCATGGCTAAGAACGACGGCGAGACTCCGCGCGAGGCTACCGTGACGATCAAGGGCGTGAAGAACGGCGCAGCCGTGCTGAAGGTAACCCAGCTTCCCCAGTCGAAGATTGAGCCCGAGAAGCTGGCCTATTTCCTGGATGTGGAGGCTCAGACGCTCGATATTCCGGTAACGGCCAATGTCGAGTTCGACGTGACGGTGGGTGAGGGTGCCGACGGCTGGTTTACCTATAATAATGCCGACGATAGCGGCCTGCACTTCACAGTGGAGGCTCTGGTTGACGGATCTGCCCGCAGCTGCGAGGTCGTGCTCACCGAGAAGAACGCTCCCGACAATGCAGAGCCGCTGACGGTCAACATCAAGATTTCGCAGAAGTCCAAGGGACTGATTGAGTGCGTGGCCGACATGCGTCGCGCGCGCTGCTACTTCCCGTATCTGAAGAATGCCAATGCGCTCAACGGTCTGAAGAACGGAGCCATGGAGGCGCTGGTCAATATTCAGGATACGCGCGTAGCCGGTTCGTTGTCTACTATTATGGGTATCGAGGGGAAATTCCTCCTCCGTCTGGGCGACGTCGGTGTGCCCTGGAACCAGATTCAGCTGGCCATGAGCGGCGGAAACCGTACGGATGCCAAGCTGGAACTTTCCGAACTGGATCGCTGGTACCATGTCGCAGTAACGTGGGGCGATACCTTCGCTTATTTCTATGTTGACGGAGAACTTTTGTATCAGGCCGGTATCTCCAATTACTCCGGTTTCAATCTGGGTGTGGCATACGGAGGCAGTGAGAGCGACTGGAACCGTGCCTTCTGGATCGGTTACGCTTATAATGCCGACCGTTTCTTCCCCGGTTACATGGCCGAGGTGCGCGTATGGAACCGCACCTTGACCAAGGAGGAGATCAATGCCGAGAACCACTTCTACTCCGTTCCGGTGGATTCGGAGGGTTTGGTAGGTTACTGGAAGCTCAACGACGGTGCCGGTGCAATCGTCAAAGACTCGTCGCCGTCGGGCAACGACATGGTGGGCGAAATCAATGTCCGCTCTTCAAACGGCCAGCAGATTGGCGACGAGGGTATGAACTGGGTGGAGATGAGTCTGCCCTAATTTCGAGCGGATAAAATAAGCGTTGCCTGTCCGTCGGGAACGACGGTTCGTGTGTGGCAGCTGAATCCCATTCTGCTATGGGATTGAAAGAGCGTAACGACCCGATTTATCGAGTCGTTACATTCTTTATACAGTAGAGAAGACAACAGTCTATTTTCAGCCTATTGCGTTCAAATACCGCATTTCAAATAACCTAGCACGAGATACAAAAAAATTTCGAACAAGTCTCTTTGTTAAAAGGCAAGGCTGTATTTCGCGATTATCGCATTATATCAGAATAAATAATATTTAGTATAAACATATAAAAAAGTTGTTTATGTCGGAGCAAATCCATATGTTTATAATGCTTTAAGCATTCTTCTATTTGTGTATTATGCAATCTCTTAGCCATCTTAAACATTCTCCTTTGAAATGGGGTTCGTCATTGTACTTTGCGATGGGTTCGCCGTTTGTCGTTCTGCACATGGTCTCGGCAGTTCTGTACAAGGAGCTGGGGATCTCGGATGCTCAGATAGCGTTCTGGACGTCTCTGATCATGTGGCCTTGGACGATCAAGTTCCTGTGGAGCTGTTCCTGGAGTTGTACCGGACGAAGAAGTTCTGGGGCGTCGGGAGCCAGATGCTGAGCGGTGTTCTGTTCGGCGCAGCGGCCCTTTCGCTTCAGCTTCCGCTGTTCTTCGCGGTCAGTGTTGTTGTCTTTGCCGTTGTTGCCTTCAGCGGTGCTACGCACGACATCACGGCCGACGGGGTCTAAATGTCGGAGCTTCCGCCGGCGTCCCAGGCTAAATACATCGGCTGGCAGGGTGCGTTCTACAATTTTGCGAAACTGGTTGCCCCAGGCGGTCTGGTGTGGCTTGCGGGGTGGCTCTGCGACGGCTTCTCGGCCGTCGGCGCGTCTTCTTACGACGCCTCTGTTCGTTCGTGGACGGTCGTTCTGTTGCTCCTGTGCGCCGCGCTCGTCGCTTTGGGCCTTTACCATCTCCGTGCGCTTCCTTCAGGCGGCTCGGCTTCAGAAGGCCGCTCGCTGCAGGATGACCTTATCGGCCTGCGTGAGGTCATCGGCGCTTTTTTCACGAAGAGACACATCTGGTATTATATCGCCTTCATCATCCTGTACAGATTGGGCGAGGGCTTCGTGATGAAGATCGTTCCTCTGTTCCTCAAGGCGGATACCGCATCCGGGGGCTTGGGTCTTACGAACCAGCAGATCGGCCTTTACTACGGGACTTTCGGCGCGGGGGCGTTTCTGCTGGGCTCGCTTTTGGCGGGCTACTACATCGCCCGACGTGGTCTGCGGCGGACTCTTTTCACGCTGTGCTGTATCTTCAACCTGCCGTTCGGGGTCTACGCCTTGCTTGCATGGTTCCAGCCTTCGAGCCTGTGGCTCGTGGGCGGTGGCATCGTCGTGGAGTACTTCGGCTACGGATTCGGATTCGTGGGCCTCACGCTGTTTATGATGCAGCAGGTCGCTCCGGGGCGTCACCAGATGGCGCACTACGCTTTCGCTTCGGGTATCATGAACCTCTCGGTGATGCTCACGGGCATGGCTTCAGGCTTTTTGAGCGATCTGATGAGCTACCGGATCTTCTTCCTCGCGGTGATGCTCGCCACCATTCCGGCTTTTGTGATCACCCGGCTGGTTCCCTTTACCTATGACGACAAACCAAACGACAAATAATTTATATGGATACACTGAAAATTGCGGGCGCGAGTCAACCCGACATGCTGTGGGAGGATCGTCCCGGAGCGTATCCCTTGTATTGAGGAGAGGTAGACCACGAACTTTTCGATAAAGTCCCGCTTCAACTCTTTGAACGGAATGTTCTTGACATGGTATTCGTATTCGTGCAAAGCTGCAAGACGCCTGCGCCGCAGGCAGTAATCCTCATAGGTGGAATAGGCGCGGTCTTTGCCCACACATTTGAGGAAGCCTGCAAGGTATTCGTTGAGGGTTTGCAACAAAAGACGGCAGTCATCGCCCATACCCAGAAAGGCGTTGCGAACCTTTTCGGCCGTAACATACAAATCACGGTCGCAGAGACGTTGATACAACTTACCGATATTGGTTTTGATGTTTTCCAACTTTTCATTGAGACGCTGGGCTTCGAGACTCCTACCGGAAGCTTTTTTAGCCTTGGCATCCCAGAGGGTGGAACGAACGGTGAGTTTGTAGCTGAACTGCGACATCGTGCCGTTGATGGTGATACGACCCATGACGGGAACCTGATCGGATTTTCGGACTGCCTTTTGAGGCAGAAAAGGACTTTGAAAGTGCTGCGTTGCATAATAACTTAACTTTTTGAATTCGTTAAACGTAATGTCAAGTTATTTATTATGCGGAAATTCGATGCAAGGGTCTGAAAACAAACGCCTTAATGCAATGCAAAGTATTTCGGGTAGGTAACGGATAAGTAACACAACTTACCGTTAAATCTGCCCGATTTCGCTTTTTTATTGCTCCGGACACATGCAGAAAAATAGAATTAAATACTTGCAAACAACATATTTACTCTTTTTTGCACTTTCGGTTACCTACAAATCTTCGGCTGATCGGTCGGGGTGTCGTTTAGTTAAGGTTATTATTGATTTTGAGAATGTTGATTCGATTTGTAAATTTGGTTTATTATAAAATGAACTGATCTTCACTTTGTTAGGCTGAGTTTTAGCGTAGAACTTATACTTAATAAATGTCCTATCCATCATTTTCGCAGCTATTGCCGCGCTTTTGGTAAACGGCAACAGGAGCATTGTGTCACCTTCGGTGTAAGGAGCGAGCAGGGGATTTTTGGTATCGAGCCTAGTCATATTGCTCACGCTCGTCAAGGTGCATGAAATACCTTGTGCATCGGCATGTGTTGTGTTTATGGGGGCGAACTCATGTCCGGAAATACTCGGGCTGTTAATCGTCCGCTCGATGGGCGCCCACTGTCCGCAGCCGGGATCATCGGCACCGATTATTTCATATGCCCGAAAGGTGGGGTATAGCTGAATCTTGAGGAGCTGTGCGGACTCGATGGGTGCAGGGTAGTCGAGCGCCGGAGTAAATGCTTCCCGTGTGTTCACGGTCTTATACCCGTACCAATATACATAATTTGGGAAAGATGGTTCTCGTAAGCGTCGAGATCTTTTTTCGACGGATGTGTCTCGTATATGTTAAAAATAATATGGCTTGGCGTGGAATGGCGATTGCTTGGGAACTCTTCGGCATAGGTGAAATAATAGTTTGTCGTATTATTTTGCACCATAAGGAGCAGCTCATCGCGTGCGACGTCGAGGACGCGCCGACGGAACTCATGGTACCTCGGGACTGAGTTGGCGCGGATACGCTGCTTGGATTCTGTACTCCCTTTCTTCTTGGGTGAGTCGACATTCAGAAGCAATCGGAGATCAGGGTAGGGAATAGCCCATTTCTTCCCATCTGCGTGTCGGCAGATCTGCATGTAGATCCTCGCGGTATAAATAGAACGGCAGTTGTCGACGGTAGCTTGTAATAGGCGTGAGTATCCGTAACAGGGATTGACCAGTAATCTGGCTATGTCTTCATCGAAGAAAATGTGGATATAGCTTCTGTTTTTCTGAGACTTGTCATTGTTATAAATACTCCTTGACATAAAGGCCGGCATCCGTCAGTCAGTGTTTCTTTGGCTAATTCCGACCATGTGGGAAATTTAACCGGTATCCTGATCAGATCGCTGATGGCTGCTCTGATCCGGCTATAATGGCTTCGGATATTCGTAAAAGCATCTAAAGGTATCCTAACCTCGAG